>Ga0134125_10010966_pt1 | contig 10164 bp, 7 predicted proteins | sample KB31751_FD_96464 | JGI IMG/M metagenome (GOLD analysis project Ga0134125, IMG submission 96464) | Terrestrial soil microbial communities with excess Nitrogen fertilizer from Kellogg Biological Station, Michigan, USA - KB3-175-1 | ecosystem: Environmental > Terrestrial > Soil > Unclassified ... | reverse complement strand
CAGCGCGGCCTCGGCGTTCCGTTTGCTGCGGGCATAATCGGTGCGGTCGCCGCGTGCCTCTCCGGGAACGGAGACATGCACGAGCAGCTTGGAGCCTGAGGCGCATATCGTGGCCAGCCGATCGGGGAATGTGCGATGGACTGCCTCCATGTCGACGCCCGGAGCGGCCTGCAGCACGCCGATGCAATTGACGAGGATGTCGGCGGGGGCCAGGAGAGCGGCCAGCGCCGCGCCGTCCAGAGACAGCAGCGCTGTTTCCATAGCGCTTTCGTCCAGCGCTGCCTTCTGGGCGGCAGTAAAGCTCCGCGCCAGCGCCAGCACCGCCATCCCGCGCGCCTTCAGGTCCGTCGCGATGGCGTTGCCGATCAGGCCCGAGGCACCCAGGACCGCAACGATGGTCATGCGAGCACCGGCCTGGTGACCATCAGCACGATGATCGCCAGCACCGCACCGAAGCCGGGAAAGCCGAACAGGAACCAGGTTCGGAACAGGCGGTGGTAAGCCGGGGGCAAGGGCGCGCCCGCCGCGGCGGCGGCCTTTGCCAGGTCGCGCATCCGGATCTGCATCCAGATCACCGGCAGCCAGAACGCGCCCGCGATGGCATAAAGCGCCAGTGAGGCGGCAAGCCAGCCATCGGCAAGGCCGGCCCCCGTCTGGCGCATCAGCAGCCAGCCGGTGACAGGTTGGAGCAGGGCAGCGCCGGCGGTGAACAGGAAATCGGCGGTGACGACGATGCCGGCCGTGCGGGCGATGAAATCCGCGTTGCCGCTGCGATGGGCCATCAGCATGAAAAAGGCAATGCCGCTGCCGGTCCCCAGGATCACCGTGGCGCCGATGATGTGAAGGACCTTCAGGACCAGATATGGCATGTTCTATCCCAGCGCCCGTGCCAGTGCGGCGAAATCGGCGACCGAAAGGTCTTCCGGCCGCGATGTCGGGTCAAGCCCCGCACGCGCGATCAGCGCCTCGCCGCCCAGCGGCTTCAGCGACTGGCGCAGCATCTTGCGGCGCTGGCCGAATGCGGCGGCGGTGATCTTTTCCAGCTTCGCAAGTTCGCAGGGCGCCAGCGGCGCGGGCCGCGGCTCCAGCCGGACGATGGAAGACGTCACCGACGGCGGCGGCACAAAGGCGCCGCGGTTGACGTCGAACAGGATCTTCGCCGTCGCGCGCCAACCCGCCAGCACCGACAGGCGGCCATAATGTTCGCTGCCGGGCGGGGCGGTGATGCGCTGGGCCACTTCCTTCTGGAACATCAGCGTGGCACCGGCCCAGAAAGGCGGCCACTGGGCGCTTGTGAGCCATTTGATCAACAATGCCGTGCCCACATTGTAGGGCAGGTTGGCGGCGATGCGTGTGCCCGGCGGCAGGATGGCGGCCTCGTCCAGAGCCATGGCATCGGCGCTGATGACTTCGAGTTTTCCGGGCCAGGCGGCGGCAATTTCCGCCAGCGCGGGCAGGCAGCGCGCGTCACGCTCCACCGCGACCACCTTGTCCGCGCCTTCGGCCAGCAGGGCGCGGGTCAGCCCGCCCGGTCCGGGCCCGACCTCATAGAAGGTCCCGCCCTGGTTCGCGCCGGCTGCGCGGGCGATGCGCCCGGTCAGGTTCAGGTCGAAAAGAAAATTCTGGCCCAGCGATTTCCTTGCTGCCAGGCCGTGGGCCGCGATCACGTCGCGCAGGGGTGGCAGATCGTCAGGCACGACCGCTCCGGGTCACTGGCCGCTCCCACGGGCATCCGCCATCGCCGCCGCCATCTTGATCGCCGCGATCATGCTGCGAGGGTCCGCCGTGCCGCGGCCGGCAATGTCCAGTGCCGTACCGTGATCGGGAGAGGTGCGCACAATGGGAAGACCCAAGGTGACATTCACGCCGTCCCAGAAACTGAGTGTCTTGATCGGGATCAGGGCCTGGTCGTGATACATGCACAGCGCCGCGTCATAGCGGGCGCGCGCTTCATCGTGGAACATCGTGTCGGCCGAGAGGGGGCCTGTTACGGAAAAGCCGCGTGCCTGCAGCGCCGCCACGGCGGGGGCAATTACCCGCGATTCCTCGTCGCCCAGTACACCGTCCTCCCCCGCGTGAGGGTTCAGTCCTGCCACCGCCAGGCGCGGATTGAGAATCCCGAACTCGCGGCGCAGCGCCGTCAGGATTATCTCGCCGGTGTCGAATACCGCCTGTTTGGTGATGGCGGCCGGGACCTTTGCGATGGGAATATGGATGCTCAGCGGCACCACGCGCAGCGTGTTGCTGGCCAGCATCATGACCGGGCGGCGCACGCCCGTCAGCGCGCCCAGGAATTCGGTGTGGCCGGGATGCGCAAACCCGGCCTGGGCCAGGACCGCCTTGTGGATGGGCGCGGTGACGATGGCGGCGGCCTCGCCCTTCATGCAGGCGTCGACCGCGATTTCGATCGCCTCGGTCACCGCGCCGGCGTTGGCCGGATCGGGGCGGCCGGGCGTTCGGCGGGCGCGGGCCTTTGTGGCGATGACCGGCGCATCGGCGGCGCCGAACACGGCAGGATCGCCCACCAGCTTGAGGGGATGGCGGCCCACGCGGCCGCCCAACATCCCGTATGCGGCCAAAGCCAGTTCCGGGCCGATGCCGGCTGGTTCGCCCATGGTGATCAGAATGGGTGCGTCGTTCCGCCCGTCAACGGACGCTGGCATCGGACACCGTGATTTCGGCCTTGACGGAGTCGCGAAGCTGGATGTTCGCGCTGCGCCTCAGGTCGCGGATATAGCGGCGCGCCATGGCGGAGATCTGCTGCTGGAAGAGCTGGTTCTCGACTTCCTCGCGGGTGGGCAGCTTGTAGGCGGTGCGGACTGGCTCGCGCTTGTCGCAGCGCGCGATCACCTCGACGCCGGCCTCGTCGGTGAAGGGCTCGGCCACTTCGCCGGCCTTGGTCTGGGACAGGGCATCGCGCATCTGGGGCGCCAGTTCGGACAGTTTCATGTTGCCCAGATCGTTGTAGATCGAGCCGGGCAGTTGTTTTTGAAATTCCTCGAGCTGGCTGCACTTCATGGTGCGCTCACGGATCTGGCCGGCGACGGTCAATACCTTGTCCATTTCCTCCTTGGGTGCGTGCGGCGGCATGGGCAGCAGCAGGCGAGCCAGAGGCAGGACGCTGTCGGGGCCCACCGGAGCGGTGCTGACCTGCTGGATCCTGGTGCCCAGCGGCTCCTGGCGCTCCTGCAGCTTTAAAATATACCAGCCGCCCGTGGAGCGAACCGGCGGGGAGATGTCGCCGGTTTCCATCTTGGCCAGCGCCTGATTCAGCTCCGGCGCCATCTGACCCATATAGACCCAGCCGATGTCGCCGCCGCTGGCGGCAGTTGGATGCTGGCTGAACTGGCGCGCCACCAGCTGGAAGGGCGCTCCCTGGTGCAGCTGCGCTTCGATTTCCTGGGCGTCCTTGTGAACCTTGTCGTTCTGCTCTGGATTGTCGACCGGCAGGAATATTTCCAGGACATGGAAGTGAGGCCTGTCGGCGCCTTCGGCATTGTGCGCCATTTCGGCGCTGACCATTTCGGGCGTGACGTTCACCCGGTCCTGGTATTCGTCCTGCACCGCCTTCTGCCAAGCTATGGAGGCGGTAATCTGCGCCCGCAGCGCGTCCTCGCTGGCGCCGGCGGCGGCCAGGGTCTTGCGCAGCTGATCGATGCTGAAATGGTTTTCCGCCATCATCTGGTTGATGCGCTTGTCCACTTCCACCGGGCTGACGGTGATCTTCTTCTTCTGGGCTTCCTGGAGCTGGAGCTTTTCGTCCTCCAGCTGTTCGAGAATCTGGCCGCGTACACGCTTTTTCTGTTCGTCGGACAGGTTGTGCAGGCCCGATGTCGCCAGGTAGAGCGCCATGCGCTGGCGGATCTCGTATTCGGAGATGGATTCGTCATTCACCGTGGCCGCAATTCCGTCAGTGAATTCCGGGTTGAGCGGCGCGCTGGTTTCCAGCGAGGTGAAGGGATCGCCATCCTGCACCTTGGCTTCCTGGGTGGCTTCGGTGGACGACGCCGGTGCGGCCTGGGAAGCGGAAGATGTGTCGTGCGCATCGGCGGTGCCGGCGCTCGGAGGCGCATCTGCCGCGGCCGTGGGGGGCGCATCCGCTGCGGCCGTGGGGGGTGCGTCTGAAGTCGGCGCGCCGGCCGGTACCATCGCGGACGGCGCTGCGCCGACTGGCACCGCAGCCGTGGCCGCACTGCCTGGCGGGGTCCGGGCCGGAGCTTCGGTCTGAAGAGCGGTGCGAACAGGCTTGGATACCACGGCCGGCACGGCCGGCCGGCTGCCCGCCGGAATGCCCGTCTCCGCATCGGTCTGGGCGCAGAGAGGCGCTGCGGCCATCAGCGCGGCTGCGCCCAGAAGCAGGGTGGTGGCAAATCGCATCGTCGCTCTGGTCTTTGGCCGCAATTGGGGCATTTATCAGCAGTTCCGTGCCGGTTCCGGCAGACGCCCCCAAACCCGCGGCCAAAATAGTGGAAATTCGCCCCCGATCAAGCCGGAAGGTCCAGTCTTCCTTCCGGACAGAAAGCGAACGACCAGATTATCCAAGGTGCGGCTGGCCCGCGCTTGCCGAACTAGGGATGGGTGAGTGCGAACACATCCCTGGGGAACAGGCTGAAAGGCTGTACATCCGAATCGCCGGTCTTCAGGTTGAAGCGCAGGATCACCGAGGTGGAGGGCGGCAGGCCCAGGACGATGTCCGAGGTGTATTTGCGCCGATAGGCCAGCGAGATGGCCAGGCATTCGTCCTCATAGCCGAAGCCATATTCGGTGTTCAGGAACTGGCCGCCCTGCAGGTCGCGCTGGGCAGCCACGAAGACCTGCCAGTTCCGCCACACATTGAGGTCGGCCTGGGCATTCAGTTCCTCGCGGCTGGGCAGGCCCAGGGTGATCGCCTGGGGCGGAAGCTGCACATAGGAAAGCTGAACCGATGATCGGCCATAACTTCCGGTGACGTAGAATTCATGCCGCCGCACGGTGCCGTCGCCGCGATCGATATCGACGCGGTCGGTGATGTCCAGGTGCGGGAACTTGACCGAGAAGCGCCCCACAATATCCGAGGCTGTTCCTGCATTGCCGGACAGCGCCGAGAAGATGGGATCGGGCTTGAGACGGTAGGTTTGACCCACGATGCCCTGCACCTCTCCGCCGGGGAAGATCGCCTGGGCCATGAACCCGACATTGGCGCGCGGTCCACTCTCGATCAAATCGTAGCCGGGCAGCCGGTTGAAGCTGAAGATGTTGTCTTCGTCGAATTCGAAATTGCCGGAATCCTCGTTACGCAACGAGGCGGGATTGCCGCCATAGGGCTGGGCGATGAACTGCGCGATCGGCTGCAGGATGTAGGAATGACCAGCTCCGCTGTTGGCAATGAAGGGCCAGCGCCAGTCCAGCGCGGCATAGGCGGTACCGCGGCCGACGAGGCGGCTGTCGGCCGCGGCGGGACCGATGGCAGGGGTCTGGATGTGATAGCTGTCGCCGCGCCCGTCCAGCACGAAAGTCCAGAGCTGGCCGTCGCCGAAGACGAACGGGCGACTCCAGTTCACCTCTGCTGTCAGGCGCTGGTCGTCATAGCCGCTGGTGCGGCCCAGCACGCGGCTGGTGACGTCCATGCGAAGGCGGCCGCCGCCCATCTTGTGGAGCGGGATCAGCGACAGATCGAGCTGCGGCAGGATGTAGGGAATGGTCGACGCAATGTCGGTCGAGCGCAGGCCCTCGAAATAATAGCCGGTGATCGCAAATCGGCTGCGTCCGGGTGTCGCCTCGATGAACAGGTCGTTGACCAGCCTGTCCAGATAGGAGATGTCGTAGAAGCGCATATAGCCGGCGTTGGTTGTTGTCTGAACGTCAAAGCCGGTGCGCCAGTTCTGGCTGAGCTCCAGTCGCCCTGATCCGAACAGATGGCCATAGGTCTGCACGCCGGGCGTGCCGAAAAGCGAGCCGTCGGGATTGTAGGCGCCGCTTCCCTGAAGCCACATGCCGCCATTGTTCCAGCGGGCGCGGTACTCGGCTTCCAGCACGTCGCCACCGTCGGTGGAAATCAAGGGCGCCAGCGTCAAATCGCTGCTGGGTGAAAGCGACACATATACCGGGGTGCGCACGAAATAGCCGATCTTGGTGGAGTTGCCCAGTTCGGGCGCCAAAAGGCCGCTGGCATGGCGCACCGTGGGATCGGGCACATTCATGACCGGCGTATAAAGCACCGGCACGCCCATCACTTCGATGGTCGCATTGCGGAAATGCACCCGATGCCTGGCCTGGTCATAGACCACGCGTTCGGCCTTGACCTGCCACAGGGGCGTGCGCTGGCCGGTCTGGTTGCAGATCTTGCAAGGCGAATAGACCGTGTAGTTGGCGATGATCGTGTTGCCGTGAACGCGCTGGGCGTCGCGCGCGGCCAGCCGTCCGTTCTTGCCGATCAGCGCGCCGAATCCCGACAGGGCGCCGTCGCGCATATGGTCGGTCAGGACAACATGATCGGCAAAGGCGACATTGCCGTTCTGGTCCATGAGCACGACATTGCCGCGCGCTGTCACCTTGTCGGCATTGCGGTCGTAATCGACCCGGTCGGCCATCAGGGTGCGCTCATCCTGGGTGATTTCGACGTGGCCGACGGCGGAGACGGTCTTGGCCTGGTCGTCATAAACCACTTCGTCGGCCTGCAGCAGAATCTGACCGCCTGTCGTGGCGGCAGGCTGTTTCGACGATGACGGCCGGCTCGGAGTCGATGTCGCTGCCTGTGCAGACGTCCGTGTTGATGTCTGTGCCAGGGCCGGTGCGGCCAGAATGATGGCCGCACCAAGTAGAAGGGATGTTCTCATCCATCCTCCCGGCTGAACACCAGGGTCATGCCGATCAGGATGGAAGCCAGGGCCGGCGCGGTCGCCGCCAGAAGCGTGGGCACGGCGCCCGAGCGGCCCAGCACCGTGGTGAGATCCTGGAAGAAATAGACCGCGAAGCCGCACGCCGCGCTGAGCAGGATCACCTTGGCCATGCTGCCCTCGCGGCTGATGTGCAGGGAGAAGCTGGCCGCCATGAACACCATGGCGGCGAACAAGGCAGGCAGGGCATAGAGCGAATAGAGGTAGAGCTGGTAGCGTGTGGCCGAGAATCCGGCGGCTTGGGCGGCGCGGATATAGCCGGGCAGATCCCAGAAGGACTGGGTGTCGGGGGCGGCGAAACTTTCCTGGATCTGCTGAGGGGTCAGCGTTGTGGGCAGGCGATAGGTGTCGTGATGCACGGGCGCGTCGCCCTTGATGCCCGAGACCCAGGCATCGGCAAGCTCCCAGTAATGGTCATGCAAGGTGGCGGCCCGCGCATCGACGCGCCCCAGAAATTTGTCATTGGCGCCATAGAGCAGCACCATCACATCGGCCAGTTTCTCGCCCTGTTGGGCAACACGAAGGGCATGGATCACCGACTGGCGGTTGGCGTCGCCCTGGCGCAACCAAAGTCCATTGATCTGCACCGATATTTGCGATTCCTCGCCCTTGACGTAGCGCGCCTCAAGCCGGGCGAATTCGGCGAACATGCGCGCCGAAACCGGGGTGAAGATGGTGACGGCAAAAATCCCGATCAGCACCGCCACGGCAAGCGGCGGCATCAGGAAGTCCCATGCCGAGACGCCTGCGGCGCGGGTGGCCACCAGCTCGCGCGAGCGGGCCATGCGGGCAAAGGTGAACACCCCGCCCAGAAGGATGGCAAAGGGCAGCATCTTCTGGCCCAGGTCGGGCAGTTGAAGCACCGCCATGCCGATGATGACCGAACTGTCGACATTGTGCCCGGCGGTGCGTTCGAACAGGTTGGCGACGTCGACCGAGAAGGCGAGCACAAGAAAAGCGGCGTAGACGATAGCCACGCCGATCAGGAACTGCCTGGCCAGATAGCGGTAGAGCGTCCAGGACCAGCTCATGTGCCTGCTCCGGCGCCGTCGGCGCGGCGAATGCGCAGCCGCCCCAGGGCGGCGGCAGGGCTAAAGCCCGCCATCACCAGGATCGCGCCCGCCGTGCCTGCCAGCGGCAGAACATAGAACAGCGGCACCAGGGCGGGATTGTTCTGGGCGATGCCGGCCACGCCATAGCCGGCGACGCGAAGACCCGCCGCCGCCGCCGAGGCAAGGGTCAGGCGCATCGCCATCTGGCCCCGCTGGCGCCCGGCCCGCAGCACGCCCGCCAGCGCAATCAGGCCGAAGGCGATGCAATAAAGCGGTTGCGAGATGCGGTTGTGCGCCTCGGCGAAAAACTGGTTTCGCGCGCGCCTGGAGAGGCCCTCATCCTTTGGCCACAGAAGTTCGGGCAGATAGCGTTCATTGGTTTTGCGCTGGGTGATGTGCGCGGGACCGGCGAACTGGTCCATATTGATGGTGTAGCGGGTGAAGCTGAGCATCGAGAGCTGCCGGCCGCCCTGCGTGCTCTGTTCCACCGTGCCGTCCTGCATGATCAGGCGCGTGCCCACCGGCGTCTGCGCCAGGATTCCCTTTTCGGCGATATAGGTAATGGGCCGGGCCTTGTCGCGGCTGTCATGCACCAGAATGCCGCGGATTTCGCCGTCATAGCTGATCTGGCGGATGAAGACGGTAAGCCCGGGCGCGGCGGGGTTGAACTCGCCCTCGTTCAACAGTGCTCCGGCCACATCGGCGCGGATGTCCATCAGCTTGTCGCGAAGAATGCGCTGGCCCGCCGGCATCAGCCAGAGAGCGCAGGCATAGGTCACCAGCATCACGATGGCTGCGGCCGCCAGCACCGGCATCGCCAGCTGACGCAGCGAATAGCCGGCCGAGGCCATCACCACAAGCTCACTGTCGCCCGACAGCCGCTGCAAGGTCATCAGCGCGGCGAAGAAGAAGGCGATGGGCAGGATTATCATCAGCAGCTGCGGCAGCAGCAGCATGATCAGATACAGGAAGGTGGGCGCGGACTGACCGCGGTTGATCACCAGGTCAAGCAGCGGCAGGATCGACACAAGCCAGATCACGCCGGTCATCAGCACCGCCAGAAGGACCACGGGCCCCAGCAGCTGGCGCAGGATATAAAGCGACAGGCGCGGCAGCCGGAAGCTCGATCGGGGCCGGCTGGTCTGGGTCGGGTCGGCCTGGCCGGTCTGTCGCTGGGGAGGGGCGACGTCCATGAATGCTCCTTGCCGCAGCCGGCCCCTTCCGTTGGATTGCCGATGGTTTCGGCCTAAGTTGGATTCGGCGCAAAGTTAGCACCGGAACCGCGATTTTCCCCAAAAAACCGCGTTCCGCCCTGGAGATACAGCAATGCGGATTTCCTTTACAGCCCCCACCCCTGCGACGGGCGATGTCGGACAAGGCGCCTGGGTCGTGTCGGCTGCCGAGGGCCGCGCCCTGCTACCAGCCGCGGTACGCGCCGACAAGGCGTCGGGGGGCGTCCTTACCCGGGCCTTGAAGGTTTCGACCTTCAAGGGCAAGGCGGGCGAGTTCCTGGAGGTGCTGGCGCCTGCCGGCCTGAAGGTATCGCGCATCCTGCTGGCGGGTCTGGGCAAGGCCGATGCGCTGGACGAGAAGGGGCTGGAAACGCTCGGCGGCAAGATTGTGGCGCGCTTGCAGGCGGCGGGGGAGGATACCGCGACCTGGGAGCTTGAGGCGCCCAAGGGTGTCCCCATAAAGCCCGCACAGTTTGCGGCGCATCTGGCGCTGGGCGCGCGCCTGGCCGGCTATGCCTTCGACAAGTATCGCACGCGCAATCTGGAGGATTATCGCAAAACCCTGAAGCGCGTGCGCATTGCTGCCGTCGAACCGGCGGAGAAGGTTTTCGCGGGCCTCTCGGCGCTGGCCGACGGTGTTTTCCTGGCGCGCGACCTGGTGAACGAACCGCCCAATGTGCTGCATCCGGCGGAATTCGCGCGCCGCGCAAGGGCCGTGCTCTCGAAAGTCGGCGTGAAGGTCGAAGTGCTGGGCGAGGAGGAGATGAAACGCCAGGGCTTCGGCGCGCTTCTGGGCGTGGGCCAGGGCAGCGCGCGCGAAAGCCAGCTGGTGGTGATGCGCTGGAGCGGCGCGCCGAAAGCGAAGAAGCCCAAACCCATCGCCTTTGTCGGTAAAGGCGTATGTTTCGATTCCGGCGGCCTGTCGCTCAAGCCGGGCGGCGGCATGATGGGGATGAAGGGTGACATGGCGGGCGCCGCCGCCGTCGTCGGCACAATGCTGGCGCT
>Ga0134125_10010965_pt1 | contig 10165 bp, 10 predicted proteins | sample KB31751_FD_96464 | JGI IMG/M metagenome (GOLD analysis project Ga0134125, IMG submission 96464) | Terrestrial soil microbial communities with excess Nitrogen fertilizer from Kellogg Biological Station, Michigan, USA - KB3-175-1 | ecosystem: Environmental > Terrestrial > Soil > Unclassified ... | reverse complement strand
CCAGACCGGCAGCGCGTTCGTGATCAACCTGCTGATCGAGGCCGGGCGGGTCGAGCTCCTCGCCGGCGAGCCGCAGCCGGTCGACGTGCCCCGCGACGACGGCAGCGCCCAGACGATCTTCCGCTGCCCCGCCTGCCAGGTCGCCGTCTTCAGCACCTACACCCGGCCCGACGTGTGGTTCGTCCGCGGCGGGACGCTCGACGAGCCTGCGAGCGTCACCCCGGACGTCCACATCTTCACCCGCTCCAGGCTGCCCTGGGTCGAGATCCCTGCCTCCCAGCCCGCGTTCGAGGTCTACTACGACCAGCGCGCGCTCTGGCCGGCGGCGAGCCGGGAGCGGCTCGCTAGACTGATCGCATGACGATCGAGCACCGCTGCGTGAGCACCCTTCGGCCGACGCCGGCCCTCGCTCCGCTGCCTCCGCTCGTGCACGTCCCGGCGTAGGCGCTTCCGCCGCCCTCGGCCCGAAGCGCCGCGACCAGCTCCCACCGCCGGTTCACATCCGTCAAGGAGGTCGTCATGAGTGCCGTCCGTCTGTCTTCGCAATCGCAGGACTTTCCCGCCTGGTACGGCCAGGTCGTGCGTCGCGCCGGCCTGGCCGAGAACTCGCCCGTGCGCGGGGCGATGGTGATCAAGCCGTACGGCTACGCGATCTGGGAGGCGATCCAGCGCGCCCTCGACGACCGCATCAAGGCCACCGGGCACGAGAACGTCTACTTCCCCGTCCTCGTGCCCGCATCCGTGCTCGCCCAGGAGTCCGAGCTCATCGAAGGCTTCGCGCCCGAGGTCGCGCTCGTCACCCGGGCCGGGGGCAAGGAGCTCGACGAGCCGCTCGCGATCCGGCCCACGTCCGAGGCGATGATCTGGGCCGCCTACGGCCGCTGGATCGAGTCCTACCGCGACCTGCCGCTGCTCTACAACCAGTGGGCGAACGTCGTCCGCTGGGAGCTGCGGCCGCGCATCCTGCTGCGCACGAGCGAGTTCCTGTGGCAGGAGGGCCACACCGCCCACGAGACCGAGGACGAGGCGGTCGCCGAGGTGCTGACGATTCTGCACGACGTCTACGCCGACGTCGTCGAGAACGTGCTCGCGATGCCGGTGCTGCGGGGGCGCAAGAGCGCGACTGAGCGGTTCCCGGGCGCGGAGGAGACGTACACCCTGGAGGCGCTCATGCGCGACGGCAAGGCGCTCCAGGCGGCCACGTCGCACTACCTCGGGCAGGGCTTCGCCCGCGCGTTCGGCGTCACCTTCACCGGCCGGGACGGGAGCGAGCAGCACCCCTACGCCACCTCGTGGGGGGCGAGCACGCGCCTCGTCGGCGGCGTCGTCATGGCCCACGGGGACGACGCCGGCCTGCGCCTGCCGCCCTCCGTCGCGCCGTACCAGGTCGTGATCGTGCCGATCGTCCGCGACCAGGACCGCTCACAGGTGCTCGCCGCCGCCAACGGCCTGGCGGACGACCTGCGCGCGGCCGGCCTTCGCGTCCGGCTCGACGACCGCGAGGAGCACCGGCCCGGCTTCAAGTTCCACGAATGGGAGCTCCGGGGCGTGCCCTGCCGGGTCGAGATCGGCGCGCGCGACCTGGCCGCCGGCGCCGTCACGGTCGCCCGCCGCGACACGGGGGCGAAGGCTACGGTCGCGCTCCCAGCGCTCGCGGACGAGCTGCCGGCGCTGCTCACGGGCATCCAGGCGGCGATGCTCGCCGCGGCCCGCGGGGAGCAGGAGCGGCGGACGGCCGCGCCCGAGACCTACGCCGAGATGGCCGCGTACCTGCGCGAGGCGGGCGGCTTCGCCCGCGCCGGCTGGTGCGGGAGCGAGGAGTGCGAAGCCCGCGTCAAGGCCGACAGCGCGGCCACGATCCGCTGCCTCCCGCTCAGGGAGCGGCCCAGGGCGTCCGACCGTTGCGTCGTCTGCGGCCGGCCGTCCGAGGCGGTTGCCGTCTGGGCCCAGGCGTACTGATCGGCGCCCATAACCGCTGTTGCGCGAGCAACGGCCCCCGATTAGGGTGCTCGAGTCAAATGGGTCGCGCGGACGTTGACTTTCGGGCGTTGTTCGAGGCTGCGCCGGGGCTGTTCCTGGTGCTCGACCCCGAGCTACGGATCGTCGCCGTGAGCGACGCCTATCTGGCTGCCACCATGATCCGCCGTGACGACGTCCTCGGGCGCGGCGTCTTCGAGGTCTTCCCCGACAACCCGGACGATCCCGGCGCGACCGGCGTCGGCAACCTGCGCGCCTCGCTCGAGCGCGTGCGAAAGACGGCGAAGCCGGACACCATGGCGGTGCAGAAGTACGACATCCGCAGGCCCGAGCCCGATGGTGGCGGCTTCGAGGTGCGCTACTGGAGCCCGGTCAACTCGCCCGTGCTCGACGACCTGCGGCGCGTGCGCTACATCATCCACCGCGTCGAGGACGTGACCGAGTTCGTGCGCCTGCGCGAGCGCGGCGACGAGCAGGAGGCGACGACCGCGGAGCTGCGGGAGCGGGCCGAGAGGATGGAGGCCGAGATCGTCCACCGCTTCCAGGAGCTCCAGACCGCGAACGCCGAGCTGCGCAAGGCGGGGACGGCGAAGAACGAGTTCCTGTCGCGGATGAGCCACGAGCTGCGCACGCCGCTCGCCGCGATCCTCGGCTTCAGCGAGCTTTTGGCGACGCGCGACCTGGGGGAGAAGCCGGACGAGTGGGGGCGGATGATCCACGTCGCCGGCGAGCACCTGCTGACGCTCGTGGACGAGATCATGGATCTGTCCCGGATCGAGGCCGGAACCGTCGGCATCTCGACCGAGGCCGTCTCGCTGCGCCCGCTGGTCGAGGAGGCGTTCCAGCTCATGCGGCCCGTCGCGGCCGGGCATGACATCACGCTGTTCGAGCCGGTGTTCATGGAGACGACCGGCGCGGCGTACGTGCTCGCCGACCGCCAGCGGCTGACGCAGGTCGTGATCAACCTGATCTCCAATGCGATCAAGTACAACCGCCATCGCGGCACGGTCACGGTCGAGGCCGAGGAGGACGACGGCCGCATCCGCCTGTCGGTGGCCGACACCGGAGCAGGGATCGATCCCGACCAGCTGCCGCGCCTGTTCACGCCGTTCGACCGGCTCGACGCGGCCGCGTCCGGGATCGACGGCACGGGCCTCGGGCTGGCGCTTTCCCGCCGCCTCGTCGAGGCGATGGGCGGGAGCATCGGCGTCCGCAGCCGCCGCGGGGTCGGGACGACGTTCTGGGTCGAGCTCGAACTCGCCCGCCCGGCCGTCATCGACGCGGCCGACGCCGCGACCGAGGACCTGCTGGCGACGCGGGAATACGCCTCCGAGCTGCGCGTGCTCTACGTCGAGGACGTCGTCGCGAACGTGCGCCTTGTGGAGGAGATCTTCGCCCGTCGCCCCAGCATCCGCCTGATCCCCGCGATGCAGGGCCAGCTCGGGATCGAGCTCGCGCGCGACCACCATCCCCACCTGATCTTCCTCGACCTGCACCTGCCGGACATCGCCGGCGTCGAGGTCCTCGCCGCCCTGCGTCGCGACGCGGCGACCCGGTCGATCCCGGTCGTCATCCTGACCGCCGACGCGACCCGCCGGGAGATGGAGAAGCTGCAGCGGCTCGGCGCCCGGTCGTACGAGACGAAGCCGATCGGCATGCGCCGCCTGCTCGAGCTCGTCGACGACCATGCCCCGGCCGACGAACCCGTCCCCAGCTGATATCTCAACCTCGAGTTGAGATTCAGTCTCTGGCCGTGCGGCGCCGAGTAGGAACCACGTCTCCCACCACGAAACGCACGGGGACCACGAGGAGGAACGGATGAGCACAGCGAGCCCCACACCACCCGCTCCGCGACCGGCCCCGGCGCAGTCCGCCTGTGCCGACGGCCCCTCCCGGCATGCCATCTGGCGCGCGCTCTTCTTCCTGCTCGTGCTCGTCCTCATCCTGATCACGGTCTGGCACGTCACCGACCAGATCACGAAGCGGCACGCCGAGGAGTCGTTCGCGAACGGCCAGGTGAGCCTGCAGGTCGCCAGGCTCGAGAGCCGCACGCACCTGGCCGAGGCGCGCGCCCGGCTCGCCGCCGCCGAGGCGGCCCGTGACTCCGCGATCGCGACCGCCGGCATCGCGGCGGCGCACTCGCTGGAGGGGTCGGGCTCGAAGCGGATCCAGGAGATCTTCGCCGCGATCACGGATGCGATCTCCCAGGCCGGCACGGGGTCGTCCGCGACGACGCCCTAGCTCGGGCCGTCAGGCGCGCTTGGCGCGGCTGCCGATGGCCTCGGCCACCATCGCGTGGCAGTCGGGGCTGAAGGCGGCTGCGAGGTGGCGGGCGGCGTCGAACACGTCGTGCGCGGCGGTCTCGGCGCCGTAGATGTCGAAGGCGGCGCAATCCGGGCCCATCCCGCCCGCCGTGGCGCCCTGCTCGAAAACGGCGAGCCCGGCATGCCCCGGGTTTGAGGCTCCGGATGGGCGTTTTCCCCCATTGCCCGGGGCCGGCCGCCTGCTCTACGTTTGACGTACCGTCTCAGGGCCGACCCTCAGCGGCCGGGCGGAATCGGAGATCGGAGGCCGCCGGAGGCCGACCACCCCCCGGCGGCCTTCCTCGTTGCGAAGTGAAACCCGGCCGGCATACCCGTCGACCTACGCGGTAGTTGTGGGGCTGCGCCGGGCGGATTAGCGTCCCGGTCGGGCGTCGTCGGCCTCTTCCTCTCCTGAAGCTGGCTGCTGCCTCGCCGACGCGCCTTTGGGGAAGGATGGGGGGCCGTCTGCGTTCACCCACACGCGGGCGCCGGCGGCCTCCCAGCCGCCCTCGCGGTCAGGGGCCGCTGGCCACGTCGGCGATGTCGCGCGCAGCCTTCGCGACGGCGTCCGGGCCGCCCTCGATCTCGAGCTCGCGGGCGCCCATGATGCGCACTCCGGTGGGGGTGCGGCCGCGGTCGTCCGCCAGGTTCTGGTAGGCGGCGGCCGCGAGCGAGGCTGCCAGGCGGCGATCTTCCGACACGGCGACCGCGAGCCACCGCCGGCCTCCCGAATATCGCACCTGGACGTAGAAGTCCTCGGTCACACGCCGCCCGTCCTTCACGAGCCGTCCGTGGCCCGCACGCCCAGCGTAGACCCGCGGGTGGGCGTGGGCAACCCGCGGATTCCTGTCAGATGATTGATCGGGAAGTCCGTGATGTCCTGGGCGGCTGCGACGGTTCGCAGCCGCAGCGCCACCACCCGCCGCCTGACCATCCCCGTTCCGCGCGTCCAGACGCGCGGAACTACCGATCAACCATCTAGGGTTCGGGCATGGCGAAGCAGAGACGCCGCCGGGGGCGGGCGTTCGCGATCGGCGCGGCCTTCCTGGTCGTCGAGGCCGTCGGGCTGCGCCGCAGGACCGGGCGGATGGCCGGCACGGTTGTCGTCCGCTGCCACGCGGGCCACCTTTTCACGACCATCTGGATCCCGGGCGTGTCGCTCAAGTCGGTGCGGCTGGGGTGGTGGCGGTTCCAGCGCTGCCCGGTCGGCCGCCACTGGACGCTGGTGACGCCGGTGCGCGAGTCCGAGCTCGGCGAGTCCGACCTGGCCGCCGCCCACCAGGTCCACGACGCTCGCGTCCCCTGACCCGGGGGCTCAGGCCGCAAGCAGCGTGCGGGCCGACGCCTGCAGCGTCGCGGTCACCGCGGGCTCGTCGAGCCCGGCCAGGCGGCGCAGCTCGCGGAACGCCTCGAAGCTCGTGAGCACGAGCAGGATGCCCAGCGCCTCGGCGGGCGGCAGGCCGGGCCGCAGCCGCCGCGCCTCATCGAGCCGCCCGAGCAGGTGGGCGAGCTCGCCGCGCCGGTCTGCGCGCTGACGGGCGACCAGATCGGCGGCGGCCGGATCGACCGCCGCCGCGCCGTAAAGCGGGTCCAGCACGGCCTCCTCGGAGGCCCAGAAGCCGACGGTGTGGGCGATCGCCCGGTCGAGGGCCGTGGAGAGGTCGGCGTCGTGCACGGTTCCGCGGATCGCGACCAGCGCCGGGTTCGCGTCGAACGTCTCGCAGATCGCGTCGACGAGGCCGAGGCGCGAGCCGAAGTGCTGGTAGAGCGTCGCCCGCGACATGCCGGCGCGCGTCGCAACCTGCTCGACGGTCGCCTCGTGGAACGACCCCTCGCGCAGGAGATCGCGCACCGCCGCGACCACGCGCTCGCGGGTGCGTGCGGACGCGCCGCGCTCGCGCGGCCGGACGGTGTGGCGGGTTCCCATAGACACGGAGTCTAGACAGCATGTCGGATATCTGCTAGCGTCGGACGCGCTGCCTGGACATCGTGTCTCGTTTTCCAAAGGAGCCCGTATGAGCGTCACAACGACGGTCGACGCCGCTGCGATCGAGACCGTCGAGGCGCGCGCCTGGGCCGATCTCGTCGCGGCGTGCCCTCCGGCGCATGCGGCGTCCATCGGCCTCCGGGCGTGGTGGCGCGGCGCGGCGCTCGTGCTGCAGTGCGCCGGCGGCGGGTTCGATCGCGGCCTGTTCAACCGGCCGATCGGCCTCGGCGTCGTCGAGCCGGCCACGCGGGCCGACGTCGCCGCCATCCTCGCGCGGTTCGAGGCCGCCGGCGTCGGTCGCTCCATGATCGTCTCCCAGCCGCAATGCCGGCCGGATGCCTATGTGGACTGGCTGGCCGAGCTCGGCCTGGAGGCGCGCGGAGCGTGGGACCGGGTCGTTCGCGGCGGCGCATCGCTCCCGGCGGGCGCCGGCGGCGAGACGACGCGCGCCCTCTCCGTCTCGCCCGTGGAACCCGGCACGGTCGACGAGTGGATCGACCTCCTGGTCGGCGTCTACCGCGTCGATGCGGGCCCGTGGCTGCGCGCGCTCTGGGGGCGGCCGGGCTGGCGCCACTATCTCGCCAGGGAGGACGGCGCTGCGGTCGCCGCCCGCAGCATGTACCTGCCCGGCCCGGGCGCGACCGCGTTCCTCGCCGTCGACGGCCCCGTGCCCGGCGTCATGACGGCCGCCTACCAACCCGACGCCGCGATCCTCGCCCGTCTCGTCGAAGACGGGCTGCGTCTGGGTGCGAGCGGGTTCGCCGCCGACATCGAAGCGCCGACCGCCGCCAGGGACACACCGGCGTACCGAACCTTCGCCCGGCTCGGGTTCACGGTGCCGTACACGCGCACGCACCACATGGCGTAGCGCGGGGCGGCCGCGTCCGGTCTCTTCGACGGCGCGACCGCCCCGCGGGCTCGGGCCTCCTCCGAGTGATCCGAGTCTGCGACGCGGCCGGCGCTACGGCGTCGGGGATGTCCCGCTGGCTTGCCTGCCGGCCAGCTCGGCCCGGTTGCGGACGCCGAGCTTGCGGAAGATGCGCGAGAGGTGGGCCTCGACGGTCTTCTCGCTGATCCAGAGCGCCGCGGCGATCTCCTTGTTCATCTTGCCCTCGGCGACGAGGCTCGCCACCTCGAGCTCGGCCGGCGTCAGGTCGTCGCGGCGGGACGCCTCCTTGCGCAGGACCTTGCCGCTGCGGGCGAGCGCCGAGGTCGCCTGCTCCTCCCAGGGCGCCGCGCCGAGCCGCTCGAACTCCTCGCGGGCGGCGTCCAGCATGCGGCGCGACTCGACCCGCGCGCCCGCGCGCCGCAGCGCATCACCCCAGGCCAGGGCCGTCCGCCCCTTCGCGAACAGGTCGCCGGTCTCGGCGTGCAGCTCCCATGCCCGCTCGAACCGGGCGGGGCCGTCGTCGCTCACGAGCGCCTCGGCCCGCTCGGCCAGGGCGAGCGCGGAGTCGCGCCCGGAGCGGGCGGCGGCCTCGTGCAGGGCGGTCGCCTCCGCCGCGGCCTCGTCGGCCCGGCCGCAGCGCATCAGGGCCTCGACCAGGTCGGCGCCGATGACGGGATGCGTGGTCGCGTCGGCGATCTCGCACTCGCGCTTGATGGCGAGCGCCGCCCCGAGCGCGCCGGCCGCCGTCTCGGCGTCACCCGAGGCGAGCGCGTGCAGGCCGCGGCAGGCGCGCACGCACATGCGCTGGTAGGGCAGGTCGAGCCGCTCGGCGAGCGACTCTTGGTGCGCCAGCATCTCCTCGTCCATCCGGCCCTGGGCGGCGCCCAGCCAGGTGAGGATGCTGAGCCCCCAGCACTCGTCGTTCGCGCGGCCGAGCTGGCGGGCGAGCCGCACGGCCCGCTGGCAGTCGGCCTGCGCGCCCTCCCATGCACCGGTGATGCGGCGCAGCCAGGCCCGGCTGATGAGCGGGTAGGTGAGCGCGCCCGGCGCCGCCTGTTCGCATTCGTCGATCACGTCGTCGAGGGCCGTGCCCGCCCGCTCGATCCGCTCGGCGAACGCGAGCGTCATGCACAGGTACGCCCGCAGCTGCGGGTCGGAGACGACCTCGGGCGTGCGGGCCGCCTGATCGGCGGCCGCCTCGATGTCGCGCTCGGCCGAGACGGCGTCGCCGAGGAAGACGAGCGAGGCCGCCCGGGCGATCCGGGCCGACAGCCCGAGCGCGTCGCCGGGCGGCGCCAGGTCGAGCGCGCGGTTCGCCGCCGACAGCGCCTGCTGCGGGCGCCCGGCCCTGATCGAAGGGTCGACGGACTCGATGAAGAGCGCCGCGGCCGCGACGGGATCGGCGTCCTCCAGCCGGTGGGCCGTGCGCAGCAGGCGCGCGCCGGCGGTCAGCGTCGAGCCCGTGCGGGCGTCGATCCGGCCCCGCAGCAGCTCGACGCGGGCCACCTCGCCCGGCGCGCGGACGTCGCCTTCGACCTCGTCGAGGATCGCGTAGGCCGCGTCGGCCCGGCCGCTCACGTGGGCCGCCTCGGCCGCGAGCAGCAACCGCCGCCGCCGCTCGGCCGGGTGGGGGCTGAGGCCGCCCGCGCGCTGGTACCACTCGATGGTCGCGACGGCGCCGCCGCGCAGGCCGACGTCCGAGGCCAGCCGTTCGACGGCGGCTGCGAGCTCCTCGTCCGGCTCGACCGCGGCGGCCGCGCTGTGCCCGACGCGCTCCCATTCGAGCTCCGGCTCGACGCACGCGAGGGCGAGCGCCTCGTGCGCCCGGCGCCGGTCGGGGCCGCTCGCGGAGGCATTGACGGCGGTGCGGATCAGCGGGTGGCGGAAGCGGATGCGGCCCGGCTCGATGCGGATCAGGCCCGCGCCCTCGGCCGGCGCGAACGCCTCGTCGGACAGCCCCTGGGCTGCCATCGCCCGGCCGATCACGGCCGGTCCCTCCGACTGGCAGGTCGCCAGCAGGAGCAGCGCCGCACGGCACGGCCCGGGCAGGGTCTCGACGATCCCCGCGTAGGCCTCCTCGAGCGTCGAGCGGCCCGGCTCGAAGCGTCCGTCCTCGAACGTGGCCAGCTCGACCAGCGCGAGCGGATTGCCGGCGGCGTCGCGCACGGCCGCCTCGAGGCCCGTCGGAGTGAGCCCGCGCCGCTCGAGCAGGTCGCGCGACTGGCTCGCCGTGAGCGGCCGGGGGTGGACGGACGGGATCCCGGCCAGGCCGGGCGTGCGGGTGGCGATCAGCAGGGCGATCGGGTCGGCGCCGATGCGGCGGGCGGCGAAGCCGATCGCCTCGGCCGAGGCGGCGTCGAGCCAGTGGGCGTCGTCGACGAGCACGAGCAGCGGCTGCGGCGCCGCAGCCGCGCAGATGAGGTTGAAGCTGCCGACGAGCACCGCCAGACGGTCCGCGGGGCGGGGCGGTCCGATCGCGAGGGCGCTCTCGAGCGCCTCGGCCTGGCGCTCGGGCAGCGCCTCGAGCGAGTCGACGAGCGGCGTCAGCAGGTCGACGAGGGCCGCGAACGGCACGGCGGTCTCGCTCTGGACGCCGCGCGCGTGCACGATCCGCATCTCGTCCGCCCGGCCGGCGGCGTAGTCGAGCAGCGACGTCTTGCCGATCCCGGGCTCGCCGCAGACGGCGAGGGCGCCGCCGCGGCCTGCCCGTGCCTCGTCGAGCAGCCGGTCGACGCTTGTGCACTCGTCCACCCTGCCCACAAGCATGAGGCTGCCGATTGTACAGATTGTTGCGTTCCCCCACTGGGTGCGGCTCTCAAACGTCGAGGGGTATCCCCGACGCCGGTCACCCAGGCCGTACCTAGGTTGGGTCGCACCTGGCGGCGACCGCCGCGAGGAATCCGAAGGGGAGAGCACCATGACCGAGGACTGCAGAATGAGACATGCCGGGTGGTGGTTCGCCGCGGCGTTCGGCGTCATCGTCGCCGTCGCGCTCGCCATGCCCGGCAT
>Ga0134125_10010962_pt1 | contig 10166 bp, 7 predicted proteins | sample KB31751_FD_96464 | JGI IMG/M metagenome (GOLD analysis project Ga0134125, IMG submission 96464) | Terrestrial soil microbial communities with excess Nitrogen fertilizer from Kellogg Biological Station, Michigan, USA - KB3-175-1 | ecosystem: Environmental > Terrestrial > Soil > Unclassified ... | reverse complement strand
GCAACCGCGCGAGCGCACCATGCCCAAAGGAGAAAAGGTGAACGACACGCGCCGCCGCCCGGCAAACCAACCGTGACGGTGCCCCTCGACGCGCACTGACCGCGCGCCCATAGACTGGAATTGCAGTGGAGGCTTCGGTATGATGCCACGTGCATCTGCCGAAGCCTCGCTGCATCGCGGCCGGTCCAACGCGACCATGACCGCGACCGCTCCCACCGCAGCACCGTCCAGCGCGATCGCCCGCCCGCTCACCGTCATGTACGTGGATCTCAACACGGTGTGGCGCGGCGGACAACGCCAGATCTTCTGGATGGCGCAAGGACTGAAACGTCGCGGCGGCCGCCCAATCCTCGCGCTCCGCCCGCACGCCGTGCTCGCCCAACGCGCCCGCGCCGCCGGTCTCGAGGTCATGCCGATCGACCCCCTCATCGCCGAGTGGGGACCGATGACGGTGATGCGCCTGCGGCGCATCGTCGCGCGCGAAGGCGTGGACATTCTGCATCCGCAGTGCGGACACAGCATGGCGCTCTGTGCCTTGGCCGCGTTGGGCACCAACACGCGCGTCATCTTCGCGCGCCGCGTCACGTCGCCGCTCAGAAGCGGAAAGGCGACGCGCATCAAGTACGGTCGCGCCGACCGCTTCATCGCGGTGTGTCGCGCGGCCGTCCCCGCCCTGCTCGACGCCGGCATCGACGCCAGCCGCATAGACGTCGTCTACAGCGGAGTGGACCTCGCGCGCCAAGTAGAACCGGCCACGCCGGCCACGCTCGCGGAGCTCGGCGTGCCTAACGGAAGCGGCCCGTTAGTGGTGATGGTGGGCGCGCTCACGCAAATGAAGGATCCGCTCACCTTCGTTCGCGCCATCGATGTCGCGCGTCGCGCGGTGCCGTCGGTCGAGGCGCTGCTCGTGGGAGACGGACCGCTGCGCGCGCCCGTCGAAGCCCTCATGCGCCAGCTCGGACTCGAAGGCACCCTGCACCTCGCGGGATTCCGGGCCGATGCCGACTCGCTCATGTGCGCGGGACAGGTCGTCGTCCTCAGCTCTGACGGCAGCGCCGAGGGCATTGGCGGCGTGGTCATCGACGCGATCTCATTCGGCCGGCCCGTTGCGGCCACCGCCGCCGGCGGCGTGCCCGAAGTGATCGAAAACGAGCGCACCGGACTGCTCGTGCCGATCGGCGATGCGCAGGCGCTCGGCGACGCGATCGTCCGCCTGCTCACCGACGAGCCGCTGGCCAAACGCCTCGTTGCCGCCGGCCTCGCCCGCTCGCGCGACTTTGCGATCGAAAACACGGTGGACGGAACCATTGCCGTCTACCGGAAGCTGCTCGCACCGGCGAAAACGTGACGGTACCACCGCCCCGGCGCCTAACGGTACTGGAGCTCGATACCGAACGGGGATGGCGCGGCGGCGAGCGCCAGCTGCTCTGGCACGCCCAGGTGTTATCCCGGCTTGGACACCGCGCGCTCATTGCGGCCCGCCCCGACGAACCGCTCGCCCAGCGGGCGACGGCGCTCGGCATCCCGGTGATCCCAGTGTCGCCGGCCATGGAGTTCGACCCGCTCGCCGCGCTCGCCCTGCGACGGGTCATTCGACGTGAGCACGTCGACATCGTGCACTCACACACGGCGCACGGCGTGTCGCTCGGCGCCATGGCGTGCCTGGGAACGCACGCCAAGCTCGTCATCACGCGTCACTCGGATTTCCGCCTGCGCTCGAACCTCGGCACCCGCTGGAAGTACTCGCGGGTCGACGGACTCATCGCAATCTCGAGCGCCTCCAAAAACGCCATGGTGGCAAGCGGGTTGGCTCCCGAAGCAATAACAATAGTACGCGGCGGGTCGGACCAATCCACGCCCATCGCGCCTGCGAACCGGGCAACGCTGGACTCCCTCGGCGTACGGCCAGGAGCGCCGCTCGTCGTCCAGGTTTCCCAGCTCGTTCAGCACAAGGACCCGCTGACGTTCGTGGCGGCGATCGATGCGGCGAGGTCAGCGGTGCCGTCACTCAACGCAGTCCTGGTAGGCGACGGGCCGCTGCGCTCCCAGGTCGAGCGCGCCGTCGCCGATCGGTCGCTCGCAGAGAACCTGCGCGTGGCGGGCTACCGCACGGATGCCGATTCGTTGCTCGCGGCAGCCGACGTCGTAACGCTGAGCTCGGAAGAAGACGCGCTGCCGAGCGTTCTTTTCGATGCGTTGTTTTGTGGAAAAGCGATTTGCGCGACGAGCGCCGGCGGCGTTCCCGAGATCATCGAAGACGGCGTCTCGGGCCTTCTCTCACCGGTGCACGATGCGCTCGCACTCGGCGCTAGCATCGCACGGGTGCTCACGACACCGGCCCTCGCCGGCGCACTTTCCACAGGCGCGCGAGCACGCGCCAACGAGTTTTCGATCGAACGAAGTGTCGCTCGAACGATCGCCGTCTACGAACGTTTACTCGGCCCCCCGATCGCGGGCGCGATGCCTGACAATTAACGTTACATATAACTATATAAGTCGTTTATCATCGGTCGTTTACGAAGTTGTCAACAAATGATTCGCCGCACGCTTTTTCTCGCCAAAATGGTGACACGCGCTCTACGCGTATCGTCTTCTGACGAGGGGCTGCCCGAGCGATACGCGCGCGGGACGGCCGCCCTGGTTCGGGTCGCAAGTGAGCCGTCGAGCGTGCCATGCACCGCCTTTCCGTTTGGAGTTCGGTCGCCAGCATTGGGGTCCGTCGCAGCACGTTGAGCGCGGTCGCTGTTCCCTTCCTCATGATGTTTGCGTCGCGCGTGGCGGCGCAGTCGAACAACCCTGAGGTCGGCACCGTCTTAGCCGCCGGCAAAGTCATCTGGGTTCGTGCGACCACTTCCGGAGCCGTCGAGTTTTTCATGTCGCCGGGCTACCGCGACGCGCTGGCGCGACCAACAGTGCTCAACGCCAATCTCATCGCGCAGTGGACGGACAGCGTGAAAGGCCTCAAGGCGCCCGGTACCGGCGTCGCCGATGCGCGCAGCCCGGCAGACGCCGGCCTCGCCTTCGATCGATGGGTTGGGACCGATAGCAGTGGCCTTGAGATCAAGCGCGACGGCTCGACGATCCTGCGCGTGTCCGATAGTCCCGCACGGGAGATCGTCGACCTCTTGGCACGTGGCGCGGAAATGACGCAGCATCTTTCCGCTCCGGTCAAAGCTGTGGCGACGGTCGTCAAAGACAGCGTGACAACGGTGGCGGCGCAGACGACGCCGGCCGTCACGCCTACTGCTGAGGTTGCTCGGGTCTCCCCGCCCACCCCGGCTGCGACGATCACGATCCAGCAGGTGGCGATTGCGCAGCCCTCGCCGGCGCCGGTCGAGTCGGCCGCGCAGCCGAGTGTCGCCGCGCCGGCATTGCCGGCAGCGACTGTAGATACGGTCGCCATTGCCGCGCCGGCCGCGGTGCAGGCTCCGGTGCCGGCAGCATCACTTGGTCCGATGGCCGCCGAGTCGTCCATGCCCGCACAGGTGCCGGCGGACAGGCTCCCCACACCCATGTTGGAGCCGACGCTCGCGCCGTCCGTAGACCGCACGATTCCACAGGACGCGCCGCCGAGCGACGCGAAGCTCGAGGCTCATCGCGCGGTGGTGGCCGTGGCGCAGCTCCAGGCACACGCCCTTCCGACCGCGGCGCTGCTCGACAAGCACATTCAGACGCCGCTGGGCCCCTTCGTGGTGCCGGGAGCGAAGCTCGTGGACCGCGACACGCAGATCAAGTACTGCTACACAGAGTTAGGCTTGCGCTACGACCGGCATCTGACCGGCGACCTGACGGTGCGCGTAACCGTGAGCGACGCGGGTGCGGCCGATACCGTCGAGGTCACCAAGCGCTCGTGGGATGGCGTGGCCGCGGCGGAGGTGGAGTCCTGCATGCGCGCGCTCATCGAGGACTGGTCCTTCGACGACCGGCAGCCCGCCGACTCGAAGACCGTCGAGCTTCACTTCACACTGACCCCTGCGATGCGGACGGCGACCACCGATGGCGCCGCCGTCCAACCGTCATCGCAGCCGCGTTGAGCGCTACGGCTTAGGCGTAGCGGCCGGCGGTGCGGCCGGCGCGGTCCATACGTTGTTCGCGCGATTGTCGTCGACCAGCAGGTGGTCGGGATCGAGCTCGATCCTGGACACCGTCTTCCCGACGAAATCGTAGCGCCTAACGTAGAAGCTGGAGTTCATGCTCCAGACGTCGGCCGGATAGTGGTAGTTCTGCGTGGACCCATCCGACATCGTGAAGCGCACCCGCAGCGGCAACACGCCGCGCGATTTGTTGCCGTAGCCGACGAGCACGACGGTCGTATCGCCGTGTGCTCTCGTGAGCACGGTGTCGACCGCCTGGTCGAAGTGATCGTCCTCGACGAACCATTCGCGCCAGAACCAATCGAGACGCTGGCCGGACTCGTCGTCCATCGTGCGATAGAAGTCGGCGGGCGTCGGGTGCTTGTATGCCCAACGGCGGATGTACGCCTTGAACGCGGCGTCGAACGCGTCCGGTCCGATGATTTCCTGACGGAGAAGCTGGAGGCCGACCGACGTCTTGTCATACTCGGTGAAGCCGAGCTTGTCGGGATCCATGCGATCGGCGGGCATCTCGATCGGGACGTCGATGTTGCGCTGCTGCGTCTCCTCGATTTCGCTCCGTTGGTCGGCGGCGCGCTGCATCTGGTCGCCCTTCTCCGGATAGCGCCGCGCTTCGGAGAACGTGTTGATGAAGGTGTTGAAGCCTTCGTCCTGCCAGAAGTGAATGCGCTCGTTGCTGCCGACGAGCATCGGGAACCAGTCGTGTCCGATCTCGTGCGTGATCACGTTGTAGAGGTCGTACTTGTCGTTGCTCTTCGCTTCCATCGCGACCATCGGATACTCCATTCCGCTCACCGGTCCTTCGATCACCGTGATCTGCGGCCACGGGTACTGGTACCACCGCTCCGAGTATTCCATGATCGACATGCGGGCCTGATCGGCGGCATCGCTCCACGGATCGATGGCACTCGGTCGGTAGTACGCGTACGCCATGATACCTTTCCAGCTCGACGCGTCCCACATGAACTGCGGCGATGCACCCCACGCCACGTCACGCACGTTCTTGGCGCTGAATTTCCATGTGAGCATCCCCGACGTGCGCGGACGCGCCGAGCCGTTCTGCAATTCTTCCTGCGTCACGATGTGCACCGGCGTGGCCGACTTGGATGCCTGCGCCAGCCGTGCGATCTCGGTTTGCGTTAGGACATCGCGCGGATTGTCGAGCACGCCGGTTCCGGCGACGATGTATCCGGCGGGTGCGGTGACGGTGTACGAGAAATCGCCGTACTCGAGATAGAACTCGCCCTGCCCTTCGTACGGATCGGTATTCCAGCCGCGAATGTCATCGAACACGGCGACGCGCGGATACCACTGCGCGATCTCGTACAGCGACCCGTCACGTCCCATGCGATCCGCGCCGTGCTCGGGCACGCGAAAATGCCACGCGATGTCCAACGTGGCCGCCTTTCCCGGCGCGAGCGGCTCGGCGAGCTCCACGAACAGCATGGTGTCCCACGTCCGCGAGCTGAGCTTCACGTGTCGCGGCGACTTGGCATCGCGGGCGGTGACGACCTGTTCGAGCCGGTCGATGCGGTCGCCGCCCTCGAAGCCGCGCGCACCGAAGCGCGACTGTTGCGGGAACACGTACGCGTTGAGCGAGCTGTCGGTGAACGCATCCTGCTCGACCTGCAACCAGATGTGATCGAGCGTCACCGGCGAGTTGTTCGTGTAGTGGAGCGTGAGCTCGCCGGTCACGGTTTGCTGCGCCGTGTCGAGCGTCGCCTTGATGTCGTAATCGGCGCGATTCTGCCAGTAGCGCGGACCGGGCTCGCCATCGGCGAGCCGGAATTCGTTAGGCGTCGGCAACCGGAGCGGGGCGAAGATGGACGTGTCGGGGAAGCCCGGCCGGTCCATCGAATCGGCTTGCTGCGCGGACGCGGCCGGTGCCGCCGCAGCGCAGAGCGCGAGCATGGTGAGGACGCGCGCGACGCGCGCGCCGGTGAGCGATGCAATGCGTGTCGGCGTGTGCATGAGCCTGGAGTTCGCGGTGGAACGGACTTCCGTCGTTCCGAAGGTTAACGTGTGGGCGAGCAGTGCGGTACACGGCCCGATGCTCGGCAACCGCTCGCGTGTGGACGTCACCGGCCCCGGAATGGTTGACGCCGGGTCAAGTCGCGCCGTAGCGTATATTGTTGCGGCTCGGCGGTCGCATCGCGATCCTTCCTCCCGGAGTTCCTCCTCGTGCCCGATATCGGCAGTTTTCATCCGCAGGTCGTCCACTTCGTCGTCGCGCTGCTCATCGTGGGCGTGGCGGCGCGCGTCGTATCGCTCATCCCGCTGGGCCCCAAGTGGGCGTTCTCCAGCGGCATGGCGGCGACGCTCATTCTGTTAGGCACGGCGGCCAGCGTGGTAGCGGTGCAGAGCGGACTCGACGCCCACGAGAAAGTGGAATCGATTCCCGGCGTGCGTCAAGCGGTGAACGTGCACGAGGACTACGGCGAGGATACGCGCGACATCTTCCTCGTCGTGTCCGCGCTCGAGATTGCGCTGCTCGCGCTTGCGGCGCGCAAGCCCGGGCTCACCAAGGGGCTGCGCGGTCTGTCCGCGCTGGTCGGCGTGATCGGCTGCGTCTATCTCTACGAAGCCGGCGACCACGGCGGCGATCTCGTGTACAGCTACGGCGGCGGCGTCGGCGTGCGCAGCGGCGACACGGCCGACGTGCGGCGTCTCCTCGTGGCCGGCTTGTACGACAAGGCCCAACTGGCGCGCCGGTCGGGCCAGCGCGAGGCGGCGGCCCAACTCACGGATCAGCTGCAGACGCTCATGCCCGCTGACACCTCGGCGCGGCTGCTGCGCATCACGTCGATGATACGCGACCGGAAGGACGCGCGCGGCGCGCTCGCGGCGCTCGACTCGCTCACCGTTGCGCCCGACAATCGACGGCTACTCTTCCAGAAGGCCATGCTGCAAGCCGAAGCGCTGGATTCCGCCGGTATGCGCGACTCGGCGCGCGTGGTGCTCACCGCGCTCAAGAAGGACATGCCGCAGGCGGCCGCCCGCATCGACCGGATGCTGCAGCAGATGCGCTGAATCCCACGCCTAACGGATCGGCGGCGTCGCCGGTCCGTTAGGCATGGGTCACCCGTCCATCGCGTGCGCGAACTGCTCCCTCAGTACGGGGCGCGCGCGCCACAGATACCAGCACATCGCCACCGTCGCGATCACGTTCCCGATCAGCACCTGGTACCACGCCAGCGCGCCCAACGGCGTCGAGTGCTGGAGAATGGCGACGAACGCGTAGAATCCGATCTCGAACGCCACGAAGATCAGCACGGCGAACAACACCATCGATGGCTCCTGGCCGGCCCAATCGATGACGCTCGAGGCCATGATGCCGGCGACGATGAACGCGGCGTAGTGGAATATCGTGTACGCCGCGATGAACGTGGCGCTCTGATGGAGGGCCACGGGACCGGTCACGCTGAAGAGCGCGCGGCCGAGCGTGTCGGGTGTGAACAGCGGATGGCCGGCGATCAGATCGACGATGAAGAACCACACCGCCACGGTGCTTGCGCCGATCACGCCCGCGATCACGCCGTCATGCAATACGGCATGCGGTCGCTCGAAGTACGCGGCCATGCGCTGAATCAACTCCGGGCTGCGCAGCCACACCACGACGTAAAGCAGCACGAATACGACGACGGGAATCCAGAACCCACCCTCTCCGCTCATGTGCTGTGTCGCCGCGGCGGGGAACATGAGGATAGCGAGCGTGACGGCGCCGAACACAGCCGCGCGCGGCACGAGCAGCGCGATCGCTCCGCCGATCTCCACGAGCCCAACGACCACGCGGATCCACGCTGGGAATCCGCGCATGGTGGCGGCCTGGAGATAGAAAGTGGAGGACCCCGTGAGCTTGGCAATGCCTGTTGCCAAGAAGACGATCGCGAGTACGATGCTCAGGATCCACATGGCGGAACGTGCCGAGCGTCCTCGTTCCATATCCACCTCCTCATGCACGAACAGCCTCTCACGTGCAGTCTAGAGACCGCGCATGGTGCGTCAAGCGACAGTGTGACGGCATCCTCGTACCTTGGCGTTACCGAACGTGCTTGCCGCACTGCGCCGTGGCGATCGATATTGTGACGGCCAACACCTTCCGGCGCGGGTCGTCCAACCGCGGTTCTACCGCACGCATCGCGCCACGCATCTCCCGGAGCAAGCTCTCGTGAGCGACACGTTCGACTACGATTTGGTGTGCATCGGCAGCGGGCCCGCCGGTCAGCGCGCAGCGGTGCAGGCGGCGAAGCTCGGACGACGCGCGGCAGTGATCGAGCGGCGCGGTTCATTGGGCGGCGTCTGTCTCGACACGGGGACCATCCCGAGCAAGACGTTCCGTGAGGCAGTGCTGTGGACCGTGAGCAGGGCGGCGCGTGCGGACGGCTCGCTCGACGGTCCCGGCGGCGCCCGCCCAACGGCGGAGGAGCTCCTCGCGCGCGTGCAAGAGGTCGTGTCGCGCGAGGCCACGGTGATCGCCAACCAACTCCGGCGGAACGGGGTCGACGTGCTGCGCGGCGACGCATCGTTTCGCGACCCGCATCGCCTGGCGGTGCAGAACGGCGAAACGTGGCGCGAGATCACCGCGGCCAACATTTTGATCGCGGTGGGCACGGTGGCCGCGGCCGCGCCCGGCGCGGCAGTCGATGGCACCACGATCCTCACGAGCGACGACATCTGCCGCCTCACGCGCATCCCGCGCTCGATCGCGGTGGTGGGGGCCGGGGTCATCGGCATGGAGTACGCGTCGATGTTCGCCGCGTTGGGCGTCGACGTCACGGTGGTGGACAAGCGCGAACGGCCGCTCGAGTTCCTGGACAGCGAGATCGTCGACGAGCTGATCCACCAGATGCGCAAGCGCAACGTGTACTTCCGGGGCGGCGAGGCGGTTGCCCAGTTAGGCACGACCGACGGACCGCCGGCGCGCGCGGTGCTCGAGCTGGAGTCGGGCAAGCGCATCGTGAGCGACATGGTGCTGTTCTCCGTTGGGCGCCAGGGCGCCACGGCGGCCCTGTGCCTGGAGCAGGCGGGACTCCGCGCCGATGCGCGCGGACGCATCGCGGTGAACGAGGAGTTCCGCACCGCGGTGCCGCACATCTTCGCGGCCGGGGACGTCGTCGGCTACCCGAGCCTCGCGGCGACGTCCAGCGAACAAGGACGCCTGGCGGCGTGCCGAGCGTTAGGCGCACCGGCCCGCGCGATGGGCCAGCACTTTCCGATCGGCATCTACGCGATCCCCGAGGTGTCGATGGTGGGCGCGGCGGAGCACGAGCTCACCACGACCAAGGTGCCGTACGAAGTCGGCATCGCCCGCTACCGCGAGATCGCGCGCGGCCAGATCCTGGGCGACGACAGCGGGTTCTTCAAGATGCTGTTCCACCGCGAGGACCGCCGCTTGTTGGGCGTCCACATCATCGGCACCGGCGCCACGGAGCTGGTGCACATCGGCCAGGCGGTGCTGGGCCTGGGCGGCGGACTCGACTATTTCCTCGAAACCGTGTTCAACTATCCGACGCTCGCCGAGTGCTACAAGGTGGCGGCGCTCAACGCCGCCAACAAGCTCGCCACCTGACTCCGCCTAACGCTAATCACTCGGCGGGGCCGAGCCACGGCCGCAGCGACACGCCCCATCGAATGCCCGCCAACACGGCCACGACGTTAGGCGCAGCCGTCGTCCGGAACCGGTCGCCGAGTCCGGCCGAGATCCAGAGCGACTCGGCGGCCCGCAGCTCGAGGCCGGCCGACCACGCGGTCGCCGTCGACGGGACGCCGCTGCCGGCGCCGGAGCGCGCCTGGCCGAGGAGTTCCACGAATCCGTTCGCCAGCTCGCTGCCCACGTTCACGCGCGTTCCGTAGGTGAAGGCCGTGAACGCGTGCGGAGCGGCGTCGCCGCGGTCGTGCGTCCAGTCGGCGTAGAGCAGCATCTGGCCGACGGCGCCCACGCGAAGCGCGCCCGTCGCCCAGGCGCGATCGCCCGCGTGGCGGCGCCGCACGAACGAGCCGCGGCTCAACCGCTCGCCGCCCGCGTACGCGATACTGACGCTCGATGCATTCCAATGCGCCCGCGCGTACCGG
>Ga0134125_10010959_pt1 | contig 10167 bp, 16 predicted proteins | sample KB31751_FD_96464 | JGI IMG/M metagenome (GOLD analysis project Ga0134125, IMG submission 96464) | Terrestrial soil microbial communities with excess Nitrogen fertilizer from Kellogg Biological Station, Michigan, USA - KB3-175-1 | ecosystem: Environmental > Terrestrial > Soil > Unclassified ... | reverse complement strand
GTGCGTCAAACGATTAGACTAAGGGCGCGGACTCATAAAGACGAAGCCACAGCCTGATTGACACGAGTTGAACGAAGGCAAGGTAACTAGTACCCGGAATCAGAGCTGAGTGATACGGCGGCCTTTGAAACGGCGTTGACGGACCTTTTTCTTGGTCCAGACGAACGGCTCGGCTTTGTCGTTGTACGCGTTGACGTAGGCATCGATGTGTTCCTGAAGCTGCTTGAGGCTTGTGAAGGAGGTGCCGCTGAGCGACTGCCCCTGCAAGATCGAGAACCATACCTCGACCTGGTTGAGCCAGGACGCACTCGTCGGCGTGAAATGGAATTGCACATTGGGATGGGCCTTGAGCCAGTCCTCATTCTTCTTGTGGGTGTTGAGGTTGTCGAGGATGACGTGAAGCTGTCGGCCCGGAAAGGCCGCGGTAACGCTGTTCATGAAATCGAGAAACTCGACGCGGCGACGGCGTTTTGAATGCGCAGCGATGTTTTTTCCGGTGGCGACTTCGAGCGCCGCAAACAATGTTGTGGTGCCATGCCGCTTGTAATCGTGGCTCTGGCCAGTCAAGGCGCGGCCATTGGGCAACTTCAGATAGCCCTGCGCCCGCTCCAAAGCCTGGATCGACGGCTTCTTCAAACACCGGCACCGTGTCGCCCGCGAAGTCGACGAACAACTTCTCTCCGGGCCCATGCGCCTGCCGCATAGTCGGCGAGATCGTCTCGCTCCATTCCCGGTAGAGGTCGCAGAACCGGCTGTAGCCATAGCCGTCGGCGTGCTCCGCGCGATATTCCTCCCACAGCAGGAGCAGCGTCACGCTGCGCCGTTTCAGCTCCCGGTGCACTACCGTCCAGTCGGGCAACGGCCGCGCCGGCTTCTCCTCGAATGTCGGCGGCGTGAACAGCCGGCGCTCGAGCTCGCCGTCGTCCATCCCTTCCGGCACCGGCCAGGTGATGCCGATCACGGCAGCCCGCCGCAGATACTCGCCAACCGTCGATCGGCTGATGCCGAGGGTGACGGCGATCTGCCGCTCGCTCACGCCAAGGGCATGCCGCAGTCTCAAAACTTCTCGAACCTTCCGCATCGGCGCTCTCTCGGCGGGCATCAGACCTCCCCTTGCTTGGCCGCAAAGGTGGGCTGGTCCGCGATTCGATCGCCGTCTTCGAGAGCGTCAGGTCGGTTTCAACAGGGTGGCCGGCTTCGATCGGAATGGGTGGCCGACTTCCGTCGGAATCGGTGGCCGGATTGCGTCGGAATCAGTGGCCGGCTTGCATCGGATTACGCATGCCACCGTGACAGCCGGCGGGTTCCCGTGGCGAAGAGCCCTGGAAAATGCGCACGCTCAATAATGTGTAGGAACACGACGGGTGCAGGAATATTGGCTAGTTATTACCGACCGAAAATCTTGCTCTTATCAAGGTGCGTGTTGCCGATGCTCCTTGCGCGTCTCGTGGGCACCCGAAGATTCGAAAGGTTCACGTCATGAGCAAACGCGACAATGACGCCGACAACGCGTTCCGTTCATCGGATAGGCCCCTTACCGAATACGAGAAGGAGCAAAAAGCGCTGCGCAAAAACCCAGAACGATTGAGGGCCGAACGACTGGCAAGAGAAGCTGCCAACTCGAAAGAAACTTAGATCCTTGTGATGCGATGCGCCCCGGGTGGGCCCGCTTCGGTTTCATGCCCAGTTCGAGCGCTTTCCTTTTCATCTATAAATCGAATTTCGCGGTAGCTGGTAATTTACGGTTAGCAACGAGCCACTCGCGTAATCGAAAATTAAGTTGTCAACTTCTGTCATTTCAGCCCGCATGGCATTACAGCAGAAGACCATTGAGGGATTGAAGACTGGGCCCTTGCATAGGGCGTGATAGAGTTCTTTGGCATCGATGATAAGGCTGCGGCATCCCTGACCCGCAGCGACATCCAATCGAGATCGAATCTCCTGCCTGAAACGACTGGTTGAAATCATCCCCTACCTTTCAGAGCAGAGCCCCCGGTCGGAGAACGGCGGCTGACAACTAGCTGGTCGCCGAACAGTTTCGAAAGGGCCAAACTACCTAGGTTTCGAGAAGCGATTGTCATCCTTCCATGGCTTCCATCAAAGCGGCGATCTCGATCGTCGCAAAGTTGGAAAAGGTATCCGACACAGCATAAGGAAAGACAATCTTGTCCTTGTGCCGCATCGCTCCACAGGTATAGACGACATTCGGAACGTATCCTTCGCGCTCGGAAGGATCGGGCCGGAGCAAGGGTTCGTGCAAGCGAGCGAGTACCTTCGAGGGATCCTTTTTATCGAGTAATGCAGCCCCGATCGAATATTTGCGGAGGGGCCCGACGCCGTGGGTTAGCAGCAACCATCCTTCATCAAGCTCGATGGGCGATCCGCAATTGCCGATTTGCACAAATTCCCACGGGAATTGAGGCTTTAGAATCGCCTGGCCACCGTTCCATGTGTAGAGATCATTCGAATAGATAAGATAGAGGTTCTCGTTGTCTTGCCGCGCGATCATCGCGTATTCGCCGCCGATCTTTTTAGGGAATAAGGCCATACCCTTGTTTTGCGCGGCGCTGCCTTTTAAGGTCCACAGACGGAACGATAAGAAGTCGGATGTCTCCATCAGCTCTGATCTAATCGCCCTTCCGCTATAAGCGGTGAAGGTTGCATAGTAAATCTGCCGTCCGACGTCGCTGAATTGCACGAAGCGCGCGTCTTCGATCCCGTTGGACTGAGATTCGGTAATCGGAAAGATCACCCGCTCGCTGATATCTTCGCCACTTGTGAAGCTTACATCGACAACGTCACCGTTCGGGCCAGAAGTCCGCTTGATAATATCCGGGCTTGACGAGAGGCGCCCTGTCGGATCGACAATCACTGTTCCATCCGCCGAAATGAGCCCGCATCGAAATGTCAGGGAGGACAAATGGCCTTCGCCGACCGCACGAAGACTCAGGATGAAACGAAGGCTGCCGTCCGGCGTATCGGACTGATCAGGATGGGCCACGATACTCGGATTGAACAAAGCTGAAGCCTCGAACGAATATTCGTTCAAAAAGTAGGCGCCGACCAATTGCCGCTGCACGCGGGTAAATGCCGCATGATCGGCAAGCGCACCCTCCATCTCGTCGGCGCGTGCCTCGAGCGCCTGCAGCAGATTGCGGTGACGACCTTGGAAGTTCTCAAGAACATCTGCTAACTGACGCGCGGTTGCCTCTGGATCCAGGGTGAGGACCCGTTCGACAATATGGTTGGCTCGGGTCTTGTCCGTTGGATTGAGGTCGCGCGGCTCGGTTGCCGGCTTGAACGCGCGCACGATCACTCTTGTTGGGTCAGGCCGCAAATGGAGGAGCTGACGATTCAGAAAAGGAGATTGCGACAAAGCGTCCTCAAATCGTTGAAAAGGGAGGGGCGTTGTTGCGTCATCATGCGACCAGGGGGGCCGGCTTGGCGCGGCCTTCGGTCATTTGGGCTAATTGTCGAATCTCGGAAAGGCCAAGAAGGTATGACACTACGGATTCTCCGCCTTGGTTTTCATTCGGGCGGTCGGGGTGCAGGCCGTCTCGACAGCTTCCAGTTTCCAGATCAACCAATGCGACTGAGAGATCGTTGCTGCCAAGAAACCACGCGAATGCGCGTGCGGCTTCGGCTTTCCACACGAGATCACGACCGGCACGCCATGCGGCGAAACAGGCTGCGATCGTCGCTGCAGCTTCCAGGGGTTGCTGATCGAAAGGCTGTGGCGACCTGCGTGTATCGCCAAATCCTACCGTGCCGACCGGCCTGAACTGGCCGCTCGCAGAAGTCTGCTGCTGCGTCAGCCAACGTAGGGAGTTTAGGCCAGCCTCCACATAGCCGGGCGTCTTCGTCGCTATGCCGGTGATAATCAACGCTTGCGGCAGTCGTGCGTTATCGTAGGCAAGGCTCTCTTCAAACCATACCCAGTCTTTTGTCTTGACCGCATCGAAAATCGAAATCAATCGGTCCGCAAGCAGGCAACGGAGATTCGCTGCGCAGACATCGCCCGTGACGGCCGCGCAGTAAGCGTCGAGCCCGAGCAAGAGAAAGGCCCACGCACGCGGCGAGCGAAAGGTCTCCACGATCGGCATCGCTTCAGCAAACAACCATGCAGCCCAAGTACGTCGAGATGGATTGGCGTCAGTTAGCGCACATACGCCCAAGGCCCACAGCGTGCGCCCGTGGCTGTCTTCTGACCCCGAGTGCTCAAGCCAATGGCGATCAAAGCTCATAAAGTTACGAAACCGTCGCGTATTGGGGTTCCAGGCGTGCTGGACAAAGGCGGCAAATCGGGCCGTCAATACCTCCGGCAATCTTTGTTCGCCCGGGTTATTGAGGGCGCACGCCAGCAGGAGCGCACGGGCATTATCGTCGACGCAATATCCATGAGAGCGATCCGGCACGCAATGAACGGCATGCTGAAACAGCCCGGTATCGTCGCACATCGATACGAAATGATCGATCCGCATTTCCGGCGGAGCACGGCTATCGCGCTGCAGCGTGCTCGGATCTGGACGCGCAATCGCTTTGATGCGATGTCTCCGGCCGGCAATATCAAACGTCGACCAATAACGTTCAGCAATGCGTTCCCACGTCATGGACCGACTGCTTGAATATGCACGCTTCCGTATCGCCTGCCGCCGTACATCGTTGGTCAGCAGCTTTGCGATTTCAGCGCCGATGGCGGCACAATCCCCAAACGGAACCAGGATACCGCGGTCGTCGGCCAGCAACTCACGGGCATGCCAGTATGGCGTGGAAACGACGGCTTTGCCGAGCCCGAAACTGTAGGCCAGAGTGCCCGACGTCATTTGGGCTTCGTTGAGATACGGCGTTACATAGACATCCGACATAGAGATAAAATCGAGCAGGGTGGTCTGATCGACGAAACGGTCGAGAAACACGACATGGTCGGCGACACCGACTTTGCGAGCGCGCGCCAACAGGCTCTCGCGGTAGGCTTCGCCTTGATCCCGCACCAGGTTGGGGTGAGTCGCACCGAGAACGACGTAGACGGCATCGGGTCGGGATTTCAAAATCGAAGGCATGGCGTCGATCATGACCTCGATGCCTTTGTTCGGCGAAAGAAGACCAAACGTAAGGATGACCGCCCTGTTGCTGAAGCCGAGTTTGGCTTTAGCCATTTCGGGCTCAACGAATGCAAATTCCGGGATACCGTGTGGGATGACCTCGATTTGCTCGTCGGGTATCTGACAGACCGAACGCAGCAGCTCCCGGCCCTTTTCGGCCATAACCACGACCTTTGACGATGCCTCGACAATTCGCGCGATGACGTCCCGCTGGCGCCTGGTCGGCTCGGATAGAACCGTATGAAGCGTTGTCACGATCGGCATGGTGAGGCGCGATAGCAGCGCCATGATGTGGCTGCCCGACGGACCGCCAAAAATGCCGAATTCATGCTGCAGGGAAACAGCCTCAAAGTGGCGGTTGTTCAGGAACTCCGCCGCACCAATATAGTCATCCAGGCAATCGTCGTTGATCTGGAAACCAACGGTGGATGGATACTCGTAGACATTGCCATGATCGGTCATAGCAACGATGACGGTTTCCAAATCGTCTCGCGAGGTGGCGATTGCGTGGTGCAGATCGGTGGTAAAGGTCGCGATCCCGCATCGGCGGGGAAGCGAGTTTCCGACGAACGCAATTCGATTCAAAGTGGCCACGTTCGCGCCTCCTTCATCTTTGGCAGAGCATGCTCCGAGGCAGTTTGCACGGCCGGCACGCGCGACCTTGCGGTGTGGGCGCCGATAGTGCTCGCCTCATTGAGGCCGCTTGAATTTACATTTGGTCCGGAATAGGCCAGCAACGCTTTCAGGCCGTGAAGTCCGACCTCGATCTCCGCATGATCTGCTTCCAGAAAAACGGCGTTACCGAGGGACAACTTGGTCGAGCCGATTCGGGCGCCGCCTTCGATGATCAAGATCCAGGTTTCTTTCGGGGCGTCGAGGGTCCAAACGGAGCCCGGAAGAAAGTCAAGTTGCTCCAGAACAAAGTGAGGATTGACGCTCAGGGCGGTTCTCCCCTCGGTCAATTTCTCTGACGGCGATTGGCCTTCAGCAGGCCCAGCGTTCGCTGCAGCAACGGCCTTTTCGATGTGCAAATCCCGCTGCCGTCCATAGTCAAAGAGCCGGAAAGTGGCATCGCTTCGCTGTTGAATCTCAGCAAGTACGATGTCCGCACCGATCGCATGAATGGTCCCGGCGGGAACAAAAATGACATCACCTTTGCGGACCTGATTCCAACGTACGATATTGGCGATCGAGCCGTCGGCGATCGCAGTTCGAAACTCGTTGGAGGAAAGCGGATATTGCAGCCCGACGGCGACCTGAGCGCCCGGAGCGGCGGAGAGAATGTACCATGCCTCGGTCTTGCCGTTGGCGAGTCCAATCGACCGCGCAAAGGCGTCGTCCGGATGGACTTGAATGGATAGTGGCTCCGTCGTAAAAACCAGCTTGAACAGCAGAGCTGTCTCCGTCGCTGCGACGTCTGGACGCTGAAACCATAATTCACCCACAGGACCGTCGTCCGTTGCCGCATCGCTCCAGGGCAGTAGGTTGTTGCTTCCCCAAGGCTTGCATTTGATCTCGACAACAGCATGCTCGATCGTCATGTGGTCTCCGGCGTTTGAACTCACAAACTAAAGCTCACAGCATCGGTTGCGCGCTGGCGAACCTGACACCGATTTCAGCTGAGGCAATGCGATGACGCGGCCGTGTCCGCGTGCAAGAGACTTAAGGGGCACGGCTAGAAGGCGCCCGCAAACACTGTGCAACGCTACGCGTCTGTCTGCGGTCGAACCCCAGTCAAGTGTGCGCTCTTTCAGGTAACATAGCCATGATTATCTTCGACGCGAATTTGCGCACCAAAAACAAAAGCCCGCTAGCACCGCCAGCGGGCTTGGACGAATCTAGACGTCATACCAACCGTGGGGAGGACTGCCGACCGAAGGATCCCAGTACATCCGTGGAAATCCCTGGATCGTAGACATTAATCCACGCGGAGGTTTTCGGCGCTCGTCTTGCCACGGATGTTGTCAGTCTTCGCCTCAAATGAAAGTTTCTGGCCCTCATTCAGGGAACTCAGACCTGCGCGTTCGACCGCGCTGATATGAACGAAGATGTCGGAGCCGCCACTGTCGGGCTGAATGAAGCCAAAGCCCTTTGTCGCGTTGAACCACTTAACTATTCCGGTTGTCATTTAACTTTCTCCAAGATGCGTGAATGCGCGTTGTTTGCACGACCTCCGTGCAAACGTCATCCGATTTCAACGATGTCTTGGGGAATCGGGCCGGTATCGGCGCGGTCAACAAAGCAGAATCGATATTCGAACTAACATCATGTAGGAGTACTTCAGCAGCTTTACAAGGCCGAGCAACCTATTTTGTGCGGCGGCATGGAAAGATAGGGTAAACTTCGCTCGGGAGATTCTTCGTTCGCTTCCAAACGCGAGCCGTCGAAAGTCACGGAAGGGCTTTGCAGGCCTGCTCTGATCGGTGTCTAATCAGATCGGTGGCTCGTGGCGAATGCGCCACCCTCATTTTCCCACCGCGATAGTGCCGCAGATCTCAGCTCTTCATTAGATGTTGAATCCTTCGCGTGTTATCAGCCGGAGCAGACTTGCTGTTGCGGCCATCACTCTCGAGTCTTGTGCTTGTGCAGGAACCGCGCGATCTGTCCTCGGAGCGTGACCGTTTCCATCAGCTCGCCCAAAGACCCGGCGGTATCGAAGATCTCCCGTCGCAGAGATGCCGGTAACGTGTCCCATTGCATGATGACCGCGGCCCCAAGACAGCGCAGGACATACTCTTCCTCCTTGGCAAGGGCCGCGTCATGGAGGCGATCCTGGTCTGCAACAAGCACCGCGCTGTCATGGTCTTCCGCCAGTCCCTGCTCATTGTCGGCGAGAGAGGCGAAGCGCTGTTCAAGTTGCTGAAAGTCGCGGCGTTCGTTCGGGCTGGTCGAAGACTTGACCAACTCACCATACTCGGCGGCTTTCGCGCGATATTGCCTGGATTTAAACATGCACAGTCCTTTCCGCGCGTCCTGCCGCGAGATTCAGTCCTCACAAACGTCGCGCAACAGTCAAAAATCCGCAGGGACCAGTTCGTAGGATCCCTTGCGTCCTCGCGCGAACACCTTGGCGGCGGTCTTGTAGATCAGGTCCCGATGGGCGTCGAAAGCATCCAGAAAGCTTGCTTTATCTTGCACTGGAGTGGGGTGGATTCGCTTAAGCGCTTCAACGGTCACGAAAAACGAGCATTCGATCGAACTCACATACCCCCAGAACCGCACCGCGTTGCGAGTCACATCGTAGCTCCGGCTCGCGTTGGGAAAAATCAGATCCATCGAAGTCGCTCCCTTGTGGCTATTCACTCCTCGGTCGGCGGAACAGCTACACCGGACGCTGCCAAAAACGCCTCGCGCGATGTGCCCACTGCTGGTCCCGATGTTGGCCCGGTCGGGAGCATCAAATCGCTTTCCGGAACGATTCGCTCGTGGATTTCCTCGCGTCTCTTGACCCGATAATGGGGACTTTCCGAGCTTACGTCCGGCTCCGGCATCAGGCGCATGATTTCATACGGTCCTGCGGCGGCTATCCGCATCACGTTCGGCTTCAGTTCGACGATCTGACCGACGTTGTACCCATGTTTCAAATTGAACTACCTATCCTGGCGGCGAGACCTGCAACAGGCGGCGCAGCCTAGTCGTCAGTGGATTGAACAAGTTCTGATCGGCCTCGCCAACAGAGCAATCATACTCCCGAAAGCGAGCAGCGCGGTCGCCGCTGCGATGCGCGCAAGGGGAACCTCCTTCACAGATGGGGACGATCGGGCGGATTACGAGCCTGGCGATCAAGCAAGTTCGAGCCGCAAGCGCGCCCCTGGTGGGAGACGCAGACGAACCTTCCGGCTCGTTGGTCAAGCTGTGCGGCTTACGAGCCGCATCAGATACTTTCGTCATCGCCATCCACCCGATACACCTTCCGTGACACAGCGGACGAGTAGCGTTGTTCTCGGATATTTCAGCAGCCGCGACAGATATTCTTTAGTTTGGCGGCGGTTCGAGCTTCTTCTGCTGCAAATGGGTCCTTGTACGGAGGCCGCCCAGCGTCGGTTTCAACGACTGGGCGTTTCCCAATTTCAGAGGATACGCCGCGTAATTGCAGGCCAGGCGCGCGGTCGTGCTTTCGATGGCGCGACAGTCTGGCCCTTTGGCGATGGCGCTTTGCGCGCATGTATAGAGAACCAAAACCGCGATAATAGTTCGCATCGAATTTCCTTTGCGCGCGACATCGCTTGCCGTGTGAACATAAGCGACTTTCGGGAAGGCACTCCGATCTCTACTTTTGCAAAAAGAGCCAAAAGCGCATGATATCACTCGCGCTGCTGTAGGCTGCCGCGTCGGGCCGTTGCAACACTATTTCTTTTTGCTGGAATCGAGAGTTGGCTGCCATCCTCCGATCTTTCGGCTCGGTGCCGCTGCAATTATCTTGATCTTCTCCTTTTTGGGCTTCTTGGCCTCTCGATTGCCTCTTTGCTCATTTTTTGCCACGCGGAACACTCCTTAAGGTTTGATGACGCTGTAATTCACGAGAATTTCACATTGATGCATAGCAGGTCGCATCTCTTATCGCGCCGTCGATCTCGTCGGCCGATTCGACTTCGCCAATCTTAAGAAGAAGCGACGCGATCGCCGACGCCTGGGCCGTGCTCATGCAGGGCGGCTCGCCAGTCTTGTAGCTGAACTTGATGCGCCAGACTCCTCCATCATTGCGATGCGGCTCGACCAGCAACAGCGGAAGATTCGGAAGTCCATTCTGAAGAAGCAATGCCGTTAACTCAGACATCAAGGCATCGAATCGAATTCAGCAGGCACCCGACCTGCTCGAAAGAACACCGTCGGCTGGTCGTCGTAATCACCTGTCTGGGCATCCGCGGTCGTAGAGAAGGCAACGACACCTGCCTTGCTCATGGCAAGCCTTTCGGCAGTTCGACGCGCCCCTTCTTCCGTCCGGCACACCATTGGCGCACCGGCCTTCAATTGATCGCCCTTTGCAAGATCAAGGGATTGAACGAGAAAGTTAGTCTGGCGCGACATCAGAGCTCGCTTTGTAGAACGGTGCGCTCTTTTTCAC
>Ga0134125_10010958_pt1 | contig 10167 bp, 7 predicted proteins | sample KB31751_FD_96464 | JGI IMG/M metagenome (GOLD analysis project Ga0134125, IMG submission 96464) | Terrestrial soil microbial communities with excess Nitrogen fertilizer from Kellogg Biological Station, Michigan, USA - KB3-175-1 | ecosystem: Environmental > Terrestrial > Soil > Unclassified ... | reverse complement strand
GCGCCGACGGCGTCCCCGTCGTCTTCAAGCGCCGCTCCGGACCGGCCGGCAAGGCCCCGCGCGTGTACTTCGGCGGCCTCGCCCTCAACGAGAGCTTCGATGCCCTCTTCGCCCGCAACGCTCCGCCCGCCCGCTCCGAGTATTTCGCCTGGACCCGCGGCCACAAGCCGAGCGGCTGGACCGCGACCTCGTCCGTGATCGACGCCGATGCCCGCGACCTCGCGCGCATGATCGTCGTCGCGGGCGCCGAAAGCGGCTCCAAGAAGGTCGAACTCGCCGTCCACTCCTTCGGCGCCGGCGTCTTCCAGCGCATGCTCCAGTTGCGCGAGGAGCCCGAGGTCCGCAAAGCCCTCAAGCTTCTCTCCGGCTCGCGCGTCGTGATCATGAACGGCATGACCCACTACGACGACGTCGAGAAGCTCGGCGGCGCGAGCGTCGAGCAGATGGCCCAGGCCACGAAGATGACCGTGGATTGGCTCGACTCCTGGGACGACCTCGCACGCCAGGCGGAGGCCAACCTATCCAACCCGTTTCTCGCCGTGCAGGCCCAGCTCTGGCTCAACGGCTACCGGTTCCAGCGCGACCAGCTGCTGGCGACCGCCACGCAAGGAGCCGCGGACGCCATGCGCCACGACCTCTCGCTGAAGTGGGACCCGGAGGTCGACGGCATCCGCAAGGGCTTCCAAAAGGCTCTCGGCAAGCAGACGCGCGACGCCGCGTGGCAGGAGTCCCTGCTGCGCCGCTCCCGCGACGCCTTCGTCCTCGACTTCAAGACCGAGGACGCCGATTACCTGCGCAAGCTCGGCACGCGCGTCGAGTTCATCCACTCGCTGCAAGACCAGCTGCTCGATTGGCAGGCCGCCCAGCTCCTCTTCGGCCGCTTCGGCATCCCGACGCCGCCCAAGGCTCCCGCGGCCGGCACCGTCCTGACCGACCGCTCCGGCCAGTTCCGCGCCACGGTCATCGACGCGGATCACTACTATCCGCTGAAGAAGAGCGAGGACCTGGCTCGCCGCCTCGATCCATGAGCATCGTCCGCTCCTTCGCGTTCCGCGCCGACCTTCCGGTCAAGCCCGTCCTCGAGGAGAAGGAAGTCCTCGACCTGACCACTCACACCGCCCGCGCGACCGGCGCCGTCTCGCCCGACGCCCAGCACATCGTCAGCCCCGGGACCCTCACGCCGCTCGCCGCCCCCGTTCCCGGCCTCTTGATCACCGGGACCTTGCCCGGCGACCATCACGCCCGCTTCCTGCTGCGCCTGCCCCGGGAGTGGAACGGCAAGCTCGTCGTCGGCGCCGCGTCCGGCATCACCGACGAGACCACCTACGATCTCTATTTCTCCGACTACGTCCTGAGCAAGGGCTACGCCTTCGCCGCGACCGACAAGGGCATGCGCCGCACCGTCCTCGACGGCACCACCGTGCTCATGCCCATGATCCCTGAAGCGAGCGTTTCCCGTTGGGCCTCGCGCCTGGAATCGCTTGCCGCGCTCTCGAAGGAGCTCGCCGCCAAGCATCGCGGCCGCGCCCCGGAAAAGACGTACGCGGTCGGCCTCTCCAACGGCGGCTTTATCGCGCGCAAGGCCGCCGAGTCGAGCTCCGGACTGTTCGACGGCGCCCTCGAGATCTCCGGCGTGATGTGGCGCGCCGACCGCGGCAATCTCCTGCGCGAGCTTCCGGCCTTGATGAGGGCCACCAAGAAGGAGCCCTGGGACGCGAAAACCCTCGCCGCGCTCGGCTTCGGCGCGGAAGGCCAGTGGCAGCCCCTGCTCGCCTTCTACCGCGCCGTGTACTGGGAGGCCTCGCTCGGCATCTTCGTCGCCGACCTCGATCCCGAGTACTCCGGCGCGCTCGAGGACTACGACCTCGACGCCCGCCCGGCCGCCGTGCGCGCCCGCGTCGAGGAGTTCCAAAACAGCGGAGAGCTCAAGGTCCCCCTGATCTCGCTCGCCGGCGAGAAGGACTACCTGATCTCCTGCGCGGGCCACGCCCGCGCCTACGAGGCGCTCGTGCGCTCGCGGGGGAAAGCCGCGCTCCACCGCATGAAGTACTTCCCCAACGCCTCGCACATCGACACGAACCGGGACATGTTTCCCTTCGTCGAGCCGCTGATGCCCCGAGCCCACGCCGCGTTCGACGAGCTCATCGACTGGATCGAGCGCGCCCCGGCTTTACAGTCCTAATGTCACTTTTGTAGAATCTCCTTTAGGAGATTCTCTTGAGCACCGCCGCTCTCCCCGTCGCGAGCGCGCCCGTCGGCGCGCCGAAAAGCGAAAAGCGCATGGCCCCGGCTCTCGCTCTGGCGCTGCGCGTTCCCCTCCACGGCCTCGGCCTCCTCGTCGCCGCCCTTCCCCGCCGCGCGGAGCTCGCCCTTGGACGCTTCCTCGGGCGCGTCGCCTGCGCCGTCGATCCCAAGCGCCGCAAGATCGCGCGCGAGAACATCCGCCGCTGCCTCCCGGAGCTCGGCCCGACCGGCTGGGACGAGCTCGTGCGCGAGAACTACGAGCACTACGGGATACTCTTCCTCGAGCTGCTCCACATATTCGCGCCGATTCCCGGCCATTGGCCCGCCTACGTGCGGCGCGTCGCGCGCCTGACCGGCTTCGAGAACTGGAAGAAGGCGAGCGACCAAGGCCGCGGCCTCCTGTTCTGCTCCGCTCACCTCGCCAACTGGGAGCTCATGGCCGCCGCCGGCGCCCAGGCCGGCATCCCGATCACCATCGTGACCCGCCACCTGAAGCCCGAGTGGCTCGACGAGTGGATGCGCAAGACTCGACTCTCCGCCGGCGTCGGCGCCTTTTATCAGCCGCGCACCATGCCCGGCGTCCTGCGCGGCCTGCGCGACGGCAAGTCCGTCGGCTTCGTCATGGACCAGTACTTGCCGCCGCCCATGGGCAAGAAGCTGAAATTCTTCGGCGTCGAGGTCGACACCTTGGCCGCGATCGCCCCGCTGGCGCACCGCACCGGCGCGCCGATCACCGGCGTGACCCAGCGCCGCGGCGCCGACGGCATCGTCGTCGTGAACATCGAGCCCGAGTTTCCGATGACCGGGAACGACGACGAGGACAATCAGCGCCTCTCCGACCTCGTCGAGAAGTGGATCCGCGCCGAGCCCGCGCAGTGGCTTTGGGCGCACCGGCGCTTCAAGAACGTCGACTGGGCGAAGCGCTAGACCGAGCGCGAGTCGACGGTCACGAGCGCGATCGTCAGGCGGTTCCACTCGCGCCAGAGCATCGACGCGACGACCACCAGCCCCGCCACGAGCCCGATCCACAGCCCCGTCGCGCGCCAGCCGGCGCGGAAGCCGAGATAGGCTCCGATGGGCAGGCCCACCAGCCAGTGGCCGAACAGGTTCACCAGCAGAGGCCGCCGGGTCTCTCCGGCCCCGCGCAGGGCGCCCGTGAGCACCGCCTGCGCGCCGTCGAAGACCTGGAAGGCGGCGCTGCAGTAGAGCAGGGGCGTCGAGATCGCCACCACCGCGGCCGTCGCGCCGTACAGGCCGAGGAAGAGGCCGGGGGCGATCGCGAAAGAGACGCCCATCACGGCCATGAACGCGACCGCCATCAAGGTCGCCGCGCGGCCCAAGGCCGCCGCCTCGCGCGGCTCGCCGCGGCCCAAGGCTTGGCCGACGCGGGCCGCCGCCGCATGCGAGAGGCCCATCGGCACCATGAAGGTCATGCTCGCCAGGTTCAGCGTGAGCTGGTGCGCGGCCAACGTCTCGGCGCCGAAGCGCCCGACCAGGGCCGTCACGAGCGAGAAGATCGCCACCTCGACGAGCATCTGCAGGCCGCCCGGGAAGCCGGTCTCGAAGACGTCGCGGAACAGGCGCCGCCGCCAGCCCGAGAAGCGGAACTCGATCGCGCGCAGGCGGCCCCACGCGGCCGCCGCCGCGACGAACAGCATGACGAAGTTGGCGCACAAGGTGGCGTACGCCGAGCCGCGGATGCCCAGCGCGGGCGAGCCGAAGCGGCCGAAGATGAAGGACGCGTCGAAGAAGGCGTTCGCCAGGTTGCCGATCACGATCGCGGCCACGAGCGGCGAGGTCACGCTCATCGACTGCAGGAACTGCCGGCAGGCCACGAAGCACAGGCCCGGGAACACGCCCCAGCGCAGGATGCGGATGTAGGCGACTGCGCCGTCGACGACCGCCGGGTCGACGCCGATGAAGCGGAACGCGGGCCCGGCCAGGCCGTAGAGCAGGAAGATCGGCGCGGCGGTCGCCAGCGCGAGGACCAAGGTGTGCACGAGGAGCTGGCCGCAGTCGTGCGGGCGCCCGGCGCCGAAGGCCTTCGAGGAATGGCTGTCGATGCCCATGACCACGCCCATGCCGACGACGAAGCCGGTGAAATAGGTCATCGAGCCGAGACCGACGGCGGCGATCGCTCCCGAGCCGAGGCGGCCGACGAAGGCCATGTCCACGGTGCCGTACAGCACCATGCCGATCTGCGTCAGCGCGATCGGGATCGCCAGGCGCAGGATCGAGCGCGCCTCGGTCCAAGGCAGGTTCTTGTGGAGCGTCATCGGGGAGGCTTACTGCGCGGTCCAGCCGCCGTCGACGCTGATCGAGGCGCCGCGGATCTGATCGGCCCCCGGCGAGCACAGGAACACCGCGATGCCGCCGATCTGCTCCGGCGTGGCGAACTCGAGCGAGGGCTGCTTCTCCGCCAGCAGCTTGGCCTTCGCGTCCTCGAGCGTCATGCGGTGGCGCGCGGCCAGCGCGTCGATCTGCTTCTGCACGAGGGGCGTGAGCACCCAGCCCGGGCAGATCGCGTTGCAGGTGACGCCGGTGGCCGCGGTCTCCAGCGCCACGACCTTGGTCAGCCCGACGAGGCCGTGCTTGGCGGCCACGTAGGCGGCCTTCTGCGCCGAGGCGACGAGGCCGTGCGCCGAGGCCACGTTGACGATGCGCCCCCAGCCGCGCTTCTTCATCCCGGGCAAGGCCGCGCGGATGGAGTGGAAGCTCGAGGACAGGTTGATGGCCAGGACCGCGTCCCACTTCTCCGGCGGGAACTCGTCGACGGGGGCTACGTGCTGGATGCCGGCGTTGTTGACCAGCACGTCGACGCTCCCGAACGCCTTCTCCGCGTCGGCGATCAGGCGCTCGATGTCGTGCGGCTTGGTCATGTCCGCCGGATGGTGCGCCGCCTTCGCGCCGGACACGCGCTCCAGGCCCTCGATCAGGCCCGCGATCTCCTTCGCGTCGCCGAAGCCGTTGAGCATCACCGCGGCGCCCTGGGCGGCGAGAGCGCGCGCGATGCCCAGGCCGATCCCGCTGGTGGAGCCCGTCACGACGGCGGCCTTGCCTTTCAACATGAACTCTCTCCTAGCGCGGCTGGGCGGGATCGGGCGCGAGACGGATCGATAGAGAGTAGCTCTGCGCGTTCCAGACGAGCTCCTCGGGGTGATAGTCCGAACGGCCGTCGCGTCCCTCGGCGCGCTCGCGGCGCGGCTGGGGCTGCGCCGCGCGCTTGCCTCCGCCCGGAGGCGCGTTCAGCACGGCGTCGAGGTCGAGGCTCTTGTCCTTGGAGCCTTTCACGGCGAGACGCTTGAGCGGGACCTTGATCTCCCAGATCGGGCGGCGCCCCTCGGACGAGAGGCGGTCGACGATCTCCCCCGGCAAGGTGTCGGAGGAGATCGACGCGCCGTCGTAATGGACGAACTCGGGCTCGGGATCGAGTCCCGCGGGGTCGCGCAGGGCGTTCGTCAGCGGCGCGCGGTGGCTGTACGGGATGCGCATGCCCCAGTCGCGCGTCTTGCCGTCCGGACCGACGAACCACAGCGTCAGGTCCTGGTGGGACTCGCCGCTGAGCTGGTCGCGCGAGTCGCGCGTGTGGGCCGTGACGAGCAGGTACAGGTCCTGCGCGTCGTTCATCGCCATGAACGTGAGTCCGTCCTCCTCGAAAGCCGAGGAGTCCGCCCACTCGGAGTCGTCGCCGTTGACCGCGAGGCGGACGGCCGTCCAGCGGCTGACCAGCTTGCTGCGGCCGAACAGCCCGGCGAGCGCCGGGGCGGCGCCGAGCAGGGCGGCGGCGAGCGCGAGCGGCCGGAGCACTCCTAGCCCCGCCATTCCACGACGGTGCGGCGCTCGCAGTACTCCTCCATCGTGTAGCGCACGCCCTCGCGGCCCAGCCCCGAGTCCTTCACGCCGCCGTACGGCATGTTGTCGGCGCGGTACGTCGGAACCTCGTTGATCATCAGGCCGCCGACCTCGAGCTCCTCGGCGGCCCGCCGCACGGCGGCCGCGCTGTCGGTGAACAGGCCGGCCTGCAGGCCGAAGCGCGACGCGTTGACCGTCTCGATCGCCTCGCCCAGCTCCCCGTAGGAATCCACCGCGACGACCGGGCCGAAGGCCTCCTCGCAGGCGAGCTTCGCGGTCGGCTTGACGCCGGAGAGCACCGCCGGAGCGATGACGTTGCCCGCGCGGGCGCCGCCGCACAGCACTTTCGCGCCGTCCTTGCGGGACTCCTCGATCCAGGCCATGACCCGGTCGGCGGCCGCCGCGTCGATCAGCGGGCCGACGACGGTCTCGGGGCGCGCCGGATCGCCGCAGGCGACGTTCTTGGTCTCGGCCAGCAGAAGCTCCGTGAACTTCGGCAGGGCCTCCTTCTGCACGAGCACGCGCTGGACGCTGATGCAGACCTGCCCCGCGTAGGCGAAGGCCCCGTAGGCGCAGCGCGCGGCCGCGCGCTTGAGGTCCGCGTCGGCGGCCACGATGACCGCCGCGTTGCCGCCGAGCTCCAGGATCACTTTCTTGCGCGTCGCCTGCGCCTGCAGCATCCAGCCCACCTTGTCGCTGCCGGTGAAACTCAAGATGGCGATCCGCGGATCGCCCACGGCCCTGCCGACGACGTCGTTGGGCCCGCTGACGACCTGCAGGGCGGCGGCCGGGATCTTCTCGCGCGCGTCGCTCGCCTCGGCCGCGGCGGCGGCGAAGATCTCGGCCAGCAGGCGCGACGCGCCGGGAGCCTGCGGCGGCGGCTTGACGATGACGCTGGCGCCGACCGCGAGCGCGGGCGCGACCTTGTGCGCGACGAGGTTCAGCGGGAAGTTGAACGGCGCGATCGCGAGGATCGGGCCGCGCGGCGTCCAATGGCTGACCGCGGGCGCGTAGGCGCGTCCCGCCGAGTCCGCGTCCACGGGCACGACCTCGCCGCCGAGGCGCTTGGCCTCCTCGGCCGCGAGGGTGAAGGTGATGATCGCGCGGCCGACCTCGCCGTCGGCCAGCGTGCGCGGCTTGCCCGCCTCGGCGACGATCGCGTCGACGAGCTCGGCGCGGCGAGCCTCGAGGCCTCGGGCCATGGATAAGAGCAGCTTGGACCGGCCGAAGCGGCTGATCTTGCGGAAATCCTTGCCCGCCCGGGCCGCGGCGGCCAGGGCGCGCTCCATCTGCGCGGCCGAGGCCTGGGCGCACGCCGCGACGGGCTTTCCGCTGAAGGGCGAAAGGATCTCGCGCGAGGACGCGCCGTCCTCCCACGCTCCGCCGATGAAGAGGCGGTGCTCGTTCACGCCGCGAGTTCCTTGAGGCCCGCTTCCAGGACCTCGAGGGCTTCGGCGAGCTGCTCCGGGTTGATCACGAGCGGCGGCAGGAGGCGAATGCAGTTGCCGTAGGTGCCGGCCGTCAGAACGACCACGCCGTGCTCATAGCCGTACTTGGCGAGCTTCTTGGCCGCTTCCGGGTAAGCCTCTTTCGTCTTGGGGTCCTTCACGAACTCCATGGCCATCATCGGCCCGAGGCCGCGGACGTCGCCGATCACCGGATACTTCTCTTTCCAGCCGTTCAGCGATTTCGCGATGGTCTCGCCGATCTTCTTGGAGTGCTCGAGCAGCTGCCCGTCCTCGAACATGTCCATGACCGCCAGCGCCGCCGCGACCGACACGGGATTGCCGCCGAACGTGCCGCCGATGCCGCCCTCGACGGGAGCGTCCATGATCTCGGCGCGGCCGGTCACGGCCGAGAGGGGAAGCCCGCCGCCCAGGCCCTTGGCCGACAGGATCAGGTCGGGGACGAAGCCGAGGCGCTCGCTGGCGAACAGCGCGCCGGTGCGGCCGAAGCCGGACTGGATCTCGTCGGCGATGACGACGATGCCGTGCTTGGCGCAGTACTCGCCGATGTTCTTCAGGAATTCGGCGGGCGCGGGCAGGAAGCCGCCCTCCCCCAGCACGGGCTCCACGATCACGGCCGCGATCTGGTCGGGACCCGCGGACTTGACGGCCTCGACGAACTCGGCGAACGCCTCGCGCGACTCGACGCCGCGATAGGCGTAAGGGAACGGCGCGCGGTACACGTCGGAGCAGAACGGGGCGAAGCCGGTCTTGTAGGGCTTGAACTTCGCGGTGAGCGTCATCGCCATGAACGTGCGCCCGTGGAAGGCGTGGTCGAAGCAGATGACGGCCGGGCGCTTGGTATGCGCGCGCGCGATCTTGATCGCGTTTTCCACGGCCTCGGCGCCGCTGTTGGCGAGGAAGGACTTCTTCGCGAAGGTGCCGGGAGCGGCGGCGTTGAGGCGCTCGCACAGCGAAACGTAGCTCTCATAGGCCGTCGTGTTGAAGCTTCCATGGAGGAGCTTGCCGGCCTGCTCGACGACCGCGGCGACGACCGCGTCCGCGGTGTGGCCGACGTTGACGACGCCGATGCCGGCGGCTAAATCGATCAACGTGTTGCCGTCGACGTCGTGGATGAGAGCGCCGTGAGCGCTTTCCGCGAAAATCGGCGTGGCATGGAACGGACCCCTCGCCACGGCTTCCTTTCGCCGAGCCATCAGGGCCAAGCTGTTCGGGCCCGGGATCGCCGACTTCAAATCGATCGACTTCGTCATCGTTTCACCGCTCATCTGCGCTCCACTGTTGAATAGTTCGAGAGCTCGACCCTAGTACCAGCCGATCGGAGCCTCGTCGAGGTTCACGTTGACCTGCTTGGTCTCGAGGTACGCTTGAATGCCGTACAGGCCCAGCTCGCGGCCGGTGCCGCTCTGCTTATATCCGCCCCACGGCATTTCGTTGTAGGTGGGGTGATACGTGTTGATCCACGTGATGCCGGCACGCAATTCGCGGATGACGCGCAGGCCCTTGGTGATGTTCTGCGTCCAGACCGCGGCCGCGAGGCCGTACACCGTGTCATTGGCGAGACGGATCGCCTCTTCCTCGGTGTCGAACGGGATCACGGAGAGGACGGGCCCGAAGATCTCTTCCTTCGCGATGCGCATCGAGGGTTTCACGTCGTCGAAGATGGTGGGCTCGACGAAGTTCCCCTTGGCGAACTCGCCGCCCTTGGGCCGGCCGCCGCCGCAGACGAGCTTGGCGCCTTCCTGGACGCCGGCCTTGATGTAGCTCTCGACCTTGTCGCGGTGCGCGGCGGAGACGAGCGGGCCCATCTTCACGCCGGCGGCCAGGCCGTGGCCGAGCTTGACCCTCGGGATCTTGGCCACCATCGCGGCGACGAGCTTCTTGTGGATCTTGCGGTCGACGAGCAGGCGCGAGCCGGCGGAGCAGACCTCGCCCTGGTTGGCGAAGGCGGCGAACAGCGCGCCGTCGACGGCGGCCTCGAAGTCGGCGTCGGCGAACACGATGTTGGGGTTCTTGCCGCCGAGCTCGAGCGTGGTTTTCTTCAGATTGCCCGTCGCTGCGGTCGCGATCTTGCGGCCGGTGACGGTGCCTCCGGTGAAGGCGACCTTGTCCACGAGCGGGCTCTCGGCGAGTTCCTCGCCCGCGCCGGCGCCGGGGCCGGTGACGACGTTGACGACGCCGGCCGGCAGGCCCGCGTCGACAAGGATGCGCGCCAGGCGCAGGGCCGTGAGCGGGGTCAGCTCCGACGGCTTGAGCACGACCGTGCAGCCGGCGGCGAGCGCCGGGGCCATCTTCCAGGCCGCCATCAGCAGCGGGTAGTTCCACGGGATGATCTGGCCGCACACGCCCACGGGCTCGCGCACGACGAAGGAGAGCGAGTTGGCGGGCACGGACATGGTCTCGCCGTGGATCTTGGTGGCCAGGCCGCCGTAGAACTCGAAGCAGTTCGCGGCGTCGGCGACGTCGAACTCGGCCTCGGCCAGCGGCTTGCCCATGTTGCGGACCTCGAGCTCCGCCAGCGGCTTCGCGTCGGCGCGGATCAGGTCGCCGATCTTGAGCAGGAGCTTGCCGCGCTCGAGCGCGGAGGTCTTGCGCCACGGCCCGT
>Ga0134125_10010956_pt1 | contig 10169 bp, 8 predicted proteins | sample KB31751_FD_96464 | JGI IMG/M metagenome (GOLD analysis project Ga0134125, IMG submission 96464) | Terrestrial soil microbial communities with excess Nitrogen fertilizer from Kellogg Biological Station, Michigan, USA - KB3-175-1 | ecosystem: Environmental > Terrestrial > Soil > Unclassified ... | reverse complement strand
CTGTTGGGGGCGGATCAAACAAAGGAGCCGCAGTTCGCACGCGGGGCGTTCCCGCGAGGGCATGTGGCTCGTGAGGCCGGATTCTATACTTCCAGGTGGCCCTCAAGATGGGGGCTGGTCACCACCTGAATTGTGGTGCCCTGTCCGTTCCCGTTAATGGTCAGGCCCGCTACGGGTCCGACCAGAGATACGGTCTGACTCGCACTGAGTACCAGTCCATTGCCGTTTAACGAAATCCTTTGCCGAGTTGCAAAAACTGTCGCGTCGAAATCGATTTCTGTTGCCGTTGGGCTGCTGTTTGCCGTCGCAATCGCATTTCGCAGGCTCACCAATCCAGTGCTCGGCGGGAATATGCCGTCGATTGTAGTGTTCACGACAATCGTGCTGAGAAGCACGCGGCTCTCCAGCGGTTCGATTGATTGACTATTGACACGATTCGCTCGTTTCGCCCTTCCGATATTCGCCACAGCCGTCCCTCCTACTTCGATTGGGATGACAATATTTTGGGGAAGCATCGACCGCAATGCAACAGAAAAATGTTCGGTGTTCGGTCACCTGCGAAGCACCCTCGGTCAACCAGGCGACCGGGAACCTACGACGAGGGCAAGTGCCATGGAAAACGTCAGTACACCTGGAGCCGCGATGATGCCGCATCATTGAAGTTTCCCTTCCACCTCTCGGCCGAACGAGGTGGAAGGGAAACGGAGATAGCATCGGAATGCAGCGGAGCGGAGGCCGTCGCGGAGCGGGAGCATGGGGCATGACGGGGGCAGTTCGGGTGTGTTGCCGGTCTGCAAGATCGGTCGTGCCCTCGGCGTGACCTGTGCTGCCGCGCAGCAGGCCGCAGAGGAGCAGATCGGGGGCGGGAAGCGGGATCAGGCTCTGTCTGAAAACGACTGAGGCCGCGAGGCGGAGACGGGGGGAGAGAATGCGAGGGGGGGTGAGGGGGTGAGGGGAACATCCGCCCCGCCGCGTCTTGAAACACGATCCGCAGACCCGTACGCTTTGAATCATGGAGCCAGTCCCCACCATAGACGATGTGCTGCGGCTGGCCGATGGGTTATCGGCGATCGATAAGCTGCGCGTGATCGAGCGCCTTGCCCCACAAGTGGAGTCCGCGCTGCTCGAAAAACCCGATTCGACGGACCAGACCCAAGCCGCATTGGACGAGCAGTACCAGCGGGGATACGAGCAGACGCCCGAAGACGCCGCCGATGTCGAAGCCTTGCTCCCACATCTTCCCGCGGAGCAATGGGAATGAAACGCGGAGAGGTATGGTGGGCCGCCATGCCGACGACCTCCGCCTCATCCTTCACCCGCAACGGGGAGACCGCCCGCCGGGCGATGCAATGCGCAGTGAACGGGAACTCGAGCTTATTCTCCAGGTAATAGTACCAGCCCATCGCCCGCTCGACGGAGTCGTAGGCATCTACCACAATTTCCATGTCAATCCGGTTCTCGCGCAGGGCGTCGATCTTTTTGGATTTGGCCATGGCAGCTCCCGTTCAACTGGCTGGGGTGAATCGCAAGAATCTCGATTCCACGCTCCACGTCACCATGGCACGAGCTATTCAGCAGGGGTCGTTCTCCGCCTCTCGCGGCGTCACCGGCGGTCGCGGAGGGTCCGGGTCACACGCCAAGCGGCAAGCCCGGCCTGGGGCGGCTCGATTCGACGGATCCACCGGAGTGTTGGCCAGCAAGTAGCCCCGGCTTTGATGGCCCCCTCGTTTGACCCTCAACGGCGGTGTACGATTGAGGTGAGGTGACGCGATGACGACGGTGAACGCGATTTACAAGAATGGGCGGTTCGAGCCGACCGAGCCGGTGGAGTTGCCGGAGGACTGCCGGGTACGGCTGAGCGTCGAGCCGGTCGGGACGGCGGGTCAGGGTAAGCCGGTCTTTGGAGCCGGCCGCGGAAGTCTGACGGTGGTCAGCGGGGATGACGAACATCTGAAGGACTTCGAGAAATACATGAAATGAACCTGCTGCTCGACACGCACGCCTGGCTCTGATTTCATCTCGGGGATCCGCAGCTCAGCCCGACAGCCAGGCGGCACATTCTGGATCCGACCAATGCGAAGTTCGTCAGCCCCGCTTCATTCCGGGAGATCTCGATCAAGATCAATCTCGGGAAGTACGTGCTGCACGTGCCGTACGCGCAGTTCATGCACGACTCAATCGCGGGGCATGGCTTTTCGATCCTTGGCATTACGCCCCGTCACACCGAGACGCTCACCACGTTGCCGTTTCCGATGATTGGCGGAAAGGAACACCGCGATCCTTTCGACCGCCTTCTCATCGCGCAGGCGATGACGGAAGGAATGAACATTATCAGCGGCGACGCGGTGCTGACCGCTTATGGGATCCCGGTGGTGTGGTGAATTCGGATGGCTTTAACTCATCCGCCCCGCTCATACCGATCACGTCACCGGCGGTCACGGCGGGGCCGGGTCACACGCCAGGCGGCAAGCCCGGCCTGGGGCCGCCCGATTCGACGGCGCAGCTCCTGGCTTCCGGGCGACCTGGCGACACTGCACAGTCACAATTGCCACACTCGAACAGCGACTGGAATACCATCGCGTTCGAGAAACGCCGGATCCTCCGCTTGTCGCTTGGCGGGTGATGCGGGAACGCCGCGTTCGACTGCGCTTCGTGCGCCGGATTGCGGTCGGAGAAGCCGCGGCGACGTTGCGTTGCGGGCCTCGAACGTTGGACTCAATAGAACCATTGAGTCTGTCTCGGGAATCACATCGACCGCATGCCGAAACACGCCCGCAGCTCCACTTTGCGGCGGCGTGGGGTCCGCTCGGGTAAACCGGCGTTTCCGTTGACAGCAGAATCCCACCACACGGTGGCAGGGAGGAGACGAGAGCCTTGCGCGCCGAGTCGTTCATTTGTCCCGTGCCGGCCCGCCATCCCCGAAACCTGCGATTCCGTCGACGCTCATCGCCGCCGCGCCCCACCGCTGCGCTTCGGACTCGGGGCGGTTGTTCCAGAAGCTCCAGTAGGAGGCATATTCGAACGCCACAATGTCGAGCGGGCGGCCGGGGGTGGCGCTGGTGGTGGGCCATCCATCCTTCCCGACGTGCAGGTGGGCGACGAGGGTTTGCAGGCGGGTGCGGAAATTGTTCAAGCCTGCCCCGTTCGGATCGGGCTGGCCGAAGTGTCCGTCCTGGACGAGCCAGCCGTGCAGGTATGGCGCGATCGCCCGCCAGGCTGCCGCCTCGGAGCATGAGTCGTCGCACGGCGCGTCATGGCCCGCGGTCATGTGGATGTAGCGCAGCGCGTGCGGGAAGACGCGCGCCATCCAGCGCACCGCGGCGAGCCACTGGGCCTGCGTCGAGACGATCTTCCCGTCGTTGGGCTCCCACGCCAGCACCACCACCCGCGCCAGCCGCTGAAACCGCGGCGTGCGGTAGATCGGCGTCAGCACGCGATCGATGGTGTTCCAATCAATGTTCCCGTCCTTGCCCAGCCCGCACCGCCGGTCGAGCGGCAGCACGAACACCACGGGCACAAGGCCATCGTTCCAGAGCTCCTCGAGCAGGTCCTCGAAATGATCGGGGTGGGCAAGCTCGTTGTCGTCGGGATATTTGCCGTGATAGTTGCCGGCGATCAGGGGGCCGATGGCCCAATGGGTGTAGCCCCGCCGCTTGTACGCGGCCCGCATCCGCGCCCGGTCGGCGGGCGAATAGCACCCGTACATGGGGGTGAATACGACGTTGTCCGGCTTGCCGGGCCGGGGGCCAAACGGGATGTCAAACCGGACGGTCGAAATCGCGCCGCGAAAGGCGCGGAGTTCGTCCTCGCTCCAATCTTCGGGTCGGTGCTTTTGCGGGTGCGTGGTTGGGCGGCTCGCTGCGCTGGACTGAGCGGAATCGGCACGTGCACTGTCCGAGGGCCGCTCCCGCATCGAGAGGATCAACATCAGCAGAGTCATTCCTGCAAAGATTCGTCGCATCTCGCGTCAACGTATCGGATGTGAACTATTGGAGAAAGTTCCGTGGCAACAAATCCCGTCCCACCGCTTGTCGTTTCGCGCGGATTGGCTCCGGTGAGGCGATCCTCCGTCAGGAGCTTGAAAACTCCAATTGCTCAAGGCCCTTTCGGGCAACCGGGTGCGCGTTCCATAGCTTGTGAATCGTGCCATGCTGGGCGTTGGCCCAGGTGGCCGCGAAGCAGCCGAGATCGATGCCGATCAGATCGTTGCCGACCCATTCTTGACTCGCAGAGAAGGGGCTCAGGCCGTACTTGCCGCGGACCCTGAGCCACCATGGGCTGGAAGCCCAGCGCTCGACGTCGGGGCCGATCACGTCGTCGATCCAGGGGGCTGAGGCCAATGCCACCGTCGGCCAGACGGTGCCGTTTGCATCGCCCCGCAGCGGGCCGGGCGCGACGTACCCGGATGGGCTGTCGCCGGCGCTGATCCCCCACCAGCCGCCTGAGGACTCTCGGTAAGTTGGCGACGACTTCGATGCAATTTCGCGGCAGAACGCTCGATTGAGCACAGCGGCGTCCCTGGCGTTGGCCCACAGGTCGATGCCGTCGGCGTCGTGCAGGCCGCGGAGGTTGGCCCACACCAAACCATATTGCGAGGTGAACAGTGGATGGCCGGGATTGAGGACGCTCGACCGAAGGCGCTCGTAATCGGATGCATTGCCCGCACGAATGGCGGCGCGTTCGTCGCCGGCTTTCCATCGCACGATGCGCGTGTGATACCAGCACTCGCGCCCCACCGGGTGCGTACGCGACCCGGCGGCGAGCAGGCATGGCATGAGGTTCTCCGACGAGCGGACGTCGGCCGCGGATGGCAGGAGCGATCGGTCCTTTCCCGAGAAGCCATACGACAACAGTCTCCGCCGCCATTTGGGGGAGAAGGCCCATAGCTTGGGCCAGCCGACGCGATCGATGAGTCGGTTGGCCGCGTCGCGGGCGGCGGGGTACGCCTGGGCGGCGACGATGCAGCCGTGGAGGAAGATCGAGGTGTCCAGCACCGCGAACTCACTGCTTCCCCACCGCGCGCCGCTGCCGATGTCCAGGAAGTGCGGGAGGAATCCGTGAACGTGATCGACGTGGTCTTCGACGAAGGCGATTGTCGTGCGAGCGCGATCGGCCGCGTCGCCAGAGTTGATCAGCCGCCGGCGAACCAGTTCGGGGAGAAGTGTCAGGTAACAGCCGGTCGCGCTGATGGATGCCGGCGGGCTGGCCGGCCGTTGGAGATCACGGTTGGGGGCGCGGTCGCGCGTCAATCCGTTGCGCGCGTCGGTGTGGTCGACGAACCACCGGCAGGCGTCGGCCGCCAGGGCGTCGATCTTCTCCATGTCCTCCCGCTGCATGTCGAGATGATACGCTTTGGCGGAGATTTTATTTTTTCCTTGCCTTGACGAATTCCTTCGTGTAAAGTCGGGCGGGAATGACGAAGTCTTTCGTCACATACATTTCTACGGAAGGTGGCCCCATGGCCCGCAAAGCGTTGCCCCGACCCACCGACGTCGAACTGGCGATCCTCCGCGTACTGTGGGAGCGCGGCCCAAGCTCGGTTCGAGACGTTCACAATGCGCTGCTGGAAAACCGCGACACGGGCTACTCGACCACGCTCAAGATGATGCAGGTGATGTTTGACAAGGGCCTGCTGCGGCGCGACGAGTCGCGGCGGCCACAAGTCTACGCGCCGGCGACCCCCGAGGAGCAGACGCAGAAACAGATCGTGGACGACCTGGTCCAGAAAGTCTTCGGCGGGTCGGCGCGCAAGCTCGTGCTGCGGGCCGTGCAATCCGAAAACGTCACGTCGCAGGAACTGGCGGAAATCCGCAGGCTCATCAAGCAACTGGAAGGAGGCCGGCAATGACCCTCATTCAGTCGATGCTCGACTCCCCATACACTCACCGCCTCGGGTGGGCGCTGCTGCACTCCCTGTGGGAGGGTGCGGCGGTCGCATTGGCGCTGATGCTCCTTCTGTTCCTGACCCGCAAGGCGGCGGCACAGGTGCGATACGTCGCCTCATGCGGGGCGATGGTCGCGGCGTTCGCGCTGCCCGTCGTCACATTCTTCTGGTTGGGGCCGCAGACGCCTTCATCGGCCCTGCAACAATCCGCGATCGCAAGCGCACGATCGAGCGCTCCCGCAACGAGCGGTGAGCCGGCGTCGCTCGTACTTGCGGAGCCGGTGATCGCTCATCCTGCGCCGAACCGATCTGCTCCGGCAACGCCGGCCCCGGTTCAACGTGTTGCGCGTCCGTGGTGGATGCGTGTGGTGGACCGCCTTCAGGGTTCGGTTCCCTGGCTCGTGCTGGCCTGGGCCGCGGGGGTGGCGGGGCTGTCGCTGTGGAACCTGGGCGGATGGGCCGCCATTCAACGCCTGAAGTTCACCTCCACTGGAAACGTCGAGCGTGAGGTTTGCGAACTGTGCGATCGTCTGCGCGCCCGGCTCGATCTCCATCGCACCGTAACTCTCCTGAGATCGGCCCGCGTGGTTTCGCCGATGGTGATCGGCGTCATAAAGCCGGTGATCCTGCTGCCGGCCAGCGTGCTGTGCGAGCTTTCGGCGGCACAGGTCGAATCGATCCTCGCCCACGAATTGGCCCACATTCGCCGGCACGATTACCTGGCCAACCTGCTCCAGAGCATGATCGAAACGCTGATGTTCTATCACCCCGCGGTCTGGTGGATCGGCCGGCGGATTCGCATCGAGCGGGAAAACTGCTGCGATGACATCGCGCTTTCGCTGACCCGCGACCGCGTGAACTACGTCCGCGCATTGACGCTGGTGGCCGCTCGCGCGCCAGGCCTTGCGCCGGCCGCGGCTGGCGGCGTGTTGCTGGCGCGGGTCCGGCGGATCCTCGGGCTGCCAGCCGCCGACATCGTCGGTGCGCCTCGTTGGTTGTCAGGCGCGCTGGTGCTGGCGCTCGCGCTGGCATTCGGCGCGGTGCTGCGCCCGCAGGCCCCTGCCGCCAATGCCGCGCCAGCCAAGGCACCGCAGACGCAGCCCGATTCGCCGATCGGGATTTGGACGTGGGAGGAAGGCAAGAAGTCCGTCATTGTCCTTCGCATCACGGCGGTTCAGGGGCAGACGGTGACCGGCTCGATCACCTCGCCCAGCTTCGGCGGAGGGCATGGCCCGTACACTCTCACCCTCGGCCTGGAGGACGCTACTTTTCACGACGGGACATTGGAATTCATCACCCGCTATGGGCCGAACGTCACCCGGTTCAGCGCAAAGATGGCGGCCGACACGCTGATCGGCACGTACCAGACCAACCCGAACCGCCCGCCAACCGTATTCAGGGCCCGCCGCGAGGCGCCGGGCGTTGATAAGGTCCAAGCATATGTCACGGGGCAGGTGCGGGACGCCTCCGGTCAGGGCGTCGCCAATGTCTTCCTGGAAACGCACTTCGGCGCCGAAGGCCACATGGCCCTCAGCAGCCCGGACGGCCACTTCTCGCTCGATCTGTCGAACCAGGATCGGCCAATCGGCTTCCGGAACCTATGGGCGCACACCGGCGACGGAAAGCTTCAGGCGTTTGTGTACCCGGTCGATTCCGATTCGCCTCTGCCGCACGGAAACCTGCAACTGACGCTCGCCCCGGCGAGGCAATTCGACGTGAGCGTCGTCGACGCGGACGGAAAGCCGCTCGGCAACGCGTGGATCGCCGGATGCGCCGACTACATGCTCGTGGGCGAAAGCCGAAGCAATGCCGACGGCCGCGCCACGCTGCGCGTCCCGGCCGGCGCACCGCTGATGTACGTGCTGGCCCTCAAGCCGGGGCTGGCGATCGACTATTTCGCGTTCTGGGGGCCCAGGGAGATCCACAACAACCCCTACCGTCTGGCGCAGGATTACGCCGGGCCGTTGCGATTCGTCCTGGAGCGTGCCAATACCGTCACGATTCAGGTGGTCGACGGCGATCACCACCCGCTGGCCGGCGTCAGCGTCAATCCATGGTATTTCATGAAACCGCAAAAAGGCGGCGACCTGAACCTGTTTGCCGATTCGCACTTCACGCACATCACCGATGCGCAGGGCCGGGCCAGGTTTGATTGGATCCCGGCCGACAACCAGCAGAAGATCAACTTCTGGACGCGGCTGGAAGGGTACGCGGAGAAGGACCGCTGCCTCTACGACCCCAAAGCTGCTCCGGCGGAGTTGGAGCAGACGATGCGGAAGCTCGTCCACGTGACCGGCCGCGTGCTCGACCAGGAGGGTCACCCCGCTCCATCGGTCGTCGTTCGCGTCGGCGGGGACGGTTATCAAATGGATCAATTTACCGGCCAGGTGACGACCGACGCCCGTGGCGAATTCGCGATCGATGTGAATCCCGAGCAGTTCTACATCTTCGTTTGCAGCGTCGACAAACTGGCGACTGCTCCGGCCGAGAGAATCATCCGCGACAAGCCGCCTACGGAGCCGGTGGTGCTGAAACTGGAGCCCGGCGTACGCATCCACGGCACGGCGACCATGGGCTCGGATCACCGCCCCGTCCCGCACACGAACATTGGCCTGATTCAGCAGGATTACGACGGGTACCTCCATCGACCCGCCTCCGAACAAATCCCCGGCGGCGTCAACGGGCGCAAGGCGATCATTCCGTCCGTCAACCTCGCCGCCACCACAACCGACTCCCAGGGCCGCTTTGAGTTTTACGCCTCGCCCGGGCGGTTCTACGTCAGCGGTTTCTTCGGCGGAACTCCCGTCATCGAGCACTTTGCGGTTGCTGACCAGACGGAGCATGAGGTCAACCTGCATGCCCAAAGCACAGGGCCCCAACATATCAACGGGCGCGTCGTGCTGGCGGGCAATCCTTCCGTCGCCGTGCCGGAGGCGACCATCGAAGGAGCATCGCTCGGCATGGAACACCTTGCGCGTGTCGGCCAGGGCATCAGCGACAAGGCGGGAGACTTCACGGTCCTTCAAGGCAAGTTCGACCTGTATCTGTGCGCCACGACGCGCGACGGCCTGCGCGGATTGACGCTGGTCAAGAGTTCGCAGAAGACCGCGACCATCGCCGTCGGCCCGACGGCGTCGGTTCGCGCGCGTCTGGTGGATCCCGCCGGCCAGCCGATCATCAATCGCCCGATCACCTACGGCTTCCATGTTTCGGAAGGCCCCAGTGGTCGCGGGCCGTTCAGATGGGCCTTTGGCGACACCGTCACCACCGACGAGCAGGGGTTTTTCACGGCGGCTGGCCTGATCCCCGGATACGAGTATGAACTGAACGCCGCGATGGAGTTCAACCCCGAAGGCCAGCCGCGGATGTGGCACACCGTCCGTAAAATCAAAGCGGAAAAGGCGGAGACAATGGATTTGAAGGATCTGATCCTGCCCCCGGCGCCGAAACCCAAGACGCCGAAGGATTTGGCATTTGAGGCGTTCCGCCCAACCAGGTCGTTTGAACAACGCCTCGCGGCGGCGCAGCACGTCGCGGCGGTCAGCTTCCAACGCGTGCTGGTCCTGCTGGGCAGCCCGAGCAATGCGGCTGTCCAGAGCTTCTACGGATACCGCTACGACCATGGAACGCCCGAGCTTTCCAGGGCACTGGCCAACTTTTTCACGTTGCCCGTCGACATCGGCGCCGCCGACGCGGCGGCGGCCCGGACGTGGGCCGACAAAAATGGGATCCCATGGCCCGCGGGTGGATTGACCCTTGTCGTGCTCGATCCCGGCGGACGTGTGATCGCACAGAAGGCGGATGCCGCTCTGTCGAGCAACGGCGCGCTCGATCCCAGCAAGCTGGCGGACTTTGCCCGCCAGAATGTGCCGCAGCTTCCCGATGCCCGGCGGCTGCTCGACGAGGCCCTCGCCCACGCCGCTCGCGAGCACAAGAACGTCCTGCTGGACGAGAGCGCCCCCTACTGCGGCTGGTGCGTGAAACTGACGGATTATCTCGACGCGAACCGCGCGGTGATCGACAAGTACTTCGTCCGCGTGACGCTCGATCGCCGGTTCGCCGGCGGGAAGCAGATCATGGAACGGCTTCGTTCGCCGAAGCTGGATGACCGCTACAGCACGCCGTGGACGGCAATTCTGTCGCCGGATCAGCGGGTGCTGATCACCACCGACGCATCCACCGGAAACATCGGCTATCCCGGCGAGCCGGGCGGGCGCGAGCACTGGAAAAAGATACTCCGAACCGGCGCGCCGCAGATGACCGAATCGGAGCTGGCCGGCCTGCT
>Ga0134125_10010955_pt1 | contig 10170 bp, 8 predicted proteins | sample KB31751_FD_96464 | JGI IMG/M metagenome (GOLD analysis project Ga0134125, IMG submission 96464) | Terrestrial soil microbial communities with excess Nitrogen fertilizer from Kellogg Biological Station, Michigan, USA - KB3-175-1 | ecosystem: Environmental > Terrestrial > Soil > Unclassified ... | reverse complement strand
TCCTCCTGGGTCTTTGACGTGTCGGTAATTGTCAGGATCGTTGCGCCGCGTCCCGGCAGGCGCGCCACAGCTTCTCGGGCGTCGCCGGCATGTCGAGCATGCTGCCGGGAATCGCGTCCGAGATGGCGTTCATGACGGCGGCGAGGGCGGCGGTGGTGCCGGCCTCGCCGGTGCCTTTGACGCCCAGCGGATTGGTGCGGCAGGGCACCGGGTGGAGCGTGCCGGCGACATCCGGCACGTTGTCGGCGCGCGGCATGGCGTAATCCATGAACGAGCCGGCCAGCAGCTGGCCGCTGTCAGGGTCGTAGATCGCGTCCTCGCACAGCGCCTGGCCGATCCCCTGCGCGACGCCGCCTTGGATCTGGCCTTCGACCAGCACGGGATCGAGCGCGTTGCCGCAATCATCGACGGCGGTATAGGCGGGCAGCGTGATGCTGCCGTCCGCCGGATCGATCTCCACTTCGCAGATATGGCAGCCATTGGGAAAGGCTTGCGGCGTGTCGGTTTTGGTCTTGCTGTCGAGCGGCTCGCCCTGCGCCGCCGCCGTCGCGGCCAGGTCGAGGAGCGACAGGTAACGGTCGGTGCCGGCGATGCGGAAGACGCCCTCGGCATATTCGATATCCGCCTCGGCCGCCTCGAGCAGGCGCGACGCCATCCGACGGCCTTTCTCGATCACCAGCTCCACGGCGCGCAGCGAGGCCGAGCCCGACGTCATGCTGTTGCGCGAGGCGACGGTGCCGGTGCCGTGGACATCGAGCCGCGTGTCGCCGGTGCGCATGACCACCTGCTCCTCCGGCAGGCCGAGCCGCTCGGCGACGAGGCGGCGAAACACCGTGGCATGACCCTGCCCGCTCGGCCCGACGGCGAGATCGACGGCAACCATGCCATTGCCGGGAAAGACCACCGCCGCCCCTTCCGTCGGCGCGCCGCCGGCATGCTCCAAGAAGCAGGAGATGCCGAGGCCGCGCCGCTTGCCCGCCGCGGCTGAGCGCGCCTGGCGCTGTGCGAAGCCCGCGACATCGGCGCGCTCCAGCGCCTCCTCGAAGATCGCCGGGAAATCGCCGCTGTCATAGGTGACGCCGATCGGCGTCGCATAAGGCATCTCGGCGGCGGCGATGAAGTTGCGCCGGCGCAGCGCGATGCGATCGATGCCGCTGACGCGCGCCGCCTCATCGATCAGGCGCTCGATGGCGTAATTCGCCTCCGGCCGGCCGGCGCCGCGATAGGGCCCGGTCGGCACCGTATTCGTGAAGACGCAGCGTATCCGCGCGGTGATGCGCGGGATGCGATAGACGCTGCTGAGGCAGCGCGCGAAATTGCTGGTGGCGATGAAGGCGCCGTGCGACGTGATATAGGCGCCCATCGCGGCGAGCACATCGGTGCGCAGCGCCAGGAAGCGGCCCTCGGCATCGAGCGCGAGCTCCATATCGGTGACGGTGTCGCGCGCCTGCTGGTCGGTGACGAATGCCTCCGAGCGCGTCGACATCCAATGCACCGGGCGGCCAACCTTCTTCGCCGCGATGAGCAATGCGGCGTATTCCGGATAGGCCGGCGCCTTCATGCCGAAGGCGCCGCCGACATCGTCGGTGACGACGCGCAGGCGCTCGCGCTCGACGCCGAGGACGCCGAGGAGCTGGTCACGCAGCATGGTGACGCCTTGCGAGCCGCAGCGCAGCTTGTAGCTGTCGCTCGCCCCGTCGTAGGCGGCCGTCGCGCCGCGCGGCTCCATGGACGCGACGACGACACGCTGATTGACCAGCGAGACGCGCGCCACATGCCGCGCATGGCGGAACGCCTCGTCGACCGCGCGCAACGTCTCGGGGTCGTCGCCCAGCGCAAAGTCGATCGCGACGTTGCCGGGGGCTTCAGGATGGAGCTGCGGCGCACCATCGGCGGCGGCGGCGCGAAGGTCGATCGCCGGCGGCAGCTCGTCATAGCTGACCTCGACCAGCTCGGCCGCGTCCTGCGCCGCGGCCGCGCGCTCGGCGACGACCAGCGCAACCGGCTCGCCGGCATGGAGGACCCGCTCGCCGGCCAGTGCCGGACGGTACGGCACCTTGAGCGCGATACCGTGCCGCCCTTTCTGCGGCACCGGGCGCGAGATGCTGCCGACGCCCGCCATATCCACCGCCGTCAGGACGGCCAGGACGCCGGGAGCACGCATCGCCGCACCGGTATCGACCGCGCGAATGCGGGCGGAAGCGTGCGGCGAGCGCACAAAGCAGGCATAGGTCTCATTCGCGTCTCGCCCATCGTCGGCAAAGCGGCCGCGGCCGCGCAGCAGCGCGTCGTCCTCGACGCGACCACGCCATGCACCGACGGTCTGGTCTCCTATCATGCGCCGCTTGCCTCAGAACACGCCGAGATGCTGGTGCAGGTCGATGCCGCCGCGCTTCAAATGCTCGGCGGAATCACTGACAGCGACCCGGCCGCTGTTGAGGATGACAATGTCGTCGACGAGGTCGAGCACCAGCTTGGGATTCTGCTCGACCAGCACGATCGACAGCCCCTGCGCCTTGAGCTTGCGGATGGTCGACATGACTTCGGCGACGATCTGCGGCGCCAATCCTTCGGACGGCTCGTCCATCAGCAGCACGCGCGGGTTCGACATCAGCGCACGGCCGATGGCCAGCATCTGCTGCTCGCCGCCCGAGAGATAGCCCGCCGTCTGGTGTTGGCGCTCGGCCAAGCGCGGAAAAGTGGCAAAGACGGTGGCGAGGGTCCAGGCGTGACGCGCGCTCGCCCGCGGCTTGCGCGCCGCCACGGTCAGGTTCTCGCGGACGGTGAGACTCTTGAAGATGCGGCGGCCCTGCGGCACCAGCGCCACGCCATTGGCCGCGATCACCTCCGGCGAACGCGCCGTGAACGGCCTGTCGAAGAGCAGCACCGCGCCGCTGCGCGGCGGCAGCAAACCCACCGTCACGTTCATGCAGGTCGACTTGCCGGCGCCGTTGCGCCCAAGCAGTCCGAGCAGGCGTCCCTCGCCGAGGCGAAGCGACACTTTCTGCAAGACGTGGCTGTCGCCGTAATAGGCGTCGATGTCGCTGAGCACGAGCGCGTCACTCGCCAAGATAGACCTCCCGCGTGCGCGGATGCGCCACCACCTCGGCGCGGGTGCCCTCGATGATGATCTCGCCAAAATGCATGAGGGTAATGCGGTCGGCCAGATCGAGCGCCACGTCCATGTCGTGCTCGATCATGACGACGGTCACCTCGCGCGGAATGGCGAGCAGCAGCCTTTGCACGTCCTTGCGCTCGTCGATCGAAAGACCGGCGAACGGCTCGTCGAGCAGCAGGAGGCGCGGCTGCTGCGCCAGCGCCATGGCGATCTCGACGCGCCGGCGCTCGCCATAGGAGGTTTCGGCCAGTGGGCGCTCGGCGATCCGGTCAAGGCCGACCCGCTCAAGCGCCGCGCGGGCCTCGGCGAACAGCGCCTTCTGCCGCCTGAGCAGGAGGACCGGGTTCCAGCGCAGCGGCGAGAGGCCCAGCAGCGACAAGATGACGTTGCGCAGCAGCGTCTCGCGCGGAAACAGGGTGATGATCTGATAAGTGCGCGCGAGGCCGCGATGCGGGCGGCTGCGGCACGGCAGGCGGGTGATGTCTTCGCCGAAGAGCCGGATGCTGCCGCCATCCGGCCGGAGCTCGCCGGCGATGAGGTTGAACAGCGTCGTCTTGCCCGCGCCGTTGGGGCCGATGATCAGGCGGCGCTCGCCCGGCGCGACATCGAGGTTCACATCGGCGGTGACACGCAGGCCGCCGAAGGATTTGACCAGGTTGCGCAGCTCGAGCGCGCTCATCCCGCGCTCCCGCCGCCGGTGCGCAGCGCGGCCGCGGCGCGCGGACCGCGCCGGAGAGACCAGGCCCAGCGCCACAGCCGAACCGAGCCGGGCACCAAGCCTTCCGGCATGAAGATGACGATGGCGACGAAGATCGCGCCGAGCACGAGATTCCAGCGCTCGATATAGGCGCTCGCCACGTTCTTCATGACCACGACGAGTGCCGCGCCGGCGATCGGCCCGAGCAGCGTGCCGGTGCCGCCGGAGATCACCATGAGCAGGGCCTCGGCCGAGCTCGACAGCGCCAGGACGTTGGGGCTGACGAACTGGTTGTAGTAGCAGAACAGCACGCCGGCGACGCCGCTCCAGAATCCCGAGAACAGGAAAGCGACGAAGCGGATGAGCCAGACATTGTAGCCCAGCGCCGTCATGCGGCGCGGCTGGTCGCGCGTGCCCTTGAGGCTGGCGCCGAACGGCGAGCGGATGAGCACCGCCATGGCCGCGACCGCGACCAGGAACACGACGAGGACAAAAAAGTAGAACGGACGCGAGAAGGTGAGCGAGAGACCGAAGGGCGCCGGCCGCGACGGTACGTTGATGCCGTTGTCGCCGCCGGTGACGCCGATCCAGCGATAGGCCAGGCCCCAGAGAATCTGGCCGATCGCGAGGGTGATCATGAGAAAGCCGATGCCGGTCGCACGCAGCGACAGCACGGCAAAGACCGCCGACGTCGCGATGATCATGGCGAGCGCGAACAGCGCCGCCGCCAGCTGCCCCCAGCCGGCGGCGACGAACCAGGCCACCGTGTAGCAGGCGACGCCGAAGAGCCCGGCATGGCCGAGCGAGACGAGCCCGGCATAGCCCACCAGCACGTTGAGGCCCAACGCGAGAATGGCATAGATCAGGATCTGGCTGACGATGTTGACATAATAGCCGTTGACCACCCACCACGGCACGGTCGCGAGCGCGACGAGGGCCAGCGCGAGCGCGATCCACCGACTCATGGCGCATGCCTGCCGAAGAGGCCCTGCGGCCGGACGAGCAGGATGAGCAGCATCGGCAGGAAGAGGATGATATAGGCCAGCTCCGGGAACAGGGCCTGGCCGAAATTATAGAGAAAGCCGATGATCAAGCTGCCGAGCAGCGCGCCGAGCAGGCTGCCGGTGCCGCCGAGGATGACGACGATGAGCGCCAACGGCAGCATGTCGGCGTCGAGGCCGGGATAGACGCTCAGAATCGGGCCGCCGATGACGCCGGCAAATCCCGCCAAAGCGGCACCGAGGCAGAAGACGATGGTGAAGAGCCGCGATACCCTGATGCCGGTGACGCGCGCCATCGGCGCGTCGTCGACCCCGGCTCGGATCATCGCGCCGAGCCGCGTCCGCTCGAGCATCAGCCAGAGTGCGGCGGCGATGACCACGGCGATGATCACGATGACCAGCCGGTAGGTCGGAAAGACGATGCTGAAGATCGGCAGCGCGCCGCGCAGATGCGGCGGCGTGTCGATCGGGATCGGGTCGCCGCCCCACTGCATCAGGCAGAGATCGGCGATCATGAAGGAGAGGCCAAGCGTCACCAGCACTTGCGCCAGCTCCTGGCCGCCCAGCCGCCGCAACAGCAAGCGCTCGATGCCGCCGCCGATCAGCGCCATGGCCGCCGCGCTGGCGAGGGCCGCCAACCACAGATTGAGGCCCATCGCGAGGAAGCTGACGCCGAGATAGGCGCCGAGCATGAAAAACGAGCCGTGCGTCAGGTTGGGAATGCGCATCAGCCCGAAGATGAGCGAGAATCCCGCCGACAGCAGGAACAACAGCCCGCCGAAGGCGATGCTGTTCACCGCCAGCAGCAGCCACAGATTCATCGCCGCCGTCTCGCTCGCCGCCCGCGCCGGCGACCCTCAGCTCTTCAGCGGCGGGTAGTCGCGCGAATAGACCGGCTGCGCGAGGAATTCCTTCTCGCCGTAGGTGAAGAATTGGCTGACGTTGGGGTAGGTCTTGACGATCGTATTGACCAGCTTGCCGTCCTTGCGATCGAGACGGCGGATGAAGACGTTGCCGACGACGTTGCCGAGATGGTCGAAGTGGAAGGCGCCGCGCGGCGTGTCGGTGAGCGAGACGGCGCGCAGCGCCTCGATCAGCTTCTGCTTGTCGTCCGTCTTGCCGCCGGTCTTCTTGAGCGCCGCCTCGATGCACATGCCGTTGATGTAGAGGCCCGCCGCATAGCCGCCGGGAACGCCGCCGTAGTCGCGCACCATGTCCGCGACGAAGCGCTTGTTGCTCGGCGTATCGAGATCGCTCGAATACCAGGCAGCGGAGATCGCACCGATCGCGTCGTCGCCGAAGCTCTTGAGCAGGGCGTCGTCATAGGCGGTCCATCCGCCCAGGCGGGGGTACTTGTCCTTCAGCCCGAAGGCGGCGTATTGCTGGTTGAACTTGATCGGGTTCGATCCGGCGAAGCCGTTCCACACGCCGTCGATATCAGCGAGCTGGGCGAGATAGGGCGTGTAATCGGGCGTGACGATCGGCGTCCACAGCTTCTTGACGACGCGCCCGCCCTCGTCCTCGAACACCTTCTGAAAGCCGCCGACCTGCTCGTAGCCGAAGGCGAAATCCTCGTTGATGGTGGCGACCCGCTTGAGCTTCATCTCCTTGGCGGCGTAGTCGCCGAGCGGTTGGCAGCATTGCGACGAGGTGGCGGACGCCCGCACGAAATAGGGATTGGGCTTGCGCTGGGTCATGTCGTCGGCGGCGGCGAGGCTGAGCAGCGGGATCTTCGCCTGCTGGACGTAGTTGGTGATGGCCAGAAGCTCGAAAGCGGCGAGCGGCCCAACGATGAAATCGACATTATCGCGCTCGACGAGCTCCTGCGCCTTGGTCTTGGCGCCTGCCGGATTGCCGCCGGTGTCGGCGGAGATCAGCTCGACCTTGCGGCCGGCCAGCGTATTGTTCTTCTCCTTGAGGAAGACGGTGATGCCCTGCTCCATCTGGATGCCGCCCTGGGCGAGCGGCCCGGTCTTGACCGTGAGCAGGCCGATGCGGACCGCCGCACTCTGCGCCACTGCGGGCGCCGGCATCCACGGCAGCGCCGCCGCCGCGGCCGTGCCCCACAGGAATTTGCGACGATCGACCATCCGCCTCATTGTGTCCTCCCTCAGCGCGCTTTTCTGTGTTGCGTCCGACTGCCGGCCGCCACGCCAGCCGCGCTCGTCGGCTCTCCAGTCTTGCCGCGGATCGCGACAAAGGCAAGCCGCGCCAGCCCGCCCGTTGATCGACCGATTAACGATGTAGGAGATGCCGGCATGCCGTCCAGCAAAAAAGCCGCATCCCGGAAACCGGATAGCAGCTTTGCGTCGCCCGCGACTTGCCTTGCGCCGGTATCTTATCAGATGATAAAGGAGCAATCTCGCCGGCCGGAGAGGACGCCATGCAGCTCGGCTATTTCACCATGCCGCTCCACCCGCCCGAGCGCGACTATACCCTGACGCTCAAGGAGGACCGCGAGGCCATCATCCTCGCCGACAAGCTGGGCTATGCCGAAGCTTTCGTCGGCGAGCACGTCACCGACAGGGCCGAGACCATCACCTCGTGCCTCGTCTTCATCGCCAGCCTCATCAACGACACCAGGCGCATCAAGCTGGGCAGCGGCACCGTCAACCTGCCGAACAGCCATCCCGCGACGGTTGCGGCGCAGGTGGCGATGCTCGACCATCTGCTCGACGGCCGCTTCCTCTTCGGCATCAGCCCGGGCGGCCTGCGCTCGGACGCCGAGGTGTTCGACAACCTGGACAAGGACCGCACCGCCATGTTCGTCGAGGCGATCGACATGGTGCTGAAGATCTGGTCGACGGAGCCGCCCTACAATCTCCAGGGAAAATTCTGGACAGTCACGACCGAGCGCACCCTCGACAAGGCGATCGGGCAGGGGGTCATCGTCCGGCCCTTCCAGCAGCCGCATCCGCCCATCGTGGTCACTGTCGTCGCGCCGTTCTCCAAGGGCGTGATCGCGGCCGCCGAGCGCGGCTGGACGCCGATCTCCGCCAATTTCCTGCAGCCGCCCTGGGTCGCCTCGCATTGGCCGATGTACGAGCAGGGCTGCAAGAACGCCGGGCGGACGGCAAGGCGCAGCGACTGGCGCGTCGCCAAGAGCGTCTTCGTCGCCAAGGACGAGGCGACGGCGCGGCGCTACGCCAAGGAGGACGGCAGCCCCTATCGCTTCTATTACCGCAACCTGATGAAGAAGCTCATCGGCAACGGCCGGCCCGAGCTGTTCAAGCACGACCGCGCGCTGCCGGATGCGGCGATCACCCTCGACTATGTCGTGGATTCGCTGGTGATCTGCGGCACGGTGAACAGCGTCGTCGACCAGCTTCTCGCCTTCCGCGAGCAGGTCGGCGACTTCGGCACCCTGCTCTATGCCGGGCACGACTGGGTCGATGCCGATCTGGCGCGGCGCTCGATGGAGCTGATGGCAGGCGAGGTCATGCCGCGGGTCAACAAGGCGCTCAAGCAACCCGCCGCCGGGTAGAAGCGGGCAGCGCGAACAGGGAGGGGGGCGAGTGGCGGAGGGCAAGAGCGAGCTGCGCGACGGCATGCGGATCGATTGGGACGTGCCGATCGTCATGGATGACGGGCTGGTGCTGCGTGCCGACGTGTTCCGCCCGCCGGCAGCGGGTCGCTACCCGGTGATTCTCAGCTACGGCCCCTATGCCAAGGGCCTCGCCTTCCAGGAGGGCTATCCGTCGGCCTGGGAGCGCATGGCGGAGAAGCACCCCGACGTCACCGCCGGCTCCTCCAACAAGTACCAGAACTGGGAGGTGGTCGATCCCGAGAAATGGGTGCCGGACGGCTATGCCTGCGTGCGCGTCGATTCGCGCGGCGCCGGCCGCTCGCCCGGCTATATCGACCATTTCTCGATGCGCGAGACCCAGGATTTCTACGCCTGCATCGAATGGGCCGGCGTGCAGCCGTGGAGCAACGGCAAGGTCGGCCTCAACGGCATCTCCTATTACGGCATCAACCAGTGGCATGTCGCGTCGCTGCAGCCGCCACACCTGGCGGCGATGTGCGTCTGGGAGGGCGCCGCCGACTGGTACCGCGACATGACGCATCACGGCGGCATCCTGTCGACCTTCTGGGCCAATTGGTACGACATGCAGGTGCGCACCGTGCAGCACGGCCTCGGCGAGCGCGGGCCCAGGAGCCGCGTCACCGGCGAGCTGGTGTGCGGGCCGGAGACGCTGAGCGAGGCCGAGCTGGCGCGCAACCGCTGCAATTTCGGCGACGAGATCCTCGCCCACCCGCTCGATGACGACTACCACAAGGCGCGCTCGCCGATATGGTCGAAGGTCACGGCGCCGCTGCTCACCACCGCCAATTGGGGCGGCCAAGGCCTCCATCCGCGCGGCAATTTCGAAGGCTTCCTGCGCGCCGCATCGCCGCAGAAATGGCTCGAGGCGCATGGCATCGAGCATTGGACCGAGTTCTATACCGATTACGGCGTGCGTCTGCAGAAGCGCTTCTTCGGGCATTTTCTTAAAGGCGAGGACACCGGCTGGGACAAGCAGCCGCGTGTGCAGCTCCAGCTGCGCCATGTCGACCGCTTCGTCGAGCGCCACGAGAGCGAATGGCCGCTGGCGCGCACCGACTGGACACGGCTCCATCTCGATCCGAGAGCACTGAGCCTCGGCCGCGCGCCGCCCAGATCGGCAGCGCAGCTTGCCTTCGATGCACGGGGCGACGGCATCACCTTCTTCTCGCCGCCGCTTGAGCGCGAGACCGAGATCACCGGGCCGTCGGCGGTGAAACTCTCCGTCGCGTCCTCGACCGAGGATGCCGATATCTTCGTCGTGCTGCGCGTCTTTGCGCCCGACGGCCAGGAAGTCGTCTTCCAGGGCGCGCTCGATCCGCACACGCCGATCGGCCAGGGCTGGCTGCGCGCGTCGCACCGCAAGCTCGACCCGGCGCTGTCGACGCCCTATCGCCCCTATCACAGCCATGACGAGCGCCAGAGGCTGACACCCGGCGAGCCGGTGGAGCTGGACATCGAGATCTGGCCGACCTCGATCGTCATTCCGCCGGGATACCGCATCGCGCTCACCATCCGCGGCAAGGACTATGAGCATCCCGGCCCGGGCGCGCGCCTCTCCAACATGAAGAACGAGTTCAAGGGCTGCGGGCCGTTCCTGCACAATGATCCGCGCGACCGCCCGCCGGCGGTCTTCGGCGGCCGGACCACGCTGCATATCGCGCCGGAGCGGCCGGCCTATGTGCTGCTGCCCATCATCCCGCCGTCAGGGAGTCGACGATAGCCAGCCCCGACCATGTCGCGATGCGCGCCCGTAGCGGGACGCGCCGACGCCGGAACGGCGCAGCGTCCGCGGCGCGACGCGGCGCGC
>Ga0134125_10010954_pt1 | contig 10170 bp, 7 predicted proteins | sample KB31751_FD_96464 | JGI IMG/M metagenome (GOLD analysis project Ga0134125, IMG submission 96464) | Terrestrial soil microbial communities with excess Nitrogen fertilizer from Kellogg Biological Station, Michigan, USA - KB3-175-1 | ecosystem: Environmental > Terrestrial > Soil > Unclassified ... | reverse complement strand
TGGTTGACTCCGCGGTCATCGCCGAATCCGCCCCTGCGCTCACTTGCAGTCTCAGCGATTCCGAACTCCTCCTGGTAGGGGGCGGTTGCGGCGAGGCGACCCCTTACTGAGTCGAGTCGATCACTACTGATTGCAACGAACATATTTTCTAAGGAAATTAGACAATGGAACTGATCGCAAATCTTCCCCGCATCGACGCAGAACCGACAGACACCAAAGAGCTGAACGACCTGGAGATGGCGCTCGTCGGCGGCGGTTGTGCCGAAGCTACGCCTTACTGAGACTCGCGCTCCGAATCTAGCGGACGCGTGTTGGTGGGGAAAGCGCGAATTGACGCTTCGCCGCTGCGACGCTTTCGGGTCGGTGCGTTACGAATACGAGACTGCTGGATCTCTGCGAGAGTTCTGCATTGATCCGTCGCTCAAGCTCAAGGTCAATTTGATCAAATGCCTCATCCAGAAATAGCACCTGTGGCCTGCGGTAAAGCGCTCTGGCGAGCAGGACCCTCTGTTTCTGCCCGCCCGAGAGAGCCATGCCCAGGCTTCCGACGATGGTGTTGTATTGCATGGGCATCGCCATGATCTCTTCATCGATCATCGCGGCACGCGAGCATTCGCGGACGCGAGCGGGGTCGTGCTCGGAATCGAAGAAGCTGATGTTGTCCTCGATGGTGCCCACGAAGAGCTGATCGTCCTGCATCACGGCACCGATGCGGGAGCGGTACTGGGCGGGGTCCCAGTCGGCAAGGCTGCGGCCGTTGGCGCGAACGTCGCCTTCGGTCGGGGGAAGCAGGCCGAGAAGCACCTTGATGAGCGTGGTCTTCCCGCTGCCGGAAGGCCCGACGATCGCGATCGTCTCTCCCGGCGCGATCGTGAGCGAGACATTCCTGAAGACGAAGCCCTCTGGCCCATAGGCGAATCCGAGGCCGTTCGCCTCGATGGCAAGCGGCCCCACGGCGCTTTCGCCCGGCAATGCCGGCTTGGTCGACTCCGCATCGGATAGCGCGATGTCGGCGATGCGCTCGGCGTGCAGGTCGAGCATGCGGAACTCGTTCCACTTCTCCACCAGGTTGTTGATGCGCGCAAGGAAGAGGAGCTGGAACCCGATGAATGCGTAGAGCATGCCGACCGTGAAGCGGCTCTCCATCACCAGCATGGCGCCCAGCCAGATCACCACCACGTTCTCGATCCCGAAGATGAGGCCGTTGGCCGCCCGCTGCACGATGCCCACGTTCTGCACGCGGACGCCGGCGTTGGTCTGGTCCACCACCAGGTTCTGGTAGGCGCTGCGCCGCTCGCTCTCGCGCAGGTTCAGCTTGATCGCCATCATCCCGCGCAGCGTCTCGATGAAGTGCGTCCCGGAGCGCGCCTCGTGGGCGAGCTGCTCGTCGGTCGCGTAGCGCTGCGGATAGTAGAAGATCCAGCGCGCGAGCGCGTAGAGCAGGGCGGCGGCCGCCACCACCGCGGAGAGCATCAGGCTGTAGTAGCACATCACCAGGAACGTGAGCACCACCATCACGCCATCGACCGCGGTCTCCACGAATGTCGTCGTGAGCGTGCGCTGGATCGCGTCCACGCTCCTGAACTTCGAGACGATGTCGCCGATGTTCCTCTTCTCGAACCACGCGAGCGGCAGCCGCAGCATGTGGTTGAAGAGCGTGGTGAGGAGCTTCAGGTTGATGTTCGTGCTGAGGTACACGCCCACCCATGCGCGCACCGCGGTGACCGTCACCTGGATGACCACCAGTGTAAGGAACGCCACGCCCAACACAGTGAGCAAGTCCTGGTCGCGCCCCACGAGCACGCGGTCCACCACGAGCTGCAGGTAGAACGGCATCGCGATCGCGAACACCTCGAGCGCGAAGGAGAGCAGCAGGATCTGCGCGATCGTGCCCTTCAGGCCCGAGGCCGCCGAAAGCAGCTGCCACGAGTGGATCTTCTCGCGCTCGTCCTTCTCCTGGAACCCCGTGGTCGGCGTGAACTCCATCGCCACGCCCGTGAAATGGCGCGAAGCGTCGTCCATCGTCATGACGCGCTTGCCCCGCGCGGGGTCGTGGATGGTGAGCTTGCGGCCGGCCACCTTCACGAGCACCACGAAGTGGTTCATGTCCCAGTGCAGCACCGCGGGTAGCCGCAGCTTCCCGAGCGATTCGAGGGACACCTGCACCCCGCGCGCCGTCATGCCCATCGTCTCGGCGATCTGCGCGATGTTCTTGAGCGTGATTCCCTTGAGCGACGGCGAAAGGCGTAGCCGCATCGCCGAGAGGTCGGTGCGATGGCCGTGGTACGAAGACACCATCGCGAGGCAGGCGATGCCGCATTCGGGCGCCTCGCTCTGGAGGATCACCGGAACGCGAGGCGAGAGGAGGTCGGAGAGCCAGCCCATCAGATGCGGTCCTTCAGCTTCATCACCGGCTCGAAGATCCACTCGAGGAGCGTGCGGCGCTCGAGGAGGAGGTCCGCGCTCACGAGCATCCCGGCGCGCAGCGCGTAGTCCTGCCCCAGCGCGCTCACGTTCTGCCGGTCGAGCTTCACGTCGATGCGATAGACGGGCTCCTTCGCAGTGAGCGGGCCCACATGCTCGCCCTGGGTCCAGACGCTGCGGCCCACATCGGTGATCACGCCGCGGTACTGGCCGAAGCGCTCGTAGGGGAAAGCCTCGTAGCGCAGCACCACTTCCTGCCCGGGCCGCACGAAGCCGATGGCACGCGTGGGCACGAGCAGCTCCACGTGCATGCCGCTACCCTTGGGAAGCACCGTGGCGAACGTCGAGTCGGCGGCCGCCGATTGCCCGCGGTTCACCGCGATGTTCGTGACCACGCCCGCCATGGGCGCGCGGATCACGCTCTCGCGCTTCGCCTCCACCTGCGTGAGACTCTCCTTCAGCTCGCTCATCTGCCGCGCGACCTGCTCGACCTGCGTTCGCGTGCGAAGGTCGATGGAGGGCTCCTCGAGGCGCGCCGCCGCGAGGTCGCGCTCCACCTGGCCGCGCTGGCGGGCGAGGTTCTGGAGCTTGATCTCCTGGTCGGTCACCTCGTCGCGCTTCTGCTTGACCAGCGCCTCCGAGACGAACTGCTTCTCGCCCGCGAGGCCGTGGTAGCGCTCGAGCTGGTCGCGCGCGCTCTTGATGCGCTCCTGCTGCAGCTTCGCCTCGCGGTCGATCTGCGTGAGCTCGCCCTCGAGGTCGCGGACGCGCCGGCGCAATTGCTCCACCTGCTGCGCGCCCAGCTCGCGCCACTGGTTCTGCTCCTTCTCGAGGATGGCACGGCGGTTCTGCATCTCCGCGGCCACCGCCTCGTTCGTCGAGCCACCCGAGCCCGTCGAGCGGTCGAGCGAGAGCGTGGCCATGGCGTCGCCGGCCTTCACCTCGTCGCCTTCCTTGATCATGAGGTCGGTCACGCGGCCGGAGTCCGGGATGAGCACGCGGGCGGCACCCGTATCCAGCGCCAAATAGCCCTCGACCCGCTCGCGGCGCGTGTATTGGCCCCAGAGCGCCACCGCGATCAGCAGCAGGGCGACGCCCGCGGCGAGCGTGGAAAAGACCCAGAACGGAACGGGGCGCGCAATGGTCGCCTCGCCGAGGAACTTCTCGCGCTGGGCGTCGATCGCCTCTTGTCGGAATAGTTGGCGGGGCATGGCTTCGCAGCCGATTGTAAATCAAGTAGCTACCGAATCCGGATCGGCGATGCCGCATACAATGCGGCGATGGAGGGGAAAAAATATCCGCTCCAGGTGACGGGCGGCATCGTCCTCATCGCGGCTACCGTGGCCGCGCTCGCGCTCGCCACCTGGATGGGCGCCGATGCCTGGCACCACGCCTGGGACCGCGAGCTCGCCCTCATTTCGGGTGGGCGCTTCCGCCTCGGGCTCTCGTTCCACCACTGGGTGAACGACGGGCTCATGGCTCTCTTCTTCCTGCTGGTGGGCCTCGAGTTGAAGCGCGAGCTGCTCGTGGGCGAGCTTGCCTTGCCGCGCGATGCGGCGTTGCCCGTCGTCGCGGCCGTGGGCGGCATGGCCATCCCCGCGCTCATCTTCGCGGCCTTCAACGCGGGAACGCCGACCGCGGCGGGGTGGGGAATCCCGATGGCGACCGACATCGCCTTCGCGATCGGGATCCTGAGGCTCCTCGGGGAACGCGTGCCGCGCACGCTCGTGGTGTTCCTCACCGCGCTCGCGATCGCCGACGACCTGGGCGCCGTGCTCGTGATCGCGCTCTTCTATTCTGCGCACCTCGACATGCACGCACTTCGCGCATGCGCGGCGCTCTTCGTGCTGCTCGTCATCTTCAACCGCGGCGGCGTGCGAAGCGTTCTGCCCTACGCGCTCGTGGGCGTCCTTCTGTGGTACTACATGCTCGCCTCCGGCGTGCACGCGACCGTCGCGGGCGTGCTGCTCGCGGCGACGATCCCGGCGCGTCCCAGGGAGTCGCCCGGGCAATTCGAGCGGCGCCTGGGCGCGCTGCACGATGAGCTTCGCGGGGAGGGGGCGGATGTGCAGGCGGTCGCAGGTGCAGCGGAAGATGCGGGCGTCGTGGCGCAAAGCCCGATGCAGCGGCTCGAGCACATGCTTTCGCCGTGGGTCGCGTTCGCGGTCGTTCCCGTCTTCGCACTCGCCAACGCGGGCATCGACCTTTCGGCGATCCGCTGGGGCGAAGCGTTCTCGAGCGCGTTGACGCTGGGTGTGATGGCGGGCCTCGTCGCGGGCAAGTTCGCGGGCATCTCGGCGTTCAGCTGGGTCGCGGTGCGCCTCGGGCTGGGGCGGCTTCCCGGCGGGGTGGGTTGGCGGCAGGTGATGGGTGCGGCGTGGCTCGCGGGCATCGGCTTCACGATGTCGCTCTTCATCGCGCAGCTCGCGTTCGCGCAGCCCGAGCAGGTCGAGGCCGCGAAGCTGGGAATCCTCATCGCGTCGTGCGTGGCGGCGGCGCTGGGGGTCGCATGGTTGTGGACCCCGGCGCGGAGGTGATAATATTGTCACCATCGGCTTTTCCCTGTGGAAATCGCCATGGAATCAACGCTCACCGCACGCCAGGCCGAGATCCTCGAGGCCATTCGCCGCCACATCGCTGAAAATCGCCGGCCGCCGTCGCGGCCGGAGCTCGCGCGAAGCCTGGGCCTTGCCTCGACCAACGGCGTCTTCAAGCACCTGGCCGCCCTGGAGCGAAAAGGGGCGCTCGAGCTTTCCCCCGGCTCGGCGCGCGGCATCCGCCTGAAGGAGCCGCAGGGCCTTCCGCTCATCGGCCGGGTCGCCGCGGGCAGCCCCATGCTCGCCATCGAGAACCACCTGGGCTTCCACCCGGTGGATCCCGCGCTCTTCAACCCGCGCGCCGATTACCTGCTGCAGGTGCGGGGCTTGAGCATGCGCGACGAAGGCATCCTCGATGGCGATTGGCTCGTGGTGCATCGCACGAGCGAAGCGAAGAGCGGCCAGATCGTCGTGGCGCGCCTGGGCGACGAGGTCACCGTGAAGCGCTACAAGGTGCGCGGGCACAAGGCCGAGCTCATTCCCGCCAACCCGGATTTCGAGACGCTGCACCTCGACCTCAACCGCGACTCGCTCGCGATCGAGGGTATCGCGGTGGGCGTGATCCGCAACCTGCACGCGCGCGCATGAAGGCGACGGTCGCCGAGCTCGCCAAGCTGCCCGGTGTGTGGCGCGGCGGCGAGCTCGAGCACGCGTCGCATCTTTCCATTCCAACAGGGCATGCGGCGCTCGATCGCGAATTGCCCGGCGGCGGCTGGCCCTCGGGCACGCTCACCGAGGTGCTGCACGACGGTGCCGGCATCGGCGAAGTGAGCTTCCTCGCGGGCGCGCTTGCGCGGGCGGCCGAAGGCGGCCGGCTCGTCGCGTGGATCAACGCGCCGCACCTGCCTTATGCGCCGGCGCTCGGGTGCTCGGGGCTGCCGCTCGAATGCTGCCTCGTCATCCGTCCCCCCAACAGGGAGGATGCCCTGTGGGCTGCCGAGCAGGTGTTGCGTTCGGGCGCGTGCGGCGCGGCGCTCATCTGGCTCGCGCAGGATGATTACGCATGGCTTCGGCGCCTGCAGATGGCCGCGCAGGCGGGCCGCGCGCTGGCGGTGCTGTATCGCGGCAGCGCCGCGCTTCGGCTTTCCACGCCTGCGCATCTTCGTGTTTTGCTCGAGCGCGAGGAGGGCTGGCTCAAGCTGCGCATCCCCAAGCGCCGCGGCCCTCCGCTCGAGCAGCCGATCACGCTGCAGGTCGGTAGGCGCTCCATCCGCAAAGACAGCAAAGCCCTCGACTTCGCGCCCCGGCTACGCGTCGTTGCCTGAAGGTTCCCGCACGTGCTCTGGGTCGCGCTCGAGTTGCCCGCATTGCCTCTTCAAATCGTGGAGCAGGGGGGCGTGTGTCCCGTTCCGCTGGTCGTTTCGGAGGGGCCGGCGCAGCGTCCTTTAGTCGCGTGCATGAATGAGGCGGCGAGGGCCGCGGGCATTCGCGAAGGGCAGGCGGTGGCGGCGGCCAAGGCGCTCGCGGGGACGCTTCGCGCCGTCGCACGCGATCCCGCGATGGAGCGGGAGGCCGTCGAAAGGCTTGCCGCCTGGGCCGCGCAGTTCACGCCGATATCGTGCATCGACGGGCAGGGCGTGGCGCTCGAGGTCGCTTCCACGCTGCGGCTCTTCGACGGCCACGCCAAGCTCACCGCCGCGATCCGCAAGGGCGTCCGCGAGCTGGGTTTCCATGCCTCTTTCGGTGTCGCTCCGACGCCGCTCGCGGCGCGCACCTTCGCACGTGCCGCCATGCACGGCTTGCCGGTGAGAAGCTGCCTTGCGCCCGAAGACCTGGCCGCGCGGCTCTCGGACCTTCCGCTCTTCCTTTTCGACTGGCCGGAAAAGACGCTGGCGCGGCTCGCCGATCTCGGCATCCTTCGCGTCCGCGATGCGCTGGCGATTCCGCAGGAGGGCCTCGCGCGCCGCTTCGGCCCGGGGATCGCGACATTCCTCGATCGCCTGCTGGGGAGGCTTCCCGATCCGCGCGTGTCCTACGTGGCGCCGCCGCGCTTTCGCTCGCGCCTCGAGTTGCCCGCCGAGGCCGATGGCGTCGAGGCGCTGCTCTTCGCATTGCGGCGCATGCTCGCGGAATTCGAAGGCGCCATGCGCGGGCGCGGCGCGGGCGTGCAGCGCCTCGCGCTTTCGCTCGTTCACGGGCGCAAGGCGCGCACGCGGGTGCCGCTCGAATTCTCGTCCACCGAACGCGAGGCCGAATTCATCCTCGCCATCGCGCGCGAAAAGCTCGACCGCCTCACGCTATCCGCGCCCACCCTCGCGCTCGAGCTGCGCGCCGAGGCGCTCCTCGCCTACGTGCCTCGCGAATCCACCTGGCTTCCCGGCGCGAGGGAACAAGCCGTCGATCGCGGCCGCCTCATCGAGCGCCTCGCCGCGCGCCTTGGCCGCCAGCGCGTCTTCGGCATCGCACTCGCCGAAGACCACCGCCCGGAGAAAAGTTGGGGGTCAGACCCCGGTTTCCCATCTGGCAGAAAACCGGGGTCTGACCCCGGTTTACCGCGGGGCGGAACGCGGCCGGCATGGCTGCTGCACAGGCCGCAGAAGCTGATCGTGGAAAGCGAAGTGCCGCAGCTGCAGGGCGAGCTCGCGATGCTCGCGGGGCCCGAGCGCATCGAGGCGGGCTGGTGGGATGGCGAGGAAGTGAGCCGCGATTACTACGTGGCGGCCAATCCGCAAGGCGAGACGTTCTGGATCTTCCGCGAGCACCGTGGCGCGCAGGCGTGGTACCTGCATGGAGTCTTCGCGTGATACCGGGCTACGCCGAGCTGCATTGCCTCACGAGCTACAGCTTCCAGCGCGGCGCCTCGATGCCCGAGGAACTCGTCCACCGCGCCGAAGAGCTGGGCTACCGCGCGCTCGCGATCACGGACGAATGCTCGGTCGCGGGCGTGGTGCGCGCGCACGTGGCGGCGAAGGAGGTGGGCATCAAGCTCATCGTCGGGACCGAGATCGCGCTCGCCGATGGCGTGAAGCTGGTGCTCCTCGCCACGCACATCCGCGGCTACGAGGCGATGTGCGAGCTCATCACCCTGGGGCGCCGGGCCGCGGACAAGGGCGAATACCGCCTCGAACGAAAGGACATCCCGGGCCGCCCCGAGGGGCTCGAGGCGATCTGGATCCCTCCCGCGAGTCTCGATGCCGCCGCGCGCGAGCAGGCCGCGTGGCTCGCCCGGCACTTCCAGGACCATGCGTGGATCGCGATCGAGCTGCATCGCGGCTGCGACGACGAAGCGAGAATCGCCGGGCTGGAAGCGATCGGCGCCGAAACCGGAATGCGCTGCATCGCGGCGGGCGACGTCCACATGCACGCGCGCGACCGCAAGAAGCTGCAGGACGTGATGACCGCCATCCGCCACCGCTGCACGCTCGCCGAAGCGGGGAAACGCCTCCTCCCCAATGGCGAGCGTTACCTGCGCTCCATCGGCCGCATCTCGAGGATCCATCCGGTGCGCCTGCTCGCGGCCTCCCTCGACCTCGCGAGCCGCTGCGACTTCTCGCTGGACGAGATCCGCTACGAGTATCCGCAGGAGCTGGTGCCACCGGGCGAGACGCCGGCCACGCACTTGCGAAACCTCACGATGCGCGGGCTCGAGCGCCGCTATCCGGGCGGCGCGCCGGCAAGCGTCGTCGAGATCGTCCGCCACGAGCTGGCACTCATCGCCGAGCTCGCCTACGAGCCTTTCTTCCTCACGGTGAACGACATCGTGGAGTTCGCGCGCTCGAAGGGCATCCTCTGCCAGGGCCGGGGCTCTGCCGCGAACTCCGCCGTGTGCTATTGCCTGGGCATCACGGAGGTCGATCCCGGCCGCATGTCGGTGCTCTTCGAGCGCTTCATCTCGAAGGAAAGGAACGAGCCGCCCGACATCGACGTGGATTTCGAGCACCAGCGCCGCGAGGAGGTGATCCAGTACATCTACGCGAAGTACGGGCGAGAGCGCGCCGCCATCGCCGCGGTGGTGATCACCTACCAGCCCCGAAGCGCGCTGCGCGACGTCGGCAAGGCCCTCGGGCTCTCGCTCGACCAGGTGGAGCTCCTCTCCAAATCGATGTCCTGGTGGGACAACCGCCATGCGCTCGCCAAGCGCCTCGCCGAGGGCGGCTTCGACCTCGACAACCGCATCGTGAAGCAGGTGATCGGCCTTGCGCAGGAGCTGGTGGGCTTCCCGCGCCACCTCTCGCAGCACCCCGGAGGGTTCGTGATCGACAACCGCCGCCTTTCGCGCCTCGTCCCCGTCGAGAACGCCACGATGCCCGATCGCACGGTCATCCAGTGGGACAAGGACGACCTCGACGCGCTGGGCCTCCTCAAGGTGGACGTGCTGGGCCTGGGGATGCTGTCGTGCATCCGGCGGGCGATCGATTTGGTGAATGGGTACCGGAGAAGATTGGATCCCGGCCTGGGCCGGGATGCCCTTTGCGTCTCCAACATCCCGCCCGAGGACCCGCGCGTCTACGCGATGATCCAGCGCGCCGACACCATCGGGGTCTTCCAGATCGAGTCGCGTGCGCAGATGTCGATGCTGCCGAGGCTGAAGCCCGCGTGCTTCTACGACCTCGTGATCGAGGTCGCCATCGTGCGGCCCGGCCCCATCACCGGCGGCATGGTGCATCCCTACCTGCGCCGGCGCCAGGGGCTGGAACGGGTCACCTACGCGAGCGAGGCGGTGCGGCGCGTGCTCGAGCGCACGCTGGGCGTGTCGATCTTCCAGGAGCAGGTGATGCAGCTCGCGATGGTGGCCGCGGGCTTCACGCCCGGGGAGGCCGACCGGCTGCGGCGCGCGATGGCGGCCTGGAAGCGGCGCGGCGGCATCGAGCCGTTCCGCGACAAGCTCATCGACGGCATGCTCGCCCGCGGCTACTCGCGCGAGTTCGCCGAGCAGCTCTTCCAGCAGATCCGCGGCTTCGGCGAGTACGGTTTCCCGGAATCCCACGCCGCGAGCTTCGCGCTGCTGGTCTACGTATCGAGCTGGCTCAAGTGCCACGAGCCCGCGGCCTTCGCCTGCGCGCTGCTGAACAGCCAGCCGCTCGGCTTCTATTCGGTCTCCTCGATCGTGCAGGACGCGCGCCGGCACGGCGTGGAGCTGCGCCCCGCGGATGTGATGCACAGTGACGTGGACAGCACGTTGGAAGTGGAGAGCTCGCGGGAAATGGGG
>Ga0134125_10010953_pt1 | contig 10171 bp, 16 predicted proteins | sample KB31751_FD_96464 | JGI IMG/M metagenome (GOLD analysis project Ga0134125, IMG submission 96464) | Terrestrial soil microbial communities with excess Nitrogen fertilizer from Kellogg Biological Station, Michigan, USA - KB3-175-1 | ecosystem: Environmental > Terrestrial > Soil > Unclassified ... | reverse complement strand
GCGCTCGACCTCGGCGTCCCGCTCCTGCGCCTCGCGGCGCTCGCGGCGCCTTCGGTCCTCGGGGTCCTCTTGCGGCTGCGAACCGGACGCCGGAGGCGCCTTCGACTCGTTCAGGGCCCAGGAGACGCAGTAGCTCTGCCACTCGCCCTGAACGTGGGGTGTCTTCCCCTCGTGCTGGGCCGCGACCATCTTCGCCTTGAACTTCGCCCAGGCGCTCTCGACGTCCTTCACCGGCCGGCCGCCTCCGGCTCCCTTCGCGGTCTCGACGAACTCGGCCGGGATCGGCATGTCGAGCGTGACCCGCAGGTTCGCGAGTGACGGCCGTGACGCTGGTGACGCAGTGACGGCGTGACGCTGGCGCGCGTCACTCCCCTCTTCTCTCTCTCTAAGATCTGAAAATCTCTCGGAGAGAGAAGAGACCTCCCCCTTTCCCCCTCCGCGGGTGGTGACGTCAGCATCGTCACTTTCGTCACTTTCGTCAGCGTCCGGTGTGTCCGGCGGTGACGGCGAGTGACGGCCGGCGTCACCTTCGCGAGCGCGCTTGCGGGCCACGTAGGCGGCCTGCCGCTCCGCGTGGGTCATGGGGCGCGAGCGCGCGCCGGGCGCCGGGTCGCCCTCCACGACCAGCCCGGCGACCTCCAGGGCGTTCTGGAGAGCCGCCGCGACCATCCTGGTCTCGGAGGAGCGACCCGCGCGCGCGAGCCTCAGGACGCCCACCAGGAGCGCCTCGGCGGTGGGGGAGAGATCAGGCACGCCGCGGTCCCCTTCCGCCAAGGGGGGCACTCGGGCTCGGGAAGAGCCCCGGCTGCATCTCGGGAGTCGGCGGGAGCTGCGCCAGGACGGCGCGCACGGCGCCCATGAGCGCCTTCTCGTCCTCGGCCTTGCTGTGGGACATGCGGCCCAGCGAGACCCAGCGCGGGTACACCCGCTCACGCAGGCGCAGCTCCCGGTCGACGCACTCCAGGAGCTGCTCGCGGGTGAAGCCAGAGGGGACGGCGATCGCGGGCTCGGTCACGCTCGCGTCTCCGCGCGGCGCGCCCTGGAGGCGGCCTGCCTCGCCCGCAGCCGGGCGATCCGACGTCGGTTGGTCGCCTGGGCCTTGGCCTGCGCAACGGCGGTCCTGCGGGCGCTACGGTTCGAGCTGACGCGCATGGTCTGCTTTGAGCCCGCGATGAAGACCTCGGCGGTAGGTCCGACCTTGAGCCACCCGCGGGCCGCCCCGTGGTACCGCTCTGCCTTCACGTTGCGTGACGAGCGGGCGCGAACGGTGTGGTGCGGGCTCAAGGCTGAGCCTCGTCGCGCATCTCACAGAGCCGAAGCAGCAGCCCCTGGAACTCCAGGTCCAGCGCGTCGCGCACCTCGAGCCACTTCGGGCTCACGACCGGCGCGGTCGCGGTCTTCTGGATGTGGCGACGCACCGCCCAGTACGCGTCGTAGTACCCGCCGCCCTTCTCGAGGACGGCCTGGGCGATGGCCACGAGCTCGGGCGGAGGCGGCAACGCCGCCGCCGCCGCCGCCGCCGCCGCCTCCGCCGCCGCCGCCGCCGCCGCCTCCGCCGCCTCCGCCGCCGCCGCCGCCGCCGCCGCCGCCGCCGCCGCCGCCGCCGCCGCCGCCGCCGCCTCCGCCGCCGCCGCCGCCGCCGCCGCCGCCGCCGCCGCCGCCGCCTCCGCCGCCGCCTCCGCCGCCTCCGCCGCCTCCGCCGCCGCCGCCGCCTCCGCCTTTTTGCTCTTGATGCTGCTCTCGGCCGCCTTCCGCCACCGCGCGAAGGCCTCGTCACGTCTTGCCCAGGCCGCCCGGCGGAAGGCGGCCAGGAGCTCGCGCGAAGCGCCGAGCGACTGCAGGCCGTCGATGGGGGCGAGCGCGGCGAGCTTCGGCGCCCACTCCGTCCCGAGGGTGGTCAGCGAGAGAATGCGGGGCGTCGCGACGCGGATGCCCCAGTCGCACGCGACCCACCCTCGCCGCTCGGTCAGCGCGGTCGACCCGCGCGTGCCGGCCACGACCTCGAGGACCGGGCGCAGGATGCGCGTGCGGCGCTCGTCGCCTGCTGGATGGTCTCCGCACCGGTCGTTGAACCGGATGATGGCGCTGCGCAGGCTCGGGCACGCGCAGTCGAGCGAGTCGGTCCAGCCCGAGATGATTTTCGCCGGAGGCATCCCCTGCGCGAGCGCCCACTTCAGGTACGAGAACTCCATGGCGCATGCCTCGATGCGCTCCGGGGTCTTCAGGTCCTCGAGGGTCGGGGCCGGGTGATTGCCCGACTTCAGAATCACCTTGTCCAGATTCAGCGCCGTGTTCATGCCCGCGCTCCTTCCTCGTCGCCTTCACCCTCGTCCTCGTCCCCCAGGTCCTCGTCGCCGTCGTCGTCCTCCGACCCCGACGGCGCCTTCGGCTGGCCGTTCGCGTCGAAGAGCTCGTCCTGCGCGTCGCGCCCGTTCGCCGCGCGCGTCTCGACGATCTCCCCGCTGTCCAGGCGCACGACCTCGACGGTCTGCGTCTCGACGTAGAAGCGCTCGATGCAGTTGACCGGGCGCGTGATCAGGTGGTCCTCCACCGTCGTCGCGAGCTCCGCCATGCGCTCGTCGATGCCCGTCAGCTCGTCCTTGAACTCCGCCATCTTCGTGCGGCGGGCCTCGAGCGTGGCCTCGCGCCGGCGGTACAGCGCCGCGAAGTCCTGCGAGGCCTGCTCGATCTCCTTCTGGTCCTCGAGCTTGCAGGGGAGCGGCCGCACGTGCGGATTGCGCTCCACCGGCTGGCGCAGCGGGACCTGGCCGTTCGTGTGGCTGTTGGCCACCAACTTCGCCGAGGCAGCCTCCGCGTTCCGCTTCCTCTTGGCGGCCCTGTCCGCCTCCTTCGCTGCCTTCCTGTTCGCCATCTCGATCTCCTTGTTGATGTCGGGCCGCGGCTTGCCGCAGTTCTGGCACTCCCAGCGCGGCGCCTCGGGGTCGGAGCCATCGACGGGCCGAACGTTGATGCTCTTGCAGTCCTTGTCGGGGCACGGGGTCTTGGTCTTCACGAGAGGGCCTCCAATGCGGCGTTGAACTTCGCCATCCGCTGCTCGAAGCGCGCCTGCTCGGCGAGCATCCCGGCGCGCAGCGCGTCGACGATCGGGTCTCCTGTGGGCGCCACGGACGCCGGAGCCTTCTTGCCGTTCTTCTTGGGCGCCTTCGCCTTCGACGCGACGCGCGCGGCGACGTCGGCGATGGTGCGAGGCTTCTTCGAGGCGCCGGCACCGTCGAGGGCCTCCCAGCGCGCCGCGCGCGCACGCCCCGAGACGTCGGCCAGGCCCCGACCCTTCGCTCGCAGCAGGACGTTACGCGCCACGGGCGGCTCCACGTCCAGGTGCAGCGCCACGTCCCCGCAGGCCTGCGGCCCCTGCGCCTTCAGGAACGCGACGGCCTTCTCGACCTCGGCGTCCTCGGCCGCTCGCTTCTCGGCTACGAACTTGTCGAAGCCCCCCCCCCCTGCTCTTCGCTCCTTCGGCTGACATGAAGGTCTCCTTCTGCGGCGCACGCGCCGCGGTGACTTCGACGACCTGGGCGGGGCCGCGCTCGGGCGCGACGAGCACGCGCGCGGGCGCCTCCGGCGTTGCTCGGGGCCGCGGCATGCGGACCGCCAGCGCCGGCTTGTCGCTGCGCCGGCCCGGGAGGTGCGTGACCTCCTGCCGCGGCGGCCGCTGGTGCTCGAACGGCGTCACCAGCTCGGGCGCGGGCTCACGCCGCGTCGGCGCCGGACCCGACCAGCCGACCGGCAGCTCCTCGTCGCCCAGGCCGTCGACGGGGCGGTTCGCGAGGGAGAGCGCCTCGCGCAGGCCGCGCCCGGCGCGCAGCTCGGCGATCACCTCGTTGGACCAGCGCTCGACCTCGAGGTCGTCCTCGGCCGACAGCTGCCAGGAGCCGCGGTTCCACTGCGGCAGGCGCTTGCCTGCGCGCGCGGTGCACGCCTTGTCGTAGGCGGTCCCGGTCCGCTCGCACGCGTAGTCGAACCGAGACGGCTCGTCGCTCGGGACCTGCCGCGGCCCCGAGAAGGGACGGTTGCGGTGCGTGCGCCCCATCAGGCGGCCCCTCGTCGGACAGGCAGCGACGGAGCGACGCGCGCGGCCTTCGCCAGGTGGTCGAGCGTCGCGCTCTCGTCGCCGGCCCGCGCGGACTTCAGGGCCAGGAGCAGGCGGCCGGAGGCGTACTCCTCAGCCGTGCGGGGGGAGCGCTTCAGCCCCGGGCGGTCACTGTGACGCGCGGCCCAGTCGGTGGCTGATGGGGGTTCGGCCGCGGAATTCGCCGTGGACGGTGAGCTGGCCGTTTCGCCGTGCGTCGCCGGAGGATTCGGCCGTTTACCGCTCCTTGCCGTGCCGCGCTCCGGCTTCGATTCCCGGCGCCTCCACTTACCATCAAGGGTTTCCGGTGCGGCGTCACAGTCCGCGTCACACCGGAACCCGATGACCGTCTCGCAGAGCGGCTCCCACTCCCAGTGGGTGTACTGGTCCACGATCGACCCGCTCGCGTTGTGCGTGACGCGCTCGAGCACGTCCGGCCGAGCACCGCCGCGGCGCGCGAGCGTGATGAAGGTGTGCCTCGTGCTGTGCGCGGACAGGTTCGTCACGCCGACGGCGTCGCACGCCTTGCACCAGCTCTTGTAGGCGGTCGAGCGCGACCGCACGCCGCCGTCGCGGTTCGGGACGATGAAGTCGTCGGGCGTCGGCTTCCGCCCGTAGACCATCTCGAAGCCCTCGGCCCACCACTGCTCGAGCAAGTGCGCGAGCTCGGGGTGCACGGGCACCTTCCGCGGCGCCTCGTCCTGGTGCTTCTCGGTCTTCAGCGGCTGGCCGTCGTACTGGGTCGCGACGGTGAGGCACCCGAGCGGCAGCGCCTCGCGGTCCCAGTCGCGCCATCGGCGCCCGCAGACCTCGCCCATCCGCATCCCCGTGAAGAACGCGATCGCGTTCCACACGCGCTGGTCCGGGTCGATGCGCTCGTCGGTGGTGAGCGTACGCACGTCGGCGCGCGGGTACGGCGCCCGAGCGTGCTTCGTCTTGCGGGCGATCGTGCCGCGCGGCAGGACGCAGGGGTCGACGTCGAGCAGCTCGTCGACGCGCGCCTGCTGGACCATCGTCCGGAAGGCGCCGTACACGTTCGAGACGCTCTTCGGCGAGAGCACCTTGCCCGTCGCCTTGCCGATCGTGACCTTCAGCTCCGCGACCAGGCGCTGCACGTGCCGCACGCGCCAGTCGCCGATCGGCAGCTTCGCGACCCACTCGCGCGAGAGCACGTAGTCGCGCAGCCAGCGCTCCTCGTCCTCGGCCGACCGGATGACACGTGCCTCGAGGTACTGCTTGGCGTACCGCGCGGTCGACATGCCCGCGTGCTTCGCCGGGCCGGCGTACGTGCCCTCACGGACCTCGCGCTTCCGGCGCGCCTCGAGGCGCTTCGCCTCGGTCTTGTCGGTCCCGGAGCGCTCGAAGACGCGCTCGCCCTGGTGCCAGAAGGTCACGACGTAGGTGACGCCCCGCTTCCTCTTGCGCGCGATGACGCCCATCAGCGTCGGCCCTCCTGCCAGGCGAGTAGCTCCGACCGCCGGAACCGCCACTTCCCGACGACCTTCGTCCCGGGTAGGCCCTTCGTCCGCACGAAGGTCGCGACCGAGTGCGGGCAGATCCGGAGCAGCTTCGCCGCCTCCTCCCTCGTAAGGAGGGGGTCGTCGTCCTGGCGCGCCGGCGCCGAGGCCATCGCCGCGCGCGCCCCCTCCTCGGCAGCGTCGCGCATGAGCTCGCGCAGCTGCTCGACAGTGAGGGTCACGGCGAGCTCGCTCACGAGGGCCGGCTCCCCGCGATTGCTCGCGCGTCGGCCTGGTCGATCCCCGCGTAGACCCAGGTCCGCTCGGGGACGCGCGCCAGCTCGACCGGACGCCCCTCGCGCTTCGACGCGAGCAGCTCGTCGAGCGTGGCGTGCAGGCGGTGACGGTCGTAGGCGTTCACGCCGCCTCGGGCGCGATCCAGGCCGCGGCGGGAATCCCCAGCAGCCGCTCGATCGCCACCGCGAGCTTGAGCTCAGGCGTACGCTGCCCGGTCATCCACCGGCTGACGACGGCGCTGTCGGTCCCAAGCTTACGAGCCAGCTCGTTCTGGGACCAGTCGCGCCGCGCCAGCTCTGCCTTCAGCCGCTTTACGGCTGACGTTGCTTGCGCCATGGTCGGGTTAGTACTACCCCGAGACAGTACTGTCTAGGGGCAGAACTGAAATGACTCCCACCTACCGCACCAAACGCCGTACACGCTACCGTAGGACAGTGCATCCGGGTCGCATCCCCGACGACAAGCTGCCGCCGCTCGGCCGCCGCATCCGCGAGGCGATCGCGCACTCGGGGCGCACCCAGAGCGCCTCCGAGCGCATCCTGGTCGACGAGTACGGCGTGCTTCGCGGCAAGGGGTACCTCTCTCGCATCATCCAGGGCAAACGCGAGCCCGACCTTCCGACGGCGGTCGCGATGGCTCGGCTGTGGGGCGTCCGGCTCTGGTGGCTCGCGACCGGTGATGGGCCGATGGTCCCGGCCGATAGTACAGGTGCGCCGCAGACTTCCGTACGGACGAGGCCGGAAGATGCCCGGCTTCTTGGCCAGGCGGCTGCGGCCGGCTTACTGAATCCGCCCGGTGAGGCGGCGGCCGAGCGAGTCAGGGACGTTCGTCAGAACCGACCTCGCCGCCGCTGACGCGCGCCTACTAGCCATCCAGGGCCATCCTGGACGATGGGGCCACGTCACCATCTCCGTCGCGCTGGTGCTGCCCGACGGCGCACGCCGGTCCGTGAACGACTGGTGTGCGCTGCTGGATGAGATCCACGCATTCATCGAATTGCTCCTACCTGCTTCCCGTTGACAGTACTGCCGACTGGCAGTATTGTCCGGAGCGATGAGCAAACCGGACGCATCTTCACGCCTGACGTGCCCCACGTGTGACGGCGCCTGCGAGGTCGTCACCGCCGAAGTCTTCGAGCCCGACGAGGAGCGTCTTCCCTCCTTGGTGCCGACGCAGGTCCGCGAGGCCGCCGTCGACTGCGCGCCCTGCAAGGGCACCGGCCGCCGTTGCTGCGAGGACTGCGGCAAGGCGCCGGCGGACGTCGTCGTCGACCAGGGCCGGATCGCGGTGTGCGCGCGCTGCCTGGCCGAGGTCGCGCGGGCCGAGGCGGACCGCGAGGTCCTCGAGAGGGCCGCGCACTTCCGCGAGGTGCTGAGGAAGATCCCCGGCCCGCGCCTCGCGCTCATCCTCGGCGGTGCGTCGTGAAGGCGTGCGCCACCTGCGGCGAACCGGTGACGGGCAAGGTCGGCGACGTCGTGACGCTTGCCTGCCCTGCCGGATCCGGGCCGGCGAAGGCGTACTGCCAGGACCACGCGCCCCGGCCGCCGCGCGAGGAGACGATCGCGAAGATGCGCTGGTGCGTGGACGAGGAGCGTCGGCGCCAGCTGGCGATCCAGGAGGCGAAGCGCCCGAGCCAGTGGCTGACGCTCAACGAAGTCCGAAGGAGGTCCGCAGCATGAACCTGTCCCCCGTCGCCCAAGAGGCCAGTCGCGAGCTCGCGGCCTCCCTCACCATCCCGACCCCGGCGCTCCCCGTCGGGCTGCACCTCGAAGTGCCCGAGGACGTGTACCACCAGCGGCAGCTCGGGGTCGCCAGCAAGAGCGCCCTCGACAAGATCCGCCGGTCGCCCGCGCACTACCACGCGTGGGCCACGTGCGCCGACGAGGACGAGGACACGCCGGCCCTGCGATTCGGGCGAGCGTTCCACACGGCCGTGCTCGAGCCCGCGAAGTACCAGCCGGCGAAGAGCACGAAGAAGGACCGCGAGGACGCCGAGGCGATCACCGGCATGGTCGCGTCGCTGCGCGCGCACCCGATCGCGGGCCGTCTGCTCTCCGGCGGACACCGCGAGGTGACGATCCGGTGGGACGCCGGCGGCGTGCCCTGCAAGGGTCGCCTCGACGGGTACCACCCGGAGCTGCTCGGCGGCGTGGCCTTCGACCTGAAGTCGACGACCGACGCGTCACCTGAGGAGTTTGCGCGCTCGGTCGCGCGATACGGCTACGCCCGGCAGGAGGCCTTCTACCGAGACGGCCTCGCGGCCCTGGGTCGAGCCGTGCCGCACTTCCTGTTCCTGGTCTGCGAGAAGGCGCCTCCGTACTGCGCCGCGGTCTACGCGCTCAGCGTCGACGCGGTGAGCCGAGGGCGCGTGTCGATCGTCCGCGACCTGGAGACGCTTGCCGCCTGCTGCGCCTCGGGGGTGTTCCCCGGGTACCCGGACGGCATCACCACCCTGGAACTGCCCCGCTGGGCCGAATGACAAGGAGATCATCATGACCGCCACGACGACCGAGACCCCGAAGGACCCGCAGGCGAACGGCACTCCGCCGCCCGCAGCGGCAGCTGCGCCCAGGCCGCCGGCGGCGATCGTGCCCACGGACAACGAGGACACGAGCCGTGCGCTGAACGCCTTCGGTTCGGCCGCGAACTTCTCGCACGCGCAGCGCATGGCGAAACTGCTCTCGAGCTCGAGCATGGTCCCGCAGGCCTACCAGGGCGACGCGGGGCTCTCGAACTGCATCATTGCCCTCGAGCTCGCCGCGCGCATCGGCGCCTCGGTCTTCATGGTGATGCAGAACCTGGACATCATCCACGGCCGTCCGGGCTGGCGCGCGACGTTCCTGATCGCCACCGTGAACGCCTCGCAGCGCTTCACTCCGCTGCGGTTCCGGTGGGAGGGCACGCGCGGGACGGATACCTGGGGCTGCCGCGCGTACGCGAAGGACCGCGAGACCGGCGAGGAGTGCGCCGGGGCGCTCATCGACTGGACCCTCGTGAAGGCCGAGGGCTGGAACAAGAAGGCCGGCTCGAAGTGGCTGACGATGCCCGAGCAGATGTTCATGTACCGCGCCGCGGGCTTCTGGACGCGCGTCTACGCGCCGGAGTTGTCGCTCGGGATGCAGACGACCGAGGAGGTGATCGATACCGTCGGCGAGACCGTCTCCGAGGTCGTGCGGCCATACCCGCCGTCGGCGACGGCGCCCACCGCGAGCCTCGAGGCGCCGAGGACCACGGCCGACCTCGAGGCCGCGCTGCGCGCGCAGGCGTCCAAACCGGCCGCGCCCGCGGCACCGATGAAGGCCGACCCAACGCCCAGCGCTCAGTCGACGGGCACGACCTCAAAGCCGGCCGAGAAACAGGAAGCCGCCCCGCCCGAGCCCTGCTTCTTCTGCAAGAAGGCCGTCGGCGCCGACGGCGTCGACCACGAGGACAGTCTCGGGGTCATCCACCGCAAGCACCCGAACTGCACGGCCTTCGGGCCCGGTCGCGAGCCTGGCGACGACTGATGCCCTGCGAGCGCATTCCCTTCGCCGGCGGCGTCGCGATCGTCTGTTCGCGAGGCCGCCGGCGCCAGCGCTGCGCGACCCCGGGCTGCGGCGGTGACGCCGTGGCCTTGTGCGACTTCCCGCTCGCCGGTCGGAAGAGCGGCACCACCTGCAGCCGCGCGATGTGCGCGCGCTGCGTCCGCCCCCAGGGCGAGAGCGTCGACTACTGCGCCGCCCACGCCAAGCAAACCACCATCGCCCCCGCTGCCCCGGAGACCTGGAAATGATGACGAAGAAGGACCGGAAGAAGATCGCGACGATGCTTCTCGAGCGCGGGCGCGAGTGCTACACGGCCGCGATCGAGGGCCTCGAGGAAGCGCTCGCCGAGTTGCGCAACGAGCTGGGCGACGGCGAGAAGATCGAGAGCGGCATCGTGCAGGCCATGTCGAACGTGCATGAGGCGCGTGGCTTCTTCAACGCGGCGGCCGACGTCGAGGAGCAGGGCTGACAATGGGGATGCCCGCGCAGCGCCCGCGCCGGTCGAAGCAGGACTACGGCACGCCGGACGTCTTCATCGAGGCCGTCGTCGCCCGTTTCGGTCCCCTGCACTTCGACCTCGCGGCGAGCGAGCACAACGCGAAGGCCGAGAGCTTCTACACGGTCGAGCAGGACTCGCTGAAGCAGGACTGGGCCAGGCTCTCGGGCAATCTCTGGTGTAACCCGCCCTTCGAGGACCTGGGCGCCTGGGCCGAGCACGCGCGCCATGCGCTGCACCGGGTGCAGGCCGACGTAAAGCGTCGCAACCGGCACGACTGGCGCGTGCTCCTGCTCACGCCGGCGAG
>Ga0134125_10010952_pt1 | contig 10171 bp, 12 predicted proteins | sample KB31751_FD_96464 | JGI IMG/M metagenome (GOLD analysis project Ga0134125, IMG submission 96464) | Terrestrial soil microbial communities with excess Nitrogen fertilizer from Kellogg Biological Station, Michigan, USA - KB3-175-1 | ecosystem: Environmental > Terrestrial > Soil > Unclassified ... | reverse complement strand
GCGGTGAGCCGGGCTTGAGAAATCAGCGGAACTGCTAGGCGTCGCCATCAAAATAACTGGCACGCACAGCACAGATGCCCGGCGCCAATTCATTGGCAGACCTCGTCGCGGTGGCGATCAAGCGCAAGCATTTATGCTGAAATTTGGACTTGTACAATGCTGGACCATGGGATGTGGACCACTTACAAGATCGGCGATGCTATCAGGTAACAGTTCCGTCTCATGCAGAGCACTTCGCGTTCCGCAACTGTCAGCCGGACCAACATTCGAAAAAAAGATCAGCGTGAACCTGTCACATTTGGCACGAGACCGATCAGCTTCCAGTCCATTTCCCTGAATCCCATTTGGATTGTTAGGTCAGGCTCGGAGTTTGAGGCGTCCCTGGCGATGCCAATCTCGAAGCTGGTGGGGCTCGTGAAAGCAAAGCGTTTGATATTGGCGAGGCGTAACGGCGATGGCTTGGCGCTCCCGGCGCTGCCCGCTCCATCGGTTGCTGTCCCGAGTTCCCTGATCTCTTTGACGTCCTTGAGGACCTGCGAGATGTCGCCGCGCCATGCGTAGAGCGAAGCAATGCTCTGTGGCGTCACGACCTTGTTGAGGACGGTCTCCAAGAGCTTCGGGCCTACCTGCTGCCTGAGGCGTCCATCGCGGAGCCGGCCAGCAGCATCACCCATTGTTCGATCGAGCGTCTTGTCGACCTCGGCTCTAATGGCGGGCTTGAGGGAGTCTCGCACGCTCGGAAAATCGATCATTCGCTCTAGCGTGGGCACATCGTTTTCTTCGAGCGCGTCATAAATCCGGTATATGGACCACGCAGGCCAGCCGACATAAAAAACAAGGAGAAAGCCAAGCAGCAGGACAAGGAGCTTGTGCATAGAGCCGCCAGTTCAATCTGATGTGCCTGACTCAGGCCATTGGCGTTCCGCCAACGTCGAACATCCGTTTGCTTAAAGCAATATTGAATACGTATCCGCCAAACAGATCCGTCGCTGTTACCAATAGGAGGAGTAACGCGGCCGACCATCGCCCTGGCGTGTCCAACAGATGTGTGCGTCCAAATATCACGACGACCACGATCAAGAGTGGAAGCAATGACGCCATCCCATCCAACACGCCGATGAAACGGCCTCTAGACGCGCGCATCGCGAAAGGGATCGAGACGAGTTGGAAGGCAAGATAGACAGCGGTGATCCAGGCCAATTGAAAACCTAGCTCGTTCGAGATGAACCACCCCAAAAAACCCTGCCACCCGAAGAAGAAGAACAACACTTCCCAGACCGCAAGAGCCACCGCCAGGGCTATGCTTAGTCCACTTACGGATAGATTGAATCTCTGCATTGTGGTCGTCTCTCGGTTATGCCCGTCCGGGGACCGCCAGTGACCTCTTCGGCTCATAATGCGTCGTCTTGACGAATAAGGCGCTGGTCGTGCTCTTATTCGAGACCGCATTGCTGGAACGACTTATCAATTACTTTGTCCACGTTTCGGCGCACCGCTGTCGTTCATGGCTTACTCCGTTCGCAATCGCTCCGCAGCAGCCCCTTCCGTCAATCAAAGGCTTAGAATACAAACTGAATGCTGACAATCGTTCTGCATTGGATGATCCGATCGAGCGGTCTCGCCCAGTGACGCTGGCATGATCAACCTCGCCCTGCCGGCGTTTATGACGGCATTCAACCGCTTAAAATCCGTTGCGATTATTCCGGGAGAAGCGGCTTTGGTAGCTGGATAACCTTCCACATCCACCGGCCGTGCTGATAATTGACCAGACGCCTCCCCGTCTGCCCTCTTCAGCAAAGCAGGGAGGCGCTCACGGTGCATGGCCGCTGCGGGCGCGGGTGCGCACCGTGAAACTGGTCAGATTGTGTGGATTTCCCCCCGCGGAGAATCTCTACGAAGTCTACGTGTGACCCGCTTAACGGGTTCCTAACCCGTGCCCAAACCATCTTGGCGTCATTTCCCTAAGACGTGCGAGCGACGCGCCACTACCATTCGGGCAGCGACACCTGAGGACGACCGGCTGAAGCTCCCGTTGATTAAAGAGGAAATAGAAACACCCCGACAGCCCTCTGTGCATCGGGGTGTTCCTGCCGCCGCAGTCGGAGGGACAAGCACGGGGGAGTGCTATCTGCGGCACCGCATTATACTTGATATGGAAATTTTCGAAAGGAAATATCGAATTGGGTCGGAGCATTTGGCGTTGAAAGCCAATTCCCATCAGGCGCATTGATGGGCTGTCGTCGCGAGTTCTTTCAATTCAACTTTTTAACGGCCGGCGGTGTCCACGCGCCGTCGACGACCGGCGTTTTCGGCCAGTACGCGCGACCAAAAAGGCTGAAGTCGGCGCCCTTCGGCGCGGGCAGCCAATTGTCGCGCTGCGCGGCAGGCGGCGCGTCGGCCTGCACATAAATCGTCAACGAGCCGTCCGGATTGTATTTCAGCGCCTTGTTCTTCGTTCCCGTCGAGTAGCGCTTGATCTCGTTCGGCACGAAGAAATGATGCTCGTTGTAGAGCGTCAGCGACCAGAACCCGTTGACCGGCGGCGTCTGATCCTTCGCGAAGGTGACGGTGTAGCGATTGGCGCCGTTGAGCCGCGCGCCGCTTACGTCGAGGTCTTGATAGAAATATTTCGTTTCATTCGGCGCATTGACCAGAATGTTCGCCTTGGCCGCCGCTGTGCGCGTGAAATAGTCGGTGCCGAATGCGGCTCCGTTCGTGATCGTGCTCCAGTTATGCGGAAGCTGCTGGCCCCAGTTGCGGAATTCGAACAGCGGTTTGACGATCTGTTCCTCAGCCTCGGTGGCTGCCTTGATCGCCGGCGCCTTCAACGCTGGATTGCTCTTGATCGCTTCAAGCAGCGCACGCATTTGGGCGTAGCGGGATTCCTCGCCGGGCAAAGGAGGCGCGTCGGCAAGGACGTCAGGAAGTTGGTCGAAGAACTTGTCGGGGAACACCCACTTCGTTTCCGCTTCACCGGCTGCCGCGCCCGGGACTTTTTTGATCTTGCTCCAATCGGTGCTTTTCATTCGCCCGTCGAATTCCGCGAGCGGATACATAGTGATCCACTGGATCACACTCTGGATCGCCTTCTTGTCCTCAGACGTGTCGTCCTGAAACACCCGCGGGCCAGCAAAGCCGGTGTTAGTCGGAGAGCGGAAGACCTTGGTAATACCTTTCGGAATGTCGCCCTGCCACGTCGGCCCAACCAGCAGATAAAAGCCCGGCGTCGTGCCGTACATCTTGCCAAGCTGCGCGAACCCGTCGGTGCGCAGATCGACCATCTGGTACACCCAGAAGCGGTCGCCAAAATCAGGAACCTGTATCACCACAGGAGAGAGATCGAGCGCGAGCGAGCCTGCGCCGTAAACCACGTCCTGATTGGGACAGGCGACCAGGCGCTGTCCCGGATCAATATAGTCGGTGAGCATCGCCACCCGATTGAGCGGCGCGGCAGGACCTGGCCCCACCATCATTGGCTCGGGAACGTCCTTGAAGTTCAGACGCTTGTTGTAAATGTTGACCAGCGGCCATGCCCAGAAATAGGCATCACGTGCGATCATCGCTGCATAGGCCTCGGTGATCTTTACGCTGGTGTCGGGGCCCGTCGGCAACGCGAGCGCCCATTCCGGCGATGGCGGAATGGGCTGCGGATTGAGCGAAGAGGTTTGTGCGCGCGCAGGCGATCGCGCGAGGGGGCCGAGTGTCGAAGCCGCGGCCAAGGTAGTTCCCGCCAACAGGAGGCTGCGCCGATCAAGCTTAGACCCATTCTTGTCGCTCATGTTGTCCTCACTTTTAAAGCCGCAACTATGCCCTTTCTGGGAGTGTATCGGGAGCGCGTCGCACGCCGCTGAAGGCGAGCACTATGCCCGCGAAATAAACTCGATGAACAACGCCTGTCCAATTAACCAGTTGTTTTTTCCTTCGGGGATTGGCGAGTAGTAAAAACTTGGCCAGATCGTATCGAAAACGAAGTAGCCGGGATAGCCAACTGCGAAGACGCCGAGCAGCCCAATGATGCAGAGCCATGGCGCCGTTTCGCTTGGACCATCGAGCGCGCCCGGCAAGCCGCGTGCCGCCACAATCTGAGTGAGACCGAGCGCGACCATGCCGAGACCTCCGGCCTGCACAGCAGCGACCGACGGCGTCCACGGACACGCCCACCATAGCGAGATGTTCTGCATAAACAGCACGCCGTTCGACCAGCGTGCGCCAATGCAAGAGTGCGCGATGATGCCGAAGGTCAGGAACACGCCGAAGACGAAGAGCTCCAGGCCCCACTGGCGAAGCGGCTTCCGATTGCCATCACTTCCTCCTCTTACGTCAGCGCTTGATCAGCGGCGGCGGGAAATACGTGGCGTTCGCCACGCCTTCCGTCGGCCGGTAGAACCGGAACGTGAGGCGGTACTTCTGCCCTTTCGGCGTCGGCAGCCAATTGCCGTCGGGCGCGTCGGCGGGCTTCTGATCGGCAAAATAGAGCGTGAGCGAGCCGTCTGCGCCGTATTGCAGCTTCGACTGGTTGTTGATCAGAAAGCGGTTGATCGGATTGGGCAGCACGCGGAAACGGTGGCCGTCCACGGCGATCACCGACCAGAAGAACGTGGCATATTGAGCTGGCAGCCCATCCCTCGGGAAAGTCAGCGTGTAGACGTTCGCGCCCGACAACTCCGCGCCGACCTGGTCCAAGCTCCCTCGGTAGTAAAGAACTTCCGGCTTGATATTGGCCCAGATGCCCCCGTTGTTGACCAGCGTCCGCGCCAGATAGTCGAGGCCATATTCCCCAACCACGCCGGGACGCGCCCAGCCATTCTGCACCGTGCCGTGGCCGATGATGGCTCCGGCCTTACCCAAATCGGCGAAGGCTCGGGTGCGGATCACCTGATCGATACGCGCGCGCTCGGCAGGAGCCTTAACGGCTTTGGCGATGGAGCGGGCTTTCTCACTTAGCGCTTCCAGCCCGACGCTGAGATCAGCCTCGCTGTCGAGCGCGATGTCGGCGGCATCAAACGCTTCGACGCCCGGCAGCGCCTCCAGTTCGAAAATTGGCGTCTTGGGAATTTCAGGCAGCTTCGGTGAACCCGTCGCGCTCAACTTAAATTCATGTTGCAGCTTGATGGCCGTCTCCGGATCGGAGCCAAGCTCGATGCGGGCCAGCACGCGAGAATATTTCACCGGCAGATCGATGCGCGTCGCTCCGGCAGGAGTAGCGACCTTCGATCCTTTATAGCAAATGGCAAAATCGCCGAACGGCCGCTTGGGAAAGAGGCGCTCGTTGATGTTGGCAACCGTCTCGCCCCAGCCGTTGAGGAAGTGGGCCGTATAGTAGCGCCCCTCCACCTTCGGCACGCTGACAATCGTGCAACTGTTTTCGTCGGCCGCGACCCATGCTTCAGAATAGGCCACGTCGAGGTTGGGGTTGGGCCAATCCACCGCGCCAGGCTTGCGATGCACCAGTTCGTTCCACTTGAACCCTTCCTTGAAATCAAGCTGCTGCTGACGCATGACCAGCAGCCGGCCAAGCAGGTAGATATACGCGTCGCTGATGTCCTGATCCGAGAAGGCACGCGCTTGCGCCAGCCCCGGTCCCGCGAGAGTCAACGCAAGGAGTGACAGCAGGACTTTCTTCATTATTTTCTCCTTTCTTTTCCAAAGGCGAACACCGTCTTCCAATCCTGCTTAATGGCCACCACGGTCCAACCTGCTGCAGCCCGGCAACGGTTAGCCGCGATTGTCATTGCGCCGACTCCACAACTAGGCAGTTTCAGAGTTGAAACGCTTCTCCGCCTTTCAATTTCGAAGGTGACGACGCTAAACGTCGATCCCATCGTCATCGGACCAGCCGTGATCATCGGCATCCTGATCTTCATCAAGGGCGGCATCGTCGGACGCCAGTTGCCGCTTAGCTTCCACCGCTTCATCCTCGGCATCTTGGGCGTCATCCTGGGCGCGATCAATTGCAGCTTGGTCGCTGGCTTTTGCCTCTGATTCACGCGTACCGCCGCCGAACAAGCTGCGAATGGCGTCGGCGATGAACACGCCGCCAGCGACACCACTCGCCGTCGACAGAGCCGAGGAGAGAAATCCGGCCGACCGTCCACCCGCCTCTTCAGGCCGCGCAGCCCGCGACCATGGGCCCTCCTCTGGACCCGACGCGGCGACGGGCCGCGTTGGAGACTGCGCCCCGGCGAGAAAACTGCCGCTTCCGGATGGGACGCTTTCGCGATGTTGCATTCGGCTCAGCTTCTCTTCCAATTCTCTGATGCGCTCCTCGGCGCGTTCCAGGCCTTGCGCCTGCACGATGACCGTCTGCACGAGGTAATAAGGCGCGTCCGGAAGCTTTCTCAATGCATCTCGGATAAGCTGATCTGCTGCTTGATCCTTTGCTCCGCCTGCAACGGACGCCAGCCGGTTAAACACGTCTTCGATTAGCTGCTTTTCTTGCGGGTTCATTTGCTCAGCTCCTTAGCCATCGCAAACCCAATTGTTTGCGTTCCGTTGCATTAGGTAGGCGGTGAGCGGGAGATTGCACCATGACCCCGGATTACAAATGCGATTGCGCGGGCGGTTACATCGCGAACACCACAGCATGTCCGACGACATAAAACAATTCGCGGGCAAGGCGTATGATCGTTCAACGTGGCTTAGGTGCAGGTTCGAGCATCAGTTCATCGACATAGCACCAACCCCAGTCTTCGCGGGGCTCCAGACTTGCCATGATGGGGTGTCCCGACTGATGGAAGTGCTTAGTAGCATGTTTGCCGGGCGAGTCATCGCAGCAGCCAACATGGCCGCAGGTGAGGCAAACGCGCAGATGAACCCACGATCCACCGGTCCGGAGGCATTCCTCGCATCCTTCAGGGGTTCGGGGGCGAATGTCGTGGACTTGATTGAGATGTTTGCATTGGGTCATCATCTCTCCTCGGGCGAACTCGCCGCCATAACGTCTGGCAGCTTCACGGTTCGCATTTGAACAGGTTGCGGTAGCGTGCGGGCTGTGACCGCAGATACTGCTTGGGCGCTTTTACAGTCGCGCCAAGATGCGCCGCCGCGTGCCAGGGCCATCGTGGGTCATAGAGCATGGCGCGGGCGAGAGCGACGAGATCAGCATCAGCGGTCCCGACAATCGCTTCGGCTTGGTCATAGCCCGTGATTAGGCCGACGGCGATGGTCGGCAGATTGGTTGCCATCTTGACGGCGCGCGCCAGCGGCACCTGATAATTGGGCCCCGAAGGGATCTGCTGTTCTGGCGTCAAGCCTCCACTCGATACGTGGACGGCGCTGCAACCGCGTGCTTTCAGCACCTCTGCGAAGGCGATAGTCTGAGCAATATCCCAACCGCCTGCGGCCCAGTCGGTGCCGGAGACTCGCATGCTGACCGGCCGCTCAGGGGGAAACGTTGCGCGCACGATATCGTATACTTCAAGCGGAAAGCGCATTCGGTTTTCAAGACTTCCACCGTAGTCGTCATCCCGATGATTGCTGAGCGGCGAGAGAAATTGATGCAGCAGATAGCCGTGTGCGCAATGGATCTGAATTCCGTCCAGCCCAAGCCGCGCCGCTCTCTTTGCGGCCGCTCCGAAGGCGTGGCGAATGTCCGAGATCGAGTGACGATCGAGGGCAACAGGAGGGTTCTCGCCCTTCGTAAAGGGAACCGCCGATGGCGCGACAGTCTGCCAGCCGCGATCATCGTCGGGGGAAATCTGTGCGCCACCTTCCCAGGGTACGCGTGTCGAGGCCTTGCGCCCGGCGTGGGCGAGCTGGATGGCGATCGGCATATCCGAATGGCGTCGCACCGTTTCAAGAACGTGAGCTAATGCCTCTTCGGTTTCGTCCGACCAGAGGCCGAGATCGTCAGGACTGATCCGTCCGTCGGGCAACACCGCTGTGGCTTCGATGATAAGAAGGCCAGCGCCAGAGAGGGACAGGTTGCCGAGATGGATCGTGTGCCAGTCGGTCGCTCGGCCCTCGTCGGCCGAATATTGGCACATCGGTGCAATCACGATGCGATTGCGAAGTTCAAGCGAGCCGACCTTGTAAGGCGTGAATAGCTGGCTCAATGCGCGCCTCCGAGGGTGATCCAATTGCGCCCCCCAATGGCCGATAGGGAATTCGTCGCTTTTAACGTGACTGGCGCCCTCGGCTGCTTTGGAGCGCGAAGGATATACCGAACTTCTCAACGGCCATTGCGCCGGCAAGTTCCAGGGGTTTGCGTATTCAATCGTTTTTCCAATTACGTCGCATCTGTAGTGCTTACCGGCAGTAACCGTGAAAGTGGCAAGCCGACGCCCAGTTCTCTGGGTGACCATTGCGAGCCCACAGCCACCGGCGAGATATCTCTGAAGTTCTGGGTGAAACGCGTCATCCAGGCAGTCGGGCCGAAGCCATGCTAAGATACCGGCGTTCGGCTTAGTCCATGTTGGCGGCCGGTAATCGCCGGCCGCCAATTTCGAGCAATGTCATGCCATCCGGTTGCGAGAAATCCCCTGACTACTGCGGCAAGCCGCCACTAAACGGCCGCCGTGCGTTGGCGGTAGTCTTCTACGGGATTGTCATGGGGGTCATTGTCCTACTGTCGCGGTAGCTCTCGGCAAAAAGGTTAGCCGCGATCCACTCTGCATGGTCCGCAGCGATGGTTTTACGCTGTTGGAAGTACGTTAAAGCCGGTTCCGACGTCATCATTCACTTCGCACACATCGACGCCGGTGACCAAGGCTGCCGCTGGCCCTTTCCGACAGCGCTCGATGAGTGCGGCGACGTCGTCGGGTTTACCCTGAAACACCGCCTCCACTGAACCATTTCGCCGATTTCGTACCCACCCGTCTACGTCGAGTTGGGACGCGTTTGTCTCCACAAACGCCCGGTATCCAACTCCCTGCACTTGGCCCCGGGCGCAAAAGTGGACGGTGCGCTTATTCATTTCAGGTCCGATAGGCGCTACTCCTCGTGAGGCAGCTCAGACATTTCCAACTAAGCTTTAGCGCTTAGTGCCACTGCATGGCCCGGGCTGGAGCGGACATCGACGGTCAATGATCGATGGCGGCGTCGCGCCAGCGTGCAACGAAATCGCTAAGTTCGCTCTCGGCAACATCCGAGACGGCAAAATAGTCGAAATCCCGTCCCCGCCACCGGATCACGGAATATCCATCGCGGGTCTCCGGACGTGACGGCGCCGCGGTGTGCTCTCCCGTATGAGGCACGGCGACAACACTGATGACGTGCGCTCGACGCTGATAAACCAGGACTGGGACGGCCTTCCCGTCCAAAATTTCTACGCGCCCTCCCGCGAGCGGAAATCCCCAGGCAGCCAGATCGACCACCTGCGGTGAGAGCGCAAGCTTGCTATCAAACCAAGGTTTCACCGTATGCCGATCGCTCGAAGCGATGTCGTAGGGTGTTGCCGCCAGCAATGCGCGTCGGTGATCGGAAACGATTGCCGCGACATCATTCGATACAGGATCTTGACGTAGAAAACTGTACGTCCCCGTCCCTGCAACGAAAGCTGCCAGCGCTGCAGCCATAGCCAGCCGACGCCAGCCGTCACGTGCTTCGAACCATGAACGAAGCGGTACGACGACCGCCCCAGGCGGATCGGCAATTTCAGCAATACGACGCCTTAAATCATCCGAGGCTCGCTCGTCTGCGACTTGCGATGCCAAGGCACTGCGCAACTGCCTGAGACGATCGTGCTCGGCCTTCAGCGCCGCGTCGCTCTCCAGACGTCGCTCCACGTCCAGTACCGATGCCGCATCGAGTTCGTCGTCGATGTAGGCGTTCAGCAGAAGAAGCGATTCCTCCCGAGAGGACCATGACGTAGGTTTGATCATGCGGCACCCGCCTTTCCGGTGCCTGCCATCCCGATGCGCTGAATGAGCAGGCTGCGGGCGCGAGCAAGTCGCGACATTGCTGTTCCGATGGGAATCGAAAGAGCCTTTGCGATCTCCTGATAGCTAAGCCCTTCAATCTCTCTGAGCACCAAGACCTCACGATACGCGATAGGCAGTGCCGCGATGGCCTTATGAAGGTGCTCGGAATCTGCTTTCTCAATAAGCATGGCTTCTGGCGAGGCTTGCGGTTCAACCATTTCCAAGCCGGCTCGCTCGAACGTTCCTTCGTCATCGGTCATCACCATGACCTTGGGCCGATTCTTGGCGATCCACGTGAAGGCCGTGTTGCG
>Ga0134125_10010951_pt1 | contig 10173 bp, 12 predicted proteins | sample KB31751_FD_96464 | JGI IMG/M metagenome (GOLD analysis project Ga0134125, IMG submission 96464) | Terrestrial soil microbial communities with excess Nitrogen fertilizer from Kellogg Biological Station, Michigan, USA - KB3-175-1 | ecosystem: Environmental > Terrestrial > Soil > Unclassified ... | reverse complement strand
GATGTGAGCGCTCACTATCACTCGGTCACGCGCATTCCCTGATTTCGCACAATTAGTCGGCATGCCAGTGGCGCCGGGCGCCCCAAGCCACTGATCCGCCCCGGAGGGAAGCGACCGAAGCGAGCGTGGGGGGATGTTTGATCCCTAGCTTGATCGTTGTTTCACGTGAAACGTGCCGCCCTATATGCGGCGTTGCGGTGTTTCACGTGAAACTGCCATCGTAGGGCGGTAGAATGGCGGGCGCCTTTCGCCCATCTTGTCTCCTGTGAAGCACCCCGATCGATTCGACGTGATCGTTGTCGGTGGCGGCCACGCCGGCACCGAGGCCGCGCTCGCCGCCGCCCGCGCTGGTCGACGCACGTTGCTGCTGACGCACAATTTCGAAACGCTCGGGCAGATGTCGTGCAACCCGTCGATCGGGGGCATCGGCAAAGGTCATCTCGTCAAGGAGGTCGACGCGCTCGGCGGGGCGATGGCGCTGGCAACGGACGAAGCGGGGATTCAGTTTCGAACGCTCAACGCGAGCAAGGGCGCTGCCGTGCGGGCAACGCGCGCTCAGGCCGACCGCGTGCTGTATCGCGCCGCCATCCGATCGCGGCTCGAGCGGGCGAAGAATCTGACGCTCTTCCAGCAGCCCGTCGACGATTTGCTCATCGATACCGACCGGGTTCGCGGGGTCATCACGCAGATCGGGCTCGAGTTCGAGGCCGCGGCAGTCGTGCTGACGACCGGCACGTTCCTCAGCGGACTGATCCATGTCGGGCTGCAGAACTACGAGGCGGGGCGGGCGGGCGACCCGCCGGCAAAGCGCCTCGGCGCACGGTTGCGCGAGCTCGCGCTCCCGGTCGGACGCCTGAAGACGGGAACGCCGCCGCGCCTGGACGGCCGGACCATCGACTTCTCGCGCCTCGAGATCCAGCCCGGCGACGAGCCGACGCCCGTGTTCTCATTCGTCGGCAGCCGGAACATGCACCCGGCACAGCGCGTCTGCTGGATCACGCAGACGACCGAGCGCACCCACGAGATCATTCGGGCCGGCCTCGACCGGTCGCCGCTCTTTACCGGCGTCATCAAGAGCGTCGGTCCACGCTATTGTCCCTCGATCGAGGACAAGGTCGTCCGCTTCGCGCAGCGGTCGAGCCACCAGATCTTTCTGGAGCCCGAAGGTCTCGAAACCAGCGAAATCTATCCGAACGGCATCTCGACGTCGCTGCCGTTCGATGTCCAGCTCGACCTGGTGCGCTCGATGCCCGGCTGCGAGCGTGCCGTCATCGTCCGGCCCGGCTATTCGATCGAGTACGACTATTTCGATCCGCAGGCCCTTCGCGCGACGCTCGAAACCCGGGCGATCGCCGGACTGTTCTTCGCAGGCCAGATCAACGGGACGACCGGCTACGAGGAAGCGGCGGCGCAAGGCATTCTCGCGGGCATCAACGCGGCCCGCTACGCCGCTGGCGAGGAGGGGTGGTGTCCGCGTCGCGACGAAGCGTACCTGGGAGTCCTCGTCGACGACCTGATCACGCGCGGCATCACCGAGCCGTACCGGATGTTCACGTCACGCGCCGAATACCGATTGCAGCTTCGCGAGGACAACGCCGACACGCGGCTCACCGAGCATGGACGCCGCCTCGGGGTGGTCGACGACGCCCGCTGGGACGCATTCTGTCGCAAGCGCGACGCTGTTGCGCGCGAGCACGAGCGCCTCAAGTCGACGTACCTTTCTCCGCACGTCGTCGCCCGGGCGGATGCCGAGCGCGTGCTGGGGCAGCCGCTCGAGCGTGACCGCACCTTGGTGGAGTTGCTGCGCCGCCCGGGTGTCGGATATGCCGCGTTGCACACGTTGGGTGGCGCGGGGACGCCTGTCGACGATCCGGCCGTCGCGGAGCAGGTCGAGATCGCCACCAAGTACGAGGGCTACATCGATCGTCAGCAGGTCGAGATCGCGCGGCAGCTCGAGCAGCAGTCGACGCCTTTGCCGGCGGACCTCGATTATCGCGACGTTCGCGGTCTTTCCGTGGAGGTCCGCCAGAAGCTCGCCGCGCGCAGGCCGGAAACCCTCGGCCAGGCGGCGCGGATCTCGGGTGTGACGCCCGCCGCGATCACGCTTCTCCTCGTGCATCTGAAGCGCGGCCTCATCCGCCGCGACGGCGCGGAGCATCGCGCCGAGCCGCATTCCGCATGACGCCCGGTCCGGAGGTGGCGCAGCAATCCACTGTGTCGTCCCCGGCCATTCGGCCGATTGCGCAGTGTCTTCCCCACGATGCACGATCGAAGTTGTCGGCGTACCTCGACCTGCTCGCGAAGTGGAACCGTGTCTACAATCTGACCGCGATCCGCGAACGGACGCAAATGCAGGCGCTTCACATCGACGACGCGCTCGCCGTGTTGCCCTGGCTGCCCGCACTGCCCGGCATGCGACTGCTCGACGTGGGCTCGGGCGGCGGCGTGCCGGGAATCCCCCTGGCGATCGCGCGGGCCGACGCGAACGTCGTGCTGCTCGATGCGAACGGCAAGAAGGCCGCGTTCCTGACTCAGGCGGCAATCGAGCTGGGCCTCGCCAACGCGCGCGTGGTCGCGTCGCGAATCGAGGATTTCGACGCCGGCGAGCGTTTCGACGTCGTCATCTCACGCGCGTTCTCCGATTTGCGCACGTTCGCCACCGCTGCGCGCAGGCATCTCGCATCCGGCGGCGTCATCGTCGCGATGAAGGGTGCGCTCCCCGCCGATGAAATCGCGGCGTTGCCGGACGACATCGCCGTCACCGCGACGCCCGCGCTCAACGTGCCGGGCGTCGACGCGTCGCGCCACCTCGTCATCATGCAACCGAAAGGCGGTGCCGCGTGACGCGCATCATCGCGGTCGTGAATCAGAAGGGCGGCGTGGGCAAGACGACGACGACGGTCAACTTGGCCGCCAGTCTCGTTGCGATGAAGCGCCGCGTGCTCGTCGTCGACCTCGATCCGCAAGGCAACGCGACGACCGGTTCGGGCATCGACAAGCGCGCACGCAAGCGAACCGTCTACCATGTGCTGCTCGGCGAGGCGAACATCGCCGACGTCCGGGTGCACTCGGAAAGCGGCGGCTTCGATATCGTCCCGTCGAACCGGGAGCTTGCCGGGGCGGAAGTCGAGCTCGTCGACCTGCCCGAGCGCGAAACCCGGCTCAAGGACGCGCTCGCGGAAGCGCTGCGCCAGATGCACGAGGCGCTCGATACGATCGCGGCCGACTACGATTTCGTGCTGCTCGACTGCCCTCCGTCGCTGTCTCTCTTGACCTTGAACGGACTTTGCGCGGCCGATTCGGTGCTGATCCCGATGCAGTGCGAATACTACGCACTCGAGGGTCTCTCCGATCTGGTGCAGACGGTGAAGAAAGTGCGCGCTCACTTGAATCCGCGGCTCGAAATCGAAGGGTTGTTGCGCACGATGTACGATCCGCGCAATACGCTCGCGCAGAACGTCGCCGCCGAGCTCGAGCGCCACTTCGGCGATCGGCTGTACCGGACGCTGATTCCGCGCAACGTCCGCCTCGCCGAAGCGCCGTCTCACGGCGTGCCGGCGCTGAAGCTCGAGGTGAAGTCGAAGGGTGCGGTCGCCTACCTCGCGCTGGCCGGAGAGGTCGTGCGGCGGATGGAGGCGAGAGAGCAAGCGCTCACTACGCAAACAGCGACCGAAGCACCGAGGGAAGCCGCCACCGAATGACGAATACCGCCGCGCCGAACGCGCACCACGGGAGTCAACGATGATCCGACCGAAGGGACTGGGCCGCGGCCTCGACGCGCTTCTCGCTGGAAGCGACGACCAGGCGCCGCCCGGCGAAACGTTGCAGACGCTGTCGATCGACCGGCTGCGTCCCGGCAAATACCAGCCGCGCTCGAAGATGGACGCGGCGTCGCTCGCCGAACTGGCGCTGTCGATCAAGGAGCAGGGCGTGATGCAGCCGATCCTCGTGCGCCCGATCGAAGGCGGCATTTTCGAGATCGTCGCGGGCGAGCGCCGGTGGCGGGCCGCGCAGCAGGCGGGACTGCGCGACATTCCGGCGCTCGTGAAGAACGTGCCCGATCAGTCGGCGCTCGCCGTCGCGCTGATCGAGAACATCCAGCGCGAGGACCTGAATCCGCTCGAGGAAGCGCGGGGACTGGCACGCCTCATCGACGAATTCGGCCTGACGCACGACGCGGCGGCCAAGGCCGTCGGCCGTTCCCGCAGCGCCGTGTCGAACCTGCTGCGCCTCAATGCCCTCGCCCCGCCGGTGCAGGAATACCTGCTCGGCGGCGCGCTGGAGATGGGCCACGCGCGGGCACTGCTCGCGTTGCCCGTCGCGCAGCAATCGGGCGTTGCGGCGCGCGTCGTCGACGAAGATCTGACCGTCCGCGATACCGAGCGCCTCGTTCACGCGCTGCAGAATCCGCACACGCGTGCCGCGCGGCGCAAGGCGAAGCGAACCGTCGATGCAGACACGGCGCGTCTTGCGAACGATCTCGCCGAACGCCTCGGGGCGGCCGTGCAGATCGAGCCGGGGCGGCAGGGCGCCGGCCGCCTCGTGATTCGCTACTCGACGCTCGAGCAACTGGACGGCATCGTCGAGCGCCTCGGCGTGCCGGCGAACTCGGTCGCGTAGCGCGCGGTCAGCCGAGCTGCGCCAGCATCGTATCGGCGCCCGATACTTCGTACTTGCCCGGTGCCTCGATGTTGAGCGTCTTCACGACGCCGTCGTCGACGAGCATCGAGAAGCGCTGGCAGCGCACGCCCATCCCGCGCGCGGTCAGGTCGAGCTCGAGCCCGAGCTTCTTCGTGTACTCGGCGCTGCCGTCCGCCAGCATCCGCACCTTGTCGTTCGCGTGCAAATCGCGTCCCCACGCGCCCATGACGAACGCGTCGTTGACCGACATGCAGGCGATCGTGTCGACGCCCTTCGCCTTGAGCTTGGCGTAGTCGGCGACGTAGCTCGGCGCGTGCTTCGCGGAGCAGGTCGGCGTGAAGGCGCCCGGAAGTCCGAACAGCACGACCTTTTTCCCTCGCGTCAGGCTCTCGATCGTCACCGGGTTGGGCCCGATCGAGCAGCCATCCTTCTCGACGTCGTGATATTCCATCAGCGTGCCGGCGGGCAGCCGGTCTCCGACCTTGATCGTCATCGCAAATTCTCCTCGGGAAAATCCGTCCGGAAAGACGGTGGGTGAACGTGCGAGGATCGCAGCGGCCCGCCGCGATGTAAAGTCCTGCCGGCGACGTCGCGCTTGCCGCTGACCCGCGGCGAGCGTAGCGTTGACGTCGTCCGCCCTCTTAAACGAAGCAGCGGACGGCAGTGCCGGGCGGCGGATCCGGCTCATCGATCAAGGAGGCATCGCATGGCTCGTTCCCCCGTCGCGGCGCGCAAGGCGCCCGCGCGACAGACCCGGCTTTTGATTGCAACGCGCAAGGGCCTGTGGAGCCTCGCGAGCGACGTCTCGCGCAACGGCTGGAAGTTGAGCGGGCCGCAATTCCTCGGTCACATCGTCCATCACGCGATCACCGACCCGCGCGCGCCGCGGCTGCAGCTTGCGGCGGCGCGCACCGGCCATCTCGGTCCGACGGTCTTCCGCTCGAGCGACGCCGGCCGCACGTGGAAGGAAGCACAGCGGCCTCCCGCGTTCGCGCACGGGAGCGGCCGGGTCGTCGATCACACGTTCTGGCTCACGCCGGGCCACGCCGACGAGCCCGGCGTGTTCTACGCGGGCACGTCGCCGCAGGGACTGTTCCGGTCGGCCGACGCCGGCGCCACCTGGGAGGGCATCGATGGCTTCAACGCGCACCCGCAGCGCAAGGCGTGGTGCGGCGGCGACCAGGAGGGCACGCCCGACGGCGCGAAACTGCATTCGATCCTCGTCGATCCACGGGATTCGAAGCACCTCTACATCGGCATGTCCGGCGGCGGCGTGTTCGAATCGGTCGACGGCGGCGCCGACTGGCGCCCGCTCAATCGCGGCGTGCGTGCCGACTTCATGCCCGAGCCTTCGCCAGAGTACGGACACGACCCGCACTGCGTGCGCTTTGCCGGCGGCAACCCCGACCGGCTCTATCAGCAGAATCACTGCGGCATCTATCGGCTCGATCGTCCCGGCGACACGTGGCAGGAAATCGGAACGTCGATGCCGAAATCGGTCGGTTCGGTCGGCTTTCCGCTCGTCGTGCATCCGCAGGACCCCGATTCGCTGTGGGTCGTGCCGATGGACGGCACGACCGTCTGGCCACGCACCGCACCGGGTGGCCGGCCTGCTGTCTATCGTTCGCGCGACGGCGGCAAATCGTGGAAGCGGCAGGATCAGGGGTTGCCGCGCTCGCAGGCATGGTGGACGGTGAAGCGGCAGGCGATGACGAGCGATTCACGCGATCCGACCGGCATCTACTTCGGCACGACGTCGGGTGAGGTGTGGGGCAGCCGCGACGAAGGCCGCTCGTTCCGCTGTCTCGCGCGGCATCTGCCGCAGATCTACGCGCTCGAATGCGCGGCCGCGTGACAAGGTAGCCCGGTGACCGCCCAATCCTCGCCCGAAGTCGCGACGATCGTCCGCGTGCGCATTCCGTCGCCGCTTCGGTCGTACACGGGTGCGGCGGAGGTCGGCGTCGCCGTGCCGCTGCTCGCGCCCGAGTTGCCGCCGACGATCGGCGGCGTGCTTGCGACGATCGACGGCGCGTACCCGGGCCTGCGCTTTCGCATCGTCGACGAGCAAGGCCAGATCCGGCCGCACATCCGGCTTTTCGTCGGCAACGCTGCAACGCGCGATCTTGGCACGCCAATCGCGTCGGGAGAAGTGTTGATGATCGTCGCGGCGTTGTCCGGCGGTTGACGGCCCGATCGATTCGCGCAAGTGCGGTCCGACGCCGGATCCCGGATTGCGAAGCGCACCGATTTCCAGTTAAAATCGAGCGCTTTGCTTGGCAGCTTGATCCGGCGCGTCGCGCGCTATGTCGGCGTGACGCTCCGATAGTGCCCAAGCCGCTCTCCACGAGGCCATACCGGGCCGTTCTGCTCTGGCAGACGGTGGCGACGCTCGCCATCGCCGTCATCGCCGGGCTGTGGACGGGCGTGCACGGCGCGCTGTCGGCGGTGCTGGGCGGCGTGATCAATCTGTCGGCGGGCGTCGTGTACGCGTTCGTGCTGGCGGTCGCGCCGCCAAAGAGCGCCGGTGCGACGATCGCCGCGCTGTTTCGCGCCGAAGCCGCGAAGATCCTCGTGATCGTCGCGCTGCTGTGGCTGGTGCTCACGACGTATCACGATGCGGTGCTCCCGGCATTGCTTTCGGCGTTCATCGTCACCGTTTTGCTGTTCCGCGTTGCCCTGTTCATCCGCGACTAGAGCTTTTCCCCGATGCTCCCGATGGCCACCTCCGACGTAACGCCGACCGAATACATCCTGCACCACCTGACGTTCCTGACGCATACGGTGGGACCCGGCGATTTCTGGACGATCAACGTCGACACGATGATCATGACCGGGCTGATCGCGCTGCTCGCGTTCGGGTTCATGTGGCTCGTCACGCGCAAGGCCACGACCGGCGTCCCGTCGAAGACGCAGGCGTTCGTCGAAGTGTCGATCGACTTCATCAACGACCAGGTGAAGAGCGTCTACAACGGCACGACGCGGCTCATCGCGCCGATCGCGCTCACGACGTTCGTGCTGACGCTGTTCATGAACGCGATGGACGTGCTGCCGCTCGACATCGTCGCCAGGGCGCTCCATGCGGTGGGCGTGCCGTACTTCCGCGTCGTCCCCACCGCCGACGTGAACACGACGTTCGCGCTCGCGCTGTCGGTGTTCGGGCTTTCTCTCTATTACGCGATCAAGATCAAGGGCCTCGGCGGCTGGGTGCACGAGATCTTCTGCTCGCCGTTCGGTGCGAAGCCGGGCCTCTGGCTACTCAATCTGATCTTCAACATCGTCGAATACGTGTCGAAGACGCTGTCGCATTCGCTGCGGCTTTTCGGAAACATGTACGCCGGCGAGATCATGTTCCTGCTTCTCGGCCTTTGGGCCGCCACCGGCATCAGCGGCCTGATCATCGGCGCGTTCCTGCACGTCGCCTGGTCGATCTTCGAGACGCTGATCATCGTGCTGCAGGCCTACATCTTCATGATGCTCACGGTCGTCTACATCGCGATGGCGCACGAGCATCACTAAAGATCCTCTCGCCCGTACCGATTACTGCTTCAACTCCAAACCCGCTACAAACGAAAGGAAAACTCGATGGACAAGCTGCAATGGGTCGCCGTCATCCAGGGATACACCGGCATCGGCATCGGCCTGATGATCGGGCTCGGCGCGCTCGGTGCGTGCGTCGGCGTGGGCATCATGTGCTCGCGCTTCCTCGAAGGCGCCGCCCGTCAACCCGAACTGATGCCCCAGTTGCAGGCGAAGGTGTTCCTGCTGCTCGGCCTGATCGACGCGTCGTTCATCATCGGCCTCGGCATCGCGATGCTGTTCGCGTTCGGCAACCCGCTGATCCCGGCCGGCCTGAAGTAACACCGGCGCAAGAGCGTTTTATGAACATCAATCTCACCCTGATCATGCAGGCGATCGGGTTCGGCGTCTTCATCTGGTTCTGCGCGAAGTTCATCTGGCCCCCGCTGATGCGCGCCGTCGAAACGCGGCAGCGGCAGATCGCCGAGGGCCTGCAGGCGGGTGAGCAGGGCCGCCAGAGCCTCGTCAGCGCCGAGCGGCGCGTCGCCGACATGATCGCCGAGGCGCGCGCGAAGGCGAGCGAAATCGTCGCCACCGGCGAGAAGTTCAGGTCCGAGACGATGGACCAGGCGAAAGTGGAAGCGGCTGCCGAGCGCGACCGCATCGTCGCCGCCGCGAAGGCCGAGGCCGCGCAGGAATACCAGAGCGCGCGCGAGCAGTTGCGCAACGAGGTCGCCGATCTCGCCGTCGCGGGCGCCGCGAAAATCCTGCAGCGCGAGATCGATCCGAAGGCGCACGCCGAGTTGCTCGAGTCGATCCGGCGCGAGCTGTAACGGGCGGAATCGAAGCGACATGGCTGAACTCGCCACCATTGCCCGCCCTTACGCCGAGGCCGCCTTCGAGATCGCGCGCGACGCCCAGGCGCTCCCCGCGTGGTCCGACATGCTGCGCTTCGCGGCGACGATCGTCGGCGATCCGCGCGTGGCTCACGCACTCGACAATCCGCGGCTCGACCCGGCGGCGAAGGAATCGCTGTTGCTGTCGATCGGCGGCGACCGCTTCGGCGGCGAAGCGCGCAACTTCATCCGCGTGCTGGGCGAGTCGGAGCGCGTCGCGCTGTTGCCGCAGATTTCGGCGATGTTCGACACGCTGAAGAACGAGGCCGAGGCCACGGCGACGGCGACCATCGAAAGCGCATTCGAGCTCGACGATGCGCAGGTTGCCCAATTGCGAAGCGCGCTCGAGAAGCGCTTCGGGAAGAAGATCGAGACGACGGTTACCGTCAATCCCGAGCTCATCGGCGGCGCACGCGTGACGGTCGGCGATGCCGTGCTCGACGGCTCGGTGCAGGCGAAGCTCGCCGCCATGCGCGCGCAACTGCGCGCCTAGGACGAAGGACACGAACATGCTGCAATTGAATCCATCCGAAATCAGCGAGCTGATCCGCTCGCGCATCCAGAACCTCGATACCGGCGCCGAGGTGCGCACGCAGGGAACCGTCGTGTCGGTGACCGACGGCATCTGCCGCATCCACGGGCTGTCGAACGCGATGCAGGGGGAGATGCTCGAGTTCCCGGGCAACACGTTCGGCCTCGCATTGAACCTCGAGCGCGATTCGGTCGGCGCGGTGGTGCTCGGCGAATACGAGCAGATCAGCGAGGGCGACACGGTCAAGTGCACCGGACGCATTCTCGAAGTGCCGGTCGGTCCCGAGTTGATCGGCCGCGTCGTCAATTCGCTCGGTCAGCCGATCGACGGCAAGGGCCCGATCAACGCGAAGGAGACAGACGTCATCGAGAAGGTCGCGCCCGGCGTGATCTGGCGCAAGAAGGTGTCGCAGCCGGTGCAGACCGGCCTGAAGTCGATCGACTCGATGGTGCCGATCGGCCGCGGCCAGCGCGAGTTGATCATCGGCGACCGGCAGACCGGCAAGACCGCGGTCGCCGTCGACACGATCATCAACCAGAAGGGCAAGGACCTGATCTGCGTCTACGTCGCGATCGGGCAGAAGGCGTC
>Ga0134125_10010950_pt1 | contig 10173 bp, 10 predicted proteins | sample KB31751_FD_96464 | JGI IMG/M metagenome (GOLD analysis project Ga0134125, IMG submission 96464) | Terrestrial soil microbial communities with excess Nitrogen fertilizer from Kellogg Biological Station, Michigan, USA - KB3-175-1 | ecosystem: Environmental > Terrestrial > Soil > Unclassified ... | reverse complement strand
CCCCGCACAGCTTGCCCTTGCCTGGGTCCTCGCCCAGGGGTCCGATATCATCCCGATCCCCGGCACCAAAAGACGCAAATACCTGCTCGACAATGCCGGCGCCCTCGACGTCACCCTTGCGAAAAAGGATTTTGACGATATCGACCAATTGCTCAAGCGCTATCCCAATATCGGCGCCCGCTACAACGAAGCCAACGCGAAGCTGGTGGATCGGAGTTAAAATCCGCCTGGAAGCGGCTAAAATGCAGTGGGGATTTTTATCGCCGATACCGGAACTTTAGCGTCAATCGACTCGCCATGCGCCTCCTCTTCTTCATAGCTGCCTGCTTTTTTTTCGCCAGCCCCGATGCCGGCGCCCAACCATTGACTATCGCGGGCATGCCCGCGCGGTTGCTCATCCGGGCAGCAGCAGCACATAGTCTTCGCATCACCTTAAAACCGCTGAGCTATTCCGGCGACGAACCGTTTTCCCCGGCCCTCGTCGACCGGCCCTACCCCGCCCCGGTCATCAGCCTCACGGAACTATCGGCGCCGGTCACCCGAACTATAGCCGGCCTGAGGGTAGAAGTGCTCCCCTCGCCGCTCACTATCCGCATCACCACCGCCGATGGCCATCCCGTCCAGGAGCTACGCTTCAACGATAGCGCTTTTTCTTTTGCGTTGGACGATGCCCCCGTACTCGGAATGGGAGAAGGCGGCCATAAACCTCAGCCGGGAACCAATTGGCGCCAGGCTCCCGTGGAATTCGACCGGCGCGGCCGCCTGCACGCGATGCAGCCTCGCTGGCAAGGCGACGCCTACGGCTCGCGCAACCCTGTACCCATGCTGATCGGCACGGCAGGTTGGGCGTTGTTTGTAGCTACGCCCTGGGGGCAGTTCGATCTTCGCGCTCCCGATCACGGCGTCTTCTCACCCTGGAAGCCTACACCACTCGATACTGTGGTTCAAAATCAGCACAACCAGCAACTCGCGCTTGCGAAAGGACTGCCGCCGGCGCGCTCGGTAGTGCCGGGGCTCTATGATCTCATCGTATTCGACGCCCATGACCCCGCGGCCTTCATGCAGGATGTATCGACGCTCACCGGTCCCGCCGTACTCCCGCCAAAATGGTCGCTGGGCTATATGCAGTCGCATCGCACGATCAAAGACGAGAACTATATCCTCGGCATCGTCGACAGTTTTCGTTCCAAAAAGATTCCCGTGGATGCGGTGATCTATCTCGGCACCGGGTTTACCCCGCAAGGCTGGAATACCCGGCAGCCGTCGTTTACCTTCAACCCGGCGGTCTTTCATCGCGACCCGGCCGCCGTCCTGGCCGACCTCCATGCGATGCACGTCAAAGTCGTCTTACATATGGTGCCCTGGGATCGCGACAAGCTCCCTTATCTCCACGGTACCATTCCTGCCGCACCTGGCGAGGTGTTGGACGCCGGCCATATCCAGAACTACTGGCAGCAGCATGTGCCCGTGATGCGGGCGGGTGCCGATGCCTTCTGGCCCGACGAGGGCGATTGGTTCGACTTATATGAACGCATGAAACGTCACCAGCTGTATTACCAGGGCCCGCTTTCAACCTACCCCAATATCCGTCCCTGGAGCCTGCATCGCAATGGCTATTTGGGTGTTGCGCGGTGGGGCGGCTGGATCTGGTCGGGAGACACCGAATCTTCGTGGAAGACCCTCCAAACGCAGATCGCCGTAGGCATCAATCATTCGCTTAGCCTAAGCCCCTATTGGGGCTCGGATATCGGCGGTTTTTCTCCCAATAGCGAAAAAACGGGTGAACTGTATGCCCGGTGGTTTCAGTTCGGGGCTTTCTGCCCCTCGTTCCGGAGCCATGGCCGTACCACGATGACCATCCTGCCCTGGGGCTGGGGTCAGGGTGACCGCGGAGACCTGGAGACGTCGACGAAGTCCGCACCCGACAGTGTCCTCGCCAAACGCAATGTTCTGCTGTCGTCGATGAACGATCCGCGAATCGAACCCGTCGTAAAGAAATACGATGAGCTTCGGTATCAGCTATTATCCTATACCTATACGTTAGCCTGGGAAGCACGAGCCACCGGCATGCCGCTCATGCGTGCGCTCTGGCTGCATTATCCCGACGATCCCGTGGCCCGCGGCAGGGGCAACGAATACCTCTGGGGCCGGGACCTCCTCATCGCCCCGGTATACGAAAAAGGTGCCACCAGCCGCGCCGTCTATCTCCCCGCGGGGCTATGGTACGATTGGTGGACGTCCAAACCCGTGTCGCGCGCCGCATCCGGCGCCTCAGGGCCATCCGGCATCACCATCGAGCGCCCCGTCGATCTCTCGATCATGCCCATCTATGTGCGCGCGGGCGCCATCATTCCCTTCGATCCCATTCGGCAATATACCGCGCAACCCGTGACCTTGCCCACCACCCTGCGCATCTATCCCGGTGCGAACGGCGACTTCACGCTGTATGACGACGATGGCATCAGCCAGCAATATCTTCACGGCAAGGCCACCTGGATCCGCATGCGCTGGGACGACCGAACCCACACCCTCACACTCGAACCCGGCGCCCCCGCCGGCTTCACGGGCCAGCCCACCCACCGGCGCTTCATGCTGCGCCTCATGACCCAGCCGGCCTCTTCCACTAAAACCATCACTTATGGCGGCAAAAAGATCGCCGTGCGGCTATAGGCAACTACCTACATATATTTCCAAATCGGCAGACAACGCACCCCTTCAACCGTCTTATACGAGTCGGTAGTATAAACGGCATCGACATCCTCGATCACCGGCCCGCGGCTAAAAATGCCGTGACTCACGATAAGCACAACTTTCGCCGCGCCTTTTTCCTTTAGCATTTTGGCCGTACCAGCGAAAGTGCCGCCGCCATCGCAGATATCATCGATGATAAAACAGGTCTGACCATGCAGCCCATCCGTCATGGCCTTGAAATTAGTGAGCGCGCCCGTCCGCACATCCCGCTCCTTCATGCACTCCACCACGTTTTCGATCCCCAGGAATTGTGCCAGCTTATGGATCTTCTTCAATGCACCTGCATCCGGCGAGACCAGGCAGGGCGTTTCGCCCTGATGGATACCCGAATAGTCGTTAAGCGCATCTCGTACAAAAAAATGATTGGTCACGGCATAAGAACGGTCGATGAGCGCTGTCGACACTTCGCTGTGCGGGTCGAAGATCAGCACCTTTTTGAATTGCCCCTGGTTAAGCATCGCCGCCACCACCTTCAGCGAAAAAGGCTCGCCGTCCAGCATCACCCTGTCCATCCTGGCCGCCAGCAGATAGCTGACATGCAGCTCCACATGCCCGAACTCCAGGTAATCCAGCGTATTCTTTACCAGCAAAGCCAGCAACAGGTCATTGGCATTGTTCAGCCGGGTAAAGATGCGCAGCGGGGCCTTCTTGTCCAATGCCGCCGCCTGCTGTACATTGATCTTGATATGAGGCTGACCGTCGGGAAAGATCATGGATTTATAAGCGATCACAGATTTTTCGGGATAGATGAGATCGAACGTATTCATGCCTTTAAAGTTTATTTGTTTCTACCGGTTTCACCGGGATAGAGTTGTTGTACAGTGTCGCTTTGAAAAATTTTTTTGGTGGTGATGTCCAGCACCGTCACCTTGCCCGTAAAAGCAGCGCCGGTATCCACATTCCAAACATTGCATCGTTGCATGGGGATATCGAAACCATAGTTGGTAGTGGGTGTATGTCCGATATAGATCTCGTCATAAAGTAACAGCCGCCTGGGATAAAAAATACTGTCCCTTGGTATCCGGTCGTCTATTGCCAACGCCGTCTCCCATAGCGTCCTGTCCCAAAAGAAATTGCTGGCATAGTGTTCCCCGTGCGGACCATGCATGGAAGAAAATCCTGCATGCACGAAAAGCCGTCCCGAACCATCTTCATAATAGGGTCGCATCCCGTTAAAAAATTCCAGATGCCGGTCGGTCCCTTTCGCCGTGATGCCGGCATAGCTGCGGACCGTAGCGTCGCCGCCATGGAATAGCCAGTCGCCGCTGGCGGCCCATCCTCCCAGCCACTCTTCACACCAGGCATCGTGGTTGCCTTTGATAAAAATACAGTCATGCGAGGCATCCAGCATGATAAGATGGTCGATGACCTCCCGGCTCTGCGACCAGCCGTCCACATAGTCGCCCAAAAAGATCAGCTGGTCGTCGCGTTTTGGCGCAACCCGTTCCATCACCTGCCTGAGCGCGCGGAACGCGCCATGAACATCTCCTATGACATAAGTTTTTGCCATTGTTTCTCTGTTTTGATCGCCAGTCTTCTCCCCAGTTCTTGGATGTCTTCTTTTCGCGCCAGGCTCTCCAGCCAGTCCGCAGGTATCGTCTCGCCGCCATAAGTCAGGGCCGCCAGCCCACCCGTCACGGCGCCCGTGGTGTCCGTATCTTCTCCGAGGTTGACCGCGCGCAATACCGCATCCCGATAGCCGCCGGTCGTCAGCAGAGACCACAAGGCGGCTTCCAGCGTATGGATCACATAACCGGAAGAGGGGATCTCCGCCTCATGACAAGAGGCGATCTTCCCGGATAAGATGCGCGAAAAATACCGGTCTGTCTCCTGCCGGATAGCTTCTCCGGCGCCTCTCAGCCAATCCGCCGTTTCCCGGCATATCCTTTCATAAGCGCCGGAAAGGCCTTTCCCTTGCAAAAGGGCCAGCGCCATCTCCAGGTAAAGAAAACAGGCGATCACGGACCGCTCATGCCGGTGGGTGAGCGACGACACCTCCCTCGTTATGGCGAAACGGTCCGCGATATCTTTGTCATTCAGGTAAAATACCAACGGTAGTATCCGCATCAACGAACCGTTGCCATTATTATCCTCACCGTCGCCGCCGGCCAGCAGTGGAGCAACACCACCCGCCAGATCGTAGATCGCCATCGCGGTCCCATTGCCGATGTCGAATACCTTTCCGTGTGCAGTCCAATAAGCATGTTGCTTCCAATTGATGAACCGGTGTGCCAGGTCATCCAGATCGTATCCGGCGCAAAGCATCTCCGCCAGACAAAAGGTGAGCGAACTGTCGTCCGACCACGTACCGGGCGGCTGATGATGCGAACCATAGCCGCGTACACCCGTGACTGGGTCGCGGGCCAGCAGCCCACGCGATCTGAATTCCACGGGAACGCCGATGGCATCGCCTACAGCCACTCCCAGCAAAACATCTATAGTCGGATATCTTTTCATTTTAACATCTCTCTTACTTCCATTAATGCAAATCCAAGCAGGTTACCGCCCTTCCATTGCGCCGGATTCCGTGCCGCAGGCTTGTCCGCAGAGAGCCCGATGCCCCATACTCTATCGACCGGACTAGCTTCCACCAACACCTGTTCGCCTGTGTTCACAAGAAAACTCCTGAGCTCGGGATGACGTCCGAATTTATACCAATTGCCCTTTATCACGAGCTCGAACTTTTGTTTGTCCCAAACCGTCGGATCGAAATTCGTCACCAGCCGGCCGAGTCGTTTGGCCTGCGCCGGCGACCCCGCGTTCAGTATCTTGTTCAGGCTTTCTTCGTCACCGAACAACATCGCCTTACCGGCCATCACCCAATGTTCTGCCGTCTTATACAAATGTCCTTCCGCCTCGAAAGGCGCCGCCCACCATTGGCTGAAACAGCTCCTGGTTACCTGCCCATCCTTCGACGGCCGATGCCCATGGAAAAAGAAGAAGGGGATCCCCTCCGCTTGCGGATAGGTCTGTTTTAACCAGGTTATATTGTATTTCATGGCCGTAGTCTTTAAAGATCGATATACTTCACCGGAACATGATCCGTCAACCAAACTCCGTTGTCCGAAACAAAGAATGCAAACCCGTCGTTGTACATGGCCTTGCTGCGAACCACAAGGATCACCGCCTCGCCGCGCCGGTTGCCTACCTTCTCCGCCGTCGCCCTGTCTCCGCTGGTGATCAGCTCTTCCACATCCGCCCAGCCGTTGTCGTCCAGCACAAGTCCGATCTTCTCCGGCGTATGCCGCAGGATCAGGCTCAAAAATTTGCTGATCTTATTTCGTTGATTCGTTTCCATTGTCCTTTTACAAATTCTCCCTCACCCGTTGCCGGATCTCAGCCAGCGTCCAGTCGACCAGCAGCTTCCCATCGCGGAACACCGGCTTCAATTCGCCCTGCGCTTCCTCTTCCCAGCTACACTGATCTTTCAACGCCAGCTTGCCGGTGACAGGGTCGCGATATACCTGCATCAATCCCTTGGCGGATTTCTTGGTGCCGTCGTCGGTCTTGGGATCTTTAAAGATATCCCGCCCTACCCCATTGACCTCTCCATAAGTCGCCTTCATGGCAAAACCAAAAGTGTCGCGGGTCACATATTCATACGTATAGGAGCCGATACCCAGCACCACATTGTAGCTGGCAAAGCCTTTCCGTTTCAATCCTTCGAGGATGGCTTGCTGCCGCCCGGTCGTGATGCTGTCGCCATAGATCAGCCCGATGTGACTGTCCAGCAGCTTATACCCTTTGGGCGTTATGGTGCCGCCAAAGGTCTCCCACATGCACTCGATCGCCCCCTTGTAGGCAGGGCTGCCCATAGGCGCCTGCTCATCGCCGATAATGATCTTCACCGGGTCGCCGCTATCGGGGCGGATGACGACCTTGCCATTCCTGGCCAGGACCTGCGCTTTGAGCGCGGGCAGGAATTCCGTGATGACCTGCCAGAAATCCCAGGTGTCACTCACAATCGATACGATCCCCCCGGGATACACTTCACTGATCAGCCGCTCGAACGTCTTGATCTCCCCACCCTGCGTACCCATACACATCACACTGTGCTCCGTCGCGGGCACCGAACCGCCGATAAGCTCTTTCTCACAGTCGGCATGATAATACTGCTCCAGGAAATCGATGGCCGGGATGGTATCGGTACCCGAAAACGAAAGCAGATGCCCAGCCCCGCTCATCACCGCATCTTCGATGCCGCTCATCCCACGGAACGAAAAATCATGCCCCTGCCAGGGAATAAAGCTCAGATCGTCTCCCACCGTCTCCTTAGCAAACCGGGTGAATGTACGCAGATATTCAAACGCCGTGGTCGCGGAGGTCGAAGGCTTCCACAAGACAGCGCTCAAAACCGTCTCCAGCATATTAGTCAGCCAAAAGAACTCCGGCTTCGTATTCTTGATGGTAAAGATCGGCACCCGCATCGGGACCAGACCGCCCTCCGGCAAGGCCTTGATCTCCAACGGCAGATAACCCAGATCATGCAGATCGGTGATATGCTGATAAGGGATGCTGTCCTTCCCCAGGTAATTGTCCATGCGCCGGGCATAGGCTTTGACTACGCTGTCCTTGGGACGCTTAAAGAACTCTTCGTTGAACTGGTGGATCAAGTATTCCTTGATGAAATATTGCAACCCGAAAAAGACGATCTCGTTGCTGCCCACGTTGCGCGATTTCCGCGGGGTCAGATTGGAATAGACTAACGTCGTGCCTGCGGGGTACTGGAACTTATGACCTACTTTGTAACCATCTTTCAATAGAATCGGTGATGTTGTCATGAGAGGTTGATATTAAGTTGAAAATTGCTTGGTTTTAATTTTTTATTGAAGCCATACAGCTCAGGATGCCTGTTCTGCAATCCCTCGCGCTTGGTCCCGGTAGGCAGGATATATTCCGAGGCCAGGATCTTGCGCCGGAAATTGCGCCGGTCCAGCGGCATATCCAGCACACATTCATAAAGCTCATGCAGCTCCGTCATCGTGAAGGCATCGTCCAGCAGCTCGAAGCCCACAGGAAAATACAACATCTTGCTCCGAAGCCGCTGCAACGCCATTTTATAGATCTCGCGATGGTCGAAACCCAGCGGCGGCATTTTCTTGTGATTGGTCCACTTGACATCATGCGCCATCGTGCCCGCCGAAACCTGCAGCCTGGCCGGATTCACCAGGGCATAATAGGCCACCGATATCGCCCGTCCCCGCGGGTCGCGGCCCGGATCGTCAAACGTGTACAGCTGCTCCAGGTACAGCTTGTCCATCCCCAGCTTGGTCTGCAGGATACGCGAACACGTATCCGATAATGTCTCCTCCATTTGCAGGAACGCCCCTGGTAATGTCCAGCCGCCGGCAAACGGCTCGTCCTTCCTGTTCAGCAACAACACACTCAGCTCATTTTCCGAGTACCCAAACACCACGAGGTCGACCGCCAATGCCGGGTTCTTATAAGCGTGAAAGGGTTTCATGTTTCGTTTGCGTTAATATGACGCAAACTAACGCAGAAAAATCGACATTCGCAAGTTTTTTCGCCAAAAGAATACCCCGACGATATTTCGATTTAATTCGGTGAAAAAGCGATATATCGTAACGCACTTTTAACGACCGCATCATAAACAACTAACAATCATTTGATTGCATCCTGGCATGCAATTGGAAATAGAATTGACATCCTATAATTTTTATCATATGCAAATGACATCAACTGCCTTAGCTCCCAGCTTTAAAGATCAGGAGATCCAGCTCGAGATACAGACTTTGCAGCGGCTGCGTGAACAACGAGCCGAACAACATCAGATGCCACACCGGCATCAGCATATTGAGATTGTATGGGTACGGAACGGGAACTGCAGCCTCGACATCGATCTGAAACGCTATAAGATGGGCAACAATACGCTGTACTGTATCATTCCCGGTCAGCTGCACCAGCTCGACATCGACGAAGACGCCCGGGGATACATCATCTCCTTCCCCGAATACCTGCTCAATTCGGGTAACGACGACTTCGAGCTCCTGTACCGGTCCGGCCTCTTCCACCTGCTTATGCATTCGCCGGGGATCCGGATAGATCAGGATACGGCCGACGAGATCGAAGAGATCATCCGCCGCCTCTATAAGGAGCTCTACAATGTCTATCTGCTAAAGACCGAGATCATCCGGAGATACACCAGCATCTTCCTCATCTATTTGGCACGCCAGTTCGACGGCTCCATGCAGGTCTCGGTACAAACCAGGAACGTAGGGCTCGTCAAGAACTTCATCGCCCTGGTGGAAAAGAGATACATGACCTGGAAGCTGGTGAAGGACTATGCCAGCGAGCTCTCCGTGACGCCCAATTATCTCAACGAGATCGTAAAGAAGATCTCTGGCTATTCCGCCGGCTATCATATCCGCCAGCGGGTCGTGCTCGAGGCCAAACGCCGGGCGGCCTATTCCAACGTGAGCATGAAGGAGATCGCTTATTACCTGGGCTTCGAGGATATTGCGCATTTCAGTAAATTCTTCAAGACCGTATACGGAAAGAATTTCACGGATTTCAAAAAGGAGAGCTTTACACATTTCAGTTAATCATAACCGGCAAGCCATGATAATGATGACTTACAAAAAGGACGCCCCCGTTATCCCGCCAAAAGATGTATTGATAGGTCATCCGCAAGCCCCTATGACATTAATGGAATATGGCGATTACGAGAACGAGACCGCCCTGCACAATGACCTCATCGTACGCGAAGTGCTGCGACGCTATCCCGGAATGGTGAATTTCAATTACCGGCATTTTCCCCAACTGCGCATTCATCAGAAAGCGCATAAAGCGGCCGAAGCAGCCATCGCCGCGGCCCAGGCGGGGAAATTCCTGCAGATGCACGACATGCTACTGCACAACCGGAGAAATCTCGGGACGGCGAGTCTGGCTTTCTATGCGCATGAATTGGGGATCGGCGGACTGCATTTCCTCGATGCGCTGGTCACGGGACGGTTCGGGCAGTATGTACAGGATGATCTGGCCGCAGGAAAAAAACTGGGCGTCATGGAAGCTCCCACCTTCTTTCTGAATGGCAAGAAGCTCGAGGGACGCATCACGGTCAAAAATATCTGCGATCAGATAGAAAAAAGATACGCTCGCAAAACTTCTTTGATTTAGATATGAAATAGATACACTTCCGGCAGGCACTCGGAACAATCAATCGGCAGACGATTACAACAGGCAGGGGTTTTTTACAACAGCGACCCGGCATCGGCCGGGTCGCCTTATTTTTTTCTGGAGTGCTTGAATTTCAGGATATCTTTTGTCAGGTTAGTATCCCGCTCATTAAAGGATTGCAATGCAGCCGCTACGGCGGGATCATCCTTGATCAGTTGCGCGACGATCTCATAGGCTATTTCCCTGCTGGCTTGCTCGGCCCCTCCGCCGCGGCGATACGCATGT
>Ga0134125_10010949_pt1 | contig 10174 bp, 7 predicted proteins | sample KB31751_FD_96464 | JGI IMG/M metagenome (GOLD analysis project Ga0134125, IMG submission 96464) | Terrestrial soil microbial communities with excess Nitrogen fertilizer from Kellogg Biological Station, Michigan, USA - KB3-175-1 | ecosystem: Environmental > Terrestrial > Soil > Unclassified ... | reverse complement strand
GTCGTGATAGGCATCGAGCGTGATCGGCTTCCATTTGACCATGTCGCCCGGCCTGAACAGGGCCATGAATTCGCGGAGATAGCCGATCTCCTGGCGTGGGTCGTAGATCGGCATCGGCGTGATCCCGAACATCTGGTAGCCGCCGGCGCCGCGCACCGAATAGATGCAACTGAAGCAGCCACCGTGACCGATGGTGAGCTTCGGCGTGTCGGTGCGCGGGCGCAGATATTTCGGCGCCTCGATCTGCCGCGAACGCTCGACCATCTGGTAGAGGAACGGCAATCCGGCCACGAACCCCACCATCGAAACAAACCAGGGCGAGCCCGAATGCGCGGCGATGAAGTCGTCGACCGAGGCGAAATTGTTGATGCGAGCGGCATATTCGATGTCGGTGGCGGCGGGGTCCTGATGCCGCTCGCGAAAGCGCATCAAGGTTTCGCGGGTCCAGGGATCGTTGTAGAGCACCGGTATTTCGATGATCCTCGTCTTCAACGACACGTCCGTTGTGTCAGCGGCCGATTCCAGTCGCTGCAATTCGCGGAGCATGTCGTCGGGGCCGATAAGGTCGGGATCGAACTTGATCTGGAAGGAGGCGTTGGCCGGACAGATTTCCGTCACGCCCTTGATCCGGCTCTCTCGCACGGCGTTAGTGATCGAGAGGCTCTTGAAGAACGCGTTGAGAGACATTTCCTCGTCGACCTCAACGAAGACATGTTCGTCGCCTCCAAAGGAATATCTCGTGGCCATCGGCGCATAACTCCCGTTCAGGCAAGATGCGATGCGTTGGTCTCGATCCAACGCTCGAGGAACTTGGTGTCGAAGCGAAGGGCGCGGACGTCCGCGTCGAGCGCCAAGGCTTCGTGCAGGCCGATCGTGGTCTTCAGGCCGTCGATCTCGAATTCTCCGAGAGCGCGCCGCAGCCGCTCGATCGCGGCGGCGCGGCTTTCGTCCCAGACGATCAATTTTCCGATCAGGGAATCGTAGAACGGCGGCACTGCGTAGCCCGCATACAGCATGCTGTCGAAACGCACGCCGGGGCCGCTCGGTACGCGCAAGCCGCTGACGATGCCGGGGGAGGGCATGAATCCCATGGCGGGATCTTCGGCGTTGATGCGGCATTCGATGGAATGGCCGACGCAACGGATATCGGCCTGACGCAGGCCGAGCGGCTCGCCGCCGGCGATCTTGATCATCTCGCGCACGAGATCGACGCCGGTGACGAACTCGGTCACCGGATGCTCGACCTGGATGCGCGTGTTCATTTCGATGAAATAGAAATCGCGCGTTGTCTCGTCGTAGAGAAATTCGAGCGTACCGGCGCCGCGATAGGAAACCGCCCGTGCCAATTCCACCGCGCAGGCACAAAGGCGGGCGCGTATCTCGTCCGGAAGGTGGGCGGCCGGCGCTTCCTCCCAGACTTTCTGGCGACGGCGCTGAAGCGAACATTCGCGTTCATAGAGGTGGACGACGTCGCGCCCGTCGCCGAGCACCTGCACCTCGATATGGCGCGCCCGCTCGACCAGTTTTTCGAGATAGAGCCCGCCATCGCCAAAGGCGGTTTTGGCTTCGACGCTCGCCTGCGGCACCAGCCGATCGAGCTCGGCGCGATCGTTGACGATGCGGATGCCGCGGCCGCCACCGCCGGCCGCCGCCTTGATCATCACGGGATAGCCGAGGCGTGATGCGGCCTCGCGTGCATCTTCCGGCGTGTCGATGCGGCCGTCGCTGCCGGGAACGGTCGGGACGCCGGCCTTGGCGGCGATCTCCCGGGCCGCCGCCTTGTCTCCCATCAGGCGGATGACGCTTCCGGGCGGTCCGACGAAGATCAGGCTCGCGGCCTCGACGGCGTCCGCAAAATCGGCGTTCTCGGCAAGGAAGCCGTAACCTGGGTGCACCGCGTCCGCTTCGCTCTCGCGCGCGGCCGCGAGGATCGCGGCGATGGAGAGATAGGATTTCGAGGCCTGGGGCGGACCGATGTTCACCGCGACGTCGGCAAGCTTCACGGCGAGCGAATTGGCGTCAGCGTCGCTGTACGCCTGGACGGTCCTGATCCCGAGTTCGCGCGCGGCCCGGATGATCCGGACCGCGATTTCGCCGCGATTGGCTATCAGGAGCGTCTTGATGGTCGCCATGGCGTCGACTCTAGTCCTCGACGTCAGCGATCGGCTGACCCGCCATGATCGGTTCTTCGTTGTCGATCAGGAACTTGACGATCTTGCCGGCGAACTGCGCCTTTATCTCGTGAAAAGACTTCATCACTTCGACAAGGCCGATCGCATCGCCAGCGGCGATCCGGTCGCCCTCGGCCTTGAACGGCGGAGAATCCGGCGCGGGCCTGCGGTAGAAAGTGCCGGGGAGCGGCGAAATGATCTGTTTGGTGGCCATGTCCAGTCCCGGTCCTCCTGTTCAGGGCGTCGGCGATCGCCGGCCGCCTGCCGTCACTTTCGCAAATGATCCCGCAAAGCCTCGCGCACCGCGGTTGCGATTGCGACGGCGTTCGGCGTGTCCGAATGGACACAAATGCTATCGGCCCTCACAGCAATTTCCTTGCCACCGATGCTGCGAACCTTGCCTTCGCGGATCGCACGCAGGCAGCGGGCGGCAGCTTCCGCGGGGTCTTTTTCGTCGTGCTTGCGCGTCACGATCAGCGCGCCGTCATCGGAATAATCCAGATCGGCGTAGAATTCCGAGATGAACTCGTGGCCGCGCTCGGGGTAGATCCGCTCGTGCAGCGTGCCGATCATGCCGAGCAGCGCCACTTTGAAGACGTCGGCCGCATCGCAGATCGCATGGGCGGTCTCTGGCTGTCTGGCGGCCATCGCGTAGAGCGAGCCATGCGGCTTGATATGGTTGAGTTTCACGCCCTCGGCCTCGAGGAAGCCCTTGAGCGCGCCGACCTGGTAGATGATGCAATTTGCGAGCTCCTCGCGGGAGATCGCCATCTCGCGACGGCCAAAACCCTGGAGGTCGGGCAAGGAGGGATGCGCGCCGACCGCGACGCCGAGGCGTTTGGCGAGGCGGACCGTCTCGTGCATATGGTTGAAGTCCGAGGCATGGAAGCCGCAAGCCACGTTGGCGATCGTAATGAGTGGCATCAATCCCTCATCATCGCCCATGCGATAGAGCCCGTAGGCCTCGCCCATATCGCAATTGATCGAGGTCAATGCTTCTCTCCGCCCATTCGCAATTGCGAAGGGAAGTATGGACGCGGATCGTAAGTATAGTAAAATAAGAAAATACGCTGCCTGATATCTGGAAAACAGATATGACTTTTTCGCTGACGAAGATCCGCTATTTCATCGCGACCGCTGAAGCCGGCCAGGTCTCGCATGCCGGTATCCATCTCGGCGTTTCGCAATCGGCGATTACGGCAGCAGTGCAGCAGCTTGAAGACGAACTTGGGGTCAGCCTGTTCTCGCGTCATCCCCAGGGCGTCTCGCTGACCGCGGAAGGCGCGCGGTTCCTGCAGCTTGCCCGCAACATCATGGCGGCGGTCAACGAGGCGATGCGAACCCCTCTGGCCGACGACATGAAATTGTCCGGTAAGGTGCGGGTCGGCGTGACCTATACGGTCGCGGGCTATTTCCTTCCTCCCCACCATGCACGGTTTGCGCGCACCTATCCACGCATCATGCTGGAATTGATCGAACTGCCGCGCGAGGCGATCGAGAAGGGGCTGGTGGACGGCTCGCTCGATATCGCGGTGATGCTGGTCTCGAATCTCCGCAACAGGCGGAGCCTTGCCCATGATACGCTGATCCGCTCCCATCGCCGGCTCTGGCTGCCGGTCGAGCATCCTTTCAAGAAGCTCGAGACGATCACGCTCGCCGACATCGCGAGGGAGCCGTATGTCATGCTCACCGTTGACGAGGCCAAGAAGACTGTTGGCAATTATTGGCGGCCGAGCGGTTTGCGGCCAAAGGCCATTTTCACCACCTCGTCGGTCGAGGCGGTGCGGAGCATGGTGGCGGCCGGCATGGGTGTGACGGTGCTGTCCGACATGGTGTACAGACCATGGTCGCTCGAAGGGCAGCGGATCGATACGCGCAATGTCGCCGCCGATATCCCGACAATGGACGTGGGTCTCGCCTGGGCCGTCGACCGGCCGTTTTCCGCGGCGACCAAGCTCTTCCAAGATTTCTTCAATTTGAGTTTTCATGGTGCGGGAAGCGCGCCGGCTCATTTTCGTTGAGCCCTGTCTGGAAAGGCGATCCCGCCTGGCCATGGCGTTCGATACGCTGGCCAACAAACTTATGTGCGCTCGCCGACAAGCGAACCAAACGCCCAATATCCTAATGCGATGGTAGAGAGACCGCGGCCGTTGGAACCGCCGGGGAGGAACCGGCGCGCCGATGAATGGGAGGACAACCTTGCAGAATCTGCGTGTGGCCGTGGATGTCGGCGGAACCTTCACCGACATCTGCATCATGGACGAGACCACAGGCCTCATCCGCATCGAGAAGACGGCATCGTCACCTGATCCGATCGACGGCATCATGGCCGGAATCGGCAAGGCGGCGATCGATCTGAGCCAGGTGGCGCTGTTCTCCCATGGCACGACGGTCGCGACCAATGCGCTGATCACCCGGCGTTTGCCGCGCACTGCGATGGTGTGCACCAGGGGTTTTCGCGACGTGATCGAGATCCGCCGCGCCAACAAGGAAGAATTGTGGGACGCCTACAAGGACGTGGTGAAGCCCTATGTGCCGCGCCGGGACCGGTTGACTGTCCTGGAACGCGTCGATGCGCAGGGCGCCGTCGTCACGCCGCTCGACGAGGCCGGCGCCCGCGAGGTTGCCCGCATCCTGAAGCGACGCAACATGGCAGCGGTCGCGGTTTGCTTCATGAACGCCTATGTCAATGGCGCGAACGAGCGGCGCATGAAGCAAATCCTGGAAGAGGAGATGCCCGGCGTGCCGGTTTCGACCTCCTCCGGCGTGTTGCCCGAAATATTCGAGCACGAACGTTTCTCGACCACGGTCGTCAACGCTGCCCTGAGCCCGGTGCTGGTCAGCTACACCGCGCGCCTCGGCGAGCGGCTGAAGCAGGAAGGCTACGAGCGCGACCTTCTGTTGTTGCATACCGGCGGCGGCGTGATGACGCCGGCGAGCGTCAAGGACTTCGCCGCGCGCCTCGCCGGCTCCGGCATTGCGGCGGGCGCGATCGCCAGCCGCTATGTCGCGATGCTGTGCGGCTTTCAGAACTCGATCGGCCTCGACATGGGCGGCACTTCGACCGACGTGTCCCTGACCTATGAAGGCCAATCGCGAGTCACCAAGGATTGGCACATCGAGTTCGGCTATCCGATCCGCTTTTCTTCGATCGAAGTGTTGACGATCGGCGCCGGCGGCGGCTCGCTCGCCTGGACCGACGAGGCGGGGTCGCTGCGCAACGGACCGCAATCGGCAGGCGCGAGCCCCGGACCTGCGTGTTACGGCAATGGCAACAGGCAGGCGACCAATACCGACGCCAATGTGGTGCTTGGGCGGCTCGGGACGAGCCTTGCCGGAGGCAAGATCATGCTCGATCCGGCGCTCGCGGCGGCTGCGGTGGATCAGGTGGCTGTGTCCTTCGGTCTGACCCGCGAGGCCGCGGCCGATGCAATCATCCGCGTCGCCAACGCCAATATGTCCGATGCCGTTCGCCTGATCTCGATCAGCAGGGGATATGATCCGCGCGACTTCGCGCTGGTGGCTTTCGGCGGCGCCGGCGCGCTGCATGGGGCAGCGATCGCCAGGGAGCTGTCGATTCCGGCCGTGATCGTGCCGCCCAATCCCGGCGTCACTTCGGCCCTCGGATGCCTGCTGGTCGACGTGCAGCACGATTTTTCCGAAAGCTATTTCGCCGGCGCGGATGATGCCGACCCCGCCGTCATCGAAGCGGAATTCGGCAAGCTGGAGGCTTTGGCGCTGGAGCGTCTCGCCCATGAAGGGGTGGCGAGCGCCGACATCGTTCTGCAGCGCTCCATCGACATGATGTATCAGGGCCAGTGGCGCTCGCTGGCCGTAGCTGCGCCGCGCCCCATCGGCGTCATGCGCGACCTCACCGAAGCGTTTCACCGCAGCCATGAACGCGAATATAACTTCCGGCGCGACGAGGCGCCCGTCGGCTTGTTCCGCCTCAACCTCAAGGCCATCGGAACGGTGCCAAAGGCCGAGCTCGCGGTGCATGCGCCGACTGGGGCAACGCCGCAGCCGACGAGCCGGCGCGCCGTCTGGTTCGACGCGGACGCCGGGGTCGATACTCCCGTCTACGAGCGTGCGGACCTGCCGGCGGGCTTATTGCTCAAGGGCCCCGCGGTGGTCGAGCAGGTCGATTCCACCGTCGTGATCCCGCCCGGAACGACGGCCTCGGTCGACAAATATCTCAACATCATCATCCGCCTGACGGAGTGAATGCGATGGCCGCCAAGCCTACCCTCGATCCCGTCACCTTCGAGGTGCTGAAGAATTCCTTCATCACCAGCGTCGATCAGATGGCCGAGCAAATTCTGCGCACCTGCTATTCCTTCGTCATCTACAACCGCGACTTCTCCAGCGCCCTGCACGATGCAAACGGCAACTCGGCGGCTCAGGGCAACCAGGACATCGCGGTACACGTCGGCACGCTGCATTTCACCTGCAAGGACGTGATACGCGCCTTCGAGGGCGACATGCATCCGGGAGACGTCTACGCAATCAACGATCCCTATGCCGGCGGCACGCATTTTCCCGATGTGCGGCTGATCCGGCCGATTTTTTCCGACGGCAAGATCATCGCCTTCAGTCAATCGAACGGCCATTGGTCGGATGTCGGAGGCAGCGTACCGGGCTCGTTCGATGTCACGGCGCGGGACATGTTCCGCGAGGGGCTGCGCATCACGCCCGTACGCCTGTTCGACCAGGGGCGCTTCTGCAAGGACGTGGCCCATCTGATCGCCGCCAATACCCGCGATCCGGCCTCGATCATCGGCGACATCCACGCCCAGGCGCAGGCGACCCAGGTATGCGAGCGGGAGATCCTGCGGCTCGTCGGCAAATACGGCCGCGAGACCGTCGAGACCGGCTTTTCCGAGGTGCAGGATTATGTGGAGCGCGCCATGCGCCAGCGCCTGGCAGCGCTGCCGGACGGCGTCTGGGAGACGCAGGACTTCATCGACCGCGATCCCGCGGGCTCAGAAGGGCTGATCCCGATCAAGGTCAAGCTCACCATCAAGGGTGAGAAGGCCATTTATGATTTCACCGGCAGTCATCCGACCATCAGCTCCATCTACAATTCAGCCTTCGGCACGACGTTCTCGGCGGTTGCGGCGGGCATGAAGACGTTTTTCCCGGACCTGCCGCTCAACAGCGGCTTCTACCGGGTGCTTGAGATCATCGCGCCGGAAGGCTCGATCGTCGACGCGCGCTGGCCGGTCGGCGTTACCGGCTTCCTGATGCCGTTCGAGAAGATCATGAATGCCATCTATGAGATCTGGTCGAAAATCATGCCGCAGCGCGCGCTCGCTTGCGCCTTCAACCTGGAATATCTGCTGACCGGCGGGCTCGACGCCCGCCGTCCCGAAAAGCCGATCTTCATGTTCTACGACTGGCTGCCGGGCGGCTGGGGCGGGCGCAACGGCAAGGATGGCTGCAACGTCACCACCGCCTGTTTCGGCACCGGCTTGATGTCGCAACCGGTGGAGGGGCAGGAGCGCGCCAATCCGATCCTGACGACCGAGTTTGAAATCATCACCGATTCCGCCGGACCCGGAAAATGGCGCGGTGGCGTCGGCGTGCGCAAGACATCGATGATCCTCGAGGCCGAAAAAACCGTCATTTCCTATATTTGCGACCGCGAACGGGCGATCGTCTGGGGCATCGAGGGCGGCCTGCCGTCGATGCCGCATGGCCTCAGCATCACGCGGGCAGGAGCGGAGAGGGAAGATTGGCTGGGCTCCGTCTTTTCCGATGTGCCGATCGGGTCCGGCGACGTCTTCAGCCGCCCGACCGCCGGCGGTGGCGGCTTCGGCGATCCTCTGGAGCGCGATCCGGCTCTCGTGCTGGAAGACGTGGCGGACGACTATGTCTCGATCGAGCGCGCCGCGAAGGACTATGGCGTTGTGATTACGGTCGTCGACGCCGAGATTTGCGCCTATGCGGTCGACCAGGCCGCCACCGAAGCGATGCGCGAAGCGATCCGGCGTCAGCGCATTGACTGGCTCGCGACCGATCCCGAGGAAGTCGCGGCCGGCTATCGCGCCGGCAAGATCGATCGGCTCGATGTCGTGCGGCGTTATGCCGTGGTACTGGATTGGGACACCGGGGGGCTGCTGCCTGTCTCGACGGGCCAGTTCCGGGAGATGTTTCATAAGCGCACGGCGGCCACATGGGCGAGGGGCGGCGCCGCAGAGATGTCCAGCTCTTGAAGCACCCGAGATCGATCTTATGCCGCGCGCGAAAGGATCAACTCGGGGAATGAGCGGCGATAGCGTACCCGCCGCTGTGCAAGGAAAATTTGCCAGCCTGTCGAGATCAGGCTGACGCGCAATAGCTCCACCGGCCGGTGGCATCGACGGCGTCGACCTCACGGTCGCTGATGTCGCGTGGCTGCGGCGCCAGATCGGCGCCGCCCTGCAGGAGAGCATCCTCTTCAACCGCACGATCCGCGAGAACGTCGCGTTCGCCGACCCAGGCATGGCGTGCCGATTGAATTTGATCCCTTCCGGAGGCGGCGTTCGACTCCGATTGGAGGACAGAAGCGTGCGCCGCTTCCTGGTATTCCGCGCCCTGGCTGCGAAACCCGGCTTGACTGGTCCGGGAAAATTAGTCTACTTATGCAAGTGACAGTGAGGTTGGCCGGCAAGTTGTGCCAAAACGCCTTGAGCAGTCGGGCGATTGAAGGCTAGAGGAGCCATTTTGGAGGCGATCAAGATCGAACGGCGCGACGGCATCGCGCATGTCACCCTGAACCGGCCTTCTGTGAAGAATGCCGTAACGCTGGCGATGTGGCGCGGATTGTTCGAAATCTTCACGCGCCTGGCGGGCGACCGGGATGTCCGCGCGGTCGTGCTCAACGGCGAAGGCAAGGATTTTTCCGTCGGCGCCGATATCACCGAGTTCGACACGGCCCGAAACGATAAACGCAAGAGCGTCGATTACGAGGTTGCGGTCGATGCCTGTTCCGGTGCGATCGCGGCGCTCCAAAAGCCGGTCGTGGCCGCCATTTCCGGCTATTGCCTTGGTGGCGGCTGTCATCTCGCGCTGGCCTGCGACTTTCGCTTCGCCGATCGAACCGCCACAATAGGGATCCCGTCAGCCAGGCTCTCCATAATCTACGGCGTTCGCAGCGTGCAGCGGCTGCTGGCGCTGACGGGCATCGCAAGCGCCAAGCGCATCCTTTACTCAGGCGACCGCTATCCGGCCGAGCAGGCGATGTCGATGGGACTGATTGACGAGGTTCATGACGACGCCGTGCTCGCGGCCGAGCGATTTCTCCAGCGCCTCGCGGCCAACGCCCCGCTCTCGATCGCAGGCGCCAAATACATGCTGAACGGGCTGTCGATGGGCGACGGTGCGCTCGATTTGACGACGGTGCAGCAGCTCATCGACGCGGCATCCGACAGCGCGGATTTAGAGAAGGCCAAAGAGCTTTCGCGGAAAAAAGAGCTCCGCGGTTTCGCGGCGAATAGGAATGGTCGAGGGGGGTAGGGAAGCCAGCCTTGAAGGGCGAGCACGATGAAGCCTGCCAGGTTTGACTATGTCGTACCGGCGACGGTGGATGCCGCGATCGAAGCCCTGCGCGCGGCGAAGGGCGAAGGAAAGATTCTCGCCGGGGGTCAGAGCCTGCTGCCGCTGTTGAACTTCCGGATGGCAAGGCCGGCGGTGCTTGTCGATCTCAATGGCATCAAGGAGCTATCGTTCATCGAGCTCAGAGGCGACCGCCTCGCGATCGGCGCGCTGACACGACATCGCGAAATCGAGCAATCGCCGCTGATCGCATCAAAATTGCCTGTGATGGCGGCGGCCATGCGCCATGTGGCGCATCTTGCGATCCGCAATCGTGGCACGATCGGCGGCAGCCTGTCGCATGCCGATCCCGCGGCCGAGCTGCCGATGCTGTCCCTGTTCTACAGCGCCGAGCTGCATGTCCAGGGCCCGGAGGGCCGGCGCACCATCGCCGCGGAAGACTTCTTCGTTGACGCACTGACCAACTG
>Ga0134125_10010948_pt1 | contig 10174 bp, 11 predicted proteins | sample KB31751_FD_96464 | JGI IMG/M metagenome (GOLD analysis project Ga0134125, IMG submission 96464) | Terrestrial soil microbial communities with excess Nitrogen fertilizer from Kellogg Biological Station, Michigan, USA - KB3-175-1 | ecosystem: Environmental > Terrestrial > Soil > Unclassified ... | reverse complement strand
TCGGGGCGCTGTCGCTGCGCACGCGCGGCATCTATTTCATCATGGTCACGCTGGCGTTTGCGCAGATGGCCTATTTCGTCTTCCACGACATGCCGTTCGCCGGCGGCAGCGACGGTCGCTATCTGCACGCCAAGCCGGTGCTCGCCATCGGCGGCTTCACGCTGCTCGATCTCGACAAGCCGCGCACGTTCTACTACGCGGTCCTCGGCTGCCTTTGCGCCGTATACGCGCTGCTCGCGCTCGTCGGTCGTTCGCGTTTCGGACACGCGCTTGCCGGCATCAGCGCCAACGAGCAGCGCATGCGGGCGGCGGGGTTTTCCACGTATCCGTACAAGCTTGCGGCGTTCACGCTGGCCGGCGGCCTGGCGGGCGTCGCCGGATTTCTGCACGCGATCAAGGACGGATTCGTCAATCCCGAAATCCTCGCGTGGCACCAGTCGGGCGCGGTGTTGCTGATGCTGATCCTCGGCGGCATCGGCACGCTGCGCGGCCCGGTCGTCGGCGCGTTCCTGTTCGTGCTGCTGAAGGAGCTGTTCCAGTCGGAAGCGCTGTTCGGCGCGTTTGCGCGGCATTGGCAGCTTCCGCTCGGGCTCACGATCATCGCGTGCGTCGCGATGATGCCGAACGGCGTCATCGGGCTTCCGACGCAATGGCGCCGCGTTCGCGCGCCCGTCCCGCATGCCGGATGACATCCTGCTGACTGCGAGCGAAGTGTCGCGCCGCTTCGGCGGGCTCACTGCCGTCGACCGCGTCTCGCTGTCGGTTTCGCGCGGTGAAGTGCATGCGGTCATCGGCACGAATGGCGCCGGCAAATCGACGCTTGTCAACGTGCTGGCCGGAGAAATTGCGCCCAGCGGGGGGCGCGTTCACCTGCAGCGGCGCGACGTGACGCGCTGGCCGCAGCCACGGCGTGCGCGCGCGGGTATCGGCCGCAGCTATCAGCGCACGACGATCTTTCCGCGCTCGACGGTGTTCGAGAATTGCCGGCTGACCGCGCAGGCGCATTATCAGCATGTGCTCGATTGGTGGAGCGCAGCGGCGCGCTGCCCTGACAGCACGCGACTCGCGCAGCAGGCGATCGAGCAGGCGGGCCTTGCCGCGCAGGCGCATCGCGTCGCGGGCACGCTGTCGCACGGACAGAAGCGCCAGCTCGAAATCGCGATGTGCCTCGCCACCGCGCCGCATGTGCTGCTGCTCGACGAGCCCCTGGCCGGCATGGGTCCCGAAGAGACCGAACGGATGCTGTCGCTGCTCACCGGCTTGAGGCGCGGCCACGCGATCCTGCTCATCGAGCACGACATGGATGCGGTGTTTCGCATCGCCGATCACATCACGGTGATGGTCAACGGCGCGGTGATCGCGTCGGGCGACCCCGACGCCATTCGCCGCGATGCCGCGGTTCAATCGGCGTACCTCGGCGATGCCGAGGAAACGCGCGAACCCGAGCGCGTCTGAGGGCAATGTCCGCAATACGTTCCGCCGCCTTGCCGGACGCACGTCGAGAGGCGATGAGCGCGCTCCTCGAGGCGCGCGACGTCCATGCGCACTATGGCGAGAGCCACGTGCTGCGCGGGGTATCGATCGCGATCAACGCCGGCGAAGCGATCGGATTGCTCGGGCGCAACGGCATGGGCAAGACGACGCTGATCCGCACGTTGATCGGACTCACGCGCGCCAGCGGCGGCAGCGTGCTCGTGCATGGCCGCGCCTGCACGAACGAGCGGCCGCACCGCATCGCGCGAATGGGCGTCGCGTACGTTCCCGAGGGTCGCGGGATTTTTCCGAATCTGAGCGTGCGCGAAAACCTGCTGTTCGCGGCGCGCCCGCCGTCCGACGTGCGTACCGGGTGGACCTGCGAGCGCGTGCTCGAGACGTTTCCGCGCCTCAGGGAACGCCTCGCCGCCGGCGGCCATCAGCTCTCCGGCGGCGAGCAGCAGATGCTCGCGATCGGCCGCGCGCTGATGACCAATCCCGAGCTGCTGATCCTCGACGAGGCCACCGAGGGACTCGCACCGCAGTTCGTCCGCGAAATCTGGCGCATCGTCGACGAGATCCGCCAGACCGGCATCGCATCGCTGCTCGTCGACCGCAACTACCGGCTCGTGCTCGCGCACACCGATCGCGCCCTCGTCATGGAGAAGGGCGTCGTCGTGGTCGAAGGCTGGTCGGCATCGCTCGCGCAGCGCACCGACGTGCTGGGACGTCACCTTGGCGTGCAGGCCGGGAGCATGTAAAGGCTGGCGGCCCCGGTCGCGACACGATGCCTCACTTTCCGCGCCGCAGCTCGAGCGCGCGCGCGTACAGCGCGTCGCGCGGTCGATCGGTTACTGCCGCCGCTACCCTGGCCGCGCGCGCCGGGGGCAGTTCCTCGAGCAGCGCCACGAGCAGCCGATCCGCGTCAACGGCGGCTCCTGCCGCGTGCTCGATCGGCGCATCGACGATCAGCACGAATTCGCCGCGCGCGCGATTGGCGTCGGCGGCAAGCCACGCGAGCGCATCGGCGAGCGGCATCGTCACGATCGTCTCGAAGGCCTTCGTCAGCTCGCGCGCAACCGTGACCATTCGTCTTCCGTCGAGCGCTTGCGCAAGTGCGCCAAGCGTGTCGGCGATCCGGTGCGGCGCCTCGTAGAACACGAGCGCGACCGGCCACGATGCGATCGACGTCAGGCATTCCCGACGCGCCTTCGCCTGCGATGGCAGAAATCCGATGAACGCGAAGCGCTCGGCGACGAGGCCCGCAGCCGATATGGCAGTCGCGACGGCGCTCGCTCCGGGAATCGGCACGACGCGATGGCCGGACGAGGCCGCGGCACAGACGAGACGCGCGCCCGGATCGCTGATACCCGGCGTTCCCGCATCGGTGACGAGCGCGACGCTGCGCGCCGAGGCCAGCGCCTCGACGAGTGCATCGGCCTCGCGCGCTTCATTGTGCCGGTGAAACGCGCGAGGGCGCGTCGTGATCCCGTAGCGCGCGAGCAGTTTCGCCGTGATCCGCGTATCTTCGGCCGCGATGATGTCGGCGCTTTTCAGGATATCGCGCGCGCGCAGCGTCAGATCGCGCAGGTTTCCGATCGGCGTCGCCACCACATATAATGACCCGGCTTCGGCGCGAAAAACCAACCCGTCGGCTTCGGGATCGGATGGCGTCGTGATTTTCTCTTCCGTCATGCGCCCTTCCCCCGGCCGTCACGCCTTTACGTCCCGTCCCGCACGCGGCGCGCTTTGCGCGGCGGCGGCGATTCTGTTCGCTGCCGGCGCATTGTCGTGCGCATCGATGCGTCCGGCAACCCGCGTTCGCGTAATACAGCCGCCCGCTGCCGTTGCGCCGGTTCTTCCCGATGCGAATTCGCCGGAGATCGACGGGGAATCTTCCGCTGCGTTGCCGTCCCCCGACGGTCAGGCGCTTGTCCCCGGCGCCGCGGCTTTACCGGAGGGCGCGCCAATCGGCGCTCGCGTTCCCGCGCCGCCGACGAGCAATCTGATCGCGCTGATCCTCCCGCTCGACGAGCCCGCATTCCAGCGCGCAGCGAGCGCCGTGCGCGACGGCTTCTTCGATGCCGCGGCGGCCGCCGGCAGGAGTGGCGACTGCATCGTCATCGGACACGCGCGCGATGGCGTTGCCGCCGCATTCGCGCAGGCACGCGCGAAAGGCGTGCGCGTCGCGGTCGGACCGCTCGTCCGCGACGATCTGAAGACGCTCGCGCTCGCCAATGCCGACCTGCCATGGACGCTCGCGCTCAATCAGCTCGATGACGGTACGCCGTTGCCGGCGGCAATCTACACGTTCCCGTTGACGGTCGAAAGCGACGGTCGAACGCTCGCGCGCCGCGCGCTTGCCGCCGGCGCCCACTCGATCGACGTCATCGAGGGCGATTCTCCGCTGATGAAGCGGTTGGCGACCTCGTTCGCCGCCGAGTGGACCGGGAAAGGTGGCGAGGCGCCGGCGGCGATCCGCTTCGATCCGGCGCCCGATGCGCTCACGGCGATGCGCCGCAGTCTTGCGAGAAACGTTCCCGATGCGGTCCTGCTGGCGGTCAACGGCGAGCGCGCCTCGCTGCTCAAGCCCTTCATCGGTGGCATCGACGCGTATGCGAGCGGACTCGCGTTCGAGCGGCCGACGACCGCCGTCGCACGCGATCTCGATGGCGTGCGCGTCGTGGAGATCCCGTGGCTTCTGACACCCGACGCGCCGGAATTCGCGGCGTTCAAGCGCCGCGATTTCGACAGCGACTCGCTCGCGCGTCTGTATGCGCTCGGTCTCGACGCGTACCGGATCGCCGCTTCGTTCGGCAATGGGCCGCCGGATCGGTTCGAGCTCGAGGGCGCGACCGGGCATGTCAGCCTCGGTCCGCGGCACGAATTTCAGCGCGCGGGCCGGATCGGCGTGTATCGCGACGGCATGCTCGTTCCGCTCGAATCGGCGCCTTGACGACGTCCGGCGTTCGCGCGGAGGCGCTGGCCGCCGAATTCCTGATGCGGCAAGGCCTCGCGATCGTCGCACGCAATTTCCGCACGCGATTCGGCGAAATCGACCTGATCGCGCGTGACGGCCGCGTGCTGGTGTTCGTCGAGGTGCGCATGCGCCGCTCGGACGCCTTCGGCGGCGCGGTCGAGAGCATCACCGCGAGAAAGCGCGCTCGCCTTGTCGCGGCCGCGAACGGCTACCTCGCGATGCTCGGCCGCGAGCCGCCGTGCCGCTTCGATGCGATCCTGATGCACGCGCTCGATCCGCGCACGATTGAATGGCGGCGGGACATCGTCGGCGTCGACGCGTAACTGCTAGAATCCGCCGGCCATGATCGATCATGTCGAGCGCATCCGCGGTCATTTCATCGACAGCGCCAAGCTCAAGCAGGAAGCCGCGCAGACGCTGGCAACGCCGATCGCGCGCGCCGGCGGCGTGCTGACCGATTGCCTGTTCGCGGACGGCAAGATCCTCGCGTGCGGCAACGGCGGGTCGGCGGCGGACGCGCAACATTTCGCGGCCGAGCTCGTCGGCCGCTTCGAGCGCGAGCGCCCCGAGCTGCCGGCGATCGCGCTCACCACGGACACGTCGCTGCTGACCGCAATCGCCAACGACTATTCCTTCGAGCAGATTTTCGCCAAGCAGGTGCGCGCGCTGGGTGCCAAGGGAGACGTGCTGCTCGCGATCTCGACGTCGGGCAATTCGCCGAACGTGATCGCCGCCATTGTTGCGGCCCACGAGCGCGAGATGCGCGTGATCGCGCTGACCGGCAAGGGCGGCGGGCGCATCGGTGAACTTCTGGCGCCCGAGGACGTCCACCTGTGCGTTCCGCATGGCCGCACGATGCGCATCCAGGAAGTTCATCTGTTGACGATTCATTGCCTGTGCGACGTCGTCGACGCCACGCTATTGGGAGACGATGCATGACGAAGCACTTGCTGTTTGCGCTGTTCGCGTTGCTGACCGGAGCATCGATGCTCCTCTCGGGCTGCGTGCCGCTGCTGGTGGCCGGCGCGGTCGGCGGCACCGCGCTCGTGGCGACCGATCGCCGCTCGGTCGGCGCACAGGCCGACGACGAAGCGATCGAGCTCAAGATCGGCAACAACATCGGCACCGGCTACGGCGACCGCGTCCACGTCAACGTCACGAGCTACAACGGCATCGTGCTGCTGACCGGCGAAGTGCCGGCGCCCGAGCTCGTGACGACCATCACCCAGATTGCGCGGACGACGGCGAAGGTACGCACCGTCCACAACGAGTTGACCGTCGGCCCGGTCAGCAGCGTCGGCTCGCGCACCAACGATTCGTACATCACGTCCAAGGTCAAGGCGCGCTTCGTCGAGGCGAACAAGTTCGCGCCCAATCACGTCAAGGTCGTCACCGAGCGGCAGGTGGTCTACCTGATGGGCCTCGTGCGACACGACGAAGCCGACACCGCCGCGCAGATCGCCGCGACGACGTCGGGCGTGGTCCGCGTCGTCAAGCTGTTCGAATACATCAACTGACGGCGAGAGGCGATCACGACCGCTTTGCCGGCGTCACCGCTTCCGGAACCGCGTTACCCGGCCAGGATGGCCGATGCCGCCGATGCGCTTGCGCGCATTCGCGCGTTGGCGCGCCCGCTGGTGTTCACGAACGGCGTCTTCGATATCCTGCATCGCGGACACGTTACGTATCTCGAGCAGGCGCGCGGACTCGGCGCATCGCTCGTCGTCGCCGTGAACTCCGACGCATCGGCGAGGCGCCTTTGCAAGGGGCCGGATCGGCCGCTCAATGCGCAGGACGACCGGATGGCGGTGCTCGCGGCGCTCGCGTGCGTCGATCTCGTCGTGCCGTTCGAAGCCGACACGCCGCTCGACCTGATCGTCGCCTGCATGCCCGACGTGCTCGTGAAAGGCGGCGATTACTCGATCGCGACCTGCGTCGGCGCGGCGGAAGTGATCGCGCGCGGCGGCCGTTTCGTCGCCATACCGTTTCGCTACGATCGATCGACGACGTCGCTCGTGCGGCGGATTCGCCGCGACGTTGCGTGAGACGTCGTTCGTGTGAGCCGGTCCTGGTTAGCGGTCGCGGCGCAGCGCGCAATGTCCTCGAACGCGCCGTAGGTGGGTTGCCGCGACCGCCAGCATGAGCGCCGCGAGCGAAAGCCACTTCATGCGTTGCTATAATCGCGCATACTTCACTCGCCAATCACCGCTTCCTCATGCTGACGATCGACCGCGAAATCGACGCGCGCGGATTGAACTGCCCGCTCCCGATCCTGCGCACGAAAAAGGCGCTGAACGACATGGCGTCGGGGCAGACGATTCGCATTACCGCGACCGATCCTGCCAGCGTGCGCGATTTTCAGGCGTTCTCGCGCCAGACGGGCAACGCGCTGCTCGATCATGGCGAAAGCGACGGCGCGTTCTGGTTCGTGCTGAAGCGCCGCTGACCTCGCGCGCATTCCGCACTTCCCTCGTTCAGCGGCGATAGCGGTTCAGGAAGCTCGAGACGATACCCCGCTGCGCGCCTTCGATGGCGCCGTCGAGCGAGCGATCGTACGGGTCGTGCTGGCGCGCCTTGCGAAAGGCGTTGAGCGCCTCCTGGTATTCACCGGCCGCCTGCTGCGCATGGCCGAGGCAGCTCCATGCTTGCGCATTCGCGAGATCGAGGTCGACCCAGGCGCGGCACAGCTCGAGCGCCCGCCGCACGTTGCCGGCACGCAGCATGCGCGGGCCCTCGCCCTTCAGGATGTCGATGCGCGCACGGCGCGCCGCCATCATCGCGCTGAATTCCGCGTCGCTCGGCCCCTGATCCGCGCGATCGTCCTGCGATCCCGGCGGGCCCCCGGAACCATTGGGAGCGCCGATGCGCACGCTGTCCGGAAGATGCAAAAGCGCCGACGCGGCCGGAAGTGTCGGCAACGCGGGGAGCAGCCGCTCGACGCGACCGCTCGCATTGCTGATGTCGCCCTTCAGGCTGGACGTCGTCGGCAGCGCGGCAGCGACCGCCGCATTCGTCCATGCGACGACCTCGGCCATCGGCTGCTGCCAGGCGACGCCGTAAAGCCAGACCATTGACGCGAGACCGCACACGCCGGTGATCGTGTTCACCACGCCGGCGGGCCCGTGCGTGACCAGGCAATCCTCGGCAAAATCCCAATCCGTTTCCTGATGCGCGACCAGCCGCTCGTGCGCGACGGCGATGGAGATCGGCGCGAGAAGCGGGAAGCCGCAGCCCAGCCCCTGACACCACACGCGCGCGGCGCGCGCGAATCCGCGGATCAGCTGTGCGCGCGTATTCCGCGGCGCGTACGCATCCGAGATCGAGAACTGAAGGTAGAGGCCGAAGAGCCACTTGCCTGGCGTCGTGCCCACGGACGTGATCAGGAGCGCCTCGATCGGCACCCAGGACAGCGTGATGAGAATCGGCGCAAGCAGCGGATGCGCGAGCAGGTACGCCCAGCGCTCCGGAACAGCGCCGAGCGCGCGCAACTGCGACAGCAGCAGCGCAAGCAGCAATCCCCAGATCGCGTAATCGAACATTCGCGCGGCGAGCCGATGCCACGGGCGCGGCTCGCTCGTGCGTCCCGTTTTTGCGCGCTCGAGCTCGGCCATCCGCAGCTGGAAAATCCACGACGCGTCTTCCTGCGGCTGGTTGGTGCCGAGAAAGACGCTGCGCTCGCGGCGCCAGTTGAGGATAGCCAGGTCGGTCTGCGGCACGAGCGCCGAGCGCGTGCTGGCCTGCCGGCGGCGCAGGACGACGATGCCGTGTACTGCGGCGTAAACGCCGGCGAGCAGCAGGAACGTAACCGTGAGACCGCCGAGCACCGAGCGCGCGACCACGACGAAGTCGGGTGGCGTGACGAACACGATCGCGAGCGCGATGAATACGCCGAAAACCGCGCACAGGCCGAAGGTCAGCGCCGGCGAGCGGCCAAACGACGCGGCCCGCTGCGTAAGTCCCGGATGGTGGGTCGCGGGAACATCGTCCTTGTCCTCCGGCAACTCGGAATCGAGCGGGTCCCCGATCGCGCGGTCGCCGGGTCCCGTCGCGGCGCCTACTTCGGTGTGCTCGTCGTTGCCGAGCAACGCCTGCTCGAGCGATTCCCGCACCGGCAGGTCGTCATCGTTCGATTGCGATAATTCGTGGTCGTACCGCTCGCGGCGCTCGCCGTCGCTCAATATTCGGCTGGCATGGTTGATGAAGCGCAATGCCTCTTCGACGTTGCCCTGGCCGTCACGAGTCTTGGCGTAGTACTTGCGGATGAGCCCGCGCAGCGCCGCACGCACTTCCTCGTCGGTCGACGTGGGGAGAATGCCCAATGCGTCGTACAGCGTCGCCTTCACTCTTCCATCCCCGAAGCGCGCACGTGATATGACGTTGGAATAGTCGGACAAAAGTCCGCAAAGAGCAACGGGAATCGAGTGCTGCGCATTTCCGGAGAGACGGGCTGCAAGTTCCGGGCCATGCTCCAGGAGCATCCGCCATCGTGGGTGCCGGAAGCAAAGGCTCAAAAAAAGCGGCCCGGAGTGGGCCGCTCGTGGTGCCGTGCACGGGCAGGGGATCCGGCGCGTGCAAGCGCGAATCAGGACGCCGGTTCGGGCTTCGCCGTTTCGCGCGCCGTGAGCTTTTCGCGAATGCGCGCCGATTTACCCGATCGGCCGCGCAAATAATAAAGTTTCGCCCGGCGGACGTCGCCGCGGCGCTTCACCTCGATCGATGCGATGAGCGGCGAGTATGTCTGGAACGTCCGCTCGACGCCCTCGCCGCTCGAGATTTTGCGCACCGTGAACGCCGAATTGAGACCCCGGTTTCGCTTGGCGATCACGACCCCCTCGTACGCCTGCACGCGCTTGCGCTCGCCCTCGACGACGTTGACATTGACGATCACCGTGTCGCCCGGGGCGAAATCGGGAATCGTCTTGTTGAGCCGCGCGATTTCCTCGCGCTCCAGTGTTTCGATGATGTGCATGGCGTTCGTCCTTTCGATTGGCCTTCGCGGCCGGCTTGCCGCGCGAGAGCAGGGCGTCCCTGATGCGCGGGTCAATTATCCGTTAATTCGTGCCTGTACTCGTCGAGCAACGCGCGCTCCTCCGCCGAGAGCATGCGCGATTCCAGCAAATCCGGCCGCCGTTGCCACGTGCGCCCCACGGCCTGCTTCAGTCGCCAGCGCCTGATCGCCGCGTGATCGCCCGACAGCAGCACGTCGGGAACCCGCGCCTCCCCGTAACGCTCGGGCCGGGTGTAATGCGGACAGTCGAGCAATCCGTCGGCGAACGAGTCCTGCTGCGCCGATTCGGCGTCGTTCAGCGCGCCGGGCAACTGGCGCACGATTGCATCGATCAGCAGCAGCGCCGGCAACTCGCCTCCCGATACCACGAAATCGCCGACCGACACTTCGCAGTCGACTTCCCGGTCGAGCAGACGCTGATCGACACCTTCGTAGCGTCCGGCGATCAGCGTGACACCGCGCTCGGCCTCACCGACGAAATTCATCACCGCGGCGTGCGTCAACGGTGTTCCGGCCGGCGACAGGTAAACGGTGATCCCGCGCGCGGCGCCGGCCGCCGATCGCGCATCGCGGGCGGCTGCAAGGGCGCACGCGAGCGGCGCCGCCATCAGCACCATCCCGGGTCCGCCGCCGTAGGGCCGATCGTCGATCGTCCGGTACGCGTCGGTCGCGAAGTCGCGCGGATTGTATACGCCGAGCTGCCACAATCCCCG
>Ga0134125_10010946_pt1 | contig 10176 bp, 7 predicted proteins | sample KB31751_FD_96464 | JGI IMG/M metagenome (GOLD analysis project Ga0134125, IMG submission 96464) | Terrestrial soil microbial communities with excess Nitrogen fertilizer from Kellogg Biological Station, Michigan, USA - KB3-175-1 | ecosystem: Environmental > Terrestrial > Soil > Unclassified ... | reverse complement strand
GCGCGTCACATCGAAAATGAAGGCGGTGACGCCGACGCCCAGGAACTTCGCGAACAGAAGGGTCGTGAAGGCGCTCATCCAGTATTGATGCATGAGCAGCCACATCCCGATCATCTTCAGCGGAAACAGCGGGAATAACGGGACGATGAAAACGATCAGCGTCATCGCCGGCGACAGCGAATCCACGCGCTCGGCGAGCCATTGCTTGAAGGTATTTAGTGGAATCGCCGCAACGACCCGGGCAACGATCGGCTCGAGGTGATCCCACAGCCAGGCTTCGATCAGGAAGATGATCGCAAGCAGAATCCAAACGGGTTGCAGTAGGCGGCGCAGCATCTAAATGGTCCCGCCTGATTCTCCCGGGCGCATCCGCTACATATGAATGGCGCGCTTGCCGACTGCAAGTGACGCTTCCTTGATCGCTTCCGAACGTGTCGGATGGGCATGACAGGTGCGGGCGAGATCTTCCGCAGCGCCACCAAATTCCATCAATACCGCCGCTTCATGGATCATTTCGCCAGCTTCGCGGCCGATGATGTGCACGCCCAACACGCGATCGGTCTTCGCATCTGCGAGAACCTTCACAAAACCTTCCGTGGTCTGGTTGACCTTGGAGCGGCCGTTCGCCGTGAAGGGGAACTTACCGACGGTATATGCAACGCCGGCCTGCTTCAGCTCTTCCTCGGTCTTGCCGACGACCGACACTTCCGGTGTCGTATACACAACGCCCGGAATGACGTCGTAATTCACATGACCGGCCTGGCCGGCGATGATTTCGGCGACCGCGACGCCCTCGTCCTCGGCCTTGTGGGCCAGCATCGGACCTGCGACGACGTCACCGATTGCATAAACGCTCTTCAGTGTGGTCGCAAAATGCGGATCGATCTGCACGCGGCCGCGACTGTCGAGCGCAACGCCCGCTTCCTTCAAGCCCAGACCCTCCGTGTAAGGCACGCGGCCGATCGCGACCAGCACGACATCCGTGTCCAGCGTCTCCGCAGGCCCGCCTGCGGCCGGCTCGATCTTCACCGCCAGCGTCTTGCCGGAGGTATCGACGCTCGTGACCTTCGAGGACAGCTTGAACACAAAGCCCTGTTTTTCCAGGATGCGCTGGAATTGCTTGGCGATCTCGCCATCCATTCCCGGTAAAATACGGTCGAGGAATTCGACCACCATGACGTCGGCGCCGAGCCGCCGCCACACCGAGCCGAGCTCAAGCCCGATCACGCCGGCACCGACGATCAGTATTTTCTCCGGCACCTTGGGCAGCGACAGCGCGCCGGTCGAGGAGACGATGCGCTTCTCGTCGATCTCGATCCCCTTCAGGCGCGCGACGTCGGAGCCGGTGGCGATCACGATGTTCTTGGTCTCGACGAGTTGCGTCTTGCCGTCGGCCGAGACTTCGACCTTGCCGGTGCCAAGAATCTTGCCGACGCCGTAAATGACGTCGATCTTGTTCTTCTTCATCAGGAACTCGACGCCCTTGACGTTGCCGTCGATGCCCTGCTGCTTGAAATTCATCATCGCGGGCAAATCGAGTTTCGGCGCGGACACGCTCACACCCATCTTGGCGAAGGAGTGCGCAGCCTCCTCGAACATCTCGGAGGCATGCAGAAGCGCCTTCGACGGCATGCACCCGACATTGAGACAGGTGCCGCCGAGGGTCGCGTTCTTCTCGACTACGGCGACCTTCATGCCGAGTTGCGCCGCGCGAATGGCGCAGACATATCCGCCAGGACCGGTGCCAATGACAACGAGATCGTAAGTGGGCATGATTGAAGTCCTGTATGCTTAAGAACTGTAACGGCCGTTAGCGCCCACCCGAGACATCGAGGATGGCGCTGGTCACGTAGGAGGCTTCCTCGGACATCAGCCAGATGATCGCATTGGCGATTTCGTCAGCCGTACCGACGCGCTTCATCGGAACATTGGACGCAAGCCGATGGGCGCGGTCGGGCTCGCCGCCGGAGGCATGGATGTCAGTATCGATCAGGCCGGGTCTGATCGCGGCGACGCGAATGCCTTCCGCGGCGACTTCGTAGCCGAGCCCGATCGTGAAGGTATCGATCGCACCTTTCGAGGAGGCATAATCGACGTAGGTATTGGGCGAGCCGAGCTTGGCCGCCACCGACGACAGATTGACGATGACCCCGCCCTTACCGCCGTGGCGGGTCGACATCCGCTTCACCGCCTCGCGCGCGCACAGGATGCTGCCGGTGACGTTGACCGCCATCATGCGCTGGATGCGCTCGGCCGACATCTCGTCGACCCGCGAGGTCGGCCCGACAATGCCGGCATTGTTCACCAGCGCGTAAAGCGGGCCGAGCTTGTCAGCGGCCCTGAACAACGCAAGGATGTCACTTTCCTCGGCGACATCGCATTTCACCGCGATCACCTTGCCGCCTTTCGCCTCGATCGCGGAAGCCACGGTCTTTGCTGCAGCCTGATTGCTGGCGTACCCGATGCAGACGCGATAACCGCGTGCGGCGGCAGCGATTGCGGTGGCGCGGCCGATGCCGCGGCTCCCGCCGGTGATGATCACAACCTTGTCGGTCAATGTCGTTCCCTTTGATCCAGTGAGCTCATATCGATGGAGATCAGAGATCGAGCACCAGCCGCGCCGGATCCTCCAGGCTTTCCTTGACACGGACCAGGAAGGTCACGGCTTCCTTGCCGTCGATGACGCGGTGATCGTAGGACAGCGCGAGATACATCATCGGGCGGATCTCGATCTTGCCGGCGACGACCATCGGCCGCTCCTGGATCTTGTGCATGCCGAGAATGGCGGATTGCGGCGCATTCAGGATCGGCGTCGACATCAGCGAACCGTAGATGCCGCCGTTGGTGATGGTGAAGGTGCCGCCCTGCATCTCCTCGATCTTGAGCTGGCCGTCGCGAGCCCTGCGGCCGTAATCAGCAATCGATTTCTCGACTTCGGCGATCGACTTCTGGTCGCAATCGTGCACCACCGGCACCACCAGGCCGCGATCGGTGCCGACCGCGATACCGATGTGGTAATAATTCTTGTAGATGATATCCGAGCCATCGATCTCGGCATTGGCGGCCGGAATGTCCTTCAGCGCCTGCACGCAAGCCTTGGTGAAGAAGCCCATGAAGCCGAGCTTCACGCCATGCTTCTTCTCGAACACGTCCTTGTACTGCGCACGCATGGCCATGACGTGGCTCATGTCGACCTCGTTGAAGGTCGTCAGCATCGCTGCGGTGTTCTGCACGTCCTTCAGCCGCCGCGCGATGGTCTGGCGCAGCCGCGTCATCCGCACCCGCTCCTCGCGCGCCGCATCGTCCGGCGGCGACGGCGCACGGACCTGCACTGCGGCGGCCGGCTGATTGACCGGCGTCGGCGCCGAAGCCGCGCGCTCGATCGCGGCCAGCATGTCGCCCTTGGTGACGCGACCGTCCTTGCCGGAGCCCGGCACGGTGGAGGCATCGATGCCGCTTTCGGCCGAGAGCTTTCGCACCGATGGCGCGAGCGGAATGTCTGATGGCGCGGCCTTGGGCGGAGCGGCGGGAGCTGCGGGCGGCGGAGGCGGAGCGGCCGGCTTTGCGGCAGCCGGCGCGGCGGCCGCGGCGGCAGGTGCTGTGGCGGGCTTGGCGGCGGCCGCGCCGTCATTGATCTGGCCGAGCAACGCACCCACCGCGACCGTCTCGCCGTCCTTGGCGATGATCTCGCCCAGCGTGCCGGCCGAAGGCGCCGGCACCTCGATGGTCACCTTGTCGGTCTCGAGTTCGACCAGCGGTTCATCCACCGCGACGGGATCGCCGGCCTTCTTGAACCAGCGGCCGATGGTGGCTTCAGTAACGGATTCACCGAGCGTCGGAACGCGAATTTCGGTCATGATGTCTTCCTCGAAAACCTGTGCGGTCAAAAGCGTAGCTGTCATCCTCCGCGAAAGCGGAGGATCCAGTAACCTGAGCCGGCGGCACTTGAGCGGCACCGATTACTGGATGCCCCGCTTTCGCAGGGCATGACGGGTGGAATTGCGGTTTAGTTCAGCGCGTCGTCCAGCAGAGCCTTGAGCTGGGCGAGGTGCTTGGACATCAAGCCGGTGGCGGTCGCTGCCGCCGCAGCCCGCCCTGCGTAGCGCGGACGACGATGCGTGGCACCGATCTGGTTGAGCACCCATTCGAGATACGGCTCGATGAAGTGCCACGCGCCCATGTTGCGGGGCTCTTCCTGGCACCAGACCATCTCCGCGCCCTTGAAACGGGCAAGCTCCATCACCAGCGCCTTCAACGGCACCGGATAGAGCTGCTCGATCCGCATCAGGTAGATGTCGTCGATCCCGCGCTTCTCGCGCTCCTCGTAGAGATCGTAGTAGACCTTGCCTGCGCAAAGGATCACGCGGCGGATCTTCTCGTCCGGCACCAACTTGATCTTTTCGTCGGCATGCATCTGCGCGTCATCATAGAGAATGCGGTGGAAGGTAGTGCCCTTAGCCAGTTCCTCGAGCCGCGACACCGCGCGCTTGTGGCGCAATAGCGACTTCGGTGTCATCAGGATCAAGGGCTTCCTGATTTCGCGATGCAGCTGACGCCGCAGCACGTGAAAGTAGTTGGCGGGCGTGGTCGGATAGGCCACCTGCATGTTGTCTTCGCCGCAGAGCTGCAGGTACCGCTCAAGCCGCGCGGAGGAGTGCTCCGGCCCCTGGCCCTCATAACCGTGCGGCAGCAGGCAAACGAGGCCTGACATGCGCAGCCATTTGCGTTCGCCGGAAGAGATGAACTGGTCGAACACCACCTGCGCGCCGTTGGCGAAATCGCCGAACTGCGCTTCCCAGATTCCGAGCGCATTGGGCTCGGCAAGCGAGTAGCCATATTCGAAACCGAGCACGGCTTCTTCGGACAACAGCGAGTTGATGACCTCGTAGTGGCCCTGCTCGCCGCGGAGATGATTGAACGGCGTGTAGCGGCTTTCGTCCTCCTGATCGATCAGAACCGAATGGCGCTGCGAGAAGGTGCCGCGCTCGGAGTCCTGCCCCGAGAGCCGCACGTGATAGCCTTCCTGCAAGAGCGAACAGAAGGCGAGCGCTTCGCCCGTCGCCCAGTCGATGCCGATGCCGCTCTCGATCGCCTTGGCGCGGTTGTCGAGGAAGCGCTGAATGGTGCGGTGGACGCGGAAACCGTCCGGCACCTTGGTGATCCTGCGGCCGATCTCCTTCAGCGTCGCGATCTCGACGCCGGTGACGCCGCGACGGGCATCTTCCTCCTGGTCGGCAATCTTGAAACCGGCCCACTTGCCGTCCAGCCAGTCGGCTTTGTTCGGCTTGTAGCCGGCGCCCGCTTCGAATTCGGCATCGAGCCGGGCGCGCCAATCGGCCTTGGCCTTCTCGACCTCGCCCTCGGTGACGACCCCGTCGGCAATCAGCCGCTTGGCATAGATCTCCAGCGTCGAAGCGTGCGAGGCGATCCGCTTGTACATCACCGGCTGGGTGAAGGCCGGCTCGTCGCCCTCGTTGTGACCGTGGCGGCGATAGCACCACATGTCGATCACGACCGGCTTGTGGAATTTCTGCCGGAACTCGATCGCAACCTTGGCGGCGAACACCACCGCCTCCGGATCGTCGCCGTTCACATGGAAGATCGGCGCATCGATCATCTTCGCCACATCGGAGGGGTAGGGCGAAGAGCGCGAATAGCGTGGGTAGGTGGTGAAACCGATCTGGTTATTGACGATGAAATGCAGGGAACCGCCGGTGCGGTAGCCCTTCAGGTCCGAGAGGCTGAAGCACTCCGCCACCACGCCCTGGCCGGCGAACGCCGCGTCGCCGTGCATCAGGAGCGGTAGTACGGAGATGCGCATGTCCGGCGGATCGCCGTGCTGGTCCTGTTTGGCGCGCACCTTGCCGAGCACCACGGGGTCGACGATCTCGAGATGCGAGGGGTTCGCGGTCAGCGACAGGTGGATGCGGTTGCCGTCGAACTCACGGTCCGACGAAGCGCCGAGATGGTACTTCACGTCGCCCGACCCCTCGACGTCCTCGGGATTGGCCGAGCCGCCCTTGAACTCGTGGAACAGCGCGCGGTGCGCCTTGCCCATCACCTGGGTGAGCACGTTGAGGCGGCCGCGATGCGGCATGCCGACGACGATCTCCTTCACCCCGAGATTGCCGCCCCGCTTGATGATCTGCTCCAGAGCGGGAATCAGCGATTCGGCGCCGTCGAGACCGAAGCGCTTTGTTCCCGTGAACTTGATGTCACAGAACTTCTCGAAGCCTTCGGTCTCCACCAGCTTGTTCAGAATGGCCCGCCGGCCCTCGCGCGTAAAACTGATTTCCTTGTCGGGGCCCTCGATGCGCTCCTGGATCCACGCCTTCTGCGCCGGATTCGAGATGTGCATGAACTCGACGCCGAGCGTCTGGCAATAGGTGCGCTCACAGATCGCGACGATCTCGCGCAACGTGCCGTATTCGAGCCCCAGCACATGATCGAGGAAGATCTTGCGGTCGAAGTCGGCCTCCTCGAAGCCGTAGGTGCGCGGATCGAGTTCCTCGCGGTTGGGATGCGCCTCTATGCCGAGCGGGTCGAGGTTGGCGTGGAAATGACCCCGCATGCGGTAGGCTCGGATCAGCATCAGCGCCCGCACGGAATCGCGGGTTGCTTGGTGCAGCTCGGCTGCCGTGATTTCGGCGCCCTTGGCTTGTGCCTTTGCAGCGATCTTCTGGCCGACGGTCTTCTCCACCGTCGCCCAGTTGCCGTCCAGCGCACTCGTCAGCTCGTCCTGCGGGGCAAGCGGCCAGTTATCCCGACCCCAAGATGGGCCCTCGACATTCTTGATGACGTCGGCCGGCTGGTCCTTCAGGCTCTTGAAAAACTCCTGCCATTCGGTGTCGACCGAGGCCGGGTCTCTCTCGTAACGGGCATAAATATCGTCGATATAGCTGGCGTTGGTGCCCTGCAGAAATGACGAGAGGGCAAAGGCGGCGTTCGCGTCTTGGCGAGACATGATTGCGTCCTGGTGATTGCTTCGCGCACCCGAAATGGCGCTGTCGCCGACCCCTGGCGGGGGTCAGCGCGGTCTTAGGGACCGTTTACCTTATTTAGTGTAAATGTTCAGGCCGAAAAGAACGAAAGGCTGAATCAGGCCTTCAATTTTTCGGCGAGGGTCCGACCGAGGCGTGCCGGCGACGGAGACACGGTAATTCCAGCGGATTCCATGGCTTCGGTCTTGGAACGCGCGTCGCCTTTGCCGCCGGCAATGATTGCACCGGCATGACCCATGCGCCGGCCGGGGGGCGCCGTGACGCCGGCGATGAAGCCCACCATCGGCTTCTTGCGACCCCGCTTGGCTTCGTCCTTGATGAACCGGGCGGCATCCTCCTCGGCCGAACCACCGATCTCGCCGATCATGATGATCGAGGTGGTCTTGGGGTCGCTCAAGAACATTTCCAGCACGTCGATGAACTCGGTACCTTTAACCGGATCGCCGCCGATGCCCACCGCGGTGGTCTGGCCGAGACCCTCTTGCGTGGTTTGGAACACCGCCTCGTAGGTCAGCGTGCCCGAGCGCGAAACGATGCCGACATTGCCCGGCTTGAAGATATTGGCCGGCATGATGCCGATCTTGCACTCGCCCGCGGTCATCACACCCGGGCAGTTCGGCCCGATCAGTCGCGATTTCGAGCCCGAAAGCGAGCGCTTCACCCGCACCATGTCGAGCACGGGAATGCCTTCGGTGATGCAGACGATCAGCGGTATCTCGGCGTCGATTGCTTCGCAGATCGCATCTGCCGCGCCGGGCGGCGGCACATAGATCACCGACGCGTCCGCCCCGGTCGCCTCGCGCGCCTCCTTCACGGTATCGAACACCGGCAAGCCGAGATGCGTCGCGCCGCCTTTGCCGGGCGAGGTGCCGCCGACCATCTTCGTCCCATAGGCGATCGCAGCCTCGGAGTGGAAGGTGCCGTTCTTGCCCGTAAAGCCCTGGCAGATGACTTTGGTGTTCTTGTCGATCAGGATAGACATGTCTGTTGCTGCTTCCGCGTGAAGGTCGGTTGTCAGTGGATCCGTTTGTAGACGCCGGTGAGCACGTCGCTCCACCCCTCGGCATCGGGCGAAAACTGGATCTTCATCGAATAATTGTCGTCGTCGATGATTTCGTAGAGGTGGCGCGCATTGCCGCGCAGCGAGCCGCGCACCAGGGTCAGCACTTTACCCACCCAAGAGCCGGAGGCCGGCGAGGGCGGGAAATAGCCGAGCGAGTCGTGCCAGAACCATTTGTAGAGGCGGTCGTCGCGGTCATAGGTAAAAAGCGCGTGCGTGGCAAAAACCTCCTTGCCCTCGCGCATCTGCCTCGCGTCCTGGATCAGGTAGAAGCCGTTGAGGTCGACGCGCGCGACAACATGCGAGGTCGCAGGCCCGCCCTCGGTCCAGCGCGAGGGATAGACCACCTCCTCGCCGCTCCATTCGCCTGCGAACACGCTCAATTTGCGATGCTCCGATAGCGGCGTCGGCGCGGCGAGATGGTCCTCGGCCATGGCACTTAGCTCCCTTTGACGGCCTTCACGATCTTTTGCGCGGCGTCATCGAGGTTGTCCGCCGGCAGCACGTTGAGGCCTGATTCGCGGATGATCTTCTTGCCCTGTTCGACATTGGTGCCTTCGAGCCGCACCACCAGCGGCACCTTCAGGCCGACTTGCTTCACCGCCGCAACTACGCCCTCGGCGATGACGTCGCACTTCATGATGCCGCCGAAGATATTGACCAGGATACCCTTCACGTTGGGATCGGCGGTGATGATCTTGAAGGCAGCGGCCACCTTTTCGACCGTGGCCCCACCGCCGACGTCGAGGAAATTCGCCGGCGCCATGCCATAGAGCTTGATGATGTCCATGGTCGCCATGGCAAGGCCGGCACCATTGACCATGCAGCCGATATCGCCGTCGAGCGCGACATAGTTGAGGTCATACTTCGACGCCTCGATCTCCTTGGCGTCCTCCTCGGTCTCGTCGCGCAGCGCCACGACGTCGGAATGGCGAAACAGCGCATTGTCGTCGAAGGCGACCTTGGCGTCGAGCACGCGAAGCTGGCCCTGCTTGGTGACAACCAGCGGATTAATTTCCAGCATCGCCATGTCCTTGGCGACGAAGGCGTTGTAGAGCTGGGTCGCCAGCTTCTCCGCCTGCTTGGCAAGATCGCCGGAGAGCTTCAGCGCCTTTGCGACGGCACGGCCGTGGTGGCCCATGATGCCGGTCGCGGGATCGATCGAGAAAGAGACGATCTTCTCTGGTGTCGCATGCGCGACATCTTCGATGTTCACGCCGCCTTCAGTCGAGACCACGAAGGAGACTCTAGAGGTTTCGCGGTTGACTAGTAGCGAGAGGTAGAACTCCTTGTCGATGTCGGAACCTTCCTCAATGTAAAGGCGGTTAACCTGCTTGCCGGCGGCACCGGTCTGCACGGTCACCAGCGTCGCGCCGAGCATCTGCTTGACGTATTGCTTGACCTCTTCGGCCGACTTGGCAATGCGCACGCCACCCTTGTCGCCGGCACTGGCTTCCTTGAACTTCCCTTTGCCGCGGCCGCCGGCGTGGATCTGGCTTTTCACCACCCAAATCGGCCCGGGCACCGACTTGGTGGCGGAGTCGGCATCCTCGGGCCGCAGCACGGGGAAGCCCTTCGACATAGGCACCCCGAATTCGCCCAGCAATGCCTTGGCCTGGTATTCGTGAATATTCATCAGGGACGCTCCCCAACCCTCATCCGGGTCAACTTCTAGAGATTATGCCGCTTTGGCTCTGGTATACCATATACCAATGCGGCTTCAAAGCCCGAAACGGACCATTTCCGCGAAGGGTATGGATTACCGGCCGAGAAGGTCGGGCGCGATCTTCTTGCAGGCGTCGACCAAGCCCCGGACGGCGGCGACCGACTTGTCAAAGCCCTCGCGGTCCTTGCCGGCGAGCTCGATCTCGACGATGCGCTCGACGCCCTTGCCGCCGATCACGACGGGTACGCCGACATACATGTCCTTCACACCATATTCACCGTTCAGATAGGCGGCGCAGGGCAGCACCCGCTTCTTGTCGCGCAGATAGCTCTCGGCCATCGCAATCGCGGAGGCGGCCGGCGCGTAATAGGCGGAGCCGGTTTTCAAAAGGTTGACGATCTCGGCGCCGCCATTGCGGGTGCGGTCGACGATCTCGTCGATGCGCGCCT
>Ga0134125_10010945_pt1 | contig 10177 bp, 9 predicted proteins | sample KB31751_FD_96464 | JGI IMG/M metagenome (GOLD analysis project Ga0134125, IMG submission 96464) | Terrestrial soil microbial communities with excess Nitrogen fertilizer from Kellogg Biological Station, Michigan, USA - KB3-175-1 | ecosystem: Environmental > Terrestrial > Soil > Unclassified ... | reverse complement strand
GTCTCGGCGGCGAAGCCGTTGATCGGCCGCAACTTGATGATCCGGTGCCCCATCGTTTTCATGATCCGCCAGCCGCCGGAAGCGGTGCCGATGGCCATCGCCGTCGCGCACGACACGATCACCCACACCGGAATGTGCATATCCTGCCCGTCGTTGGTTCCCTGGGAAACGGAATATGAGGCCAGGGCCATCGTGATGATGCCCATCGATTTCTGGGCGTCGTTGGAACCGTGGGCGAAGGCCATGAACGAAGCCGAACCGAGTTGCAGGGTGCGGAAACCGCGGTTCACTTGCGACGGGCGGAGTCGCCGCACCGACCATAGCAGCAAGCTCATCAGCACGAACCCGCTCACCAGGCCGACGAGCGGCGACAGCACGAGCGCTTTCAGCGTCAATAGAACGCCCTTGGAAGTGATCAGGTCGACAAACGCATCATCGGGGGATTGGCCGGAGTAAAGGCGGTAGCACCACGCGGAGCCGACGAGGCCGCCGATCAGGGCATGCGACGAACTGGACGGGATGCCGAAATACCACGTCAACAGGTTCCAGGCGATGGCGCCGAGCAAGGCCGCGGCAATCACGAGTTGTGTGATGGAGGCGGGGTCGGCGATGTCCTTACCGATCGTCTTGGCGACGCCGACGCCGAGGAATGCCCCAATGAAATTGCACAGGGCCGCGAGAATCACGGCCGTTCGTCCCGGCAGCACGTTCGTCGACACCACGGTCGCCACGGCGTTAGCCGTATCGTGGAACCCGTTGATGTAGTCGAAGATCAGCGCGAACGCGATCACGAGCACCAGGATCGTGAACGTGCTACCCATTTTTCACCATGACGGAACGAATCACATCCATGGCGTCCTCGCACTGATCGACCCCTTCCTCAAGGCCGAAGAGCATATCCTTCTGGCGAACGAGTTCCTTGGGCGGAATGCCGTTCGAGAAGAGTTCGGCGATGGCCTGGCGATAGACGGCATCGGCTTCGTTCTCGAGGGAATGGACGGCGACGGTCGGGCCCTTGACCGACTCGGGGTCGGCGAACTTGCGGAGTTGCCGGGCGGCCACGGCGATCTCCTTGGCCGCCAATGCCGTAATCCGCACCAGTTCCTTCATTGGTTCCGTGAGAGTATCGAAGCGAAACAGCGAGGCGAACGCCGCCGTGTGTTCGATGCTGTCCACAACGTTGTCGAGGGCCTTGGCGAGGTGGGCCAGGTCTTCGCGATCGATGGGCGTGACGAAAGTCCGGTCGATCTCGTGGTAAAGGTTCTGGCAAATCGCGTCGGCTTCGGTTTCGATGGGTTTGAGGCGGCCGGCGATGGTGGCGATTTCCTCGCGGTTGGCTGCGGTGCGGAGCTCCGCGAATACCGACGCCGAACTCTCGATTTTCTCCGCCAGTCCCTCGAGCAACGTGAAGAATTGATCGGGCCGCGGCAAGAGGTAACGCAGGAGCCGGTCGATCCACATCGGGGAGAGCCTCGGGGGTGCCGGAACAGCGGTGTGGGATGATATCCGGACTGGGGACAGTTTCGACAAGCCTTGACGATTGGCGTTGCGTTTCCTCGGCGTCGTGCGGTTCTTATAACGACGGTTGTATTGCCGCTGGAAAGGCCGGGAGCTCATGGCAGCGAAACTGCGCGTCGGGGCGGTGGAGTATTTGAATGCCAAGCCGCTCATTGAGCGCTTGCCCGAATTCGCGCCTAACATCGATTTACAGTTGGACTTACCGAGCCGGCTTGCGGACCGAATGGCCACGGGTGAACTCGATGTCGGCCTGATCCCCGTTGTCGAATATCTCGCGAGTAATCCCGCCCCATTGCCCGAGTTACGGGGCAAGACTCCCCATCGATCGGCAGCTGGAGGCGGATATTCCCTGATTCTTAACATTGCAATCGCTTCGCGCGGCCCGGTTCTCAGCGTCACCCTCTTCAGCAAGAAACCGTGGGCCGAAATTCGATCAGCTGCCCTGGACGTTGGCTCCCGATCCAGTGCCGCGCTCGCGAAGATTCTGTTCGCCAAACGCTACGGGATTCATCCGGAGATTGTGCCGTTGCCAATGGACGCGCCTGCGGAAAGCCTCGGTGTGGATGCCGTCTTGCTCATCGGCGACCGGGCCATGCATGCCTGTTTGCCGGGCTTCCGCTACGCTTACGATCTCGGTCATGAATGGACCGAGTGGACCGGTTTGCCGTTCGTGTATGCTGTGTGGGCGGTGCGACCCGGCGTTTCGCTCGATGGTCTGGAAGCGGCATTCGTGAAGGCCAAGGAATACGGCGTGGCCAATGCCGGCGCAATCGCGCTGCGCGAGGCGCCGCTTCTCGGCCTCGATCCGGGCTATTGCCGCCGCTACCTGGAAACGCTGATCCGCTACGATTTGGGTGAAGCCGAATTGGCGGGCATGCGTAGATTCCAGATATTTCTTGGCGAGCCGGGAGCGTCAGCGACCGGAGTCCATAAACACTCCGGTCGCTGACGCTCCCGGCTCGCCAGGTTATTGGAGAGTTGGATGATCGACCGCATTCTCGCGAAATCCGTCGCCGGTGAACGCCTGACTCCCGACGAAGGCGCCGCGCTCTTTGAGTGCCGCGACGTCCACAAGCTCGGCCGCGCTGCCCATGCCGTCTGCCTTCGCCTCCACCCGGAGCCCTATCGCACTTACAACATCGACCGCAACGTCAACTACACCAACGTCTGCGCCGCCGTCTGCGATTTCTGTGCCTTTTTCCGGAAGTCCTCCGATGCCGATGCCTACGTTCTGCCGCGCGAGGAACTCTACAAGAAGATCGAGGAAACCATCGCCCTCGGCGGCGACCAGATCCTCATGCAAGGCGGCATGCATCCCACCTTGAAGCTGGAATGGTACGAGGAGCTTCTGGCCGATTTGCGAAGCCGATTTCCGTCGGTGAACCTGCATGCCTTTAGCCCGCCCGAAATCTGGCACTTCCACAAGATCAACAAGTTGCCGCTCCGCGAAGTGCTGGTGCGGCTAAAAGCCGCCGGCCTCGGCAGCATCCCGGGTGGCGGCGGCGAGATTCTCGTCGATCGCGTTCGCTCCGAACTCACCAAGAATAAGGCCATGACCGACGAGTGGCTGGAAGTGATGCGCGTCTGGCATCAACTGGGCGGCAAGTCGTCGTGCACGATGATGTTCGGCCACGTCGAGTCGCTGGCCGAGCGAATCGAACACCTCACGCGGCTCCGCGACCTCCAGGAGGAAACCGGCGGCTTCACCGCGTTCATTTGCTGGACCATGCAGCCGGGCCACAAAATGAGCCACTTCCCGGAAGCCGGTGCCTTCGAATACCTTCGCACCCAGGCCATCGCCCGGCTCTACCTGGACAACGTGCCGAACATCCAGTCGTCGTGGGTGACGCAAGGGGCCAAGATCGGCCAGGTCGCGCTCTTCTTCGGCGCCAACGACATGGGCAGCTTGATGATCGAGGAGAACGTGGTCGCCTCGGCGGGCACCGTGCATTACTTGACGCTCGAAGAGATCAAGCGGTGCATCCGCGAGGCGGGCTGGGAACCGCGGCAGCGGAATGTGTACTACGAATTGAACTGAGCCCGATTCGCCGCGACCCAACGCGGAGCGCGATTGCTTCGCGCTCCGCGTCGGGTCGAGGCTAACCCGGCGCCTTCGCGTTGCCAGTGTCCCTATCAACCGGCACAATAGCCGCATGACCGAAGATTTCATCATGCGGATGCGCCTCGAGGAAGTCCTGGCGTACCGCCGACTCCAACAGACCGTTCGCTCCGGCGCCAATCGCACCATCATCAACGCCGGCATCCTGCTCTTCCTCGACTACTTGATCTTCCAACTCAAAGGACGAATCGATCTCGTCATCATCATCTACTTGATGCTCGCGCTGGCGGAACTCGCGGTCGGGCTCTGGAAAAAGTTCTTCCCCACGCTCGAAGCCGTGCTCGTCGATGGGTTCGTACTCGCGGCGTTCGGCGTATTAATCCTCGGTCGGCAATTCCTCGCCTGGCAAGGGCTCATTCTGTTCCCCGTCTCGACCGTTTCGCTGGTCTTCGGCTTTGTCTGGCTGCTCGGCGCCAAGAACATGTTCAAGAACTACCGCGCCTTGTGCCGGGCCTTCCCGGAACGCCCCACCGCGGAAGTGCTCGCCTGGTTCGACGACCTGATCTACGAAATCCGCCATGCCGATCCGGCGGCCGACGACCTGGCGCTCGACCTGCCGACGCGGCCGCACTGGCGGGCGAAACTGCTTGGGACCACGGCGTTTTTCGTTTCGAAAGGCGAAGTGCTCGTGGCCGGGCCGCTCGACTTCGGCCTCACCCCCGACCCGCGCAACGCCGAGACCGGCCGCATCCGCGTTCACTTCCACATCCACGACCGCGTCTACAAGCCGTTCGAAGTGGACGAAGCCAGCTGGGCCAATTACCGAAAGTGGGTGGCCCAGCAGGCCGCACTAACATGATCGAAGTCCGCGACCTGGCGAAGACGTTCCCCGGCGGCGACGGCCAACCCGTCGCGGCCGTGGACGGCATCCGCTTCACCGTGAGGCCCGGCGAAGTGTTCGGCTTGCTCGGGCCCAATGGCGCCGGCAAAACGACCACGCTCCGCATGCTCTGCACCGTCCTCAGGCCGACCGGCGGCACCGCCACCGTCGCCGGCTACGACGTCGTCGAGCAACCCTCCGAGGTTCGCCGCCACGTCGGCTTTCTCTCCGCGAACACCGGCGTCTACGATCGCATGTCCGCCTGGGAAATGGTTTCCTACTACGGCCGCCTGAACCAGATTCCGCCGGACGAACTTCAGCAGCGGATGGAAGAACTGTTCGACACGCTTCAGATCAACTCGTTCCGCGACGTGCCGGGCGCCAAGATGAGCACGGGCATGAAGCAGAAGGTTTCGATCGCCAGAGCCCTGGTGAACGACCCGCCCGTGCTGATCTTCGACGAACCGACGGCGGGGCTCGATGTGCTGGTGCAGCGGGCCGTGCTGGAGAGCATCAAGCAGCTTCGCGGCCGGGGCAAAACCATCATCTTTTCGACGCACATCATGCGTGAGGTCGAGAAACTCTGCGATCGCGTGGCGATCATGTCCAAGGGGAAGATCGTGGTGTGCGGCACCCTCGACGACTTGCGGCAAATGCACAACGAGCAGGATTTGGAGGAACTCTTCTTTGCCCTCGTCAGCTAAGATTCCATAATAGCACTCGAACTCAAATCGCTTTCGGCCGCCGATAGAAGCGGTTCGCCAATAGCCCCTCTAATACGAACAGCATCAGCACCCCAATCAAGAGCCACGGGAATAAATCGACCGGATGCTGAAAGGGATCGAGTTTCGCCAACAGTTCCGCCAGCGGCACGTTCTTGCCGACCGGCACCACCGAATCCGGGCCAGTCAGGTCTTCGATCCCTTCCACGGGGGCCTTATCGAGCGTGCTCTCGTCCGCCGGGACGTTGAGGCTGAATCCCTCGATCCAGCGCGGTGTTCCCGCCGGTGGCTCGGTGGCCGGGGAGAGTTGGAAGCTACCGGCCGCGTTGGTGCGCGGCGGGCCGAGCCGCAGTTCCGTTTGCCGATCCGCGATGCGAATCAAGGCATCCGGGCTCGCGACGCCGGTTCCCTCCAGGATCAAGTTGTCGCGGCGACCGCTCAGAATCTTCGCCAGCGGAACGATCACCGTCGTGCCGCAGGCATAATTGAAGTTCGCCTCCGCCGCCGACCCCGCCAGATACCGCAACAGGATGTCCGGAAATGCGACAGCCCACGAATTCGCCGACCAGTAATCGTTCCACTCCGGCGGCTGCAGGTCCATTTTGGTCGTCAATAGCAGGGTTTTCCCCTTAAGAACCTTGCGTTCCAGAACGGCCGGGTAACATTTGTCGATGGCGTCGTCGTTGTCGTAATGGGCGACGACGGTGCCGCCGCCCTGCGGGTCGATCGCCCAGAACTTCCACGCCTTCCGCGGGGAACGCACCGCGTCCACGTCCCCCTTGGCCTTCCACGCCTTGATCGACGCGAGCATCGGATGCTGCAATTCCGCATCAGCTTGGGCGTTGTTCTCCACGAGCACGTACCAGGCGAGGCCGTTGCGGCGGTTCCTATCGTTTTCGGCTTTCGGTTCCGGGAAGTTCCGCGTGTCGATCGGCTTATCCTGGAAAGCGCCAGGAAGCAGGCGGCTCGCGGCTTCGCCTTTGTAAGCGTCGAGCGCGAGGTGATCCTCGCCGCCGGGAATCACGATCAACTTGCCGCCGCCTTCCACGTACTTCTGCAGCTTGCCCCACAGGTCCGCGTCCGGCCTGGCCACGCTCAGCATGGTGACGACTTCGAAGGCACTCAAGTCCGCCGGGACGGCGTCGCTCTTCACGACCTCGCACGCGAAGTCGCGCTTCTCCTTGATGGCGAGCCGCCACAACCCGGCGTCGCCGAAGTCGCCTGTCGCCGGGTCGATCGGCGAATCGACGATGGCCAGCACGCGCCGCCCCTCGGCCACGCGGAACGTGAAGTATCGCGCGTTGTCCGCCATCAGGGCGTCCTTGTTTTCCAGTTCGAAGAGAATTTGATGCAAGCCGGGTTTCAGGTCGCGGAAATTGAAGGTGACGGTCTGCGTCTGGCCGTCGCGGATATCGACTTCCTTGCGGGCCGGCTTCAGGTCATCCAGCGCCGCGACCACGACGACCTTGGCATCGAGGCCGACCGCGGCTGCGGCAACCGTTACCGCGATCGGCTGGTTCGCCGGGACGATCTGCGGTCGATTGTCCGCCATCTCGGCGGAGAGTAGTGCCACATTCACCGGCTTGTCCGCGCCGACATCGATGACCGCATGCGCCGGCGGCGGGGCCGGAATCGTGTCGCGGAGTTTCTTCAAGTCGTCGATCCGCGATGCATCCCACGACGACGCAGCACGATCGGTGAACACAGCAACCAGTCGCGGCAGCGTCTCGGCATTGTCCGATTGCTCATCGACGGTTTTGAGCAATTGATAGGCGTGGCCGATGCTGGCGGTGATGGATTGGGCGCCGCCGAGTGTCGTCGCCGGCAGGCCGGGCTTGGGGGCAAGCCTGGCGATCTCGGCGAGTTTGTTGCGGGCATCCGAAGGCGACGCAAGCCAGTCGCCGCCGGGGTCGCCGCTCTCCAGAATCGCGATCCGCGAACCGTCCGGCAAGTCGTTGATCAGTTCCGCGGCCCGGCGGCACGCTTCATCCAGATGCGAGCGGTCCCCTTCGGCATAGCCCATGCTCGGGCTGGTATCGATGACGATCACCACGGCGAGAGGTTGTTTCCCCGAAATGTCGATGAGCCCGGTGCTGAGCAGCGACGGTTGATAGAGGGCGAGGCAGAAGAAGGCGATGAGCAGCATCCGAAGGGCGAGCAGGATGAAGTGGCGGAGGCGAAGTTTGCGCTGGTTGGTCTTGAGTCGCTGTTTGAGGAAGCGGAAGGCGGGAAACGGAAGCCGTTTCGGCTCCTGTTTCATGATGAGGTGCAAGAGGATCGGCAAGCCGACGAGGGCGGCTCCCACGATCAGGATCGGATTCATGGGGTCATTTTACGGCGATTGGGGCCAAAGGGGAAATGCGCGCACAGGCAGGAATGCCTGTGCCACCAAGAGGACGGGCAGGAATGCCGGTGCCGCCTACAATGCTCCCATCTTTTCTCGCGAGCGATTCACCATGAGCCGATTCCTTGTCGCGCTGGCCGCACTGGCCCTGGCCATGCCGCTTTTCGGCGCCGAGCCCGGTTGGAAAGCCGGATTCGCCAAGGTGAAGATCACCCCGGAAAAGCCGATGTGGATGTCCGGCTACGCATCGCGGACCAAGCCGGCGGAGGGAACCGAAATCGACCTGTGGGCCAAGGCCGCCGTGTTGCAAGCCGCCGACGGCAAGAAGCTCGTTCTCGTCACGCTCGATCTGGTCGGGATCGATCGCGGCACGTCGCAAGCGATCTGCAAGCGGCTGATGGAAAAGCACAAGTTGCCGCGCGAAGCGATCGCCCTGGCCGTGTCGCACACGCACTGCGGCCCCGTGGTCGGCTCGAATCTCGCGACTGCGTTTTTCCTCGACGCGGCGCAGGCCAAACTGGTGGCCGACTACGCCGCGGCCTTGCCGGGCAAGGTTGTCGAAGCGGTGGACGCAGCCGTGGCGGCGCTCGAACCGATGTCCCTGTCCTGGGCCGTGGGGCGGGCGGGATTCGCCGTCAATCGCCGCGAAAACAAGGAAGCGGACGCACCGATGCTTCGAGACAAGGGCTTATTGAAAGGCCCGATCGATCACGACGTGCCGGTGCTCGCCGCCCGCGATGCCAAGGGCAACCTCAAGGGAATCGTCTGCGGATATGCTTGCCATGCGACGGTGATGGCCTACCAAAAATGGTCCGGCGACTATCCCGGATTCGCCATGCGCGACCTGGAGAAGGCACATCCGGGAGCGATCGCACTGTTCTTCGCCGGTTGCGGGGCGGATCAGAATCCGTTGCCGCGCCGAGAACTGGCCCTCGCCAAGCATTACGGCAAGCAACTCGCCGACGCCGTGGAAGCCGTGCTCGCCAAACCGATGACGCCGCTCGATCCGCGCTGCGCCGCGATCTACCGCGAGATCGAACTTCCTCTGAAGGAAGTGCCGACGCGCGAGGAACTCATCAAGCAATCGCAGGATGCCGACAAGTACATCGCGGCGCGGGCCAAGATGCACTTGAAGCAACTCGAGGCCGGCCGCGACATTCCCGCTTCTTATCCGTATCCCGTGCAAACCTGGCGGCTCGGCAACGATTTGCCGGTCGTCATCCTCGGCGGCGAGGTCGTCGTCGATTACTCGCTCCGCTTGAAAAAGGAACTCGGCGGCAAGCCGTGGATCATGGGATATGCCAACGACGTGATGGCGTACATTCCTTCCGCGCGCGTGTTGAAGGAAGGTGGCTACGAAGGCGCCCGGTCGATGATCTATTACGGCCTTCCATCTGTGTGGGGCGATTCGATTGAGGAACGGATCGTCGCCGAGGTCAAGAAGCAGTCGGCAACCAAATGACGACGGGATGTCATGCCGCGCTATGTGATCCTCGAACACGATTGGCCGATGCGGCACTGGGATTTGCTCCTCGAAGCCGGCGAATCGCTCCGCGCCTGGCGCTTGCTGGAAGAACCTCGCACCGGCGGCCCCATCCCCGCGGAAGCCAATCTCCCCCATCGTTTGTTCTATCTGGACTACGAAGGGCCGATTCCCGGCGACCGCGGCCAAGTTCAACGCTGGGATTCCGGGACTTTCATATGGGTCGAGAACGAACCGGAGCGTGCGATCTTCGATTTGGAGGGCAACCGCCTCACCGGCCGGTTCGTTATCGCGGACACCTCCTTTCGCCCCTTATGAAGGCTCCAGGTTGGAGCGGTTCTCCAATTTGGAATTTGGAATCTGGAACTTGGAACTTGGAACCCTACTATACCCACGCACAGTATCCGGACCGCGGGGATCGATTCCATGTCCCTGGACGAAACGACGCCTCTTCCCCCACAGATTTGGGAGCCGCTTTCGCCCCTCGAACGCCGCATTCTTGGCGTGCTCGTCGAAAAGCAAAAGACATCCAAGACCGCCGACACTTATCCGCTTTCCCTGAACGCGCTCACGACCGGCTGCAATCAGAAATCGAACCGCGACCCGGTCCTCAACCTGGGCGAGGATGAGGTGGAAGAAGGTTTGGCCGTCCTTCAGAAAAAAGGGCTGGTCGTTCGCTTGACGAGCGGCCGCGTCGATCGCTTCAAGCACGAACTTTACGACAAGTGGACGCAGCATGGGGCGCAAATGGCGGTGCTAGCGGAGCTCTTGCTGCGTGGTCCGCAGACCAAGGGCGAGCTCCGCACCCGCGCCGCCCGCATGGACCCAATCGATTCACTGGAAGCGCTGGATGAAGTGCTCCGGCCGCTGCTCGAACGCCGCTTGGTTCTTTACCTCACGGATCCGGATCGCCGCGGGGCGATTATTTCCCACGGATTCTATTCGCCCGACGACATCGTCCGCCTGAAGGCACAGTTCGCCGGCGCCGCGCTTGCGGAAGCCGCGCCCTCGCGTTCGGAGTCACCCGCAGTCGCAACCGACATGGAAAATCGCTTGAAGGAAGCCGAGACTGACATCCAACACTTGAAGGCCGTCGCCGCCCGCCTCGAACGCCAGTTGGCCGATTTGCATCAACAATTGGGTTTGGCGCCCCCGACCTAGACCAGCACCG
>Ga0134125_10010944_pt1 | contig 10177 bp, 7 predicted proteins | sample KB31751_FD_96464 | JGI IMG/M metagenome (GOLD analysis project Ga0134125, IMG submission 96464) | Terrestrial soil microbial communities with excess Nitrogen fertilizer from Kellogg Biological Station, Michigan, USA - KB3-175-1 | ecosystem: Environmental > Terrestrial > Soil > Unclassified ... | reverse complement strand
TGATTCCCACCACCCGCGAGCTGACCACCTTGGGCCACGCCCCGGTCGGAACGCAGGTAAACCTCGAAGTCGATGTGATCGCGAAATACGTCGAGCGGTTGATGTCGGCAAAATAGGCTGTTACCTGCGAAAACAAGTATGACCCGGCAAGTTCAAGAGCGCCATGAGCGGTGGCGCGAACAGGACATGGCCCGCATCCACGAGGGGATGTTGCGAGCCGGGCTTGCCAAAAGCTTTGCGACGCCCACCCGATGGAAGAGGACGAAGAGTGAGACGTCAAGTGCGGCAGGCGAATTGCTATCACGCTGGCATAAAATCGGTAGCGTGATGCCTGCTGAAACGTTGCGGTCGATCTAAAGGAAATGTGATGGCGCCAAGTTCGAGATCCGCAAGGTTTGTCGGGCTCAGCCGATTTAGAACCGCGCTGTCCATACTTGCGCGAGCTCATACGCCCCGCGGTCGGCTGCAGCGCTGGTAAGTCGCCGGCGACGCTGTGGCCGAAATCGGCCACGAAGGATGTGATGCGTTAGTACCATGGCGATTGCTATTAACTTCCCATTGAATGTTCGACAGGGGATGTCGTGCCAGTTCCCGTCGCCCGCTGGATTTTCCTCGCAGACAGCCAGTCGGTTCCTTCCCACCGGGATCCCTTCTGGATTTGGCCCGTAGACGACCACAATGTCACGGCAATCGAAGCGTATGGGACTCTTGCCGTAGCCGTAGTTAGCGTGGTGATCGCGTTCCTCATCTGGCGGGGCGTCAAAGCTACGCAGGCCGATGTGAATGCTACGCGGGCTGAGATACAAACCAGCGCTATCCAAACCATCGCAGGCGAGATATTGACGCTCGGCCGATGGTTGGCTGACAACCCCAACTATGTAAAAGCGTTGAAACTTCCCGCCGATCAGGAAACTGAGACGGGCGAGGCCGTGGCAACTGTCCACACTGACTTCATGGATGCCGTTTTTAGCCAGGAAAAGCTTTTCCCCCCTGGGGATGTCGAGATATGGATAACGTGGTTTCAAAACCGGATGGATGCGTGGCCGCAGCTAGACAAGTTTGTGAGAACCCACCTTCACTGGTACCCCGACTATATGAAGCGCGTATTTCCCGAAGGTGATGTCGGTAGCCCAAAAACGATGGTCGCCAAGCTGAGCCCCGAGCAGGTGGACAAGCCGAACCCTGTTGAAAAGGCCTAGGACGGCGCTAGAACGGCGTTACTACGCCTACGTATTCCAGGAGCTGAACGGATGGGGGCAGGCGAAAGGCGCACGAATCATTGAGCATTTCGACCTGATGCCCGACGAAGCGCGCGCGCCGGTGTTCGAGCAGATGCCCGACGAAGCGTTCGAACCGATGCGCGACGAATTGCTCGAGCTAATGCGCGACGCACTGCAATGCGCGACCGAAGCCTCATCGTTCCTGCTGAAGCAACTGACGTCACTCGATGGCAGGCGCGGCGATTTGGTGAGCAAGCGGCTCGAAGAGTTCGCGCGACGGTGGTGGCGGCTAAGTATGGGTTTTTCAAAGACGCGAACGGCGAACTCCGGTACCGCCCGAAAGCAGCCAACGGAGAGACCTTCGCCAGCAGCGAGGGCTACCAGTCAAAGGCTGCCGCGGAGAACGACATCAACCGGGTAAGGACAAAGCACCCGATGGCGCGGTGGTCCACGAACCTGAGCCTACGGAAACTGCGCACGACATAGCAGTGAGAAAGCAGCGCAAGCTAAACGACTTGGCCCGAAGGTATAACAAATGGCAAACGTTTGTAGGTGGCGTCCTTACGGCGAAAGCGTTGCGAGAACACGCTTTTTGCTTCGTCAGCGCGATCAGCTTCCGGTTAGCGTGCTGTGCTCGTCGAGCAGTTGATCGACCAGAGCGACTAGACGGCTCGTCGCCATGCTTGCGGATGGACCAGCGCACCGCGGCCAGGAGCGGCCGTTCGGCGTCGATGGTCGCATGTACCGGAGCGCACGTCCGCCCGCGCAGCTGGCGCCACTTCGCTCGCGGCGCAACTCGTACAGCCCGCGCTTCCCTGTGATTTGTGCGGAATGGGCCAGCTTGCATATCGGTGCCGCCATACTGGCCGTTGTACAGACACCCGACCATTGGTGCGGCTGGTTCACGCGGTGACGGGAGTTCCGGGTTCGCAAGCAACGCGCCGAAGGCTTCGCCCAGGTCAAGCTGCCGTTTCAGCCAATGCGCCAGCTACACATATTGCGTAGGCAGTTACCTGATTTGCTGTGTTTATGCAGGTAGCTAGTACGTCTAGTCACAAGTACGAACGGTTGATGTCCCGCTGATCAAGCCGTCGGGATAACCGGGGTGTCGGCGTGGTTCATACTGAATGCAACACGTAGGGCTTCTCGTGTGGGCCGTTTTGACAGTGTTCCCGCCCGCAAGCGGGGACGGCGAGGTAGCAGAGATGACGAGGTTGGACTCCGTCGAGAGGGCGGTTGCCGACATTGCGGCCGGCAAGGCCGTCATCGTCATCGACGACGAGGACCGTGAGAACGAGGGCGACCTGATCTTCGCCGCCGAGAAGGCGACGCCGGAGATGGTGGCGTTCATGGTGCGCTATACCTCAGGATACCTGTGTGTGCCGCTGGACGGCGCGATCTGCGACCGCCTGGGGTTACTGCCGATGTACGCGGTAAACCAGGACAAACACGGAACCGCCTACACCGTCACGGTGGACGCGAGAGATGGTGTGGGCACCGGGATTTCGGCTTCGGACCGGGCTACCACGATGCGCTTGCTGGCCAACCCCACCAGCATCGCCGACGATTTCACCCGCCCCGGTCACGTGGTTCCGTTGCGCGCCAAGGATGGTGGCGTGCTGCGCCGCCCCGGTCACACCGAGGCCGCGGTCGACCTGGCCCGAATGGCCGGCCTGCAGCCCGCGGGCGCGATCTGCGAGATCGTCAGCCAAAAAGACGAAGGCTCGATGGCGCAGACCGACGAGCTGCGGGTCTTCGCCGACGAACACGATCTCGCCATGATCACCATCGCCGACCTGATCGAGTGGCGGCGCAAACACGAGAAGCACATCGCCCGGATCGCCGAGGCCCGGATCCCGACTCGGCACGGCGAATTCCGTGCCATCGGCTACGCCAGCATCTACGAGGAAGTCGAACACGTCGCGCTGGTTCGCGGCGACATCGCCGGACCGAACTCGGACGGCGACGACGTGCTGGTGCGCGTGCACTCCGAGTGCTTGACCGGTGACGTCTTCGGTTCCCGCCGCTGTGACTGCGGACCCCAGCTGGACGCCGCAATGGCGATGGTCGCCCGCGAGGGGCGCGGCGTCGTCCTGTACATGCGCGGCCACGAGGGCCGCGGCATCGGTCTGATGCACAAACTGCAGGCCTATCAGCTGCAGGACGCCGGCGAAGACACCGTCGACGCCAACCTCAAGCTCGGATTACCCGCCGACGCAAGGGATTACGGAATCGGCGCGCAGATCCTGGTGGACCTCGGGGTGCGCTCGATGCGGTTGCTGACCAACAACCCGGCCAAGCGGGTGGGGCTGGACGGGTACGGCCTGCACATCATCGAACGGGTTCCGCTTCCGGTGCGCGCCAACGCGGAGAACATTCGTTACCTGATGACCAAGCGGGACAAGATGGGTCATGACCTGGTCGGGCTGGACGACTTTCACGAATCCGCCCATCTGCCGGGTGAGTTCGGGGGCGCCTTATGACTCGCGCCGGCGACGATGCAGAACGAAGTGATGCTGAGGAGCGGCGCCGATGAGCCCCGGGCTCGCTTGCCGGGGAGAGCGGCGCCGATGAGCGGTGGCGCCGGCGTGCCGGAAGTGCCGGCGCTTGACGCTTCTGGAGTGCGGCTCGGCATCGTGGCAAGCACCTGGCACAACGAGATTTGTGACGCGCTGCTGGCCGGCGCCCGCAAAGTCGCCGCCGAGTCGGGTGTCGACAACCCCACGGTGGTCCGCGTGCTCGGCGCCATCGAAATCCCGGTGGTGGCACAGGAGCTCACGCGTAACCACGATGCCGTTGTCGCGTTGGGTGTCGTGATCCGCGGGCAGACACCGCATTTCGAGTACGTCTGTGATGCGGTGACCCAGGGCCTGACCCGGGTTTCGCTGGACGCGTCGACGCCGGTTGCCAACGGGGTGCTGACCACCGACAACGAGGAGCAGGCGCTGGATCGGGCCGGGCTTCCGGCGTCGATCGAGGACAAAGGGGCCCAAGCGGCCGGGGCGGCGCTGTCCGCGGCGCTCACCCTGCGCGAGTTGCGCGCCCGGTCGTGACGTCGCCGGCCGACGGACAGACCTGGGATGCTGTGCTGCGTCCCCATCGCACACCGTTGTTCGCTTACGGGGCAGCGGTTCTCATCGCCGGCGCGCACATCGCGGTGGGGCTGTTGCTCAAGGTGAGGTCCACCGGGGTGGTCTTTCAGACCTCCGACCAGGTGGCGATGGTGGTGCTCGGGTTGGTCATTGCCGGCGCCGTGCTGTTGTTCGCACGCCCCCGGCTGCGGGTCGGGCCCGCCGGCGTATCGGTGAGAAACCTGTTGGGGGACAAGCTGATCGAATGGCGCGACGTTGTCGGCGTCTCGTTTCCGGTGGGTCACCGCTGGGCGCGGATCGACTTGCCCGACGACGAATACATCCCTGTGATGGCCATCCAGGCTGTCGACAAGGGCCGCGCGGTGGACGCCATGGACACGGTGCGCTCCCTGCTGGCGCGCTATCGTCCGGACCTACAGACCCCCTGAGCCCAGCGACGACGCCTCCCCGGTCTGAGCCCGGGAGGCGTCGTCGCCTGGTGGTCTAACGCTCGAGTCGGAAAATCGGTACCGGACGCACTCAGTACCGGGTGCAGCTCGTCATCATCTGCTGGAAAATCGGCAGGGCCTGCTGGGCCCCCTGGTTGTGCTCGATCGCGTGCAGCAGATTCACCCGCTGATCGGGCGACGAGGCCAGGTACTGCTGCAAGAACTGCTGGTTGGGCGGCGATTGATCAAGGTACTGAGCGGCCATCGGGTTTTCCGCGTGCACCGCCCGCATTGCCTGGTCGTAGCTGCAGGTCGTGTTGATCATCGGACCGTAATCGGGGCTGGCCGATGCGACCCCGGCCCCAGCGGTCGACGCCAACGCCAGGCCGCCGACGGTGACGGCCAGTTTGGCCCACGAACGCTTCATCATTTACGGACTCCCTCCATTGCTGTGCCCCCACTCTAACGTTGAGTTAGAAGCTTGGTAGCCAGAACGGAGGCCGCCCAAACCGCCGGCAACGCGCGCGGGGCACTCAGGGGGCGTCCGCCCGCCCTGCTTCCGGACCCTCGTTTTCCGGCCCCCAGCTGCTCGGTAGCAGCGGCATTCGGGGTCCGTCGTCCAGGGAATCGCCGCCGATTGTGGTTAACCCCACTGGAGCGGCATCCGCCCCGTGGGCGGTGCCGGCGAACCCCAGGGGTCCCGCGCCCCGGTCCGAGGCCGTCACCGGCGTTTTGCCGGCCGGATCCGCGTTCGAGTCCGCATCGAGGTATTCGTAGCGGCGCCCGGGGTCGATCAAGCCCGGCCGTTGGCGCCGACGGCGGTGGGCCAGCTCCCCTCGGGCCGGTGCCGCCGCCGCCGCGACGGCGGCGGGCTCGAACGACCTCTGTTCGGCCCGCGAGCCGGCGCGGATGTCCGCGCCGGCCCCGATGCCCGGCGGCCCCACGACGTACGGGTAACTGAAACCGGGGGCGCCGGCCGCGGGCGTCGGCGCGGGCGCCGCGATCGATGCCGGGGCCGCCGCCGGTGCGGGCGCGGGCGCCGCGGCGGGTGCCGGGGTTGCGGCGGGTGCGCTCAGACCGGGGGCCATCGCGACGGGCGCTCCCGTGTGGGACGGAGCCGGCGCGGCCGCCACGCCGGGCAGCGCAGGCGCGGGCGGGGCGACGCCGGCCAGCCCGGCCAGCCCCGCCAGGCCGGCCGCCCCCGCGACGGGGATGAAGGGGGCGATCAGGCCCACCGAGAGCTGCGACAATTGCGGCACTTGGGGAATGAAGGTGTAGAGGGACTCGCCCGCCCAGTGCGGAACCTTGAGGAGTAGCGGGTCAGTCAGCAGGCTGTGGATGGTCGTGGACGGGTTGGATCCAGAGCTCAGGTCCGTGTTGAGTTCTTGGGCAACCATTTGCACGCGATCTACCCACCAGCTCAGCTGATCTGCGCCCCCGCCCGCATCTTGGTTGGGGGGGTTGGCCAGCTGGATCGGCGGGGGTGGCGCGGTGGGCGGGACCCACGTCATCGCGGTCTGGGACACCGCTTCATACATCGCCATCGCGGTGGCCGCCCGCAGCCACATCTGCAAATAGTCGAACTCATTTTGCGCGATCGGAATCGTATTGACACCAAGGAAATTCGTCGCTATCAGTGAGGCGTTCAGGGCTTTGTTGGCTGCTATCTCTGCCAGCGTCGGCATGGCGGCCAACGCGGCGTGGTAGGCCGCGATCACGGTGTCGTGCTCGAGGGCCGCCGCCGTGGCGTTGGCGCTGTTCTGTAAAAGCCAGGCCAGGTACGGCACGTGCGCGGCCACGAATGCCTCCGCGGTGGGGCCCTGCCACGTCCCGGCCTGCACCTCCGCTAACAATTCGCTGAGTTCGGTGGCCGCCGTATCGTATTCGGCGCTCAACGCCAGCCAGGCCGCCTCCGAGTTCAGCAACGATGCGGGCCCCGGGCCGGTGGAGAGCGCCGCCGAATTCACTTCCGGCGGGAATGCGGCCCAGATCGGCATCGTCATCGTTGGCCACCCTCGTAGTTGCGAAACTGCGATCTCGTTCGAAGGCTCCGACGCCGATATCGCGTGGTGCCAGGTCAACTGACGCGTCGATAGGGGCAGCGGCGATGCGGACAGTGATCCGCATGTAGTGGAGTTTATCCCGAAACAAACCGTAAACGCGGACATGATTCCCGGCTTTCACCGGAAATACGAAGCTAATTGTCAGCTATTGGACAGCCGGGCGAGGAACCCGTTCAGGAGCAGCGTCTGCACCAGCCCGGCCTGCTGCGGGGCGCTGAGCCCAGGCAGCTCGCCGACCCGAAACGGCTCGGTCCTCGAGGCGAGGAACCGCATCGCGGCTTCGTGGTCGGGCCCGGCACTCACCGACAATTGAGCGAAGTGCAGGACGACCCGATCGGCGACGCGCGTCACCCGCGCGTAGAGCGGTTCGTGCTTGCGCACCAGCGTCTGCGCGTCGATCCCGACCGTGTCGCTGACACTTCCGACCGGTGGGCAGCGGCCGCGCCGGACCAAGACGTCCTCCAACGCGCCGAGACCGTCCGCGACGATCCCCGGTTCCTCGACCGTTCGCAGCGCGTCGCGCACCAGGTCGCCCAGGCCGGCGCGGACGCCCGCGTCGTCCAGGTGCCGCGGCGACAAGCGGGTGTGCAACCCGGGATCCCGCAGGCTCAGCGCGTAGAGCGCGTGCGTGATCAGCGTCAGCACGGTGGGCGCGTGCAGCCCGATCGTCAAATGGACGGACGGCTCCGAGCGCGTTTCGGCCGAATGCACTTGGCCGCGTGGCAGATACAGCACATCACCGGCGCGCAGGCGTACGTCGGTCGCCGACGTCAGCCCGTCCGTCCCGACCCCCTTGCGGCTCTGGATCTCGTGTGCTGGCACGGGGGCATCGGTGGACACATGCCATGTCTTGGACCCCTGGATTTGCAGGACCAGCACGTCGTGCGGGTCGTAGTGGGGGACAAAGCCCGTGGAGTCCGGCGGCGTGACGTAGGCATTGACCCGCGTCGGAAAGTTCAGCTCGACCTCGAGCGAATGCGACAGCGCGGCCACCGTGCGCAGGTACCGCTCGAGACCATTGAGCACGATGGTGTACCCGTTCGCCAGGCAGTCGCGGGCGAGGGCCGGGTCGAGACTGCCGTCGCTGCGGCGGTAGCCGGCGGGATCCTTGTCCTGGCCGCCCTTTACCAGCCGCAAGGCCGACGGTTCTGGCCGCACATGCTCGAGCAGTTCGTCGACGATCGAGGGCCCGGGCAGCAGGCGGTCGAAATAGCCCGGATGGCACCGCTGGATGTGGTGGTACCTGGTCGCCCAGATCTCGTCGAGGAACGTGTCGACCGGCAGAGGCTGCAGCAACCAGGCGAGCGACGGCTCGACGGCCAAATCTCCTCCCAACCCTCCCAACCCTTTCCAACCTCTGCAAACGTTCGCGGGCGACCGGTAGGGACCACAGTAGACCGGCACCCCCACGCGCCCCGCCGTTCTCGGCACGTCGTCCGCGGCTACTAGCCTGGATCTGTGCCAGATCCCGCCACGTATCGCCCCGCGCCCGGGTCCATCCCGGTCGAGCCGGGCGTCTACCGATTCCGGGATCCGCACGGCCGGGTCATCTATGTCGGCAAGGCCAAGAGCCTGCGGAGCCGGCTGACGTCCTACTTCGCCGATGTCGCCGGCCTGCATCCGCGGACGCGGCAGATGGTGACCACCGCGGCCAAGGTCGAGTGGACGGTGGTCAACACCGAAGTCGAGGCGTTGCAGCTCGAATACAACTGGATCAAAGAGTTCGACCCGCGCTTCAACGTCCGCTATCGCGACGACAAGTCCTATCCGGTGCTGGCGGTCACCCTCAACGAGGAGTTCCCGCGGCTGATGGTCTATCGCGGACCGCGCCGCAAAGGGGTGCGCTATTTCGGGCCCTACTCGCACGCGTGGGCCATCCGGGAGACGCTGGATCTGCTCACCCGGGTGTTTCCGGCGCGCACCTGTTCGGCGGGAGTGTTCAAGCGGCACAAGCAGATCGACCGTCCTTGCCTGCTGGGCTACATCGACAAATGCGCGGCGCCCTGCGTCGGCAGGGTCAGCGCCGAACAGCATCGCCAGATCGTGGACGATTTCTGCGACTTCCTGTCCGGCAAGACCGACCGGTTCGCCCGCGAGCTGGAACAGCAGATGAACGCCGCGGCCGAGCGGCTCGATTTCGAGCGGGCCGCGCGGCTGCGCGACGACCTCGGCGCGCTGAAGAGGGCGATGGAAAAGCAGGCCGTGGTGCTCGGTGACGGCACCGACGCCGACGTGGTGGCCTTCGCCGACGACGATCTCGAGGCCGCGGTGCAGGTGTTTCACGTGCGCGGCGGCCGGGTCCGCGGTCAGCGCGGCTGGATCGTCGAAAAGTCCGCCGACCCCGGCGATTCCGGCGAGGAGCAGTTGGTCGAGCAGTTCTTGACGCAGTTCTACGGCGAGCAGGCCGAATTGGGAGGCGCCGCAGACGAATCGGTGAACCCCGTGCCGCGCGAGGTGCTGGTGCCCTGCCTGCCCTCCAATGCCGACGAGCTGACGAGTTGGTTGTCCGGCCTGCGCGGATCCCGGGTGGCGCTGCGGGTGCCGCGGCGCGGCGACAAACGGGCGCTGGCCGAAACCGTGCAGCGCAACGCGAAAGAAGCACTGCAGCAACACAAGCTGAAGCGGGCCGGTGACTTTAACGCTAGATCCGCTGCCCTGCAGAACATTCAGGAAGCCCTCGGTCTGTCCGAGGCGCCGCTGCGTATCGAATGTGTGGATATCAGCCACGTGCAGGGCACCGACGTGGTGGGCTCACTGGTGGTGTTCGAGGACGGCCTGCCGCGCAAATCGGACTACCGTCACTTCGGGATCCGGGAAGCCGCCGGGCAGGGACGCTCCGACGATGTCGCCTCCGTCGCCGAGGTGACCCGCCGCCGCTTCGCACGGCACCTGAGCGAACAAAACGACCCGAATATGCTTTCGCCGGAAGGGAAGTCTCGCCGGTTCGCCTACCCACCGAACCTGTACGTCGTCGACGGCGGCGCGCCGCAAGTCAACGCGGCCAGCGCGGCGCTCGAGGCACTCGGCGTCACCGATGTCGCGGTGATCGGTCTGGCCAAACGGCTGGAAGAGGTGTGGGTCCCCTCGGAACCCGACCCCGTCATCATGCCGCGTAACAGCGAAGGGCTTTACCTGCTGCAACGTGTCCGCGACGAGGCGCACCGGTTCGCGATCACCTACCATCGCAGCAAGCGATCCAAGCGAATGACGGCATCGGTGCTGGATTCGGTGCCAGGATTGGGCGAACATCGCCGTAAGGCATTGGTAAGCCATTTCGGATCGATAGCCCGCCTCAAGGAGGCCACCGTCGACCAGATCACCGCCGTTCCCGGCATCGGTGTCGCCACCGCTACCGCCGTCCTGGAGGCGCTGCG
>Ga0134125_10010942_pt1 | contig 10179 bp, 10 predicted proteins | sample KB31751_FD_96464 | JGI IMG/M metagenome (GOLD analysis project Ga0134125, IMG submission 96464) | Terrestrial soil microbial communities with excess Nitrogen fertilizer from Kellogg Biological Station, Michigan, USA - KB3-175-1 | ecosystem: Environmental > Terrestrial > Soil > Unclassified ... | reverse complement strand
GTGTGGTTGGCGATGATCTGATCCAGCCGCTTGCGGATGTCGATGATCTCGCGCGCGTGGATCTCGATGTCGGTGGCCTGACCCTGGAACCCGGACGAGACCTGGTGGATCAGGATCTTGGCGTTGGGCAGCGCCATCCGCTTGCCCTTGGCGCCGCCGGCCAGGAGCAGCGCGCCCATGCTCATCGCGATGCCGACGCAGATGGTGGACACGTCCGGCTTGATGAACTGGATCGTGTCGTAGATCGCGAGGCCCGAGTAGACGCTGCCGCCGGGCGAGTTGATGTAGAGCGAGATGTCCTTGTCGGGGTCCTCGGATTCCAGGTGCAGCAGCTGCGCCACGATCAGGTTTGCGATCTGATCGTCGACGGGCGTGCCCAGGAAGACGATCCGCTCGTTCAAGAGCCGCGAGTAGATGTCAAACGAGCGCTCGCCGCGCGAGGTCTGCTCGATCACCATGGGAATCAGTGGGCTCACTCGGGTTCTCCTATTCGCCGGGCGGCTCGGCTGAGCCGGGGGTCCAGATCTTTGGGGGTTTTGCGGCCGCGCCCTCGGATTCCTGCTCCGGGGTCCACAGCTTGTCTCGCGCCTCGGCCTGCTCGGGCGAGATCTCCTTGGCGTTCTCCACCACGATGTCGAGGGCCTTCTGCAGCCGCAGGTCGATCCGCAGCGAAGTCAGCGTGACCGGGTCTGCCATCAGCCGCTCCACCATCTCGTCGGGGTTCTCCCCGCCCTGCGTGGACTGCTCGCGGATGAAGGCCTCGATCATCTCGTCGCTGATCTCGATGTTTTCTGCGTCGGCAACGGCCTCCAGGGCCAGGTCCTTGGCCACGGCGTCCTCGGCCTGAGGCCGCATCGAGGCGACGATCTCCTCGGCGCTCTGGCCGGTCAGCCGCAGGTAGTCGGACATCTCCATCCCCCGCGCCGCCAGCGACTCCAGCATGCTGCGGGTCATCTCCGACATGCGGCTGCGCACGAGCGCCTCGGGCAGCTCGCTGGTCAGCTGCTTGGCGAGGTCGTCCAGCACGGTCGTGCGGAAGATCCGGTTCGACTCCTCGGTCAGCGCCTCCTCGAAGCGCGACGTGACATCGGCCTCGAGCTCCTTCAGCGTGTCGAACTCGCTGACCGACTTGGCGAACTCGTCGTCCAGGTCGGGCAGCAGCCGCTCCTTGACGTCCTTCATGGTGACGTCGAAGCTGGCCTCCTTGCCGGCCAGGTGCTCGGCCGGGTAATCCGCGGGAAAGGTGACGGCGACGTCGCGCCGCTCGCCGGCCTTCATGCCGGTCAGGCCGTTCTCGAGGTCGCCGATCAGGCGCCCCTCGCCCAGCTCGATGCCGTAGTCGGTGCCGCTGCCGCCCTCGAACGGCGTGCCGTCCATCGAGCCGGTGAAGTCGATCACCACGAAGTCGCCCTGCTCGGCGCCGCGCTCGACCGGGTTCAGCTCGGCCACGGTCAGCTGCAGCCGCTGCAGCTCGCCGTCGATCGCCTCGCGCGGCACCTCGACCGGCACGCGCACGCCGGTCAAGCCCTTGTAGGAGCTGACGGTGGGGCGCGGCTTCACCTCGACCTCGGCCTTGAAGTGGAATGTCTCGCCCTCGACCGGCTGGTCCGACCAGTCGATGGTGGGACGGTCGACGGGATCGATGCCGGACACGGCCACGGCCCGCCGGTACCAGGCCGACAGGTGGTGCTCCAGCGCCTCCTCGATCACGGCGTCGCGGCCGATCCGCTGCATGACGAGGCCCTTGGGGGCTTTGCCCTTGCGGAATCCCGGCAGCCGCACGGATTGCGAGAGGTCGTCGAGCGCGTGGTCAAAGGCGTGGTCGACATCGTCGGCCGGCACCTCGACCGTCAGCCGAACGCGGTTGGAATCAAGCTCTTCGAGTTGAGTCTTCATAAGGCGGGCGATCGGCGGCCGCCACGAGGGCAGCGCGCGGCGACCTTCTAACCTTAGTCGTAGGCAGACAGGTGCGCCACCGCGGCGAGGGCGGTCGGTCGGGTTGGTAATGTCACCGTGATGCAGGAGCGCCGACGGTTCGACGATGCCCAGGATGCCACCAGGCGCACGAGGCTGGCCAACGAGCGCACCTACCTGGCCTGGTGGCGCACCGGCCTCACGGCACTGGCGGTCAGCCTGGCGGCCGGCAAGGTGGTGCCACAGCTGAGCAACGCCCAGCGCACCTGGCCCTACCAGGTGATCGGGGCCGGCTTCGCGGTGATCGGGATCGCCTGCATCGCCTACGCCCTGCGCCGCGAGCGGAAGGTCGAGGCTGCGCTGATGCACGGCGACTTCGTGCCGCCGGACAGGATGTGGACGCTGGCCATGACCGTGGCCGGCGTGCTGCTGGGTCTGTTCACGCTGGTGCTGATGGCGTTCAATAGCTAGCCGTCCGCGCCCACCGGGGACGGTTTTCGTCACGCCCTGCTATCGCGGGTCACGCCTCTCACTCGGCCGCGCAACGCCGGAGCGCATTCTTAACAGGCTCAGAGCCCCACTCGGGGGGCGTGGGTGGTCCGGCACGGGATCGTGACGGATCGTTACCCGTCGGTCACGCGCACCCGCATTGTTGCGCGGCCGTCGATCCCGAGCCGTGATGTTCGTAGCGGCCTCGCTGTGCGGATCGTTGCGTTCAGCCGTTGGATCGTCGCGAAGTCGCGAGCTTCGTTGCAGCATTCAGGGTCATGTGACGGTCACGGCGGTGCAACGCCGGATGCTCCGGCCGCCCCGGCGTCGCGCAGCTGCTCGAGCGCCGCGGTCAGCTCGCTCAGGGCGAACAGGTTCGGCACCGGCGTGCCGGTCATCGCGGCCACCTCGACCACCGCGTCCACCATGCAGCCCAGCTCCAGCTGCTTGCCCGCCTCGAAGTCCTGCAGCATCGAGGTGCGATGGTCGCCGACCGCCAGCCCCGCCTCCAGCCGGCGGTCGATCGAAATCGGCAGCTCGACCCCGACCGAGGCGGCCACAGCCGCGCACTCCTCCATCACGGTCCGGACGTAGGCCAGCGCGCGCTCGGACCCGCGCAGCGCCCCCATGGTCGAGCGGGTGAGGGTCGTGATCGGGTTGAAGGCGGCGTTGCCGACCAGTTTCAGCCAGATCTGGCGGCGCAGCTGCTGGTCGAACGAGCACTTGAGCCCGGCCGCGACCAGCGCCTGGGAGATCTCGCCGCAGCGCTCGGTGGCGACCCCGTCGGGCGTGCCGATCGTGAAGCGCGCGCCCTCGATGTGGCGGATCACGCCCGGCTCCACGATCTCGGTGGAGCAGTAGACGACGCAGCCGACGATGCGCTCGGTCGCAATCGAGCGGCTGATCACGCCGCCGGGATCGACGCTCTCGAGCGTGCGCCCGGCGAGCGGGCCGCCCTGCCCCTGGAAGTACCACCACGGCAGCCCGTTCTGGGCGGGCACGACCACGGCGCCGGGCCGCAGGCGCTCGCCGATCGCCGGCGCCAGCTCGGGCAGGCTGTGGGCCTTGAGGCCGATCACGATCACGTCGGCCTCGGCCAGCGCGTCGATGTCGGCGGTGGCGGCCGGGTGGCTGGTGAAGTCGCCGCGCGGGCTGCGCACCCGCACGCCGTGCTCGATCATCGCCTGCAGGTGCGGGCCGCGGGCGATCAGCGTGACGTCGCTGCCCGTCTGCGCCAGGGCGGCGCCCAGGTAGGCGCCGATCGCCCCGGCGCCGAGCACCGCAAACCTCACCCCCGCTGCTCCAGGTGGGCCGCCATCCGCGGACGCTGCACCTTGCCGGTGGGCGTCTTTGGGATCTCGTCCAGCACGTGGATGCGATCGGGCACCTTGAACGGCGCCAGCGAGTGCGCGGCGTGGCGCCGCAGCTCATCGGCGCCGGCGTCGCCTTCCAAGACAACGGCCGCGGCCACGGTCTGGCCGTACCTTTCGTCGTCGACGCCGAAGGCCACGGCCTCGGCCACCTGCGGGTGGGAGAGCAGCACCGCCTCGATCTCGTAGGGCGAGATGTTCTCACCGCCGCGGATGATCATCTCCTTCAGCCGCCCCAGCAGCCGCAGGTAGCCGTCGTCGACCCGGCCCTGGTCGCCGGTGCGAAACCAGCCGTCGAAGAACGACTCGGCGTTCGCCTGGTCGTTGTTCAGGTAGCCGGGGGTGAGCCCGGCACCGCGGATCGCGACCTCGCCGCTGGCACCCGGCTGGACGTCGCCGCCGTCCGGGTCGACGATCCGGAACTCGGCGCCGGCAGGGATCCCCACCGATCCCTCGTACCGCGCCGCCGGCGGCAGCGGGTTGGAGGCGATCTGGTGGGTGGCCTCGGTCATGCCGTAGGCCTCGACCATGGGCGCGCCGTAGCCAGCCTCGGCCTCGCGCATCAGCTGGGGCGAGAGCGCCGAGCTGCAGGAGCGCGCGAATCGCAGGCGCACGTCGGCATCCCCCGCGTGATCGAGGATCATGCGGTGCAGCGTCGGGCCGGCCGAGAGCCAGGTGGCCGAGTCGGACGCCGCATGCGCCCAGAACCGGCGCGGGCTGAAGCGGCGAGGCACGATCACCGTGCCGCCCACGGCCAGCTGGGCGAGGGTCGAGGCGATCAGGCCGTGGACGTGGAACAGCGGCATCGCACAGAACGACACGTCGTCGGAGGTGAGCCCGTAGTGGGCCGCGATCGACCGCGCCTGCGCGGTCAGGTTGCGCTGCAGCAGCGGCACCTGCTTGGGGCGGGAGGTGGTGCCGCTGGTGTGGAGCAGCAGCGCGATCCGCTCGGGCGCACCGGCCCCATTCGAGGCAGCCGCGGCGAGCGCGCGACCGCCGGCGCGCAGGTCGACCGGCTGGCCGGGCGCGGCGACGACCACGTCGGCGATCGGGATCGAGCCGGCCGCCGCCCGCGCGTTCGGGGCCGCCGACTCGCCGATCAGCAGCAGCTGCGGGACGAGATCGTCGAGGTAGAAGCGGAACTCGGGCTCGGTGTAGGCCGGGTTGAGCGGCACGGTGGCGGCACCCAGCGACGCCAGCGCGAACAGGACCGCGACCAGCTCGGCGCCGTTCGGCAGCACCACCGCCACGCGGTCTCCCTCGCCCACCCCGACGGCCTGCAGCTTGCCGGCGAGCCGGTGCACCAGCTCGGACAGCTCGGCGTGGCTGAGCCTGACGTCCGCGTCGGGGCAGATCAGGGCGGTGCCGGCCGCGTCGCCGTCGAGTAGCCCGAGCAGTGGCTCCAGTTGCTGGCTCACAGGAGGGAACGTATCCGGAGTTCGGTCGCCTGGCGTCAGGAGGGGGCGTGCGCCATACGACCCCGGCGCGCGAACGTGCGCGTGGCGCTCCAGCCGAAGATCGACGCGAGCGCAAGCGCGCCGAACACGATGTCCCACGCGGCCAGGATCAGCTGCTGGCCGAGAGAGAAGGCGGCGACGGCGCTCGAAGGAGCCAGGTTTCGCAGGGCGGCCGACGCCAGCGCCTGCTGGGTGCCGACGCCGCCGGGGGTGAACGCGAGCGTCGAGGAGATCGAGTTGACGGCCAGCACAAGCAGCACGCTCTGCGGCGACACGGGCAGTCCGTAGGCGCGCATGAAGAGCCCGATCACGGCCGCTCGCACCACGTAGGCGGCCAGCTCGACGGCGAGCACCTGCGCGGCGTAGACACGCGGCTCCGCCAGAATCGCCACGCCTTCCCTGGCTCCGGCGAGGGCCTTGCAGCGGCGAACGAGAACCCAGACCACGACCCCGAGCACGATCGCGCCGACCACGACCAGCACAGCGTGCGCGTACAGCGAGCCGAACTGAGCATCGAGCGCGCCCTGCCGCGTGGCGATCAGGGCGATGCAGACGGCCACGCCGATCACCACGTAGAACGCGTTTTGGACGACGCCCGCGCCCACCAGGCCGAGCGCCGTCGAAGCCTGGATCTGAGCTCGGTAGATGCCGAGCATGGCCACCGTCCCCGCCTGTGCTGGCAGGAATGAGTTGAGCGCCACTCCGCCGCCGTACCCGCCCAGGACCACCCGGTAGGCAACATCGGAGCGCGGGTACGCGCGGCGCAGGATGTTGCGCCACGCCAACGCGTTCAATAGCATCTCGCAGGTGTGCAGCGCCAGTGCGAGCACCAGTATCGGTAGCGAGATCGAACGCATCTGACCCGCCACCTGGTGAATCCAGCCCGCGACGCTGCCTGCATGTTCCATCGCGCCGGCGTTCCTGTTACGCGGCCGGTCAGGCGTTCATGCGACGACGATAAAGGTAAAACGCCACAGCAGCGATGATCAGAATGATGAGGATATACTGCATCCCGGGCCTCCTTCAGCCACTACTCAAACAACACGGATGGCCGAAGTATTTGGGCCAGGCGCGCCGAGGCAAGGGTTGGGCCGCGACGTTTCATTCTACCACGCTTTACTGCCACGTCACCTGATTGATGGCGCTCCACGGGATTACGATCGTCCGCGCCTGGCCCTCGGCGGACTCGACCAGGATGCCGAGCTGGTCGGATTCCCGCACCATCACGGTCAACTCCTTGCCGTCGATGAAGCGAACAGTGACGGCACGATCGGTGGGTAATTGCATGAGATAGTCCCTCCTGGCTTCAGATTACTGTGTATTTGAACGGTTCCTATTTGTAATTCAGGGCTCGACCTGCGATAATACCTGCAGCGCGACCCCCGGCGAGACGTGGCCGCAGTGTGATTGTGACGGCTCCCGCCTCTTGAGGTTGCGCTTCGGGTTACGGCGCGACCATCTGGTTTCCCAGGGCCGCCGTAACGTATAGCTACCAGCTACCGATGCCCCTGGACCAACACCAAGGAAGGGAGCAGGACTATGTATGCCCTGATCCGCGAGTATAAGAATCTCGATCCCACCATGCGGGAGAACGTAACCCGCAAGGCCAGCAACGAGCTGCGTCCGATCCTGAGCAAGACCCAGGGTTTCGTGTCGTACGAGCTGCTGACCCCGCAGGATGACCAGAACGCCGTGACGTCGATCAGCGTCTTCAAGACGAAGGCCGACGCCGAGGCTTCGATCACCGTTGCGCAGGATTGGGTTCAGTCGAACCTGCCTGAGATGACCAAGCCGCACAGCGTGGCCGGCGAGCTCGTCGCCCACTAGCTCCGTATCTGCGGAGGGCGCCGAGGGGCGTCCTCCGCGGATGTACACTTGACGGTCGTGAACGACGCTCCCGAGCACCAGCAGCTCCGCGTCCTGATCGCGAACCAGCGGAGCGATCGGCTGGACTACGTGACCAGCGTCGTCGTTGGACTCGGACACGAGGTGGTCGCACGGTCGATCGAGGTTGACGAGGTCGCCTCAGTGACCCAGCGCGAGCGCCCGGACGTTGCGCTGGTCGGGCTGGGCGACAGCAGCGAGCACGCCCTGGAGCTGATCGGCGAGATCGTTCGCCAGGCAGCGTGTCCGGTGATCGCATTGCTGGAGACCGACGACCACGTGTTCGTCGGCGAGGCGGCCAAGCGCGGCGTCTTTGCCTACATCACCGACACGAACCCCGCGCAGCTGCAGGACTCGATCGACATCGTGCTGCGCCGGTTCGCCGAGTTCCAGAACCTGGAGGGAGCGTTCGGGCGCCGAGCCGTGATCGAACGCGCGAAGGGCATCCTGATGGAGCGCCACGATACGAACGAGGGGCAGGCGTTCGAGATGCTCCGTGCCCATGCTCGCAGCGCGAACCGCAAGCTGGTCGATATCGCCGGAGCGGTGGTGGACGGGCGCGCCCTGCTGCCCGGTCCCGATAAGCAATAACGAATAACCCGCTGCTACCATTTTCGCACGTCGGCTCCACTCCTCGGTCGGCGGGAGATTCTGGCCCCAACGCCTGGTCAGGCGATGAGTGGTTTTTCCCACCGCGGTAAGGAGGACGAAATGATTGAGGCAATTGTCGCCGCCATAGGCGTTCTTACGCTGTTGATCGTGGTCGCTCGGACGGTGCGTATCGTCCCGCAGGCACGAGCCGGCGTCGTTGAGCGGTTGGGCCGCTATTCGCGAACGCTCACCCCCGGGCTCGTGATCCTGGTGCCGGTGGTCGACCGCGTGCGTCAGATGATCGACCTGCGCGAGCAGGTCGTGTCGTTCGCGCCGCAGCCGGTGATCACCGAGGACAACCTCGTGCTCAGCATCGACACCGTCATCTACTACCAGGTGACCGACGCGCGGTCGGCCACCTACGAGATCGCCGACTACATCCAGGCGATCGAGCAGCTGACCGTGACGACCCTGCGAAACCTGATCGGCGGCATGTCGCTCGAGCAGACGCTGACCTCGCGGGACGGGATCAATGACGAGCTGCGGGTGGTGCTGGACGAGGCCACGGGCAAGTGGGGCATCAGGGTCAACCGCGTCGAGCTGAAGGCGATCGATCCGCCCCGCACGATCCAGGAGGCGATGGAGAAGCAGATGCGCGCCGACCGCGACAAGCGCGCGGCGATCCTGACCGCGGAGGGCGTGAAGCAGTCTCAGATCCTGACCGCCGAAGGCGAGCGGCAGAGCACGATCCTGCGCGCCCAGGGTGAGCGGGAGTCGCAGATGCTACGGGCCGAGGGCCAGGCGAAGGCGATCGAGACCGTCTTCAAGGCGATCCACGACAACGATCCCGACCCCAAGCTGCTGGCCTACCAGTACCTCCAGATGCTGCCGCAGATCGCGGCCGGAGAGGGCAGCACGATGTGGATGATCCCCAGCGAGCTGACGCAGGCCATGGGTGCCATGGCGTCAGGGTTCAAGGCGCCGGCGCCGGGACCGGTCGAGCAGGTCGCCGCCCCGAACGGCGCGGTCAGCCCTACGTCGCGCCCGGCTCAGGATCGCTGATGCGCTCGGCCCGCTCGCGCAGCAGGTCCTTCACGACCACCTGGATGGTGCCGGCGATCGGGATCGCGATCAGCGCGCCGAGGATGCCCAACAGCGCCGCGCCGGTGAGCACGGCGATCAGCACCACCAGCGCCGGCATCTGCACCGTGCGGCGGTAGATGGCCGGCTGGATCAGATGATTTTCGATCTGCTGGTAGACCATGATCACGACGAACACGATGATCCCGTCGGTGGTGCCCCCCGCGAAGTACGCAACAGCGATCACCAGGATCGACGCGATGGTGGCGCCCACCAGCGGCACCAGATCGCCGATCGCCACCACCACTCCCAGCGTCAGCGCGTAGGGGACGTGGAGAATCCATAGGGTCAGCGCGGCGACGACGCCGGCGATCACGGAGATCAGCAGGTTGCCGGCGACGTAGCCGCCGACGGTGCGGTTGATGTGCCCGCCGATCTCACGTGCGCGGTCGGCGCCGCCGGGCCGCAGCTGCGACAGGATCAGCTCGTTGATCTGCGGCAGCTCGAACAGCACGAAGGCCGCCAGGAACAGCACGGTCACCGTCGCAGCCACGCCGTTCACGACGGTGCCGGCTGCGCCGAACACGATGTCCGGCAGTTCGGATGCGTGCGCCTTGACCTTGTCGATCACCTGGTAGTGCTGGTCGAGGCGATGGATCAGCGGGTTTCTCGCCAGGCGGTTCGCGGCCTGTGGGGCGCTCTCAGGTATGCGGTCGATCTGGCCGATGAACGGGGCGACCAGCAGCGCCAGCACGGCCAGTAGGCCGACCACGAACGCCAGAAACACGGTCACCACCGCCCAGGTGCGGCGCATCACGCGCTCGACCTGGACGACCGCGGGGTTCAGCGCGACGGCGATGAATACCGCCAGACCGACCCAGATCAGGACGGTGCGGACGCTCGCGAGCAGCGACACGGCGATCGTGAACACGAACACCGAGAACAGCACCTTCGCGATCACCCGCAGCGGTATGTCCAGCACGACATGGCGCGGCACCTCGCCCACGGCGATCTTGCCGGAGGCAAGGCCGATGGTTGACGATACCGTCGCGCTACCGTCTTCGGCTCGGGAGTTGGTGCTCACCCTGCTGTCAGTGCCCCGCGCAGGGGGTGGCCAAACTCCGCGCCGATGCGGGCGAGAGGACTCGAACCTCCACGGCCTGAAGCCACCGGCTCCTAAGGCCGGCGCGTCTACCAATTCCGCCACGCCCGCGCGTGTCCGGAGGAGGTTATTCGATCCCCCGGCGATTTCGATCAAGACCCGGCAGCATCGCGCCGATGAGGAAGGTTGGAAAACTGGATCGCGAGGCCGCACATCGAAACGCCCACACACGCTTCGGAGCTGTCACCCGATCGGCCGCTGAGCGACGCGTCGGCCGATGCGCTTGGCCATG
>Ga0134125_10010940_pt1 | contig 10180 bp, 8 predicted proteins | sample KB31751_FD_96464 | JGI IMG/M metagenome (GOLD analysis project Ga0134125, IMG submission 96464) | Terrestrial soil microbial communities with excess Nitrogen fertilizer from Kellogg Biological Station, Michigan, USA - KB3-175-1 | ecosystem: Environmental > Terrestrial > Soil > Unclassified ... | reverse complement strand
GAAGCGGACGACCCCGTCGGTCTCGGTTTCGCTCGCGCGCTCGTCCCGCAGCAGCAGGTCGACGTGGCCGAGGACCTCTGAGAGCGTCAGGTAGGCCTGGGTGACGGCCACGTTGCCCCACAGCTCGACGGCGATCTCGTGCGCGCTGCGGGGCCGCTCGGCGATCAGGCCGAGGATCTTCTCGGCGCGCCGGCCGTGCATTCGGAAGCGCTGGTCGATCAGCGCCCGGTGGTCGGTGATCGGGCGGCCGTGGCCGGGCAGGATGAGATCCACGTCCATCGCCCTCGTCGCCTCCATCGAGCGCATGTAGGTGATCAGCGCCTGGGGCCGAGGCCCGGTCGGATCGGGCTCGGCGGCGAGCGGGCGGGCGAGCAGGGGGTTGGAGGAGATGTGGGCGATCAGGTGGTCGGCGGAGAGCATGATCGAGCGCTCCTCGTCGAAGAAGACCGTGTCGGAGGGGCTGTGGCCGGGTCGGTGCAGCACGCGCAGCGTGCGGTCGCGCAGCCGCAGCTCGCCGCCGTCGAGCAGCGGGCGGGTCACCTCGACGGAGGAGCCCCAGGCGCGGAATCCCGCCGAGACGGCGCGCAGCGCGGTCACGATTTCCGGCGGGATGCCGTGGCGGAGCATCAGGGCCTCGGCGAAGGCGTCGTCGGCGTCGGTTTCGCGGCCGTAGGAGGCGAGGTAGGCGCCGAGCGGCTCGAGCGCCGCGACCTCCGCCCCCGAGCGCCGGGCGAGGATCGAGGCGAGGCCGAAGTGGTCCATGTGCTGGTGGCTTATGACCAGCAGCTCGAGGTCCTCGACGCGGTGCCCGCGCGCCGCCAGCGCCTGCTCGAGCTCGTCGAGGGCCTTGGCCGAGTTCGGCCCGGAGTCGACGAGCGTCAGCGGCGAGTCCTCGATCAGGTAGGCGTTGACGCGGCCGACCATGAACGGGGTCGGGATCGACAGGCGGTGGATCCCGGCCTCGGCGGCGCGCTGCAGGTTCAGCCGCTCGGCCTCGCGCTCGGCGTCCTGCTCGGCGTCCCCGCCCGCCCCGCTCACGAGCGGATCACGGCGAGCACCTCGTCGCGGCGGCGTTCCATGTCCTCGCGGGAGACGAGCGACTCCAGGCACAGGCGCAGCAGCGGCTCGGTGTTCGACGGGCGCACGTTGAAGTGCCAGTCCTCGTAGTCGACGGAGATCCCGTCGAGGTGTTTCTGCTCGCCGTCGGAGTAGCGCTCGGCCAGCTCCTCCATCTTTGCCAGCTGGTCTGAGACCTCCGAGTTGATCTCCCCGGAGATGAAGTAGCGGCTGTGGAAGCGTCCGACCAGCTCCGACATCGACTGGTGGCCGGTCGCGAGCATCTCGAGCACGAGCAGCGCCGGGATCGTGCCCGAGTCGGCGCAGTAGAAGTCGCGGAAGTAGTAGTGGCCGGAGACCTCGCCGCCGAACAGCGAGCCCTCCTTGCGCATCCGGCCCTTGAAGAAGGCGTGGCCGACGCGGTTGACGTAGGGCACGCCGCCGGCGGCCGTCACGGTGTCCGCGACGGCGCGCGAGGCGCGGACGTCGTAGAGGATCGCTTCGCCGGGCTTTTCGGCCTTCTTCAGCAGCGACTCGGCGAGCAGGGCGGTCAGGAAGTCGCCGTCGACGAACTCGCCGGTGTCGTCGATGAAGAAGCAGCGGTCGGCGTCGCCGTCCCAAGCGATCCCGAGGTCCGCCCCGGTCGCGCGGACCTTCTCGATGACCAGGGCCCGGTTCTCGGGCAGCAGCGGGTTGGGCTCGTGGTCGGGGAACTCTCCGTCGGGCGTCCAGTAGGTCTCGACGAGGTCGAGCCCGAGGCCCTCGAGCAGCGGTCCGACCATCGGGCCGGCCATCCCGTTGCCGCCGTCGAGCACGACCTTCAGACGGCGCTCGGAGGAGCGGATCGCCTCGGGGTCGATGAAGCGCAGGGCGTCTGACTGGAAGGCCTCGTAGATCTCGACCTGTTCGAGCTCGCCGCGGCGCTCCGCGGCGGGCAGCTGCTCGCCGAGGCGGCTTTCGACCTGGCGCCTGACGTCCTGAATGCCGGTGTCGCCGGAGAGGGCGAGCGCGCCCTCGCGGACGAGCTTCGCGCCCGTGTAGGCCTTGGGGTTGTGGGAGGCGGTGCACATCAGCCCGCCGTCGAGGCCCCGCGAGCCGACCAGCCAGTAGAGCATCTCGCTGCCGACCTGCCCGGCGTCGATCACGTCGGCGCCGGCGGCGAGCATCCCGTCGCGGTAGCGCGCCGCGAGCTCGGGGGCGCTCAGGCGCATGTCGCGGCCGAGGCCGATTCGCAGCGCGCCCGGGTCCTTGCCGGACAGGCCCGAGAGCACGGCCACGAACGCGTAGCCGATCCGCTCGGCGAGCTCGCCGTCGATCTGCTCGCCGTAGATGCCGCGGATGTCGTACGCCTTGAAGACGTCGGGTAGGGAGGTGGCGCTCATCGGCGCCCCATCCTATTGGGACCCATCTCTCGGGCCGCCGTCGCCGTCGCCGAGCGGCGCTCCGGGCGGGCGCCTCGTAGAATCCGTCGCATGTCAGGGCATTCCAAGTGGGCCTCCATCAAGCACAAGAAGGCGATCGTCGACTCGCGGCGCGGCGCGCACTTCTCGAAGCTGACGCGCGCGATCACCGTCGCCGCCCGCGACGGCGGGGGCGATCCGGTCGGCAACCCGGCGCTGGATCTCGCAATCCGCAAGGCCAAGGAAGCCTCGATGCCGAAGGACAACATCGAGCGGGCGATCGCCAAGGGCACCGGAGAGGGCGGCGAGGCCGAGGCGATCGAAGCGGTCCTGTACGAGGGCTACGGGCCGGGAGGCGTGGCGATCCTCGTCGAGGCGCTGACCGACAACCGCAACCGCACGAGCGCCGAGGTCAAACACGCCTTCTCCAAGAGCAACGGCAGCCTCGGCGAGCCGGGCTCGGTCGCCTACCTGTTCGACAAGAAGGGCACGATCGTGATCGACTCGGGCAGCTACAGCGAAGACGACCTGATGGTCGCCGTCGAGGCGGGCGCCGAGGACATCTCGACCGACGACGACGTCTTCGAGGTGATCACCGAACCGGCCGACTTCGGCGCCGTGCGCGCCGCGCTCGAGGAGGCGGGGATCGAGATCCAGAGCGCCGAGATGGCCTACCGCGCGTCGAGCGTCGTCCCGCTCGAGGAGGACGCCGCCGGCAAGCTGATGCGGCTGATCGACGCGCTCGAAGACCTCGACGACGTGAGCGCCGTGCACGCCAACTTCGACGTGTCCGCGGACGTGCTCGAGCGTGTCGCCGGATAGCGGCGGCGAGGACGGGGTCGGCGGGGTTCCGGTCGTGATCCTGTGCGGCGGGCGCGGGACCCGCCTGCAGGAGCACAGCCAGGAGATCCCGAAGCCGCTCGTCGAGATCGGCGGGATGCCGATCGTCTGGCACGTCGTCTCCCTGTACGCCGCGCAGGGCTTCAGGCGCTTCCTGCTCGCGACCGGCTACCGCGGCGAGCTGATCGAGGCCTTCGCGGCCGGGGCGCCGTGGCCCGATGGCGTCGAGGTGAGCTGCGTGGACACCGGCGTGGACACCCAGACCGGCGGGCGGATCGCGCTGCTCGAGCCGCGCCTCCGGGCCGAGGAGCGCTTCTGCGCGACCTACGCGGACGGGCTCGCCGACATCGACCTGCGCGCGCTGCTCGCCTTCCACGGCTCGCACGGCGGCGCGGCGACGATGACGGTCGTGCGGCCGCGCCTGCAGTTCGGCGTGACCGAGCTCGACGGCGCCGGACGCGTGACGGGGTTCCGCGAGAAGCCGCGCTCGGAGCACTGGATCAACGGCGGCTTCCTCTGCTTCGAGTCCCGCGCGCTGGACTGGATCGACGCGGACAGCGTGCTCGAGCGCGAGCCGCTGGAGGGGCTGGCCCGCGACGGCGAGCTGCGCGCCTACCGCCACGAGGGCTTCTGGGAGTGCATGGATACCTACAAGGACGCCGTCGCCCTCAACGACATGTGGGACGCCGGGACCGCCCCGTGGCGGGGAGCGCCCGTCACGCAGGCAGCGGGCGTGCCCTGAACAGCGGGATCCGCGCGTTGATGCCCTTCAGGCGGCGTTCGCCCGCGAACGAGAAGCTGTAGGCGTCCTCGGCGGCCTCGCGGAGCGCCGGGTCGACGAGCAGGCTGCCGGGCCGCGCGACGGCGGTGATGCGGCTGGCGAGGTTGACGGGCCGCCCGAACCAGTCGCCGGCGCGCGGCAGCGCCGCGCCGAGCGCGGCCCCGGCGCGCAGCTGGGGGAACTCCTCGCCCTCGGCGTCGGCGGCCTCGAGCAGCGCGAGCGTCGCCCCGAGCAGCGGCTCGGGCTCGGCCGAGGCGAGCATCGCCGCGTCGCCGAGCGTCTTGACGAGCCGCACGGGCGGCGCGGCGACCTCGCTGGCGAGCGCTTCCAGGCGGACCGCGAGGCGGCCGAGCTCGTCCGGGGCGACTTCCTCGCCGAGGCGCGTGAAGCCGACGAGGTCGGCGAACGCGACCGCCACGTCGCGGGAGCCGGGCAGCCGCCCGCCGGTGCGCTCGAGCTCGCTCACGACGGTGCTCTGGGTCGCGTTGCGCATGTGCAGCGCGAGCACGTTGCTGACGAGCGGATCGACCAGGGGATAGAGCTGCTCGGCGGCGTGGGCGTAGCTCTGCGCGAGTTCCGGCTCGCTCATGCCCGGGCGCAGGACGAGTTTCAGCGGGATCGCGCGCATCACCTCGGCGACCTGCGAGAGCGCCCGCCCGAGCACGCGCATCAGGTCGAGGATCTCCTCGTCGGTCAGGCCCGCGGCGCGGGCGATCGGGACCTGGCGCAGCGAGTCGATCTCGGCGTCGCTGTAGACGGGCTCGTCGTCCTCGGGGATCGGCAGGCCCATCGCCCGGCGCAGGCGCGTCAGGAACTCCAGGTCGAGCCCCGTCAGCTCCGCGATCTGCTGCGCGGTGTAGCGGTCGCGGCTGCCGATCACCCGGTCGGCGGGCAGGTAGAGGATCGTCCCCGCCTGGGTCGAGCGGCGCAGCTCCGAGAGCGGGACCCCTTCGGCGGCCAGTTCCTGCAGCAGCACGAGCCGTTCCGAGCGCTGGCGGCCCTCCAGGCCGTCGAGCAGGCCCTCGGCGGCGAAGTCGGTGGGCTCGTCGCTCACGCAGGCCAGCGTACGTGACACGCAGGCGTCCGGTCACGGGCGCAGAATCACTTGGCTGTGATCGTCCTCGGCGTAGATCCCGGCCTTGCCAACACCGGCTACGGCGTCGTCGCCCAGCGCGGCGGGCGCACGGTCGCGCTCGACGGCGGCGTGATCGAGACGCCCGCGGGGATCCCGGCGGAGCGGCGGCTGGCCGACATCCACGCCGGGATCGACGCGCTGCTGGCCGAGCACGAGCCGCAGGCGGTCGCCCTGGAGGAGCTCTACTTCGGCGCCAACGCGCGCAGCGCCTTCGCGGTCGGTCAGGCGCGCGGCGTCGTCATGCTCGCCGCGGGCCAGCGCGGGATCCCCTGCGCCGGCTACACGCCCCAGCAGGTCAAGGGCGCGGTCTGTGGGTCCGGCAGGGCCGGCAAGGAGCAGGTAGCGAGGATGGTCGGAGTGCTGCTGGGGCTCGCCGCGCCGCCCGGCCCCGACCACGCGGCCGACGCGCTGGCCGTCGCGGTCTGCCATCTGAACCGCGCGCCGCTGGCCGCTGCACTCGCCGGCGCCCGGCCGGGCGCGATCGCAGGGCGGGCATGATCGCGCTGCTGCGAGGGGAGGTCGCGGTGCGCCGCGCCGACCACGTCGTCGTGCTCAGCGGCGACGTCGGCTACCGGGCGGCCGTCTCGGCCGAGACGCTGCGTCACGTCCCGCCGGTCGGCGAGCAGCTGACCCTTCACACCCACCTGATCGTCCGCGACGACGCGCTCGCGCTCTACGGCTTCCACTCCGAGCAGGAGCGCGAGCTGTTCCTGATGCTGCTCGGCGTGCAGGCGGTCGGGCCGAAGGTGGCCCTCGCCGTGCTCTCCGCGGGACCCCCGCGCGAGCTGCTCGCTGCGCTCGCGGCGGGCGACGCGGCGCGCTTCCAGGCCGTGCCGGGGATCGGCAAGCGCACCGCGGAGCGGATCATCGTCGAGCTGCGCGAGAAGGTTGCGGCCGAGGGCGGCGCGGCGGCCGCGGCAGGGGAGATCCTGGCGCGGCGCGGGGATGAGGACCATCCTCGGTCTCTCGCGAGGGCCGGCCTGATCGAGCTCGGCTACGGGCCCGGCGAGGCCGACGAGCTGCTGCGTGACGTCGAGGCCGAGACGCCCGAGGAGCTGATCGCGGCCGCGCTGCGGCTGTCGAGGAGCGCGCGGTGAGCGACGCCCCGGCTCGCATCCAGACGCCCTACCTGGTCGCCGAGGACGAGCTCGACCGCTCCCTGCGGCCGCGGAACCTCGGCGAGTTCGTCGGCCAGGGCCCGCTGCGCGAGCAGCTGGCTGTCGCGATCGAGGCGAGCTCCGCGCGCGGGGAGGCGCTCGACCACCTGCTGCTGGCGGGGCCGCCGGGGCTCGGCAAGACCTCGCTCGCGCAGATCGTCGCGGCCGAGCTCGACGTGCCGTTCGTGCAGACCGCCGGGCCGGCGCTCGAGCGCAAGGGGGACATCGCGGCGTTCCTGACGGCGCTGGAGCCGCGGAGCGTGTTCTTCGTCGATGAGATCCACAGGCTCGCGCGGACGCTCGAGGAGACCTTCTACCCGGCGATGGAGGACCGTCGCCTGCCGATCACCGTCGGCCAGGGCGCCGGGGCGCGCGTCGTGACGCTCGAGCTGCCGCCCTTCACGCTCGTCGGCGCGACGACGAGGGCGGGGCTGCTGACGACGCCGCTGCGCGACCGCTTCGGCATCCAGGCGCGCCTGGAGCCCTACTCGGCGGAGCAGCTCGCCGTGATCGTGCGCCGCTCGGCGGGGATCCTCGAAGTCGAGCTGGAGGAGCAGGGGGCGCTCGCGATCGCCGCGCGCAGCCGCGGCACCCCGCGCGTCGCCAACCGGCTGCTCAAGCGCGTGCGCGACTTCGCGGAGGTGCGCATGGAGGGCGTCGTGACGGCCGCGGCCGCCCACGCGGCCCTGGAGATGCTCGAAGTCGACGAGCTCGGCCTCGATCGCCTCGACCGCGAGATCCTCGGCGCGATCTGCGCGAAGTTCGACGGCGGGCCGGTCGGTCTCTCGACGCTCGCGGTCGCGGTGGGGGAGGAGCAGGACACGATCGAGGACGTCTATGAGCCCTACCTGCTCCAGCAGGGGCTGATCAAGCGCACCCCCCGCGGGCGCGCCGCGACCCCGGCGGCGTTCGCGCACCTCGGCCTGCGTGCGCCGGCGCCCGCGGAGTCGTCGCTGTTCTGAGCGGCCGGCCCAGACGAATGTGCGGGGGGCAACGGCCCCCGGCTTGCGTAGTCTGTGTCTCCAGACCATGGCTCACCCCTTCATCTGCCCGAACTGCGGCCACCGCACGACCGAGGTCGACCGCACGATCGGCTTCACCCGCCAGCGCAAGGGCTGCACGAAGTGCGGCTTCGCGTTTCTGTTCGAGCTGCTCGACGATTACTTCCCCGCCCCGGACGCCGCGTTCTTCGTCTGCGACGGCGAGGCGCGCGTGATCGGCTGCGGGCGGAACTCCTTCGCGTTCACCGGATTGGAGGAGGAGGACGTGATCGGACAGCCGATCAAGGAGGTTCTGGGCCTGAGCTTCGCCAACGGAGACGATCCCGTCGCGACCGTCCTCGAGTGGGGCGTGCGCGCCCTGGAGGTCCCGGTCAGCGTCAGCGGCGAACGCGACGTGGCCGCCGACGCCAAAGCCGACATCTTCCCCGCCTACGACGACGAGGGTGGGCTGTTGCTTGTGTTGACTCCGGACAAGTAACCTCCCCTGACGATGACCGACCGCCGCCGCAACTCGATCGTGCTGCTCGCCGTCCTGATACTGCTCGGGCTGGCCGCTGTCACGATCGCGACCAAAAAGACGCGCGAGGGCCTGGACCTGAAGGGCGGCGTGCAGCTCATCTACCAGGGCAAGCCGACGGCGCAGTCGAAGGTCACGCCTGAAGCGCTCAACCGGGCGATCGACATCATGCGCAAACGCGTCGATCAGCTCGGCGTCGCCCAGCCGGAAATCCAGCGTTTCGGAGCGACCGAAATCGACGTCGCGCTGCCGGAAGTCACGAACATCAAGAAGGCCGAAAACGAGGTCGGTACGACCGCCCAGCTGATGTTCTACGACTGGGAGCCGAACGTGATCGGCCCCGACGGCAAGCCCGCGCCGACCGAAGCGAACGTCACCGGCGGCGCCCGTGCCGGGGCCTCGCAGAACGGCCTGCTCGAGTACCAGGCCGTCCTCCGGGCGCAGAAGCGCCCCGCCGAACTGCGCAAGACCGACACGACCTGGACGCAGGGCTGCACGCCCCAGCAGCTCAAAGGCTGCCTGTACGGCAGCTGGTACCTGATCGACGAAAAGAACGAAAAGATGGTCTGCCCGGCGGCCAAGAGCGCGGCCCCGGCGTTCTGTCCAGGCGCCGAAACCGAAAAGGGCCTGTACGAAAAAATCAAGCCGCTGAAGGGAGCCAAGCTCAAGGCGGTGCGGATCAACCCCGGCACGGTGCTGCTGCAGGCGCGCCCGACCGAAAACGAAGCCGGCAAGGTGATCGTCAAAGAGCCGAACTCGTTCTACGTCCTCAGGGACGATCCGGTGCTGACCGGCGCCAACATCACGCACCCGCAGCAGGGCTTCGACGAAGGCTCGGGCGGAAGCGGCCAGCCGAACGTGAACTTCGGCTTCACAGGCACCGGCAAGAAGATCTTCGAAAGCGTCACGAAGGCGATCGCCCACCGCGGCCAGGAAGCCCAGCTGCCCGGCACTCCCAAGGAAGCTGCGCTCCAGCACTTCGCGATCGCGCTCGACGGCCAGCTGATCACGACGCCCTCGATCGACTACACGCGCTACCCGGAAGGGATCGACGCCTCGCAGGGGTCGGAGATCTCCGGCGGGTTCACGATCGGCTCCGCCCAGGAACTCGCCGAAGAGCTCCAGTCCGGCGCGCTGCCGATCAGGCTCGAGCTGATCTCGCGCTCGCAGGTGTCCGCGACGCTCGGCAAACAGGCGCTCAACGAGGGTCTGCTGGCGGGCCTCGCCGGGTTCCTCGTCGTGTGCCTGTTCCTGCTCGTCTTCTACCGCGTGCTCGGGCTGATCGCGGTCGGCGGCCTGCTCATCTACGGCGTCTACTTCTTCGCGCTGATCAAGCTGATCCCGATCACGCTGACGCTGCCGGGCATCGCCGGGCTGATCCTCACGATCGGCGTCGCGGCGGACGCGAACATCGTGATCTTCGAGCGCGTCAAGGAGGAGATCAGAGGCGGCAGATCGGTGATCTCCGGCATCGCGACGGGATACAAACGCGGCTTCGCGGCGATCGTCGACGCGAACGTCGTCACGTTCATGACGGCTTTCATCCTGTTCGCGCTGGCGACCTCCGAAGTCAAGGGCTTCGCCTTCACGCTCGGCATCGGGACGCTCGTCTCGCTCTTCACGGCGGTACTCGCCACCCAGGCCGCGCTCGGCGCGATGGGCCGGTCCAAATTCGTCACCCACCCCTCGGCGCTGGGCGCCGGAGAGAAGAAAAAAGGCTGGACGTTCGACTTCATGGGCGCGTCGAAGTGGTTCTTCTCGCTGTCGGGCACGATCCTGCTCGTCGGCGCCCTGGCTCTCGGCGGCAAAGGCCTGAACTTCGGCATCTCGTTCAAGTCGGGCACGCGCATCCAGACGGCGTTCGCGCAGAAGGCGACGACCGGGCAGGTCTCCGAAGAGATGTCGAAGCTCGGCTTCGGGACGGCCGAGGTCCAGAAGTACTCGAACGCCAGCGTCGGCGGCAACGGGGTCCAGATCTCGCTGAAGACGCTGAAGCCCGAAGGCGTGGCGAAGGTCGAAGCCGGCCTGGCGTCGCGCTTCGGCGGGCTGCGGCACTTCTCCTCGACCTCGATCGGGCCGACGTTCGGGAAAACGGTCGCCAACAGCGCCGTGATCGCGCTGATCGCGTCGCTGCTCGTGATCTCCGCCTACATCGCGCTGCGCTTCGAGTGGAAGTACGCGGTGCCGGTGCTGATCGCGCTGATGCACGACATCCTGATCACGGCGGGTGTGTACTCGCTGGTCGGCCGGGAGGTGACGACGTCGACGGTCGCGGCGTTGCTCACCATCGTCG
>Ga0134125_10010939_pt1 | contig 10180 bp, 17 predicted proteins | sample KB31751_FD_96464 | JGI IMG/M metagenome (GOLD analysis project Ga0134125, IMG submission 96464) | Terrestrial soil microbial communities with excess Nitrogen fertilizer from Kellogg Biological Station, Michigan, USA - KB3-175-1 | ecosystem: Environmental > Terrestrial > Soil > Unclassified ... | reverse complement strand
TAACTGACATACAAAAAAAAGCACTCCAATCAATTTATAGAAATGTAAAAAAACAAGAATCTTTAGTAGAAGACATACTAGATGTCTATAAGCTAGATTTAGGTAAAATAATTCTTACCAAACAAAAGGTATCAATATTAAATATGTTTACCAATGTTTTAAATGATTTAAAATCAATATTAGAAGAAAAACAAATTTCAATTATAACAGAGATAAATACAAAAAGTATAGTTTATTGCGATCAGAAAAGGATAGAACAAGTGTTATCAAACTTAATAAAAAACTCAATTGATTTTGTTCCAGAAAAAAATGGAAAAATAATATTGGTAGCAAAAGAAACAAAAGAAACAAAAAAAGAAAGAAATAAAACATATTATTCTTCCAATATTATGTTTACCATACAAGATAATGGCCCGGGAATTCCCCACGATAAAATTGGTAATTTATTTAAAAAATTTTATCAAATGGACACTAGTGCAACAAGAAAACATACGGGAACTGGTCTTGGTTTAGTTATCTGTAAAGGCCTTATAGAAGCACACAGTGGAAGGATATGGATTGATAATAATCACAAAGATGGCTTTAAAATTATGTTTTCTATACCGCAATATAATAATAACAAAAACAGTGAATCTATAAATAAAAATCAACTATGAAAATAATGAGAGGCATATGCAACTAATCAAAATATCTATTGCAAATTAATATAATGTTTTTGCGATGTGACTGCCAGTTGCAGTTATTGTAAATTTTTTTATATTTTTATCCCAAACTGGCTTGAGAATACCCATATTTTCTAACAGATTTAAATATCTAATAATTGTTGCTTTATTTACATCTTTAAAATCATCAAATGTAATCGGAATGTATGAATTAGCTGCTTTATCTATTATTCTTCTGCTAATGTTTCCACATATAAGATTCCTTATCTCTAAAATTTGTTCATTGTCATCAATAGAAGATGATTCCAAAAGATCAGTGGCTAATTCGGAAATCATTTAAATAATTAAGAACCAAGCTAAATAAATTGATTACTATTATTTTAACATTTCAAAAGTAGTATACTTAAAGTTTTATATAATGATATAAGTTGAAATTTAAAAGCAATCGTGTTAAGTACAGGTAATTTTACAAGCAAATAATAATTTTTAAAAACCCATATTATTTTGGTGCAAAAAAATATAATAACCGCTATATCATTTGTATTATCAGCAAATTTATATCAGTTGTTTTTAAAGATGCCTTTGAATAAACTCTTATTCAAACAAATAGATTTAGCATTGTTTCTTTCTTTTTAGTTTAAAAAATAATCTTAATATTTTGTAAATACTAATAATCAATAGACATCTTCAAATTCTTTTAATTCTCCAAATATCCACCATGACCCTCATCATAGTACATGAAAAAATATTAATTGAATTTATGCATGATGCAATAAAAATTTAAGTAAAATATCAAAAGAATATGGAGATATTATCCATTTTATGCTCGGTAAACAACATAAGTATACTTATTGAACAATCCCGATTATATTGAAGAGGTATTAATTAAAAACCTCAAGTACTTTATAAAAAGTAAAGGTCTACAAGTATCCAAGCGATTATTAGGCGAAGGTCTGGTAACAAGTGAGGGAGAATATCATGATCGCCAAAGAAAATTAATTCAACCAGCATTTCATCCCAATCAAATAAAAACATATGCAAATATAATGACCTCCTTTACACTAAAAATGTCAAAAGAATGGAAAGACGGAATAGAATTGGACATACACAAGGAAATGACACATATAAAATCAAATATTATCAGTAAATCAGTCTTAGGTTCAGATATCGAAGATAATGAGGGTGATGGTATTGGAAAATCCCTTTTAAAATGTATAGAATATTTTAATCGCTTACAAATGTCATTTGGTGACCTAATTGAAAAAGTGTAGATCCTTCCAATTAACAAAGGCTTTCAACAATCAAAAAAGAAATTCGACTTGATAGTAAACAATATGATAAATGAACATCGAGAAAATGAAAGAAACAACAATGACATGCCTGAAAGTGATCTTCTTTACACTTTACTTAAAGTACAAGATTTGGAATCCGGAATTGAAAAAATGGGCCCTGTTAACTTAAGGAAAAATATTTTATTTTAGCCATCTACATTGTAATGATGAAATAAATGCTTTAATCATTTTTATCCAGAATTAAGTTCAATTTAGCATAAATTATTGAAAAGTTGTCTTGAGAAAAACATTTGACGAGTAGGCAAATAGTTTCTAAAACTCTTAAGTTAACAGAGCCAAAAAATGACTTATTCACAACTACATGATGAAATAATGACAATATTTCTTGCGGGTCATGAGACAACATCCAATGCACTAACATGGACATTTTATTTACTATCAAAACATCCTGCTATAGCATCTAGATTATTCGAAGAAACTCTACTGTACTGACTAACATTGATGAGAATAGTAAACAGATATTTGAAACGGTCAAAGATATTCCAAAATTAGAATATACTGAAAAGATTTTAAGAGGAAATGCATTTATACCCACCAGCATGGACTATAGGAAGACAAGCCATCCATGATTATAAAATTGGCAATTATATTATAGAAAGTGGATCTGTTATTCTAATGAGTCAATATATAATGCACCATGATTCTCGTTATTTTCCTGAACCTAATCTATTTTATCCTGATCGCTAGAGTAAAATCACAAAATCCTATCTTCCACGTTTTAGCTATTTTCCATTTGGAGGATGAATAAGGGGTTGTATTGGAGAGTCATTGGCTTGGCTTGAGGGCATATTAGTAATTGCAACAATATGCAGAAATTGGAAAATGCATCATAATCCCAACCACAAGGTCGAATTACAACCATTAATTACATTGCGTTCTAAATATGGAATGATGATGAAATTAGAAAAAAGAATATAAAAGAAAAATTAAATACAGCAGAGGCTCGTCAACAAGAAAAGATACAACAAAAGAAGAAAGATGGCAAATACATCATTCAATAACGAAAAATATTACTAGTTATCAAAATTTAATATATAATTGTAGAGATAGAGAAAAATACATCAAGTGAAATTTGTCCTCTTTTAGCAATATCAAGACAGTTATTCTTTGATGTATTAATCAAATTATTTTTAAAAAAAGGGAAAAGAAAAAAGAAAAAAAAGAAAGCAATAAAGAAAGAAAGAAAATACCGGCAAACTATTCTACAATGTCAATAAAATGAACCATTAAAAATTTAACTTTCCCTTTTTCTAAATTATGATATAAAAATCTTAAAAAGTCTTAATATAGATTAAAAAATTTTTTATAAAAATAAAAATAATAAAAACATTCTTACATGAATAAGAATATGAGCATTATTAAACAAAAAAATCAATCAAGAATACATTATAAATTTACAAATACTATAAAATAACAATCAACGTGATAAGAGCCATCAAAAAAATGAATTTATATTAATAATGAAGCAAATCTAAAGCTAATTTTAAGTCTGCAATTTCCTTCTTTATAGTTGTTAACTCCAATTCATCCCTTGAATATTTCAAAAGTCTTTCACAAGCCTGTATTTGGGCTAAAACTAATTCACGCTTATCTAAGCATAAACTATGAGAAGACTCTATAAAATGATATGAAATGCTTTTTTTATTTTTACAACCACATGTTTTTGCTTCCACTATAAAGGGTATTTCTGATTCAACAATATTCAAATTTAATAACACCCCACTTCCATTCTTTTTTTGTATTCGTTTTTGATAATGACATTTTATTTCATCTACGATTATATTAATATCATTTTAGATATAAAGTATTTGCTATAAAGATATTTTTTTTGTTATGATATTATTGACATATTTAGTAAAAAACAATGTTAAACATGCAATAATGATACTAACAACAGTCGAAATTCCTTTTTTTATCAAGATCTTAAAAGATGACTCTATAGTTTTAAAAAACTTGTGAAAAAATTTAAATAAAAAATAATCTAACAATACAAAGATATAGCAAATATGGTAAAAAACCTAAAAACAAAAGACGAACGTACTAGATATATTATCTTATAGAGAATATAGCAAAGTCATCTTTAAAAGTACCAGGACATGGAAAAGGACTTACTATAATAAACCAATACCAAGGTTGATTAACTGTATCTTCAAGACAGAAACTTTGATTAATGCAGAAATAAAATATATACATCAAAGATTTCAAATAGTTATAATCAAGCAATACAAATTGTAAACTTTGCATAACAAAAAAATGTTTATAATCCATTCTTAAATTATGTACCTGCTATAGGAATATGTTATTATGAATCCTAAAGTTATATACAAATATATAAAATCAATGTTACTTTTTTTGAACATTTCAAATGAAAATCCTTTTATTCACCAAATATCTATTAATATGTGCCAAAATAAATCGCCATAAACCTCCAAAAACCATCGTCGTCGCTGAAAGATATTCTGAGTTGCGACGTCGATCACTCAAAGGAAGAAAGGAACCGCTGTTCCTCCTTTGAGTATTGCTAATCAGGGTTTTATCGTAAGCAAATGTTTCTTTATTTAATACTTCTTCTTTAATAGAAGAACATATATACATTCATTGTATATACTTTAATCTAAATTATTTTTTTTGTCCTTTAAAAAGATAGCAAGTTTTTCAATACGGGTATTTCTTTGTCTTTAACAAATAATATATAATGTATATGGCAGTTTTACTTTATCTATCAAAAAATTGATTCCCTATACATCAATAAAAGTATATTGTTTACTGGAACATTGTTTTAATTCATAATACAATACTATAAAAATGACCATTACAAATAGTATTGAAATACCAAATCTAAATAACATATTCATTAAAAAAAATAGAGTCTTATTATATATTTGTACATTCATAAAAAAATTACTTTTTTTATAAAAAGGATAGTTAAATAGTTTAATGATATATAAACAATAATGAATAATTTTAAAGAAAATAAGCCTTCTTCAAATAGACTAGTAAAAAAATCAGCTACAAAAGAAAAGATATTGCTTCTAGTTCCACTAGTTGCTGTGGCTACTACTGCAATCATGTTGATTTTGGCAACAAGTATAACATCATCCAATACAGTATTCGGTCAAACTAACTCTACAACTCAACAACAACAATCAACATCATCCAATACGTCTGACAAAAGTGGAATTATTACAAGTGTTCAAACTGATGCTCAAGGCAAATGGAATCTTAACGGAACATGGTCTTTGAAGGGAGTAAATTCAGGTTCACCTACCTTTACTTCAGAGTTTAGCATGGCCAAATTAGATGGTTCTGCAAAGCATAAACATAACATATCTGACTTTAAGATAGCAGGAAAGCCTGCAACTGATAGCTCTGGTACTACATATACCGGCACAGCCACAATTACAATGAAAGAAAAGCCAGCAACCAATGTTCCAGTAACTATACTCATATCCAACAACGGTGCCTTTAGCATAAAGGTTGATCAAAAGGCTACTGCTGATCACTTTGGAAATACACCAATCATGGGTAAAGTAACAGGAGCATAGACAAAAAATTTTATACAAACTACATTTTCTATTTTTATACAAGCAGTAAATTATTTATATATAATAAAATTGACCCTGAGTTGGCCGGTCATTTAGACAACAGTATTAAGACTTGGCAACGATAGATATAACAATTTGTGTAAGATATTATATTACAAAATATCAAAGATAAAGTAATTTCTTTTTACAGACTTTTATTATACAATTCAACATAAGTATAATAACATTAGCCTAGTCTGGAAACAAATAAACAAAATTTTAACTTTTTTATAAAAATATAAAATAATATATGCTAGACTAATAATTATTATAGTATAAAAAAATTATATCACATGTATTTTTTTCTCTAATATTTATTTGGAAATAATAGCGAAATCCATTATTAAATAATCAATAGGATGATACTTATAATTAAAGGATTTCTAATAAAGTAACAATAATATTTATTGATAATATAAATATTATATAATAACATACAATGAATTATTTAATATAAAAATTTTAGTTATTGTATTTATAATATCATTTATATTAGATAATATGAAAAGAACAGGGCAAATAATTGTATTTATGGTCACAATATCTGCAATTGTTTTTATAATCAACAACTTATACAATATGAATGTTTTTGCCGAACAGTCCACAACTTCTACAAAAAGCGAAAAAACATCAACACCATCAATTAGTACAGATATTGACAAAACAATAACAGCAATAAAAAATGGTGATACAAATAGTGGAAAAAAACAACTATCCAGTATTAAAGACAAGATCGAAGGAAATCCTGATACGTTTACAGGAGAAAATCATATTGAAGATGCAATACAAGCTTTAAAGGATGGCGATAACAATAGAGCAATCATTCATGCACAAGAAGCTGAAATTCTAAATGCCAAATCATGACTACAAAATTTCAATTAGTCTTGAATATGAATTTCAAAATTTATAATCCCAGTAATAAGTAAATGAATTCTGTCAACTAGATATTCTTTTTTATCTTTTGCTATTTATTACATTCATATGATTATCGTCAATTGAATGATCTTTGCCACCTATTTCTTTAACTATTTTCTTTTGTAATTCTTTATATTTTTGATATTTTTTGTCCCATTTTGAGAGGACCATCCATTGCCTTAGTCCTATTCCCAACCACAAAATTCCAATAATTAATGGGACATTACTTGACTGTAAATAACAAAGTTTCACTTCTTAAAAAATTTTCTCCATATTCACCTTTATTATGACTTAACTCGATTGAATGCAAAGTAGAAGCATCATGCTCCAGTAATTCATAAGTAATAACAAAAACTGCAGACGGAATAATCATAGCAGTTAAAATCATTGCAATAAAAAGCTTTTTAGTATTGTTCAATTGGTCTATTATACCATTTAGTACATGTTCTCTAAAGTCCACCTCTTAACAGATAGTTCCTCATATCAAGATTGAATCTTTTTGTTCTGAAATATTCCGATATCTTATTCTTTAAATCTGCAAATAATCGATAATATGGTAGAACAAACAAATCGCGTTTGGCTATATTCCATACCTCTTCTTCCATTACCATAAATTCTGGTGATGCAGCAGTAGGAAGATACAGTGGTATTAGAGTATCTTTGTTTTTTTCAAAATATTTGAGCACCTTCTTTGATTTATAATGAGGTGATGCTTTATCCATAAACAGATAACACCTTGGAAATTTGGCATGTATTTTCTTTTTAGATAACCAAGAAATGTATTGCCATTGAATCTATCATACTGTCTGAATAACAGATGTTTTCCTTCCATGCTTATGGCTCCAAATATGCACGAATGTTTATGCGAACGTGTTACTCTAACAATATGCATCTTCTTTTGCTCAATCCAAACTCGTCTTACAAGAGAATCATAAAAGAAGAATGATTCGTCCACTGATACTATGGAAAATCCATCTTGCTGTTGCTGTTGTTGCTGTTGCTGGATGTGTTTACCCACAAATATTTCTATGGCCTTAGTTTGAAAGCCTCTTTCTCTTCTTGAGATGCAGTATTGACATGTATCTTTCTTGGAACCTTCTGTTTAAAACCCCATTTACGAAGTATGCGATATATATGAGTATAATGATATTTGATGCCGCTTTTGTTTACGATTAACTCTTTCACCTGTTTTGTGCTCCAACCATTACTACTTTCTTATAGTTCTTTCTTAAGCGGGCAACTGATCTTTTCTGTTATATAGGATGGTCCACCACTTTTTGTTCTATCTTGTAGAGTCCTTCCTAGCCTTCTTTATCATATCTTTTTAACCAATCTGAAACCCAAGAATTGTTGCTTCTATGCATATCTTTTACAACATGAAAAGGACTTTGTTTATTTTCTCTTACTTTGATAACTAGTAATAATCTTTCCTTAACCTTTGGATCATTTTCTTTTTTTGTACAAATTAACCAATTTAGATTTGGTCAGTGGTGGAGGCGATGACATTGAGAACAGATGTAATAATGGAAGATCCAAATAGATTTTGTGTTTTATAGTAATCGATAAATTGTTTAGCATACTTGTGCTAATTGGTATAGATAAACTGATAATGAGTGAATTTACTATATTTCTATTATAATTTTTGTTTTATAGTATAATGCATAAATATCAAATATAATACATGGAAATTAAATTTATAATAGTTTTATGTCATATTTAAAAATAAAAAATGAAATAAGAAATTAAAGGTCTTCGATTAACGAAGTATAGTTATCTATGCTTCTATCTAAAAGACTAGTATTGGCTTTTCGATATAACTCTTCCACTTTTTTGGAGTTTTTAAGAGAATATTCTAAACATCCATCTCCTCTTTTTCTAATTATCACATCAGAATCCATTAATCTTTTTATATTCCATGATGTTGTAGATGGCGCTTTGTTAACATGTAAGACTAATTCATTAAATGTGCAAGATTTTTTTTCCAGCAGCTTTACTATTAACTCTTTAGTTGTTTTTATTTTTAAAAATCCTAAAATTATTGTTTCTTCATTTGGAATGGATGAAGGATAATAGCGAGTAATATTACTATTTTCTGATCGGAGTACTTTAATAATAGAAGATTTTTCTAAGGTGGAAAGATGATGCGAAAGTGTGCCATTATTTAAATTAGATATGCGTAATAATTCTCTATATCTTATTCCCGGAGAAAGATCAATTATCTTTAATAATAAATTTTTTTTATCTAATTTATCTTTATTTTTAATTTTTTCTAATTTGCCTGGATCAAAAAAATCACTATAACTCATCTTCGCTCGACCTTAATAACTCCAGCAGCAAATAATACCAACATAAATAATAGCATCATATGTGGTATTTCTATCTCAATATAAGGTATTCGAAAATCTCCAAGGATATCAGTTGATTGTAATAAATATAAAAATTCAATAGCTAATAACACGCTAAAACTCAAAAAAGTAAGAAAAATCTTTTTGCTTTTTGTTTTTTTAAATGATAGTATTGAAATAACTGTTAAAAAGAGAGCCAAGTTCAAACTCAAAATATGAATAGAAATATGAAAAATCATTGAAGGATGATATAAGTGTGGAACGATAAGAGGATAGAAAATAGAAGAGGTAAATAAAATTGATAGTACTAGAAAAAGATGAGTTTTATTATTTAGAAAGCTTTGTAGGAATTCAATGTATCTATTATTACTACCACCACCTCTATTGGGGCCATTTTTATCATCTCTATTTAACAAAGAGATAGTAAATGAGTAAAAGTAACTTAAAAGGTATTTGGTACAATAGTCTAACAAGATAAAGAATAATATAATCATAACAAAAAAAACAAATGACAAAAGTTAGAACAAAGGTAAATACCATTATTTTAATACATTCCTCAAAGAGCATTCAACACTACAAATAACAAATAAATAGCTTTGATCAATGATCAAAATCACACACTCATTTAGAAAAAAATATCAATATCAAATTATCTTCAATCAATAATTTTAAAATTATGAGCACATTATAGTAAAATGTAAAGATTTCATAATTTCAAAGGTATTACTCATTTAAGGAAAACTTATAAATTGAAGATATTCAATTTAGAGCCTATCCCAAAATTCGATAGAATTATAGCTTTTGTTAATATTAATTAAAGTATGCCATGTTGTTGTAGCCGTCACAAGAGCAAGAACAAACCTACCATCACAAATATTTCAGATGAACTATGGAATATCCTTAGTCCTACATTACCAACAGAAAAACCAAACAAAACGATAGGCCGTCCTGTAATTCCATATAGAAAAGTAATGGATGGTATTCTATATGTCCTAAGAACCGGATGTCAATGGAAGATGTTGCCCGCTGAATTTGGTTCTGGCTCTACATGCCATAGGCGGTTTCAACAATGGATTCAGTTAGATATATTCAAAAAGATATGGATAATATTGTTAAAAGAATACGATAACAAAATAGGTATCAAATGGACTTGGCAATCACTTGATAGCATATCAATAAAGTCACCTTTAGTGGGGACATGACAGGAAATAGTCCTACTGATAGAAGTAAATTAGGCACAAAAAGGCATATTTTAACGGATAAAAAGGAATACCCTTATCTGCTGTTATAACCTCCGCCAGTAAACATGACATAAAGGCAGT
>Ga0134125_10010936_pt1 | contig 10182 bp, 1 predicted proteins | sample KB31751_FD_96464 | JGI IMG/M metagenome (GOLD analysis project Ga0134125, IMG submission 96464) | Terrestrial soil microbial communities with excess Nitrogen fertilizer from Kellogg Biological Station, Michigan, USA - KB3-175-1 | ecosystem: Environmental > Terrestrial > Soil > Unclassified ... | reverse complement strand
CCGTCGACGCGAAGTCTGAACGCGGACTCTTCATCGTCAAAGGGCGGATTCAGCGGAATGACAACAGCCCGGTCCCTTCAGTTGTCGTCCGAGCATTGCACAAGAATTTGCGCCGGGAACTGCAACTTGGCGAAGCAACCAGCGACAAGCAAGGTGAGTACGAGATCTCATATTCCAGCGAAGCTCTGGGTGCGGCTCCAAAGAAGAGCGTCGACTTAATCGTGCGAGTCTTCGGTGCTGACGGAAAGCAGCTCGGCGAGTCCGAAGTACTCTTTAACGCGCCTGCGACCGCGACGATCAACGTCATTGTTGCGTCAGCCCAACAAGAGCGGCTGTCGGAGTATGAACAACTCATAGCGGAGATCAATCGATCTCTCGAAGACGTCGAACTAGAAGAGCTAACGCCGCAGGATATCAACTTCCTAAGCGGCGAAACCGGTATCGACAAAGCTAACCTCGGCTTTCTTTCACGAGCAGCCCAACTCGCGGAGGAAACCAAGCTACCCGCCGCGATCTTTTACGGTTGGTTTCGCCAAAAACTGCCAACAGAATTGGATCGTCTGCTCCAGGTCGAATCAGCAGTGCTCCGGCGTGAATTGGACCAGTCGTTCAAAGCGAACTTGATTCCGGCGAAGCTGCGCAAGAATCTGGAGTCGACCCTGTTTCAGGTAGCTGAACTCAGCGTTGATCGGCTGGCTCGCGAGGAAGCAGCGCACCTGACGCACCGGGTCGTCGGCCAGCTCATTGACGATAAGACAGGCGCGCCGCTCACTGAATTCAGGGTGCACGGATTTGATCTGGACGCGGGGCGCCAACCAGGGGATCTCGGATATGACCTTACCGGCGCCGAGGGCCTATTTGAGTTGGCCTACACAGCTCCTAAGGATTCGCCAACCGCAAAGAACAAACGGCGTCTACGTTTCCAAATATCGGACTCTGACAATAACGAAATCTTTCAGACTGAGATCGCCGTCGCAGCAGACACGATCGAACTGATTGAGATTCGCGTACCGTTGCCCCCTTCCACCGAGCTTCAGCAGCCGACGCTGGTCGAGCTTAACGAAAAAGTTCGCCTCCAACTTCCACCAACGCTTCTGTCTGCGTTAGCCGAGAAAGGGATTAAAACATTCGCCGACGTGCGGAAGAGTGGAGGTCTCAGCCGGATCGTTGGGCTGCCAACCGCGCCGGACGACCCCGTCATAAAGACTCTGGAAGCACATGCCAGCCTCGGTGCGCTTTCGTCAGATATCGAACTCAATGATTTGTTGATTCAGAGCGGCTTCACGAGTCCCTCGGAGCTTGCCAACGCCAAGCGCACATCCGTTGTTAGAGCCGCGCGCGGCAAAGTAGGTGACTACAAAGCTTTCGAGCTCCAGGTACGCGCTCAGGCGCAGCAGCACGTCTTCAACAATGCCGCAACGCTCGACCGGGTCGAGAGAGCCAACGGTATGATGACCGGAAATGACCCGGGACTCCTCAGCGGAGGCACATTTGTTCAACCTTGCGGCTGCGATGATTGTGAGGCTGCCGTTAGTCCACTTGCTTACCTGGCAGACTTATTGGCCTATACCGGCGAGCATCTGGAAAATGACGGAGTTCCCAGTAACTTGTCGTTTCTTGAGTCAACCTTTCATCAGCGCTTCGGCGATCTACCGGTGTCGTGCGAGGAGATGGATCGGCAGGTCCGTCAAGTGCGCATCTGTATCGAGGTGCTGCGGAGTTATCTCAGCGCGAAGAATCTTCCGGCAAAAGGTAAAGATAAGAAGACGTTGAAGGACGCTGAACAAGCCTATTGCCTTGAAGCGTACACAGCGCTGTTAATTAAGGTCGGCGCCTCTTACGAGGAGATTCGGCTGGCGAACAATGCCAAGCCGGAGCGGCGTCGAGCTTTGGCAGATCGACTTGGGATCGACCTGGGTTACGCGCGTCCAGATCTTTTGGATGCGCTTTATATAGTGCCGCTACTGCTCAATGAGGGCGTTCTCGAGATTCTATTCGGACTGATGGATACGAGGCGCGACGTCTTGTCCGAAGGTGCGAAGCTCCATGACCAGCAATCTCAACTGATTTCCTGGAATCTCAACGAGGTTGAATGGAATCGCAACACCGATCCAAACGGCAGCATCCACGTACAGCTGAGAAAAGTCTCAGTCAACAATTTTCGCGTTAACCTTTTCCGCGATCGAGATCGTAAGGAACTGGTCGCGTCCGGCAATCGAGCTTCCGGCCAGGGCAGCATTGTCATTGAAGAGAAGAACAACAGCGGACTGTCAGGGCAGCTAACCATTGCCTACACCGCCGACACAGAGCAAATTGAATTGGTCGTGGTCCCACGCTTGTTGAGTTGGCGGCTCGCCCACCTCCGAACACTTTGGTTTGCGCAGGATGTTCCTGAAGACCTTTACCGCGCGGGCGAGAGCGTTACCAGCCTGAAACAACTCCCGGCAGGACTGCAGTTTCCGTCCACTCTCACAAAGCGGATTCAATTTTTTGACGATGAGCAGCTCCTCGTTTTTAGCGGCGTGATGAGGAATCAAGTTCGCGACCAACTGTTGGAGCTATCAACAGTCCGTAGCTATCAAGTAGCGATTGAACATCTCTTCGAACAAAGCCAAAGGCCTCCGTTCGTTGATCCCGACCTGGTTGGACCTGACGATTTTCGCGAGCCGTTTGCCAGAGCGAGGGAGGCGGCTCCCCTTAAGGCGTTCGATGTCTGGTTGAAGCGTCGCGCCTGGGTCGACGATACGCTTGATGACTTGAAGCGCGTCCGTAAGCAAGAAGGCCTGCCCGCGATCCTTCAAAGTACATTCGGCGATCCGCTTCCTGATTTCTCGGCGCTGCTGGCTGATTTGACTGACGGAACGACGGCGGAAAAGGCAGTCGCGCAAGATAAACTCAAAGAACTAAACCTAACGGTTGAGAGCTTGTCTCAACTGATTGCCACACAACTTAAGGACCAGCTGGCGGCGAGCGATCCGATCAACGAGCCTGTCGAGGAGGAAGAATGGCAGGACCTCTATTCAATTTTGGCGCAGGCGCTCAAGATCAAACAATTCCCAGTCTGGCGCGCTGAAGAACAGTCTTTGAGTCTGGAACTTACGAGTGAAGAGTTCTGGATTCCTTTGCGCGAGCCGGTCGAGAACACGTGGCCTCCTCAGCTTCCCGCACCGCCGGCACCACTGATCGATCCTGATGATCTCAAAGTTACCGACTTGCCTGAAATGACGGCCGGCAGAGTAGCCATTGCCATCTGGCAAGCACGTCAGTTTCGACTCAATACAATAAGACATCGCCTGGAAGCACTCCTGGAGTCGGCGCAGCACGCGCACACTCCCGATCCAATTATGGTGTTGATGCGACAGGCTCTTGGAGATCCAAATCCTGGTGATGCACTACCCCTGCCGGACTCTGCGCAGCCGGACAATCTCGAATTGCAGGCAGTTAATACTGACCTGACTGGCGCCGATCCCGCGAAAGTTCTCGCCGCTACTACGGTAGTCGAACAGAATCTGCACCTGACCGTCGACGATTTCAAACGGCTGATGGTCATCAAACTAAAACTGGACGATCTACAGACAGACCCTACGCCGTCGGAGTGGGCGGAAGTCGTAGCGATTCTCGCCAAAGCACAGAAAGTAAAGCGTGAGTATCCGGAGTGGGTGGCCGAAGAACAAACTGCGAGACTTAGAAACAAATACTGGCTTCTTCGCAAGGCCGGGTTGCCGCGTTGGCGCGCGAGCAGCGAGGACCGAGCCGCATGGCGTCAAGCGTTACGTCTCCGCAGCCAGGCACCAACAATTGATCCCAACCTGATCGGTCCCGGCGATATTCGCAGTCCCTTCGCAGGTGAAGAGGTCTTCGATTTATGGAAAGAACGCAGCAGCTGGGTGAAGCGGGGGCTGACTGCGGCAAAAACCAGGCGCGAGGCCGAAACTGATCCGCTCACCGCCTTTGATTCACTCATTGTTTCACCATTCACGTTGCCTGGGGATGAAACGCTCGATAGCCTAACCGGAGGCGTAGCACTAGTCAGTCTTCGCGCCGAACTGAAAAGAGTGCGGACCGAAAGTGGCTTGACCTTTCTTCTGACGCAGATCCTGGGTTCACCACTACCTAAGCTCGAAGCAGTATCAAAGGACCTGGCCAGCGATTCCGATTCCATTCGAGCGAATGCGGCGCTAACGGTCACGGAGCAGTTCTATCTTTCACTCCCGGCCTTTGAGCTGTTAATGGACGTGAAGAAGAAAGTTGCCAATGACGACGCGGTCTCGGCGTTTGAGTGGTTTGGTGTCGAGACAATGTTGGCAGAATCGGTGTTGCTCAAAAGCGTGTTTGGTTTGGACGGTGAGCTCACGCGTCTGGAAGACAAAGAAAAGCGTCTCGAACAACTTAACCTTGCGGAAAATGCATTCGCTCGGCTCAGTCAGTTGCGCAAGATCATTGTCAGTCGGAGGCCTTTACTGGACTCCGAATGGGATGAAGTCTACGCGATTCTGATGCAGGCGCAGAAGCGCCGCCGCTTTGGATCCTGGCGCGCGAAGGAAGCAGCAATCAAATTGTTGCGCGGACCGGATCAATTCAAATTTCCAGCGCCACCGCCATTAACCTTTCCGCCATTAGAGACTGTGCCGTTACCAGTTTGGTTGGCAAACCTGAGCGATCGACAGGATTGGCAGGACACTCTACAGGCGCGCATTGACCAGCAGCAGGCCGTGCATTCCGCCATGCGTGAAGCAGTCGGCGCTGTTGAAGAAGCGGCTCTGCCACAGCTTCGCGATGCTCTGGTCTGGGCCAGCAACGATCATAGCTTCCTGCTGGAGACGCGAGCCAAATGGATCGGTGACCGTTTGCTGATTGATACCCAGAACAGCGGTTGCGCAATGACTACGCGAGTCTCGCAGGCAATCGAGACAATTCAAGGGCTGCTGTTCTCGATTCGCACGCAGATTCTCACAGACACATATCCGCAACTAAAACTCGACGATGACGACTTCGACGAAACCTGGGAATGGATTGGCTCCTACGCCACCTGGCGTACCGCCATGTTTGTCTTTCTCTATCCGGAAAATATTCTCATTCCAAGTTTGCGGACTCGGCAGACTCCGGCTTTTCGCTCCTTGATCAGTAGCATGCGTTCGAACCGGCTCTTAAATCCAACGCAGGCTCGTGAAGCAGCAGACACCTACGCAAAGTACGTCAACGATATTGCCACCCTAAAACTGGAAGCTTCCTGCCAGACGAAGACGAACATGCCGAGCCACACGGGGAAATATCACCGGCTCGCTTATCCGATTCACCTGTTCGCTCGTGGTGGTATTTCCAACGCCGTTTACTGGTCACACTATGACCCGAAGGATCCTTCGCCCTATGCGCAATCCTTCTGGGAAGCGGTCCCCGGGATGGTAAACGTAATTAACGTGCTGGGCGCGGTGCCTTTCGAGATTTCAGAGAAAGAGCGCTACATATTTCTGTTTGCGCGCGTCCGGGAAAAAGGCGCGCAAAAACTCGTGTTCACCAAGTATGACTTGATTCAACTTGTCTGGGACACCGAGCAAACTGAATTGGAATTACCGGAAGAAGCGACACAATTTACCGCGGTCACACTGCAACGCACGCGCGACGTGGCCCCGAGACTCGCGATTCGCGTAGAGAGTGGCGCCATTTATAGTCGGCTTCTCAATATCGACGGGACGGACTGGGCCGATGGCGAGTGGATTCCCGTGATAGGAAGCTGGCGCGGAGACAGTTTCGAAAAGCTTTGCGGCATGGTTGAGTTTTCGACTGGAGCTTTCTGCACAATCGTTTCCGGCGCCGGCGGTCTCTATTACTTGCTCTCGGGAGACTGGAACGACGGCTACTGGAGATTCCTGGCAACCGGCGATTACCGGGGAGCCTTTTTCTGGCCGGATACCTCCGAGGTCTATGTCTTCTGGTCTCAAAACTCGCAAATCAAACAACGCGCCATCCGGCCAATAGGAAATCTGCCTGAGAAAGAACCGATTACCACCGAGACAGAGTTTGATAGCTCATTGCCTTTTGCCGATTGGCTGCCGTACATGAAGCAGTACAACACTTCTGTAAATGCGATCAACCAGTGGCTGGTTGACGTGGCGGGAGTCAGTCTTCAGGGAGTTACGCTTCCTCAGGGAATGCCATACGGAGGCCTCGATTTTTACAAATTCTTGAAACTACGCAACCGGGATCTGATCCTCGCTTACATAAACTCGGTTCTGCTTTCAAAGAGCAACAAATTGGATGAAGAGGCCGTCACCATACCAAGCGACGCCCCCGACCTTAGTGCAATCCTTGAGAAGTTGACCGTGCTTGGCTGGGTCAACAGCCTCCCCGGTTTGATGAAGTTGTTTCGAAACGCCGCCGTTCAGTGGCTCGCGGGCAAGATCGATGACACCACGGATTATCTTGATCCGGACTTCGGCCACTGGAAGTTGGCCGCTGAAGCAACGAAGAAATTATTCGGCGAAGATTTCTCGACCGTGTTGATGAAGGCGGCAGGGCTAACAGACGGAGTAGCGTCGGCGCTAAAACGAAAGCCTGATGAGCAGGGCGATATCCTTTTGGGGATGCAGAACCTGCAGCGCATTGTGCCAACCAGTGGCTCGGTACCTAATAGCACTCCGAGACTGTTTGCCTTGCAGTATGAGGACGGATTGGCACGCACGGAATTTGTTCGCAATCCTCTGGGCCAGCTGCTTGTAAGCGGATCCAAGCTGATCGCGCCACGAATGACCGGCAACTTGAGAATCTCCGAGACTTTCAGTAACGGCCAACTCCTTACTCGCGGAGAGGACATCAAGGATGCATTTTACAAGAATGTATTGGCGCCAAAAAGCAACCTCGTCTACCTGGAAGAAGCTTACTACTTTGTCCCGATTCATCTGGGTCTGCAGCTGCAGTCGCGCGGACAGTACATCTCCGCTCTCGACTGGTTTCGCTCGGTTTACAACTACACAATGCCGCCGGACGTTCGAAAGATTTACTACGGTCTGAAAAGAGAGGAGACGCTCGGAGCAGGCTGGGAACGAGCCGAGGACTGGCTGCTCGACCCGCTCAATCCGCATGAGATTGCAGCTACCCGGCGCAACACGTATACACGCTTCACATTGCTCTCGATCATTCGCTGCCTTCTGGATTTTGCGGACTCCGAATTCACACGCGACACGGCTGAGTCTGTACCGCGAGCCCGCCTCCTCTATCTAACCGCGCTCGAGTTACTCGAAAACCCTGCCTTGAAGCAGCAGCTTGACTCGTGCGCAGCGATAATCGGCAATATTGAAATTGACTTAACCGACAGTGAATGGAGATCCGCCTGGACAGACTTCAATCGAGAGCTCTCGAACTTTGGCAACGTCGAAAGCGTGACGAGATTGGTTGAGCAGATCAATGCTATTCAAAACAATGGCGCCACTGCGGAAGACCAATTTGCCGCCGCCAGATCTTTGCTTGCCAATGAACGCGTCGCGCTTCCGCGTAAGCTCACTGTGGCTGATTCGGTCGCACAGAAGTCCCGGAGTACATCCAGTGTCCATGCGGCGATAAGCTTGCACCCGGATTTAGCTGCTGCCGGAAGACGCGCAGCCAACAGGGCAGCAACGGCAATGCTAGAGGCTGTCTCGACGGCTACGGGCATCAGGCCCGAAGCGCTCGACAAAGCAAAACTCCCGTGGCTTGGTGAGAAGCTGGAGCTGACCCTCGTCGATACGTCAGTCTCCGAGCGTGAGGCACGGTTACGTCGTATCCGTGCCCGAACAGATCCACAAATGTCGGAGATGTCCAACTCGCCGATGGCGGATGTCAACGAGGTGAGAGGCGCTTTCGCCGGCACCTTTGTGCCTACACCGCATTTTTCTTTCTGCATACCCCCGAACCCAACCCTGAGGGCGTTGAGGCTGCACGCTGAGTTGAACCTCTACAAACTTCGCACTTGTCGCAACATCGCGGGAATGAAGCGACAGCTCGATCCCTATGCAGCGCCCACAGATACGTTCAGCGGTATGCCGATGATCGGAGCCGGCGGCCAGCTTGTGCTTCCCGGACTCGCTGTTTTGAAGCCCACGCCTTATCGGTATCCGGTGTTGATCGAGCGGGCCAAACAACTCGTAGCAATGGCCCAGCAGATCGAGGCGGCGTTCCTGGCTGCCCTCGAAAAGGGTGATGCCGAGCGCTACAACCTGCTGAGGGCGCGACAGGATATGACTCTGGCAAAGGCCGGAGTGAGTCTACAGACCATGCGCGTCAAAGAGGCTGAGGACGGAGTGAAGCTGGCCGAGCTACAACAGGAGCGAGCCGAGATTCAAGTGAAGCAATATCAGGAGTGGCTCGACGAAGGAATAAGTGCCTGGGAGGACCTGGCTCTCAGTTTGATGGGGGCCGCTGCCGCCTCACACGCCGTGGGTGCGACTCTTTACTTCATGAGTATCCTCTCTAAAGACTCCAAAGGGGCTGGGTTTGGAGAGGCAGGTGCGGCGCTCAGCTCACTTGCTTCAATGGCTTCCACTTTTGCCAGTTATGAGCGACGGGAACAGGAATGGGAATTTCAGAAAGCGATCGCGGAGCAGGATGTTCGTATTGGCGCTCAGCAAGTGAAGATTGCCGAAGATTCGGTCCGCGTTGTCGAGCAGGAGCGGGCAATTGCGCAGATGCAGGCGGATCAGGCGAAAGACGTTATTGATTTCCTCTCCACGAAGTTTACCAACGTCGAACTCTACGACTGGATGAGTGGAGTTCTTGAAGGCGTCTACAGCTTCTTCCTGCAGGGGGCAACTGCAATGGCCCAACTCGCAGCCAATCAACTGGCTTTCGAACGTCAGGAAGTACCACCTCCGTATATTCAGGGCGACTACTGGCAATCTCCGGCTGAGGGTATTGGCAGCGGCGACGGCAAAGCTCTCGACCGTCGTGGACTCACCGGATCAGCTCGCTTGCTACAGGATGTTCACCAGCTCGACGAATATGCCTTCAACACTAATCAGCGAAAACTGCAACTAACCAAGACGATCTCACTCGCCCAAATGGCGCCAGCCGAATTCCAGCGTTTTCGCGAGACCGGAGTCATGCGCTTCGACACTACGCTCGAGATGTTTGACAGAGATTTCCCGGGTCACTATCTACGGCTGATCCGGCGCGTGCGTACCAGCACGATCGCTTTGATCCCTCCTCTTCAAGGCATCCGGGCTACGCTGTCGACGACCGGGACCTCGCGGGTTGTCATCGGCGGCGATATTTTTCAAACAACTATTGTCAACCAGGGTCCGCAGTCGGTTGCCTTGAGCGCCGCTCGTGATGCCACAGGTTTGTTTGAGCTGGACCAACAGTCCGAGATGCTGTTGCCATTCGAGGGCATGGGAGTCGCGAGCGGCTGGGAATTTCGTATGCCGAAAGCGTCCAATCCTTTCGACTATCGCACCATTGCCGACGTGTTGTTAACTATCGAATACACGGCTCTGAACAGCTTCGACTATTACCAGCAGGTCATTCAGACACTGAAACCCACGCTAAGCGCCGACAGAGCGTTTAGTTTTCGGCATCAATTTGCAGATCAGTGGTACGACTTTCATAACCCGGACCAGACTGCGACGCCGATGGCAGTGCGATTCAAAACGGTCCGCGATGACTTCGCGCCAAACCTGCAAAGAGTCAACATTGGCCAGGTGGCGCTTTATTTTTCCAGGATTGATGGCCAGCTATTCGAAGTTCCAGTCACGCACTTGCTGTATACGGCCGACGATGAAGAGGGGCAGGTAGGTGGTGGCGCGGTTTCGGTGGATGGCCTGATCAGTACTCTGAAAGGCAACGCTGGCAGTTGGACTTCTATGATCGGTAGATCGCCTGTGGGCGAATGGGAGCTCGCTCTCCCGGACACCAGCGAGATAAGAAACCGGTTTAAGAATCAGGGAATCGACGACATCTTATTCGTCATCACCTACACAGGTCGCACCCACGAATGGCCCCTGTAAGGATTTTGAAATACGTTGCTCTGTTTGCCTTTCATTCGGCCCCGCAGATTCCTTTGCGAGCTTTGCGCCTTTGCGGGAAACTTCTTCGCACCAATGAAAACTATTCCCGCAAAGCCGCAAAGCCCGCAAAGGGTTGATTAGTACAATGACAACTGACAGTTCCCTGATTGGAGTAGTGGACGATAAGCTGATCACCCTGAAATAGTTT
>Ga0134125_10010935_pt1 | contig 10183 bp, 11 predicted proteins | sample KB31751_FD_96464 | JGI IMG/M metagenome (GOLD analysis project Ga0134125, IMG submission 96464) | Terrestrial soil microbial communities with excess Nitrogen fertilizer from Kellogg Biological Station, Michigan, USA - KB3-175-1 | ecosystem: Environmental > Terrestrial > Soil > Unclassified ... | reverse complement strand
GCATCGCCCGCCCTCGCTCCGAATCAACACCCAGAGCGAATCAACAACTGATTCAAACCACAACAGTTTTATTGGGTCCGCACCCTAATTCCAGCGCTGAAACCGGGCGGTCCTGACGGCAAGTACAACCATTATTTCGCCAAGCGATTTACAGAGTACCGGAGAAAATGCGGCATTACCGCTCCTCGCACGTCATTCCATTCGTTCCGCAAGAATGTGGCGCAAGCCCTCAAAGACAAACGCGCCACGGCCGCCGAAATAGCGGAGTTGATCGGCCACGAGCAGGGCTTCACGTTTTCGGTGTATGCCCCTATGCAGCTCCCCTTGAAGACGCTGAAAGAACTGATTGGCCGTATCCGCTATCCGGGCTTGCGCTTAAGCTACTTGCATGTCGGCTAGATTGTCCCGTACTTCTGCGGCGTCGACGACTCGTTTATTGTCAAACGACGTTGGATCGGGACCCCTTATCGGCATCCAAAAGGGGCTCTTACTCATTTTCGATGAAGTTTGCTGGTGGCCTGTTGTACCTCAACAGGGAATCAGCGCCATGCGAGAAGCCAATGCCCTGGCGTCTTCGCTACATCCAGCTCTTCACCCGGAAGGCCGTCGACTTGCGCTACACCAATCATACGGCGCCTCCTCTGCGACAGCGCTCCTTACCAACAGCAATGCTTACCACGCGAGCATTGGGGTCAGCCGATGCAACAACGCATCAAAACGGCGCGCTGCGTCCGGTTCACTGCACCTCAAGGCCACGCACGCCTGTCCAGCGAGACGGCAAGCTGCCTCGACCTCGCCTGCGCCAGCCAACGCGGTAATGCTGGCCAGGAGAATCTCTGAAAGCCGTCTCGCGGGGACAGAAGAATCCGCCATGCTTCCCGCTTTCGAGGCGCGTTCGCTGGGCCGCAGTACCGCGAACGCGCCAGCGAGGTGGGGTGCCAACGCTGCTTTGAGAAAGTCGTCATTGGCTCTCATTTTTGTCTCCATCTTCACGTTATCCCGAGATGCGCTTTGGCCTCTGGACTCATCATTTCCGGCATCCATCGTGGCTCGTAGGTCAGCTTGACATTGACGGATGCGACGCCCGGCACACCGGTCACTTTGTCCCTGACGCCCTGACCCAAATAATTCGTCGCCGGGCATCCGGGCGTGGTTGTAGTCATGGTCACGCAGACCTCGCCGCCGGCTTCGACCGAGACGTCGTAGATCAACCCAAGGTCGGCGATGTTGTACCCCAGCTCCGGATCGATCACTTCGTGCAGCGCGCCTTTGATGACATCAACAAGCTCATTGCTCTGGGCTTGTTGCCCCGGGCTTGACGACTGGACGGTGGCTTCGGCTGTCGGCCGCACCGTCGGTGCGCCGGACATGAAGTGTTCCATGATCACCCCGAAGATGACGGGTTTGAGGAACTGCCACTCGCCGCGGCTTTTGGTGACGGTAATCGTATCCTCGCCAAAGGAGACTTTCGCCACCTCCGGGATTGCGAACAGCCGTTCCGCCAGTGGCGAAGCTGCGGCCCGGGCGCTGACCTCAAATACGAGTTTGCCGTCAGCCAGGACTTGTTGGCCGGGCAGAAACTTCAGGGTTGCCGGATCTTGCGTCGATTCGGTTTGGATAAACATGAGCGTCGACCTTTGCAGCGAGTTGATCCACTCCCCCTGCATCACCGGTCATGCGGCAGCAGCCGCCTTGGCGGCACCGACTCGGATGAGAATCTTGTAAGTCTTGCCGTCAGGTTCGAAGCCGCCATGCCAATCATGGCCGCGCTTGGCGAGCTCGGGGAGTAGAAATGTCGGCTCACGGCACAGGAATGCCGAGAGAACCTCGCCGCGCTTCATCGATTCGAGTGCAGCGAGAATGCGCACCATGGGCTCTGGCGGATCAAGCTCACGATTGTCCATGTGCTGCACCGGATCGCGCCAAGCGGAATTGTCACCGGCCGCTGCGGGCGAAGCTTCCGTGGCCTTCTCTGTTCTCGTCGGACTGAACAGCACCTCCCAGTCGCCGTCTTCGAGCTGCCGGACTTGATGGCTGTAACCCTTGGAGCCGAGCACCTGCAACAATGGTGTCGGCTTGAAGGTCGCGAACAACCGCAATCCCTGGTCAGGGGTGAGCGCCGCGACGGCTTCCATGATCTTTCCAAACGGCTCGCCACCGTCGCGCAGGATTGGACGAACGTCGAGTTCTACGAAGGCTGTTGTCATGGGACCATGCTCCTTGAGTCAAGTTTGTGGGGAAAGCGAAAGCAGGAGGCGCGGTCGGTGCGCCCCTTGGGGCAAACGCAACGTGTTCGCCACGTCAGCGAGACTCCGCGTGCGCACGATCTGAGCAACAATGCCGGCGGTCGCGATGAGCATTATGCCGGCGGTCGCCTGAAAGGCCCATGCCAGGCCCGTCAGCAGAACGACGGTGCCTGTCCAGACGGCGACAAAATAAAGGACGAACCACTTCGACGCGCGCGTCTCAATCACCAGGTCCTGAACCCGCGGCGTTTGTGTTTTGCCAAGCACCGGGCCATAGCACTCAAGCCAGGTGAGAAAAGCGACGATCGTGTAGAGCTGGGCGAGGCCCAGACCGGAGAGCCACCCGAAGGCGAAGAGGAAGACCAACGCTCCGAGGTGGCGCTGCAAGGTGCCGGTGGCAACAAAGATGATTGCGAGGATCACGCCGGCCGCTAGGTTGGCAAGGGCGACGCCGGCCATGCGGCTGTTGAGTTCGATCAGCCGCCGCTTTCTCGCACGATACAGGTAAAGCATATCACGTCCATAGAGCGTAAGCGCCCCGAGGCCGAGCAGGCCCGCAGCGATTAGAACCGTTCCCAGGCTCACTGCATTGCAAATTGCGATCACTCCGCCGACGATGGCGACCGTCATCGCGGCTGTTGCCATGTGGAGGGCGCCGCGCGTGCCTGCGCCTTCGCGTTCGGGAGCGAGCATGAACATTGCCAAGAGCCGATAGCTGACGCCCATCGCCGAAACGGTCAGCCAGCCGCCAAGCCCCGCGATCACATGGAGCGGCAATCCTTCGGCCGTCAGAGCGGTGAGGCGGGTCTCTGCCGTGGTACCGCCGAGCACGAAGGCGAAGACGATTCCCAATCCGGCGGCTGCCACAAGGCTGGTGAGGCCGACAATGACGAAACGTGCCGACAGACCGAGCGGGCGCGCATCCCACAACGTGCGGCCGAGATTCCAGAGGGCAAAGGCAAAGCCGAGCAGCAGAAGGGCTGCGCCTACCGGAAGTAAACTCACTTCGAATTCGATTGTGCCACCGAACTGCAGAAATCCGCAGAGGAGCGCAAGCAGACCTGCACAGAGAAGAACAAGGGTCGGCAACGGCAGGGAGTTGCTGTAGAGTGGCTTAGCGACGAGAACGGGCACGAACTGAAACAGCGCCCCACACAGCAGGAGGCTCAGCCACCCTATGGCGACGACGTGCACAACAACGAGCGTCTGCGGGGCTGTGATCGGCGCACCGGGAAATCCATAGCCGCTGGCCATGAGGCACTCCGCCGTCAGTAGGCTGACGAGCGCCACCGCGAAATAAGACATGGTCCATCGAGATAGCGTGACGCCGACCATGGCAAATCCCTTAACGGTTGGATGGCGTCAGGCGAACCGGACGCCATCAATGCGCGACCGGGACGCTAGGCTGCCTTCTGCACCCGGCCGATCTCGACGCGCCACACCTCTGGTCCCCTCTCCAGATAGGTCCAGGAGAACTGTTTCGGATATTCAGCTTCCAGCTGATAATAGAGTGGCTTTGGGTCGTGATCATTGACCAGCACGAACGATGCTCCAAACGCCAATTCATCGATGTGCTGGAAGATCTTCGCGTGACGTTGCGCCGGAATGAGACTGCGCACGTCAATCTCCTCGTCCGAAAGATCCGCGTTTTGTTCGCACATGCAGGCTTCCTTTCCGTCTGACGACCGCCGTCTCTTGGTGGAGCTGGGCGTACCCATAGGGCTATTCCGCATAAGATATATTGTCAATATATCTTCTGTGGCGTAAGACTCATTAAGCGGTCAGACTTGCAAAACATGCATACCGTGTACACCTTTGTAATTGGAGCCTGACAGAGTTGGGTAGTGCACAATTTGGCGGGCCACGATGCGACTGACTAACTTTACCGATTATGCCTTGCGCGTCCTGATGTATGCGGGGACACATGGTGATCGGCTCGTCACGATCGAAGAGACCGCCGAAGCGTACGGCATCTCGCGGGCTCATCTTATGAAAATCGTCAACCTGCTCACGCGAGCCGGATACCTCAGAGCGGTCCGCGGGCACTCGGGCGGTTTGGCGCTGGCCCGGCGGCCGAGCAAAATTCAGCTCGGCGAGGTCATGCGCGCTACGGAGCCCGACTTTGCGCTGGTCGAATGCTTCACAGCCGATAACCACTGCCGGATTACACCGCGTTGCCGCATGCGCGGCGCTCTGCAGGAGGCCCTGGGGGCATTCTGGCAAACGCTGGACCGTTATACCCTTGCGGATCTGCTGCTCGCTCCAGAGGATTTTGAGGCGATATCGCACAAGCGGCACGCGTCAGTGGATGAACCGATCGGGAGACGGCTCAACGAGCAACGATAGTTCGCATGTCTCAATGTGCAAAAATGGTGGAGAACATGCCCGATCCTAATATGACAGACGGCTTCCACTTGGTGGTGGATGCCCTCAAGCTGAACGGAATTGACACCATCTATGGGATCGCCGGTATTCCGGTGACCGACCTGATGCGCTTGGCGCAGGCGCAGGGCATCCGCTACGTGGGCTTTCGCCATGAGCAGTCGGCCGGAAATGCCGCAGCAATTGCCGGGTACCTGACCCAGAAGTCAGGCATCTGCATGACGGTTTCCGCACCCGGCTACTTGAATGGGCTGATCGCCCTTGCCAATGCCACGACCAATTGCTTCCCGATGATCCTGATCAGCGGGTCGAGCGATCGGGCGATCATCGATCTCGAGCAGGGCGATTACGAAGAGCTCGATCAGATGAACGCCGCCAAGCCCTATGCCAAGGCGGCCTATCGAATCAATCGACCACAAGATATCGGTATCGGTATAGCGCGAGCCATTCGCGCCGCCGTATCTGGGCGTCCCGGCGGCGTCTACCTCGACCTTCCGGCGAAGCTCCTTGGCATGGCCATCGAGCTTGAAACGGCGAAAAAGTCGTTGGTGAAGGTCATCGACCCCTCGCCGCGGCAAATTCCCGACCCGGCATCGATCGCGCGGGCGCTCGATGTCTTGGCAACAGCGCAGCGCCCCTTGGTCATTTTGGGCAAGGGTGCCGCCTACGCCCAAGCCGACGAAGAGATTCGCTCATTCATAGAGGCAACCGGCATCCCCTTTCTGCCCATGTCGATGGCAAAGGGCCTGCTACCCGACGATCATGCACAGTCCGTCGCCGCGGCGCGCTCCTACGCAATCGGACACACCGATGTGGCCATGCTGATCGGAGCCCGCCTCAACTGGCTGCTCTCGCACGGCAGGGGCCCGCTCTGGCCGGAAACGACCCGCTTCGTACAAGTCGACATCTCGCCCACCGAGATGGACAGTAATCGTGCCATCGCCGCCCCAGTGGTCGGTGACATCAAGTCCGCCCTTGCAGCGTTCAATGCTGCGATAAAGCTTCAGGCGCTCCAACCGAAAGCCGCCTGGGTCGCCGATATTGCCGAGCACAAGCGGAAGAACCAGGAGCGGATGGCGGCGCATCTCAGCGCCGATCCAAATCCGATGAACTTCCATAGTGCGTTGCGCGCCGTCCGCAATGCGCTTGCCGGTCGGCCGGACGTGTATATCGTCAACGAGGGCGCCAACACGCTCGATTTTGCCCGCAACATCATCGACATCTACGAGCCCCGCCACCGTCTCGATTCTGGCACCTGGGGCGTGATGGGCGTCGGCATGGGCTACGCTATCGGTGCCGCTGTAGTCACCGGCAAGCCGGTCGTCGCCATTGAGGGCGACAGCGCTTTTGGTTTTTGCGGCATGGAGGTCGAAACGATCTGCCGCTACGAGTTGCCGGTAATCACAATCATCCTCAACAATAACGGAATTTATCGGGGTGATCCGGCTGGCGGCGCCGGTTGCTCGCCTACCGGTCTCATGCGCAACGCACGCTATGACAAGATGATGGAGGCGTTTGGTGGCGTCGGCTACTACGCAGCCGACACGCCCAGCCTCACGAAGGCACTGAGCGACGCGCTCGTGGCCAAAAAGCCCGCACTCATCAATGCCGTGATCGACCCGACCGCAGGTACCGAGAGTGGCCATATCCAAAGCCTCAATCCGAGGAGCGCTCTCAGTGGCAGCAGATAAAACGACAACTTTCCAAAGTGCACGCCAGCTCCGCTCCCGCTGATCTTTTCCCGGTCTCGGAAGACTTTTCGCGATCAGCGCACCAAAGGGTACGGCAATGGCCGATATCAGCATCGTTTCGGCCGCTTATGAGCACAAGGCTACAAATGCCGGCATCACCGAGGCGGAGATCCGCCGGCTTATTCCCGCCTTCTATGCCAGAGTGAGGCGCGACCCGATGTTGGGGCCGGTTTTCGACGGTATCATTGACGATCGTTGGCCGGCACATATCGAGACAGTCATTTCATTCTGGCTTTATGTGACACGGCTTGATCGTAGCTACAACGCGCGAAACTTCATTCCCGCGCACATCAAGCATGCAACCATCCGCGCAGACCTGATTCCGCAATGGCTGGCGCTCTTTCGGGAGACGGCCCACGACCTCTGCCCGGCTGACAGCGCGACTGTCTTAGTTGACATTGCGCAGCGCATGGCATCGTCACTCGAAATCAGCTTGAACAAGCGAGATGGCGACGCCCAGTAGCCATCGTCATAGGCTACACCATTCAAACAAAACACACAGTCAGCGGCTAGCCGCTGGAACGAGGCTTAGCCGGGCCGGCGCGTTGCGCGCGCCTTCTTGTATTTTATAAGATATATTACATATACATATTTGTCTGATAAAAAATTATCCTTTGGGAGAGCTTCGGTGAGCATCCCACCTGCTGCGACATCTAAGGCAATCCGGGATCGGCCGATTGAGAGGCATCCCTTTGTGATCAAGCTTTTGACCCACGCATCTCTCAGCGCAAGCGACTTGAAGGCGCTAAATCGCCTGCTAAATCGTAGACTGACCGTGAAAAAGGGCAAGGACATCATCGTTCAGGGTTTTGAATATAAGGAATTGTACATAGTTGAGAGTGGATTTGCCGTCCGCTACACGCTGGTACACAAGGGCGGGCGGCAAATCATTAACACGCTTTTGCCGGGAGACATTGCTGGCTTCCCCGAGTCTTTTTTCGACCGTTCGCTCTATTCCGTTAAAGCCGCCACAGAGATGAGCCTCAATCGTATTTCATTCGACGCGTTTATCGACGTTTGCAATGAGAGGCCCAATATAGCAGTTGCGCTGATCTCGCTTGTTGCGCACGAAGCGTCGCTCTATGCGCATCATCTTGTCGATGCCGGTCGTCGATCTCCGCTAGAGCGCGTCGCACATTTCCTTTTGGAAATTCATTTTCGACTGAAGGCTGTTGGAATGGCTTCAGAGAATACCTTTGAGATACCGCTGTCGCAGGAGGATATCGCTGATCGCGTTGGGCTAAGCGGCCCTCACGCGAATCGTATGATCAGCCAACTCAAACGCGAGGGGTTGATCGCTATGAGGCGCCATGAGATCAAAATTCTCGATAGGGCGGCGCTGCAGATTATCGCGGAATTTGATCCTTCCTACCTCGTGCCTCCATCGCTTCAGCAGCTTCGGACAAACCGGTAGTCAAGCCGATCGCTGGTTCGCCGCCGTCGGGAAGCCCCCTTTGTTGACAGCGATATCAGCCTTCGCCAGCACCGCTCGCAATTGTTCGCTTGCGCCCTTGTCATCCGATAAGCTGTATTACAGATATATGTTTAATGAGGTTCTGCATGTTCGACACGGCCAACCGGTCCATTCAGATTAGCCCCATAGCGGGGCTTTCCACAGTATTTGAGCTATAGGGCGCCTACCGCGCGAGCAAATCCCGGCCCTCGCGGAAGTCGAATGCCCGCTACCGAGCGATCTTGCCTTCACTCTGGTCACGGGGCTTCGCCAACATGGCCACTTTGGCAATGTACTAACCCATATCTCGGGCACGAATTGGACCAAGGTTGAGCAAGCTCTCCGTGGCATCTTAGATCCCGACGTTGGCAGCCAAGCGCTCTCGCCGCTCGCCCAAAACATCGTCGAGATGATATGCGGCGATCGCGGGGTCACGGGGCGGATCATGAAGTCGTACTTCCGAACCGTACTGGGCAAGGTTCTGGGGATCGATGGTGCGACGCGATTGATTCAGCGTATCAACGGTCTTTTCGTCGAACTGAAATGCGCGAGACAGCAGCCATCGAATACCGGCAGGATCGCAAACCAACTTCCTGCAGCAAGGGAGCCGGCCTAATTCCGGAAACAGATCAAATTGCCGAGCGGGTGGTCACGGTCGCCGAAATTGATCCGCGCTACCGTCACCTGATCATCTCTCAACTATTCGAACACCTCACTCCGGGCAGGCAGCTCATTGCAGCTGGTCGTCGATCATGATCCCAAGCGGCTTCGTTTCCAGCTCGAAGCTCGTTACGGCGCTCGCTGCGGATTGGGCCTATCTCGAGCAGGGTCCCGACGTTTGGCGCGTTCGTCTTGGCTAAGCCTCCGCTCAAGTGGGTGACCGAAATGACTGAGCGAGTTGAGTGTGCCTCAGAGGACGCGGGCATGCCGAGCAACTCCCGCGACTACACGAGCAGATACAGGTCTCTGAGCGCAAAGCTTTGCGCTTTGGTCTGAATTAGAATAAAGGCCGCGCGACCATAACAATTCTTTACATTCCTTTCTTTGCGGTGGGACCTACAGGAGTTGGAGCGTACGTTTTGGAATTCCACGCATGAGCCAACCTGCACCTGCGACACATCCGGTTCCGGAAAGCTCAATCGCGAAGGCGTCGTAACGCCCGTCCCTTGTGCATAGCAACGTGATCGGTTTTGTCGCTTTTAAGCTCGTATTGAGGATCGGTAAGGCTGGCGTGACGCACGTAGCCCTTGTAGTTCACGTCCCTGATGTGTACTCGGACGATATGACCCGTGACGCGACCAGCCTCGGAGTTCCAGCTGACGTGATTACCCACCTTAAAGGTTCTTGCCATGATGATGGAACCCGACGGTGACGAAAGAAGCCATCAGGAGCTCGTTACACGAAGTTATCCAACGAAGCGGTTGTTAATACTCTTCAGCGAGCGCTCCATGGGACGCGAATAGGGTACCCTGGATGGGCGTGACGCGGCTTGGACGGCCATCGTTTGCTGGGGCGTCCCGATCTCCAGGCAAATCGAAACTGGATCGCTCGCTGGGAAAGTCTCTTCGAGAGCTTCATCAAGCAGCGCGTTCAGGTGTGCCATTGTAGCCGACGGCAGTCTGTTGGGACGTTTCTTTTTGGCAGACATGATTCAGATCCTTTCCAGTGTTTAGCTCTCCAACTTGCATCACAGTATGAGTGGCAATGTTTCAAACTGATGGAACGGCGGGGGTGAGGGCAGCGTCCACTCCAGGGTGGTCGCGCCCGGTCCCCAAGGATTCGCCGACGCGCGTTCCTTGCGCATGAAGGCTAGCGCCGTGCAGTAGAAGAACACGAGCACCCCGAAGCCCGAAATATAGGAGCCGATCGATGAAACGAAATTCCACCCGGCGAAGGCTGCTGGGTAATCTACATAGCGCCGCGGCATGCCGGCCATGCCGAGGAAGTGCTGCGGGAAGAAGGCTAGGTTGACGCCGATGAACGTGAACCAGAAGTGCACCTTTCCGAGCGTCTCGTTGTACATGTAGCCGGTCATCTTCGGGAACCAGTAGTACCAGCCGCCGAAAATCGCAAACACGGCGCCGAGCGAGAGCACGTAGTGGAAATGCGCCACCACGTAATAGGTGCCGTGCAACTCGCGGTCGACGCCGGCATTGGCCAGCACCACGCCCGTGACGCCGCCGATGGTGAACAGAAGGATGAAGCCGATTGCCCACAGCATCGGCGTCTTGAACTCGATTGAGCCGCCCCACATCGTCGCAAGCCAGGAAAAGACCTTCACGCCGGTGGGCACCGCGATCACCATCGATGCCGCGATAAAGTAGGCCTGCACGCTCGCCGACATGCCGACG
>Ga0134125_10010934_pt1 | contig 10183 bp, 10 predicted proteins | sample KB31751_FD_96464 | JGI IMG/M metagenome (GOLD analysis project Ga0134125, IMG submission 96464) | Terrestrial soil microbial communities with excess Nitrogen fertilizer from Kellogg Biological Station, Michigan, USA - KB3-175-1 | ecosystem: Environmental > Terrestrial > Soil > Unclassified ... | reverse complement strand
CCGTTGCGCCAGCAGCGTCTCGACGTCGCCGCCGGCGCGCTGACGCGCCAGCCGCGCCTCGACCATCGGCGTGTGCAATTGCCCCGGGATGACGGTGTTCACGCGGATGCCCTTGGGCGCGTATTGCACGGCGACAACGCGCGAGAGCTGGATGACGCCGGCTTTCGTCGCCGCGTAGCCGACCTGGAACGCGCCGGTGAAGCGAATGCCCGAGGTCGAGGCGAGGTTGACGATTGCGCCCGCTCCCTGCTTCTCCATGACCGGCAGCACGTATTTTAGCGTCAGGAACACGCTCTTGAGGTTGAAGTCGACCTGCGCGTCCCAGACGTCTTCGGACATCTCGACCGGCCCGCCATGCGCCGAGCCGCCCACATTGTTCACGAGCACGTCGATGCGGCCGTAGCGAGCGAGACACGCCTCGACCATGGCGGCGATGGACTTGGCGCTGGTCACGTCGCACTCGTGCACCACAATGTCGCCGCCCACGGCCTTGACGCGCTCGACGGTCTCCGCCGTGGCGTCGAGATTGCGGTCGACGGCGAAGATCTTCGCGCCTTCCGCGGCGAAGCGCACGGCGGTGGCGCGGCCGTTGCCCCAGCCGGGCCCGACGCTGCCGGCGCCGGTGATGATCGCGACCTTGTCTTGCAGGCGTCCGGGCATCGTGGTCACTCCTTGGCGGGACCGAAACGATAGAGCCGTTGCGGGTTATCGACCAGCAGCATCTGCCGCGCGTGCGCATCGGGGGCGATTTCGGGAATGAGGTCGACGAGGGCGCCATCGTCCGGGATCGGTCCCTGATGGTTCGGATGCGGCCAGTCGAGGCCCCACACGGCGCGGTCACCGGCGACGTCCAGGAGCCTGCGCGCGAACGGCACCGCGTCCGCGTAAGGCGGACCCTGACGCGTGATGCGGTCGGCGCCGCTGACCTTGACCCAGACGTTCCTGTCGTCGAGCAGGCGCAGCAAGGCCGTGAAGTGCGGATGGTTGAGACCGAGCGAGGCATCGACGCGGCCCATATGGTCGATCACGATCGGCACGGCCGAGCGATGCAGCGCGGCGCTGAGCTCCGCGATGAGTTCAGCCTCCATGTGGATCTGCAAATGCCAGCCGATCGCGGCGAGACGCCCGCCGAAGGCGACGACGTCCTCGATCGACGCCGCCTGCTTCAAATGCCGCATGTAATGGAAGCGCGCACCGCGGAATCCGGTGGCATCGAGCGCCTTCAGGTCGGTGTCCGAGATGGCGGTTGGCACCAGCGCGACGCCACGATAGCTGCCGCCTTTGGCCGAGAGCGCTTCAGCGGTGGCGCGGTTGTCGAAGCCGTGCGCGGCGGTGTGCACGATAACGCAGCGCTCGAAGCCGAGGAAATCGTGCAGCGCGAACAAGGTCTCCTTCGGCGCATCAGACGGCGTGGTCGCGCGGCCGGGCTCGTAGGGGAAGCGTGCGCGGGGCCCGAACACATGCACATGCGCGTCACAGGCGCCCGGCGGCAGCTTGAGCGCCGGCTTGGACGGCCTGGCCAGGTGGGTCGGCGCGTCGAGCGTCACGTCAGGTGTCCGGCGCGCGGGTTGCGTCGAACGCCGGCTCGGCCGCGGCGAAATCGGCGAGCCATTGTGCGAGCCGCGGATGCGCGGGACGCCATGCGACGGGCTTGCGCCAGTCGAGATAGCCGAGCGCGCAGGCGAGGGCGATGGCGGCGAGATCGGTAAGAACCGGATCGGGCGGCGCGGCTTCGAACGCCGCCAGCCCGCGCAGTACCTTGCCGCGCTGATGCGTGAGCCAGCGCTGAGAATGCGCCGTCGGTTCGCGAAAGCGGCCTTCATAGACCATCAGCAGCGCCGCGTCGGTGATGCCGTCGGCGAGCGTTGCGTGCGTCAGCGTGGTGTAGCGCGCCAAGCCGCTTCTCGGCACGAGCCGGTCGGTGTCGGCTTCTTCCTGCAGGAACTCGATGATGACGCGGCTGTCGTAGAGCGCAGTGCCGTCCGCCAACAGCAGGCACGGCAGCTTGCCGAGCGGGTTTTGCCGGCGGAGCGTGTCGCCCTCGTTGAGCGTGTCGGCCGGCTCAAGGCGATAGCGGCCGGCGAGGCCCAGAACGGACGCCGCCATCCGGACCTTGCGGCCGAACGGCGACGTCAGCGTCGAGCGGAGCACCCACATTTTACTGTCGCTCATGCAGGCGTTGCGCCCGTCTTACTTCTGCGTCGGCACACCGGCGTCCTTGATGACCTTCGCCCATTTCGCCGTTTCGCTGGCGACGAAGGCGCGGAACTCGTCCGGCGAGTCGCCCATGAGCTGCGCGCCCACGCTCGACAATTTTGCCGACACGCCCGGATCCTTCATCGCCTCGACCGCGGCCTTGTTGAGCGCCGCGACATCCTCCTTCGGTGTGCCGGCAGGCGCGACCATGCCGTACCAGTTCTCGGTCAACAGGGAGGGCATGCCGGCTTCCGCCGTGGTCGGCACGTCGGGCGCGCTTGGCACGCGTTTCTCGGCGCCGACCGCGATCGGGCGGAGCTTGCCGGCCTTCACCTGCGGCAAGAGCACCGGCAGATCGAGGAACACCATCTGCACCTGGCCGCCGAGCAAATCGTTCACGGCCGGCGCCGCGCCGCGATACGGCACATGCACGATGTCGATCTTGGCGGTGAGCTTGAACAGCTCGCCGGCGAGATGCGGCAGGCTGCCGGGGCCGGAGGACGCGAAATTGAGCTTGCCCGGCTGCTTCTTCGCCAGTGCGACGAGCTCGGCCATGTTTTTGGCCGGCACGTTTTCGGCCACGACCAGCATCTCAGGCACCTTGGCGACGAGCGTCACCGGCGCGAGATCCTTCAACGTGTCGTAGGCGACCTTCTCCATGCTCGGTGAGATCGCCAGCGCGCCGGCGCTGGTGATGGCGATGGTGTAGCCGTCGGGCTTGGCCTTGGCGACGAGATCGGTGCCGAGCACGCCGCCCTGGCCGCCGCGATTGTCGACGACGATCGTCTGCTTGAGGATCTCGCCCATCTTCAGGCTGATGACGCGGGCGATGATGTCGTTCGGTCCGCCCGGCGGGAAGGGGACGATCAGCCGGATGTTATGGTCGGGAAATTTCTGCGCCATCGCCAGCGCGGGCGTGAGCACGACGAACACTGCGGCGGCAAGCCACCTGAAGGTCTTCACGGCGATCCTCCCATTTGCTGCGGCGCGCGGTCCGCGGAGGCGGCCACGCGTCTTTGTTGTCGCCGCAAGCTTACCGGCGCGGCGCCGGATTGAGAAGTTCGCGGCCGATACTCTTTCGGCATGGACAGCGTACGGCGATGCGGTTCGCGGGTCATTCGAGCTGCGCGCCGGCCCAGCGCTTGCTGCGCACGAGGGAGCGGCACACCTCGCGCAGCATCTCGCCGGTGTCCTGTGTCAGCTTCGGCAGTTCGCCGCGCGGCGTGACGATGCACACGCGCACCGGCAACGAAGGCCGCACGATCGGATAGACGGTCAGCTCCCCGCGCGCGAGCTCATCCTGAACGGCGGCGTAAGTCAGGATGGTGTAACCGAGCCCGCGCTCGACCATCGTCTTGGCGAAGGCGACGCTGTCGGCCTCGATCATCACGCGCAGGCGCAGGCCATGCTCGAGCGCGGCATTTTCCACCAGGCGGCGGTTGGCGTGCGCACCGTTCGGCAGGATCAGCGGCAGCGCGCCGAGATCGCGGATGCGGAAGCTTTTGGGGTGCGCGCGCTCCTTGATGCGATGTTTCGGCGGGCCGATGACGAACATGCGTTCGGTCAGGAGCGGCCAGATTTCAAGCGCTTCCAGGTGTGGCGGGTTGTGCAGCAATGCGAGGTCGATGCGCTTCTCGACCAGCCATTCCTGCAGCGAACTCGCGACGCCTTCGCGCATATGCAGCGTGGTCTCCGGCCATGCCTTACGGAAGCGCTCGACGAAATAGGGCACCAGCAGCCGCCCGGCCGCTGGCGGCACGCCGAGCACGAGGCGGCCGCGCGCCGGCGAGCGGTCCTCGCGGATTTCCTCGCGCGTCTGCTGAACGAGTCCGGCGATCGCCTCGGCGCGCTCGAGCAGGCGCGCGCCGGCGGCGGAGAGACGCATGCCGCGGCCGTGCCGCGAGAACAGCGGCACGCCGAGCTCGTGCTCGAGCTTCCGGATTTGGCGGCTCAAGGCCGGCTGCGCCAGCCGCAAATCCGCCGCCGCGCGGCTGACACTGCCGGCGTGCGCGACGCGCATGAAGTTGCGCAGCCCTTTTAGCTCCATGACCGCCCCGAATACACCCATACCACGACGGCATAGCTTAGTGCCGCCGATGCCGCGGTCAACGCTGGCCGCGATGCGGTGGCAGGGCGGGTGAGGGCCCGTTATAGTCCGCGCCGCACTTTGTGAATGCAGGAGAGGGCGGTGGGGACTAAGGCGGCGCACCTTCTGGTGCTCGAAGGCGACGGCATCGGGCCGGAGATCACGGCGGCGACGCTCGACGTGCTGCGTGCGGCGGCAAGCACGTTCGGCCTGCGGCTCGAATTCGAGCATGCCGCGATCGGCTGGGCCTCGCACCGCGCGCTCGGCACGACCTTGCCGGACGCGGTGTTCGAGAAGGCGAAGGCGGCGGACGGCATCATCCTTGGACCGGTGTCGCACAACGAATATCCGCCGCGCAGCGAGGGCGGGCTCAATCCGTCCGGCGAGATGCGCCGCCGGCTCGACCTCTACGCCAATATCCGCCCGGCTCGCTCGCGCACCGGCTTTCTACCGCGCTGCGGCCAAGCCGTCGATCTCGTCGTCGTGCGCGAGAACACCGAGGGCTTCTATGCCGACCGTTCGATGCATGTCGGGCCGGGCGAGTTCATGCCGACGCCCGACGTCGCGCTCGCCATGCTCAAGATCACGCGCAACGGCTCGACGCGCATCGCCGAGACCGCGTTCAAACTGGCGCGCACCCGCCGCCGTAAGGTGACCTGCGTCCACAAGGCCAATGTGCTGCGCGTCACCGACGGGCTCTATCTCGAATGCACCCGCGCCGTGGCCGCGCAGTATCCCGACGTCGCCTATGAGGAGCAGCTCATCGATTCGATGGCCGCGCTGCTGGTGCGCGACGCATCGCGGTTCGACGTCATCGTGACGACGAACATGTATGGCGACATCCTCTCGGACGAAGCGTCCGAGATCGCCGGCAGCCTCGGCCTTGCCGCCTCGCTCAATGCTGGCACCGATCACGGCGTGGCGCAGGCGCAGCACGGTTCGGCGCCGGACATCGCCGGGAAGAACGTCGCCAATCCGTCGTCGCTGATCGGCTCGGCGGCGATGCTCTTCGCCTGGCTCGGCGAGCGGCGCGGCGATGCGGCACTCAGCCGCGCGGCGCAGGCGATCGAGGCGGCGCTCGACCGCGTCATCGCGAGCCCTGGAACGCGCACGCCCGACATGGGCGGCGGCCTCGGCACCGGCGCCTTCGGCGCGGCGGTCGCCAAGGCGGTGTCGGCGGCCGGACATTGACCGCGTCCCCCGTATTGCCGGACGCGAAACAGTGCATAGATCGGGAGGCGGCCTGCCTCCCTCCTGACCTCATCCCGAACGCGAGTGTGACCATGACGACCACGACCGACTACGTGCCCCCGAAAGTCTGGGTCTGGAACAAGCCGAACGGCGGCAAGTTCGAGACGATCAACCGACCGACGTCGGGTGCGCAGCGGGAGAAAGTGCTTCCCGTCGGCAAGCATCCGCTGCAACTCTATTCTCTCGCCACGCCGAACGGGCAGAAGGTCACGATTATGCTCGAGGAGTTGCTCGCGCTCGGCCACAAGGGCGCCGAGTACGACGCCTGGCTCGTGAGGATCAGTGAGGGCGAGCAGTTCGGCTCGGGCTTCGTCGAGGTGAACCCGAATTCCAAGATCCCGGCGCTGATGGACCGCAGCGGCGCAAAGCCGATCCGCGTGTTCGAGTCCGGTGCGATCCTCACTTATCTCGCCGAGAAGTTCGGCGCCTTCCTGCCGACCGATCAGGCCGCGCGCGCCGAGTGCCTCTCCTGGCTGTTCTGGCAGATGGGCAGCGCGCCCTATCTCGGCGGCGGCTTCGGCCATTTCTACGCCTACGCGCCGTTCAAGATGGAATATCCGATCGACCGCTTCGCCATGGAGGTGAAGCGTCAGCTCGACGTGCTCGACAAGCAACTGGCGAAGCGTCGCTTCGTCGCGGGCGATGATTACACCATCGCCGACATCGCGATCTTCCCGTGGTACGGCGGCCTCGCCAAGGGCTGGCAGTACGGCGATTCGGCGACGTTCCTGAGCACGCACGAATACAAAAACGTGCTGCGCTGGGCCGATGAGATCCTGGCGCGCCCCGCGGTCAAGCGCGGCCGCATGGTCAACCGCATCTCCGGCGATCCGGCGAACCAGCTGCACGAGCGTCATGACGCCAGCGACTTCGAGACCAAGACTCAGGACAAGCTCGCGAAGGTGTGACGTTGCTCCTGCGGCGTTAGCCGTTGCGCCCTCTCCCCCCGTGGGAGAGGGCATTGAGGGGCTATCCTGAAATGATGATGGGAGAAGGGGCCTTACCCCCTCTCCCTTTCTTTTCATCTGCAATACTGCGGATGCCCTCTCCCACGGGGGGAGAGGGCGCATCGACTGACGCTGCGGATTGTCAGAAATCATAAAGCCGCTCGGGGTTCGTCACCAGCACGCGCTTAGCCAGCGCGTCGTCGCCGAGCCAGCGCGGCACCAGATCGAGCAGACCCCTGGTGTCGATGTTCTGGAACGGCATCTCTTCGGACTCGCCCGGCTTGCGCAGATCATGTCGGGGCGTGTGCGGCCAGTCGGAACCCCAAACGGCGCGTTCGGGATTGGTGGCGACGAGCCGGCGCGCCAAAGGATCGATGCGGGGGTCGGCGGGGTCGGCGGCGATGCGGTAGGCGCCTGAGATTTTCACCCACACCTTGCCGCTCTCCAGCAAAGCGACCAGCGTGTCGGGCGCCTCGCCCGGCGCGATCAGGCCGAAATGGTCGACCACGGTGTCGACCGGCAGCGCGCGCAAGGTGGCGCCGAGCGGCGCCAGCGTCGAGGACGGCACGAAGATCTGCACGTGCCAGCCGTTGCGCGCGCAGAGCTTTGCCGCCGCGGCAATGCCGTCGCGCATCTGTTCGATCGACGCCGTGCCGCCGGTGGCGATGTTGACGCGCAGGCCGCGCACGCCGCGTTTGTGCAGGTCGTCGAGCGCCGAGCCGGGCACCTCGGCCGGCAGCACGGCGACGCCGCGCGAACCGGGCAGCGCCGCCATGCAGTCGAGCATGCAGGCATTGTCGGTGCCGTAGAAGCTCGGCTGCACCAGCACGACGCGGTCGAGGCCGAGCCGCTTGAGCATGGCGGCGAGGTGGGCGGTCGGCGCGTCCATCGGCGTATAGGTGCGGGTCTTCGCCAGCGGAAACTGTGTCTTCGGCCCGATCACGTGCACATGGCAGTCGGCGGCGCCTGGGGGTGGGAAGTTTGCGGCCATCTTATTTCAGTCCCATGAGCGCGAGCGCAGCGCGGCCACCGGGGCCGTAGGGGTTTCCGAGCGACTCGCTCATCTCGAAATGGTTGTAGCCGGGCGCCTCGATCAGTTTCGCCGTCTTGCCCGCAGCCTTCGCGGCGGCGGCGAAATCGCGCGCCTGGCGGATGAACTCGGGGCTGTCCTTGCTGCCGGCGAGAACGGCAAGTGGCGCGCTGAGCCGGGCGACATGGCGTTGCGGGCTTAGGCCGGCCTCGCTCGCGTCGGTGAATTTGACGTAGGTGAAGGCGCTCGCGAGCCGCGCCGGCTTGAGATCGTAGAGGCCGCTGATCAAGAGGCCGCCTTTGATGAACGAGGCAGGGATGCCGTTGCTCTCCCAATCGCACATCAGCGCCATCGCGGCCAGATGCGCGCCGGAGGAGTGGCCGCCGAGATAGAGGCGCGACGCGTCGCCGCCGAACGCGGCCGCGTTCCGGTAGACCCAGGCGACGGCGCGGCGCACCTGCGCCACCATCGGCGCGAGCTCGCCGCCGAATTCGCTCACCGGCGCGAAGTCGGGCACGACGAACGCGACGCCGGCCTCGACGAACATTTCGGCGGCGAAGGCGAAGTCCTTCGCCACTCCGCGCAGCCAGCCGCCGCCGTGGATATGAATGAAGACCGGGGCGTTCGGCCGCCGCGCCGCAAAGACGTCGAGCCCTTCCATCGGCGCCAGGCCGTAGGCGTAGCGCTTCGGCGCGCCGAGGCGGGTGCGCACGGCCTCGCTCGTTGCGGCGAGGCGTTCGCGGATGTCGGCCATCGCCGGCGCCCAGACGGCCTGGTCGTAGGCGGCGTCGAGCCCGGCCTGATCGTAGTCGAGAAAGACCCTGGGGCCGGAGGAGGGGCGGGCGATCGGCGACACGGTCGACATGGCAACTCCCGAACTTTCAGGCGGCTGCACGCTAGCACGGCGCGCATCCGGCGCGCCTTTCGCATATGCGAAAATCCGGTGCGCCAATGCAGAGCAGCCTTGCGCCCCACCGTGCGGGCGACGCATTAGAGTGCCGCAAAGGGGCGATTGCGCCGGGACCAACGGCAGCCGCTCGGGGAGGATCATGCTCGGCGGTCTCTTGTCGCTTTTGTCGGCGGTGACGTTCGCCTACGCCAATGCAAGCGTGCGGCGCGGCGTGCTGTCCGGCACCGTGCTGCAGGCGGTCGGCATCAGCCTGCCCATCGCGCTGCCGATCTTCCTCCTCGTCATGCTTCCGGTTGGCGGCTATGCCGCGCTCGCCGCCTTCGACGCGCGCAGCTGGAGCCTGCTCGTCGTCGCCGGCGTCATCCATTTCGCCTGGGGCCGCTACTGCAATTACAAGGCGACCAAGGCGATCGGCGCCAATCTCGTCGCGCCCGTGCAGCAATACAGCCTGATCATCACGCTGGTGCTGGCGGTGCTCTGGCTCGGCGAGGCGCTGACGCTGCTGCGTCTCGTCGGCATCATTCTCGTCGTCGCCGGCCCGGCGCTGACTCTGAAGGGCGAGCCGAAGCGCGGGGCTGAGGCGGCGCCCGAGACTCCGGGCGAGACGGTATTCGTGCCGCAATACGCCGAAGGCTATCTCTACGCGCTGTTGTCGGCGATCGGCTTCGGCATCAGCCCGATCCTCATCAACATGGCCTTCGCGCACAAAGGCATCGGCGCGGGCGTCGCCGGCGGCTTCGTGTCGTATCTGGCGGCGACGGTGGCGATCGGCCTGACGCTGCTGTTGCCCGGACGCTGGGCCGAGTTTCGCGGCATCGACCGCACGTCGGCGCGCTGGTTCGTGCTGTCCGGCGTCCTGGTCGCGTTCTCGCAGATGACGCGCTACATGGCGCTCGCCGTCGCGCCGGTGTCGGTGGTGTCGCCGATCCAGCGGCTGAGCATGGTATTCCGCATCTATTTCGGCTGGATCATCAACCCGAAGCACGAAGTGTTCGGCGGCCGTATTGTGACTGCGACCGTGCTGTCGCTCGCCGGCGCGGTGGCGCTGTCGGTCAGTGTGGAGGACGTGCGCCAGGTCCTGCCGCTGCCGGACGCGATCGCGTGGCTGGTCGACTGGCGCTGGCCGCGCTGACACACACGATTGGAGAGAGGGAAGGATCATGGACATCGATCTGCCGGACGTCGTCGCCGAGGTGGCCGCCGAATTCGACCGCTACGAGAAGGCGCTCGTGACCAACGACGTCGCCGCGCTCGACGCTTTCTTCCGCGACGATCCGCGCACCGTGCGCTACGGCGTCAACGAGTGCCTCTACGGCTTTGCCGAGATCGCCGCCTTCCGCGCCGCACGCTCGCCGGTGGCGCTCGGGCGCAAACTGTCGCGCACGGTCATCACCACCTATGGCCGCGAGTTCGCGGTTGCCTCCACTCTGTATGAGCGGCCGTCGGCGGCCGGCCGCGTTGGCCGTCAGATGCAGACCTGGGTGAAATTTGCCGAAGGCTGGCGCGTCGTCGCCGCGCATGTGAGTTTGATGGAGGAGAAGAAGTAGGGTGCGCAAGGCGGAGCGTGCGCACCGCGCGGCCTCTCCGCCGGTGGGCACGGCGTCCTGCGGACGCCTTTGCCCACCCTACGATCCAGGCACGACTCATCGCCCGTATTTTCTGATCGGCGCCGGGTACGCCGCAGTCCGAAGTGCAATTCTTCGCTCCTCGAGGGGAGCGGAGCGCCGGCAGACGCGGGGGTTTGCGAGACCCCCTGAGCGGCT
>Ga0134125_10010932_pt1 | contig 10184 bp, 9 predicted proteins | sample KB31751_FD_96464 | JGI IMG/M metagenome (GOLD analysis project Ga0134125, IMG submission 96464) | Terrestrial soil microbial communities with excess Nitrogen fertilizer from Kellogg Biological Station, Michigan, USA - KB3-175-1 | ecosystem: Environmental > Terrestrial > Soil > Unclassified ... | reverse complement strand
TATGCTCTTTGCTGCAACTGCCACCGCAAACGTACGGCGCGGCAACTCAGCGAACATCCAGGCTTCAAGGGTGATCCCAACAATCCGCTGGTGCGACTGGCGAACAAGGTTGGTGCGGCCGCCGATTACCACGAGTTTTCCGCCGGTCATTTGCGAAATGTAGAGGAGGAGTTGCTAATTCTGGCGAAGGATTACAGCTGATTCGTCGGAGTTCAGATGAAGCCGGTCAACCGGGACAGTGCCAATACCGATGTCCCGGTTGATCGACGCATCATTTCTTTGCGCGCTTATGTGACGCGCAAGCCGAAGCCTGACGCGAAACCCGCAGCCGACAAGCGAGCGAACCCGTGGTGGAGCAAAGTTCGCATCGCACCGCAGGATTGGGTTCTTATATTCGACTGCGAGACGCGAACGACACCGGATCAACAATTGCGATTCGGTACATTCCAATTGCGCTACCGTGGTCACATCATCGAACGCGGCGCGTTCTTTGATCCAACGCTCAGCAAGTCAGACCAGGCCATTCTCGCGCGAGAATTGGCAAACGAACGCCCAAGCACAGACGGCGAACGCATCGTTCTTTTGACACGGCTGGAATTCGTGGAACGCGTCTTCTTCAATTCCGCGTACTACATTGGTGCGCAGATTGTCGGATTCAATCTCCCCTTCGATCTTTCACGGCTCGCCATCAATCACAAGAACGCCAGGCGTTCCATGAAGGGTGGTTTCAGCCTGATCCTGCACGAGAGCAAGGATTATCCCCGCATCGCTGTGAAACACCTCTCACCGCGCTCAAGCCTAATTCAGTTTACCGGCACGGACTCGGGAAAAGGCAGTGATGACGATGAGTCGGACGAGGACGCGCTCGACATAGGAAAGCGAGCACCAGACAGAGGATACTTCGTTGATGTAAAGACGTTTGCCGCCGCGCTGTTGAGCGAATCCCATTCGCTGGAATCGCTGTCCAAAACATTGGACGTGGTGACCAAAAAGAAGCCCTCCGACGATCACGGCGAGATACTGAAACCTGAATATGTCCGGTACGCCTTTGACGACACACAAACGACCTGGGAGTGTTTCGACGCGCTGTCCAAGAAGTTCGTGTCGTACGGACTGACTGACACCGGCGCGTACGATCTCTATAGCGAGGCAAGCCTGGGCAAGGCTTATCTCAAAACGATGGGCGTCAAACCTTGGACCGAGGTCCAAGACGACTTCCCGCCGCTCATTATTGGCAACATCTTGAGCGCCTACTATGGCGGGCGTTCGGAGGTTCATATCCGACGGCAGATCGTCGACGTTCTGCATTGCGATTTTCTGTCGATGTATCCGACCGTCTGCACGTTGATGGGCCTGTGGGAATTTGTGAAACCAAAAGGTATCACCCACGCCGATGACACGAAGGCTGTTCGCGAGTTTGTCGCTAACTGCACGCCGGATGACCTGAAGAAACAACCTCATTGGCGCAATCTGGCCGCGCTTGTGCAGGTTCTTCCTCAGGAGGATTTGTTTCCGGTTCGCGCGGCCTATGGCGAAAGCGACACCACAACCATCGGGCTGAACTATCTAACCGCTCACGAACCCATGTGGTTCACGCTTGCCGACGTACTGGTATCAAAGATTTTGACTGGCAAGACGCCGCAGATCGTCAAGGCGATCCGCTTTAAACCAAAGGGTCCGCAGAGCGATTTGCATCCAGTCACGGTTGCGGGACGGGTGGTCGATCCCATCAAAGACGACTTTTACAAGACGTTGATCGATCATCGCCGTGAGATACGAGTGCGCGCAGATGCAGCCAAACAACCGGAAAAAGACCGGCTTGAGAGCGAACAGCAAGGCGTCAAGATTTTGGCCAATGCCACCAGCTACGGAATTTTTGTCGAACTGAACGTTCAGGAACTCTCGAAGAGCCAGGTGATGACCTCCCACGGTGTCTACGCCACGGAGTGGGACTGCGACTCGGACGACTGGGAGAAGCCGGGAAAGTATTTCCACCCATTGCTGGCCACTTTGATCACCGGCGCAGCGCGACTGATGCTGTCTCTCGCGGAACGCCAAGTCATCGATCAGGGTTTGGATTGGGCATTTTGCGACACAGATAGTCTGGCCATTGCGAACCTACCGGGACTCGCACCTAAGGAATTCAAGCGCCGTGCATTGAACGTTCAGAACTGGTTCTACGATCTCAATCCCTATGAGGTGAAGGGTTCCATTCTGCAACTGGAGAAGGTCAATTTCCCACCTGGGAAGGACCAAGACCTAGCTCAACTGACACCGCCGCAGTGTCTCGCGATCTCCGCCAAGCGCTATGTGCTGTTCAACCACGGCGCGGACGGCAAATCGGTTATTCGCAAGGCCTCCGGTCACGGCCTGGGCTATCTGATGGCGCCCTACGATGAGCCCGTGGAAAAGCGACGCGAACGCATCAAGCAGATCGGTGTGCCGTTATGGCAGGAAGATTTCTGGCGAGAAGTCATACGCGCGGCGCAATCGAAAGACCCCAATCAAGTCCCGCTCGACAAAATGACAGGGTTCACTTCACCTGCGGCAAGCCAATACGCCGCAACGAAACCCGGCACGCTGAAATGGTTCGATGCGTACAACGACAGCAAGAGCTACGCCGACCAAGTGAAGCCGTTCAATTTTCTGATGTCGCTTTATGCCAAGTCCCGCATTCAAATGGCACTCGATGACAGTGCCGCTTTAGCTGGCCCACAGTGGCGACGACGCGAACCGAGACCAGCTGCACCTTATCAAAAGGACGCGCGCAAAGCCGCCCAACACGCGTTTGACCGTGATCGACCGGAACAAGCCGTTCCGTTTCGCTGGCTCAAAACGGTCGGACGAGCGCTCGCTCGGTACCACCTGCATCCTGAGGAAAAGTTCTTAGGTGGCGACTACGATCAACGCGGCATTCTAAAGCGGCGGCATGTCCACGCTCTGGCGTTCCAGCCCATCGGCAAAGAGTCTGATGAAATCGAAGAGCGCGAAGTTCTGGGCGATGACGAAGAGCCCATCCAGTGGCCTTTCGCCGCTCACGCACAAACGCAGGTGATGAAATTCGTTGATGATACGAAACGAGCGTGCGGTCTTGGCGAACGCGATATCATGAAGCGGGCCAAAATCTCGCATCACACGCTTGGCGCTGCGCGCGAGGGGACGCCCATCGACGCAGTGACCCTTCGAAGGATTGCGGCGGCCACGGTTGCGCTACGGGACAAATTCTTGCGGTCCAAATCGGAGGCCGAGGAATTGCTGGATTGGGCGCGTGAAGCCGTGATCGATGTTGGCGGTCGAAACGCGCTCGCGAAATTGGTTGGCGTGAGCGGACCATATTTGGGACGGGTTATGACCGGCGAGAAGGCCCTTTCACAGGAGATGCTGGCCCGATTTCGGCAGCTACGAGAGTCCCTTAATTGACCAAATGTTAGTGGTGGATGGTCGCTTCCGACCCTTAGCGGTCGTTCGGCCTGTCGCTCGCGTATCACCGACGAACTACTGAACATGCAAAGTCTTTGCGCTATTATGGTCTCTGCGAACCCGCACAAGAAGCGTGGGTCGTTTAAGAAGAAGGCTGAATCTCCATGAAGGCTGGATTTGCCGTCTCATACAAAGAACCATCTTGGGAGTGGGAAGACGCTCCGACCACGTATTTCCCAACGTTCGATGAGGCCAACAATTTCTACCAGCGCGCAATTCGATTGGACGCGCGCTTCAGGTGCTTTCGCCTCGATGAGATCAAGGCTAGCGGGGACTGGATCAAGTTGGAAGAAATCGACTTAGGACCGCAAAAAAATTCAAAATGAGACACTACCAAGAGCAACTGTTTGAGGCGAAGCTAGGTAAGATCAAAAAGGCCATAGCCAAAAATGATGTTAGGCCAATTAATCTTCGCTGCCGCGATTGCTGTTCAACAACAGCCACCGTTTGCGCCTGATAATACCGAAACAGTTATAAGCGGTGATCACGACAGCATCGCGAACCGCTGCGTCGAAGACCAAAAAATCATGCAAACGGTAACCGACCAGACCGTCCTAAAAGTTGTGATTACGAAAAGCCCAATCTGGGGAACGCTTTGGCGAGCGGACATTTCCAACGCGAAGGGGCCGCCCCCCGGTGTGGTTTTCAGGTCCGTTTGTTGGTCGGGAGGGACTCTGGTTCGTCTTCTGGACATGGGCGGCCCAGAAGCAATTCTGCCGCCACTTTGAGATTTTGCTCTGCAACTGGCCTCCAACCATTGGGCTGGGTTTGCCAAAGATAACATCACCAAAACATTGGCTACAGTTGGATTATTTCAGGGCCGATTTGTCGTGAGTCGCGGTAATGCGGGCAATCGCGCCTTCGTCAAAGGGGATGTCCTTAGAGCCGTCGCACCGAGTAATCACACCGCCCACAATGACCACGCGATTCAGAGTGCGTCCGTCTGTTAGTTCAATATCACAAACGGTAAACCCCATCCCAGTTTCGGGCTGAGTGCGAAGGCTTTCGGCCCACTTGTTCGAAAGATGAATCATATTTCAACTTGCTTCCTGGTAGTGTCCTAATTTGAACTTTAGACTAGAGCGGATCGCCGGGCTGCTCATTTGCCACATTCCATCTGATGACATGGGATGTGCCTTTACGCACCGCATACCAACCAATTAAGCCAACGCAGCTAGCCTGGTGGTCGGGGCACGGTATACCGGCGTGAAGTCCAACAATGAAAAACTCGGAGTCGAACCCTCCATAATCACAAAATGGGTGCGCCCGACGACCGAGATGGAACACCTCTATTCCGCGAGCCTTTACGGCTTCGCATGCGGAAGTCTCAGTTCGGACCGCAAGTTGGCCCGCAAATGCGCTCTCTGACACGAGCAACAAAGCAGCGACCACAGCGACCCTCATTGGCTTGTCCGCTCCACCAGTTCCGTCAGCGTCCAAAGTCTATCAGAAAACGCCAGCCATGATGGCAGAGAGGATGCATAATGCCAGTCGCGTATTTATTAGCTCTTGATGGGGTGGTGCCCAAAGTGTGGCGAAGTGGGGAAAATCGTGAAAGCGAAAGCAAAGCCAAAGATGCGAAGTAATGTGGAAGCTTTATCCGCCTCGCGAGTGGGGTTGGTTTTGGGTCGGCCTTGGAACGTTTGTGATATGCGCGCCGCTGTCGTGGCAGAGGCGAAGGCAAAGTGAGCCGGAAGCTCCGCATTGCCGCGATAACCGCTGCGATAGTTCTTTCGGGTTGTCAGCCTGCAACGAACTGGCGCGATACATCTGGAATGCATCGGGACATCAAGGCAGCGGAAGCTGACTTCCAAGCCTGCGTGGGCCAATATCCAAGTGCGACCCCCAACGTTTTTACCCACGATGAGACGCAGCAACTTGTTCGCTGCATGGCGGCGAAAAACTGGGCGTATCGATGGTCTAAGTCGTAGGAAGCAAATTTCAAATTAGGACACTAGCCGCTGGTGCTGCGAAAATAGGTGTGGTGTCCGAAGTGTGGCGAAGGTGGGGAATGTCATGAAACCGCTAGCCATAATATGGATCATAGGTGCTTCCGCCTTGTTAGGTGGCTGCCCCCCTCCGCAGTTCCCGAGATGGCGCGATACCACTGGCGGCGACAGAAACGAGAACCAGTGGGAGCAAGATTACAGCGCTTGCCAAACCTCCAATCCAGTTCCTTTGAATGCCACGACGGACGAAAAGCACGTCCTCATCCCAAAGTTTTTTGGCTGTATGACCGCTAAGGGCTGGGAAGTAAGATCTCAAAAATCAAATTAGGAACTTGACCGCCGATGCTACGAAAATGGGGGTGGTCCCAAAGTGTGGTCGGACGGAAGCCGTGCAGGACCACCCTTGTGGAGATGAGAGATAAGTTCGGCGGTTCCGAAAGGTTGTGACGCACCAGAACGGCGCGTAGGCTTTGCTGCACATTCGCGGCCATTTTTTTCAAGCGACCGGATTTGTATGATCTCGTTTTATTACTATTTTTATATTGCTTTGTCGGCGGGCGGCATTCTGACTTCGGTTTACATGGTTCGTCAAATCTACAAGATCATCAACGATCAGAGCATTCCACGGAAGACCAAGAAGCCCATCACACCTCAAAGCGAACCTGTCATCTACTGGACGTTCGTCGGTTGGACCGCGCTGTGCACCATGGGGATCATCTGGGGGGCCGCACTCGCCATCTCCACATTGCTGCATTCATAGTCGTGTTCAATGGTTGATGATCATCCACACCTGCCATGGCGGTGGGTGTCTCTGATAGGCTGTGGACGATGACGAGGTGGAGCAGCCTTCAAGTCCGCCAACTGGGGGAAAAATCATGCGGCCGCGCGAGCTATTTGGTGTCGGAGTAAGAATCCTTGCCGTCTGGTTTTGGACCCAAGCGGCATATTGGGGCTACTTCGCCTTCATCAAGTCGCTAGGAAATGGGTTAGGCAACCCAAATATCTCTGCGCGTGAAGATGTCGCTTACATGGTCCTGTATGGGATACTTGGCACCGCGCTGATGGCCGGAACGCGGGCCGTTGTTTGGCTCGCTTATGGAGATTCACCCAAGTCGGATACGCCCTCGTGAGCATACTGAGTTTGAAGCTGGGGAAAATCGCGAAGGCGAAGCCTACTCAAGTTCGTGCAGGGAAGCGTCCCGGCAGATGATCGGGCGCATTGGATTCATCTGTCTGTTACTAGTCGGCAGCGCATTTGCCGCCGAAGCTGCTTCAGAAACTTGGCAATGCAAATTGCTATCCGAAGGTGCGGCCCGTCCGGAAGAGATGAGCTTTGAGATCAACGGTTCGAAGCTGTTCCGGTCTGCGGACGACCTCACCGGCAGGCGTCTCGAACTGAAAATCACAGAAAAAACCGACGGCCTAATTCGGGCCGTCTACAAAAACGATCAGAGAAAAATCGAAGTCAGGATTGACCGGCGAACCGGCAACGCGGCCATGACGGGTGGTAACCTGCAATGGACGGGTTGGCTTGATCGGTGGACTGGACCTTGCGTCAAGCGGTAGTGGTTGGTCTGTCAAGTATAATATCGCCCGGATTTGGGGTGGTGCCCAAAGTGTGGCGAAGCTGGGAAAGATCGTGAAGTCGAAACTGAAAGTCGTCACGCCGAAAAGACAGGACCAACTGTGAAAGCGCCCCGGATTTGTGTTGTTCTCAGCCCGATGTTTGGCAAGCACCTGGCAAAGCTTGATAAGACAATGCCTGTTTGGGTGGTTCAATCCGTCCAAAACAACACTGTTGTAGAAGAACTTCGGAGGAGCGGCGCAATCAATATCACGACATTTGTGCCCGAAGAGTTTGGCCCGTTGATGGAGACTATAGACGAGCACCATTTCGGATGGCGTGAACTCGAAGTCTATGGTCTGAACGCAGGCGACGCCGCAGCAGCACTTGCCGCCTTTGGGGGAGGAGCCTTTACCTCATTTCACGATGGATTTTCGTTTGAACGACGCAATCTATAGTGCCCAAAGTGTGGCTCGGTTTGGTATCGCCTTGCCAGATTTCGTCGCGTAGGATCGTCTCTGTCAGCACAAGAGAAGCCGGTGCCAAGCATTTCAATCAGCGGATTCTCTTTGGCGGCTGAGCTGGTCATGTCGCTTTGCAACACGCCGCTTCTCTTGCGATACCCACTTCCAGCTGGTCTTGTTCAGCCGGTGCCGTTTCCACCGCCGCCGTTTCTTTCCTACCACTCGCCTGGTGCAGTGATCTGCCTCATCCAAGACGTCGGCGTCGACGGAAAGGTAACGAATGTGGCCACGCTGTATCGGCGACGAGTTCCCTTGTCGGTCGCTCTGGAACCGTCTCCCGATGAAACTGGCTATCAGCATCCTGCCACGCTAAATGGCAAGCCAATATCTGTCCGACTAATTCACACGTTCTTGTATGGCGTGGGCGCGAAGGTGATTGCTGACAAGAGGTGTTCATGGGCTGCATATGATCGATGGCGTGCCATTAATCCCAGCCGCTAGCGTTTTTTCACACAATTCGGGATGGGAAGTGCCCAAAGTGTGGCGTCTTAGCGTGGCCAGCTGTGCGAGGGATGAAACGACGGCGACTATAGCGGTGAGCTTAGAATCGAAAGGCGAACACGTGAGGGTTCGGAGTTGGAGCATGTTCGTTGTGGCCGTGGCGTCGGTTTGTTTGTGCGCCAGCGCGTGGGCTGACGAAATACCGTCGTGCCGCCTGCCGCCGCACGCAGAATCTGTGTCGCTCATTTCTAACACCCCCAAAACGCTGCGAGACGCCATACAGGCGGACATTGGCGATCTGGCGAATCCGGGGGAGGACTTCAATTCTACCGATGTAGTGGAGGGCGGGCTGCTATTTAAACGCCTCATCTTCATTTGGCATAGTGCCGAATTATGGATCGTCGCCACAGAGAGTGGCGGAATTGCATATAACGATCCAATTTATGCGTACCGACTCAAACAGGGGAAGGCGATCTTGCTTGAAACCAGCATAGCCTTCCCGAATACGGTCTGCGCTGTGCCAACCGCTTATGGACTAAACAACGGCCATAAATCAGGTCAGAACAGAAAATGGGGTGGTGCCCAAAGTGTGGCTCAAAATCGAGATAGCAGTATCTCCTCCCGCTTGCGGGAGAGGTCGACGCTGCGCCAGCAGCGCGTCGGGTGAGGGGACCTAGTTACCCACCCAGCCTTGCGCCACGGCCGCGTCGTGACGGACTTTCTCCGGGCCGCCCAGCGCCTGGCGGTCGAAGCCGATACGCTTGAACCAATAGTGCAGGCCGAGAAGATCGGTGAAACCCATGCCGCCATGCACTTCGGTCGCAGTGCGCGCGACGAAGGTGCCGACTTCCGACGTGTGCGCCTTGGCATGCGCCGCCATGCGCCGCGATTGCTCGGGAAATTCGTCGAACGCGTAGGCCGCATACCAGATCAGCGCGCGGCACGGTTCGAGCTCGGCCACCATCTCCGCGCACAGATGCTTGACCGCCTGGAACGAGCCGATGACGCGGCCGAACTGCTGGCGCTCCTTGGCGTAGGCGACGGCCTTCTCGATCATGCGGCCGCCGGCGCCCAGCGTGTCGGCCGCGAGCATGATGCGCCCGGCATCGATCATGCGATCGAGCGTGGCGGCAGGATTGCCAGACGTGAGCGGCTCGGCTTCGACAGTGTCGAAGGCGAGTTCGCCAAGCGAGCGTGTGGCATCGATGGTCGTGAGTTGGATCTTCCCGAGGCCCTTGGCCTTGGCGTCGACGATGTGAAGTCCGGCGAACCTGTCGGCGACGATGAAGACATCGGCACCGGCGAAGTCGAGCACGAACAGCGTCTTGCCGGTGAGCCTGCCGCCCTTGGCGGTGATACCCGCTTTCTCGCGCGCGCCGGCCGCCTGTTCGCTGATGGCAACGCCGGCGATGCTTTCGCCCGACGCGAGTCTCGGCAGGTATGTCTTCTTCTGTTTGTCAGAGCCCGCGCCCGCCAGCGCCAACGGCGCCATCACCGAACTCGCGACAAAGGGAACCGGCGCGACATGGCGGCCAAGCGCTTCGGCCGCGAGCACGGCGTCGAGCAGGCTGAGGCCGAGGCCACCGAATTCTTCTCCGATCAAAATCCCCGGCACGCCGAGTTCGACGAGTGCCTTCATCACGTCGGCGGCGAAAGGCTCGCGTCCGGCGGCCTTGCGCACGCGTTCCAGCGGCGAGACGCGTTCGAGAGTACGCTGGATGCTCTCCTGCATCATCTTCTGATCGTCGCTGAGGCCGAATTCCATGGCTTAGGCCTTCGCCGTTTTGGGCTCGCGCGGCATGCCGAGACCGCGTTCCGAGATGATGTTCTTCTGGATCTGCGCGGTGCCGCCGCCGATAATGAGGCCGAGATCGAACATGTAGCTCGATTGCCAGTTGCCGCCGTTGCGCAGGTGCGGCGAGCCGGAATAGAGCATGCCGAGTTCTCCCAGTGCATCGATGGCGAAACCGGCCAGCTGATGGTTGAGCTCGCAGCCCATCAGCTTGACGATCAACCGCGCCACGCCGGGGTCTTCGCCTTTGAGGCTGGCGGTGAGCAGACGAAGGCCGTGATATTCCATCGCATGCACCCGCGCCTGCAGCTTGAGGAGGCGGTCGCGCATGACCGGATTGTCCATGAGGCGGCGACCGTCCACATCTTCGCTTTGCATGAGTTCGATCAGCGCGCGAAGCCGCGTGCCGGCCTGGTTGGGATCGCCCAGCATGC
>Ga0134125_10010928_pt1 | contig 10186 bp, 9 predicted proteins | sample KB31751_FD_96464 | JGI IMG/M metagenome (GOLD analysis project Ga0134125, IMG submission 96464) | Terrestrial soil microbial communities with excess Nitrogen fertilizer from Kellogg Biological Station, Michigan, USA - KB3-175-1 | ecosystem: Environmental > Terrestrial > Soil > Unclassified ... | reverse complement strand
TACCCAGAAACTCCGGGTGGTGCATTTTGATGGAGGTAATTAATGCAGCCAGGCTGCCGATCAGGAGCCAAGCTACGGCGCTCGCATAATAGCCGAGAACAGTTTGACGGCAAGAACGATCAATCTGAACGCGGGTGACATAATCGGCTGTAATGTCGGGAGAGGGCGGTTCCGGCTGAACCGCTAATGTACTCACGGGCGGGCTCCCGGGAATGCGTCGGTTGGGCGTCCAACGGGTTCCTCCTCATCAAAGATGCTTTCGGCGCCTGCTTTGAAATCGGACATCTCTCCGTTCCGGATCGCCCACACGAGCGCCCAAACTGCGCTGGATCCGAAGACAAGCATACAGCCCCAGATCAACAAATACGTCAGCTTCACAGGCAATTCCCTCCGCCAATTCCTAGCAAAACATCCCCCAAAATTTACGCAACCTTTATTTGCTACAGTCGCTTCGCTCAGATTGCCGCGCGTTTCGTTTGCAGATTGCCGATTCCATGAACACAACGGCGCGCTTTACGCATTATCCTCTTCATCGTCGTCCGGAGTGCGAGTATCTCTGAATATCCAGGACGGTGGATCGCTAGCGGGAAAAGACTGTTCCGAGGCGATATCGATACAGTCGGGTTCTGTGCGATACATCTCTTTCAGCTCTATCGCGGGCGCGAGGCTTGTTTGTGGTGTCATCGACTTCCTGCTTAATCGTTCTGAGGCGCGGTGTGGGCCTTCAATCTATCGCTTCACTGTTTCACATCATTATCGCTCCGCTTCGGCGCTCTGGCCGCTAGATTGTCGGAACAGCTTCAAAGGTAAGCCAGCCCTCGTAAAAATGCTGTGACTTTGGTCACTATTCCAAAAGAAGCAGCGATGGACATGGGTCGGCTGTCGCTTCCGGTTTTCAAGAGAGTGCGGATGTTACCAATTGTTCAGCAGACAATGGTATCTGTTTTGCCGAGACTCCTCTTGGCACTAGATCTCGCGAGCCTGCGCCATTGCTGGGGACGGCTTCGGCTTTCTCAGCCGGCTTATTCGTTTCTCAGGGCTGCCATGGGTTCGAGGGCGGCGGCCCGACGCGCTGGCGCGTAGCTGGCAGCGAGGGCGATCACGGCTAACAAAACTATGGCGCTCAGCATCGAGACAGGATCGTACGGTTCCAAACCATAGAGAAGAGTGGCTGCGGCGCGCGCCGCCCAGAAAGCCAGGACAATGCCCGCCGCGAGGCCGACGGTGAGCAGCAGCATTGCTTCTTTCATCACAAGCCGAATGACCCGGCCACGATCGGCGCCCAGCGCGATGCGCACGCCAATTTCATTCTGCCGCCGAGCGACCATGTATGAGATGACGCCGTAGAGGCCAAGCATAGCCAGAATTCCCGCCAGAAATCCGAAAGCGCCCGACAGAGTCGCCATCAGCCGGTCGCGCAACAGCGACTCCTGAATTTGCGCCGAGAACGAGCGGAACTCAAGCCCGATCGCCGGATTGAAGGTGGCAATCGCACCCTTGATCTCGCTGGTTAAGCCAGCAGTCGGACCAACGATGCGCAGCACGAATGTTGCGCCCGCTCCCGGATCATCGTCCTGCGCGATGGGGAAAAATCCAATCGGCAGAAAATCTTCACGCAATTCGTAGTACTTCGTGTTCGCCACGAGCCCGACTATCTGGACTAGCGGCTCCGGCTTCCCGGCCTCGGCTTCCATGTGGAAGGTATGGCCGACGGGATTGGCTCCGTGGAAGAACTTACGCGCGAACACCTCGTTGACGATGGCGACTTTCGGCGCCGCAAGCGTATCGCGCTCATTGAATTCGCGGCCCGCGATGAGGCGTGTTCCCATCGTGCCGAAATAGCCCGGGCCGACTCGATTGAAAAACGATTGTTTGCCGCTTGCGGCCGCGCGATCTCCATCGGGGCCGATATCGTTGTTCCAGCCGCTTCCGCTAACTGGTGTGAACCAGACTTGCGCCGCGGAAACAACGCCGGGCAAGGTCGCCAGACGGTCATGCAATTCGCGATAAACCGCCTGCCTGCGCTCTTTCGGATATTGCGCGCCGCCGAAATCGAGATTCACGGTAAGGATTCCCTCAGCATTGAAGCCGGATTGCGTGGTTAGCAGATTCCGCAAGCTGCGGACGAAGAGCAGCGCGCCGACCAGGAGCACAAGGGACAGCGCCACTTGCATGGACACCAGAGTTCGACGCAAGCTGAAGCGCTCGCGCCCGGCAGTGGTGCTGCGGCCGCCGGCGCGCATTGCCGCGGCCGGCGAGATACGCGTCGCCCGCAACGCAGGCGTCAATCCGAACAAGAGACACGTCAGTATAGCCAGCGCTGCCGTGAAACCGAGCACGCCCCAATCGAGACCGAGGCCGACAAAAAGCGGATTATCGGAAGTGCTGATATACGCAAGCAAGCCGCGGCTCAGGCCCTCCGCAAGCACGACGCCCAGCACTGTCCCGGCGATCGCCAGCAACAAGCTTTCCGAAAGAAACTGGCGAACAAGTCTCCATCGAGATGCGCCAATCGCGAGCCGGACGGCAATCTCCGTTTCGCGCACGCTCGCCCGCGCGAGCAGCAGATTGGCGAGATTGGCGCACGCAATCAGGAGAACAAGGCCGGTAATCGCCATCAGCAGCCAGAGGGGGCGCTCGTATTGCCGCCGCAGACCCGATATGCCGGTCGCGCTTTCGGTAGCGCCGATTTTATTCGCCAGATAACGCTTCGCTTGCGTGGGCTTGTAGGAGGAAGGCAGCGTGGCCCGCATGATGCCCGGCGACAATGTATGTAATTGCGCCGTAGCTCGTTCGGAAGTCACTCCCGGCTTTAAACGACCCATCATCGAGATCCACCAGTCGCTACGCGAAGGGATGCGGCCGATGTGATCCTCGGCCATCATCCGGTCGGCACAAAGGGGGATGGCGACGTCGTAGCGATTACCCACCTCCACGCCGAAGAATGTGGCAGGTGTGACGCCGACAATGGGAACCAAATGCCCGTTCAAGCTGACAGTGCGATTCAGGATTCCCGGATCGCCGCCGAATTCCCGCTGCCAAAATGCATAGCTGATGACCGCGCCGGTTCCGCTACAGGTCGCGCTATCGTCTTGCGCCGTGAACGTACGGCCCATGACGGCGTTCACGCCGAGAAGCTGAAAGAAATTGCCGCTGACATAAAGGCCCTCGGCAAAGCGCGCCTGCCCCCCGGTCGCCAGATTGAAGCGGTTCGCGCTCCAGGCCATCACGCCGGTAAAGGCCTGCTGCCGGTCCCGGATCTCTTCCCACTGCGCATAGGTCAGGCGTGCGCTGCGCGTGGAAAAACTCCCCGAACGCGAGGAACCCTTCTCGAAGTCGATGGATACAAGCTCCTTGGGGTTGTGCACCGGCAGCGTTTTGAGGCGGATCGCATCGACCAATTGGAAAATGGCCGTGTTGGCGCCGATGCCAAGCGCCAGCGACAGGACCGCCACCGCCGTGAATCCCGGACTCTGCTTCAGCTGGCGTAAGCCATAGCGCGCATCCTGCACAATCCATTCGAGCATGTACTACATACGTACGAAGAGACTGGCGGTTAGGTTCGAGCGAGAAGCGAGAATGCAGGAGACAGAAGGCAGGCGGCAGTCACAGTGACCAAAATTACTGTTTCAATTCGGGGCTTTGTGCCGTCGCTGGTTCGCGTCCCCAATTCTGGTGGATGACGAGCGTCTCATCGGAAAAAAACGTGCGCCGGCCACTGCTGCCGAATGATTTTGGAACGGCCGTAATCGAGTAACCCGTTGGTGTGCCCTGAACGGCGAACACATAGCCCGTATTCTCGCCCGCGGACAAGGTGGCGGGGATCAAATCGGCCGATGTCGGGCTCGCGTTTCCGCCGCCGGAGGGCGGCCCAAGTTCAGCCAGCGACGTGGCGTAGCGGCCGAATTGAGAGTAGTACATCGTCTCCGCTTTATGGAGGGTTTGGATTTGGCTGAGAGCAGCGGTCTCCTGGGCGTTCATTTTCGCCTGATTGAGCTTGGGAAGCGCAATGGCGAGGATAATCAGGATAATCGAAATGACAATGAGCAGCTCGATCAACGAGAAGCCGCTCTGGTGCAGACGGTTTTTCCGTTTGGACAACACGGATAGCATACGTTTCCACATGATACGACGGCGCCCCCCGGTTTTTCGTTGGACGAAAAAGGAAACGGCGTTCCGAAGCCTACACAGACGATTTTACGAGATTGTCGATGGCGCGCAATCGCCTAAGCAAAGCGGGCAGGAAATCGAGCGCCAGCGCGTTGGCGCCGTCCGAGAGAGCGTGCTCCGGCGATTCATGTACTTCGACAAATAATCCGGCGATTCCGACCGCTGTGGCGGCCCGGGCAAGCGGTTCGATGAACTCCGGCTGGCCGCCGGAGGCGTTCCCGGCGGCTCCGGGAAGCTGGACGCTATGCGTCGCGTCGAAGACTACAGGATAGCCGGATCCGCGCATGATGGCGAGGGCGCGCATATCGACCACCAGATTGTTATAGCCGAACGAGGAACCGCGCTCCGTCAGCAGGATACGGTGGTTCCCGGTGCTTGCCACCTTTTCGGCGGCGTTTGCGATATCGGCGGGAGCGATGAATTGGCCTTTTTTTATGTTGACCACGTTGCCCGTTCGCCCGGCCGCAAGCAGAAGATCAGTCTGGCGGCACAAGAAGGCGGGAATCTGCAGAATATCGACGAAATCAGCCGCTTTTTGCGCCTGCGACGGCTCGTGAATGTCCGTCAGTACGGGAATGCCAAGTTTACGGACCTCGCCGAGGATGCGCAAACCGTCTTCGATTCCAGGACCGCGGTAGGAATTCACGCTGCTGCGGTTGGCTTTATCGAATGAAGCCTTAAAGACATACGGCCCGGCGATTTCGCGAATCTGCTGCGCGATCCAGAGCGCATGGGCTTCACTTTCGATGACGCACGGCCCCGCAATCAAGGCCAGCGGAGCGCGCTCGGAAAAAGTCACTTCGGCAGGCCCGGAGCCCACTTGAATGGTTCGGCTCATTCAGCGTGCGAAAATTCCGGCGCGACCTCCGCATGAGGGCGAGTGCGGACTTCGCGGTGCTTCAAAGCGGCGGCGAGGAATGCCGTGAATAAAGGATGTGGCTCCAGCGGCTTCGATTTAAATTCGGGGTGAAACTGGCATCCGAGGAACCAGGGGTGATCCGGAAGCTCACAAATTTCCACGTAGACGCTATCGGGAGTCTGGCCTGTCAGCCGGAGGCCACTTTCGGTGAGAATGGGCTCAAACTCGCGATTGAACTCGTAGCGGTGGCGATGACGCTCGCTGATCTCCGGGACGCCGTAAGCTTCGCGAGCGAAGCTTCCCTCGGCTAACTGGCAGGGATACGCGCCGAGGCGCATCGTGCCGCCCAGTTCATCCACGCCCTTGAGTTCGCGGAGCTTATAGATGACGCGGTGCGGCGTGCCGGGATTGAACTCGGTGGAATCGGCGTCGGCAAGCCCGCAGACGTTGCGGGCAAATTCGATCACCATGGTTTGCATGCCCAGACAGATGCCGAAATAAGGAACTTTTTCCTCGCGGGCAAAGCGGATGGCGTGCAGCATGCCGGCAATGCCGCGCTTGCCGAAGCCGCCGGGCACGAGAATGCCGTCATATTGCTGGAGCGATTCGAGGCAGCCGGGCCATTCGAGACGCTCGGACTCAATCCACTCGATGTTGACCTTCGCCCGGTGAGCGATACCCGCGTGGAGTAAGGCCTCTTTCAGGCTCTTGTAGGAATCCTCGTATTCGACGTATTTACCGACCAGTCCGATGTGGACCTCGCGCAGCGGATTCTCCATCCGCTCGACCATTTCAATCCAACGGCTAAGGTTGCGCGGTCCGGCCTGGAGGTGAAGCAAGTGCAGGATAATCTCGTCGACGCGCTGCTCGGAGAACACCATCGGAATCTTGTAAACGGAGTTGACGTCCTTAGCTGTGATGACGGCCTCCGGAGCAACGTCGCAGAACAACGCGATCTTCTCTTTCACATCCCGCGGCAATTCCCGCTCGGAACGGCACAGAAGAATATCCGGCTGAATACCAACGGCCCGCAGTTCCTTCACGCTGTGCTGAGTGGGCTTAGTTTTCAACTCCTGCGCCGCTGCGATCCAAGGCACCAGCGTCAGATGGATAAAAAGAGTGTTTTCGCGGCCTTCTTCGTGGCGCATCTGACGAATCGCCTCGATGAACGGCAGCGATTCAATGTCTCCGACGGTCCCGCCTATCTCGACAATCGCGATGTCCACATCGGCGGCCACCTTGCGGCAGGCGGCCTTGATCTCGTTGGTGACGTGAGGAATCACCTGTACGGTCTTGCCGAGATAGTCGCCGCGGCGCTCGCGGGTGATGATGTTCTCGTAAATGCGCCCAGACGTCAAGTTATTGCTCTGAGTCAGGTGAGCGTGTGTGAAGCGCTCATAGTGGCCAAGGTCCAGATCCGTTTCAGCGCCGTCGTCGGTCACAAATACTTCACCATGCTGAAACGGGCTCATGGTGCCGGGATCGATGTTGAGATACGGATCAAACTTCTGGAGCGTCACTCGAAGGCCGCGGCTTTCCATGAGGCAACCGATGGACGCGGCAGCAATTCCCTTCCCCAGGGACGAGACCACGCCACCCGTCACAAAGATGTACTTAGCCATAACAAGCCCACCAGATATTCCTATCGATAGCACGCCGGAACCGGCGCGAAGCCAGCACGTGAGCGAACGTTGAGGCGGAGGAGGGACGACGCCTCGCTGACTTCCAGGCAGCGTCGATCCGGCTCAACGGGAAAATCACTGCTGCGCGACTACTCCTGCAACGTTAGCAAACAATTGGTTCAAACGCTCCAGATCTTCGGGCGTGTCGACACCCAGCGACTCGTAATCGGTCTCGATGACGCGAATCCGATAGCCATTCTCCAGGGCGCGGAGCTGTTCGAGGCGTTCCGCGTTTTCGAGCGGGCCAATCGACAGATCCGGATAGCAAAGCAAAAACTCGCGGCGATAGACGTACAGGCCGACGTGCTTAAAGTAGGAGCCCGGATCGCCGTTGCTGTCCCGATTGTATGGAATGGGACTACGTGAAAAATAGATGGCGTCGCCAGTGAGCGTGGTGACGACTTTCACTACATTGGGATTATTGACGTCGGCGGGATCGGCCATGCGCTTCATCAGAGTGCCCATCGAGACGGATTCGTCGCCGAGGACGGCCAGCACAGCGGCATCAATGGCTTCGGGATCAATGAGGGGCTCATCGCCCTGTATGTTGACGAAGAGATCGTAGTTCTCCGCGGAGGCGATTTCCGCAACGCGATCGGTGCCGGAGGGGTGCTCGCGGCTGGTCATGCGGACCTGCCCGCCAAAGCGGCGGACTTCGGCGGCGATTTGTTCGTCGTCGGTCGCCACGATCACGTCCCGGATGTAGCGCGCAAGGCTGGCCCGCTCGTAAACGTGCTGAACCATGGGTTTACCGGCGAGACGAGCGAGAGCTTTTCCGGGGAATCGAGAAGAGGCAAACCGGGCGGGTATGACACCCAAAATCCGCGTCGGCACGACTGAGTATATCATGCAGGGGGGCGGAAACGCATGGGACTGATTCCCGTTCGGGTGCATGATCCGGGGTGCTTCCTGCCGGAAATAATTTGGGTTCGACGGCCACCGGCAATGGGGCAGTTTTTCGGGCGCCGCCGCCTCGAATACCGATGATATGATCGGAGCAGAAGTCGCAAATTAGCTGCATGCGAATGCGTGCCGCCGACGGGTGCAAGTTGTTTATCACCTCGCGGAGAATTTTAAAAAAGGGCCGTTCGCTTACCGCGCTCGGGGCCCTCACGGGCGTCTGCCTGGTTGCCGCTCTCGCACGAGGCGGCCCGGCGGATTCGAAAGACGTTCCACGGAACGCTGCCGCTGCTTCTCAACAGCCGGTAGCCCCGCCGCAGGCTCAAGTCGACATTGAAACGCGCAAGAAGCCCGATGAAGGCACGAAGCTGGCATCACGGCCGGCGGATATCAAAGTCACCAGACAGCTAGTTCTAATTAACGTCAGCGTGACGGATCCACTGAATCGTTTTGTCACCGGACTCGAGAAAGAGAATTTTCGATTGTATGAGGACAAAGTGGAGCAGCAGATCCGCTCGTTTTCAAGCGAGGATGCGCCCATCTCGATCGGGCTGGTGTTCGATACGAGTGGAAGCATGGGTCCGAAGCTGCAGAAGTCGCGCGAAGCCGCGGCGGATTTCTTTCAAACGGCAAACCCGGCCGACGAATTCTTTCTTATCCGTTTCAGCGACCGGCCTGAGTTGGTGACGCCATTCACGACCGATACCGACCGGATTCAATCCGCGCTGACGTTCACGCAATCCAAAGGGCGCACCGCGCTTCTCGACGGTGTATACCTCGCGATGAATGAGATGAAAAAGGCGCACAACGCCCGGAAGGCGCTGCTGATCATCTCTGATGGAGGCGATAACAGCAGCCGGTACACCGAAAGCGAGATCAAAAACTCGGTCCGTGAAGCCGATGTCCAGATTTACGCGATCGGAATCTTCGAGTCCCCTGGAGCGCGCACCCGCACGCCGGAAGAATCAATGGGGCCGAGTTTGCTGAGCGATTTGGCGGAGCAAACCGGCGGCCGTTCGTATGCGGTAGAAAATCCGAGCGAATTACCCGACATTGCTGCGAAAATCGGCGTTGAGCTCCGAAATGAATACATCATTGGCTACTCACCCCAGAATCAGGAACGTGACGGCAAATACCGCCGTGTGCAAGTGAAACTGACGCAGCCGCGAGGCTTGCCTCCTCTGAAAGCGAACTTTCGATTGGGATATTATGCTCCATCGCGATAGAGCCGCGTTTGCGGCACTGGCGGTGTTGGCCACGGCTGGTGTGATTTGGGCTCAATTCTCGGCAGAGACCCGGCTCGTCGTTCTGCATGCCAGCGTCACGGACAAGCGAGGCCACCTCGTTCCAGACCTGAAGCAGGGCGAATTCAAGGTTTACGAGAATGGGGTGCTGCAGCAACTAAAGCTTTTCCGTCATGAAGATGTGCCGGTTTCGATGGGCCTGTTGATCGACGATAGCGGCAGCATGAAAGGAAAGCGCGCCCGGGTAGAGGCCGCCGCCCTCGCCCTGGTGAAAGCCTCCAATCGTCAAGATGAAGTCTTCATAGTGAACTTCAACGATGAGGCATATCTCGACGTGCCGTTCACAAACGACGTGAACAAGATGCAACAAGGCCTGGCGCGCATTGACGCGCGAGGCGGAACGGCGATGCGCGATGCGGCTAACATGTCCATCGATTACATAAAAGCGAAGGGCAAGAAAGACAAGAAGGTGCTGATCATCGTGACGGATGGAAACGATAATGCCAGCACGGCGTCGCTGGAGCGGGTGGTCCAACGCGCGATTCGGAGTGAAGTGCTCGTTTATGCCGTTGGACTGCTCGGCGACGAAGAGCGTCACGAAGCAGCGAGGGCTAAGCGAGCGTTGAAGGAATTGACTACCACGACGGGCGGCATGGTCTTTTACCCCAAGGAAGTGGATCAAGTGAACCAGATTGCGCTGAACATCGCCCACGACATCCGCAGCCAGTACACGCTCGCTTATACGCCGCAACTGCCGGACGACGGCAGTTACCGGCAAATCAAAGTCACGGTGGACGCTCCCGGGCATCCGGTTGTGCGTACGCGCTCCGGCTATTATGCGACGCGTGACCAGATAGTGCATTCGGTCGATTCCGCGTCGACTCAAGCGAAAGATACGCAGTAGTGCTGCGGTTCCTGTGGCTGGCTTCCAAAGGCCACCGGCTGCGGCCCTGGCGGTCGCCATACCTGCGCTGGCGAATTGAGACGTATTCCGGACTTCCAGCCGACCGGATCGGTTTGCGCGAATTCTGTGCGTTTATGTGGCGCGAGCGGCGCGGTCTTGCGCGGTATCTGAACTGGGTCGAGAAGAACACGGGTTGACGGCGCTCCGTTCGGCGCGAAGATTCGCGGGACGGCCGCGTCTCCTACTCCCGTCTCCCGTCTACTGTCTCGAGTATTCAGTATTCTGTATTCTGAAAGTAGTGCTAGTCACGATTTCCCAGCAGATTGAACGTCCGAAATGGCTTCGCGCGCCGGCTCCAGCCGGGGAGAATTATCGAGAACTCAAGAAGCTGGTCACAGATTTAAAGTTGCACACAGTCTGCGAAAGC
>Ga0134125_10010927_pt1 | contig 10190 bp, 5 predicted proteins | sample KB31751_FD_96464 | JGI IMG/M metagenome (GOLD analysis project Ga0134125, IMG submission 96464) | Terrestrial soil microbial communities with excess Nitrogen fertilizer from Kellogg Biological Station, Michigan, USA - KB3-175-1 | ecosystem: Environmental > Terrestrial > Soil > Unclassified ... | reverse complement strand
GTGACCGGGTCGCAGAGGATGTCCAGCAATCGCTTGTCCATGCCGCGTACAATACTCGTTTTGCGACGGTGAGACCATGCGGAAGACGACGGTCGCGCCCCGGATCGGGGTGGTGATGGGTTCGCGCTCGGACTGGGAGACGATGCGGCACGCGGCCGAGATGCTGGCGGCGCTGGGCATCGAGCACGAAGTCGAAGTGGTCTCCGCGCATCGCACGCCGGACAAGCTGTTCGCCTACGCCGAAGGCGCCGCCGCGCGCGGCATCGAGGTGATCATCGCGGGCGCCGGTGGCGCCGCGCACCTGCCCGGAATGCTGGCCGCCAAGACCCGCTTGCCGGTGCTGGGCGTGCCGGTGCAGTCGCGGGCATTGAAGGGTCTGGATTCGCTGTTGTCGATCGCGCAGATGCCGGCCGGCGTGCCGGTGGCCACGCTGGCGATCGGCGAGGCCGGCGCCAAGAACGCGGGCCTGCTCGCCGCCGCGATCGTGGCGCTGCACGACGACAAGGTCGCGCGGACACTGGATCGTTTCCGCGACGGCCAGACCGAAGAAGTGCTGCGCCATTCCGATCCGCGCCTGACGCCGCCGCATCCGGCGCCGGTTGCCAAGGCCAGGCCGCGCAAGCAGAACACGCGCGCGTGATTTTGCTCCCCCTCCCCGAGCGCTTTGGCTCGGGGCAGAGGGTTGGGGTGAGGGGCCACCGTTTCGCGCGATTGAAACATTCGAACGTGTGAAGTGCCTTTCCCCCTCACCCCGTACCCTCTCCCCCAAACGATGAAACTGTTTGGGGGAGAGGGGGAGTTGGTGCCGTGCGGGTTCGCACGATGGAGGTTCGGTTTTCATCATGGTTGAAACTCAACAAACATTGGGGATATTGGGCGGCGGCCAGCTCGCCAGGATGATGGTGCTGGCCGGCACGCCACTGGGCGTGCGCTTTCGCATCGTCGATCCTGCCGCGGACGCGTGCGCGGGCCAGATCGCGCCGCTGCTTGGCGTCGACTGGAATGCACTGGAAGACCTGGAACCGTTCGCGCGCGAGATCGATGCGGCGACTTTCGATTTCGAAAACGTACCCGCCGCGACCGCGGAATGGCTGACTGCGCACACGCGCGTCGCGCCCAACGCGTTGTCGCTTGCCACGGCGCAGGATCGCGCGCTGGAAAAAACGCTGTTCCGCGAATGCGGTTTGCCGACCACCGAATTCGCGGACATCACGACGCGCGCTGATCTGGATGCCGCGCTCGCGCGCATCGGCGCGCCGGCGATCCTGAAAACCCGCCGCGAGGGTTACGACGGCAAGGGCCAATTCCGCATCAAGTCGGCGGCGGATGCCGATGCCGCATGGAACGCGCTGGGTGCGCAGGCCGCGACGCGCGGATTGATCCTGGAAGGTTTCGTGACGTTCGATTTCGAAGCGTCGGTGGTGGCGGTGCGCGCGGCCGACGGCGAATTCCGCGCGTGGCCGGTGACGCGCAACTGGCATGTCGACGGCATTCTTTCCGCCAGCCTCGCACCCGCCGTGCGCGACGAGACGATTCAACAGGCCGCGTTCGCGCATGCCCGCGCGATCGCGGAGAAGCTCGACTACGTCGGCGTGTTCGCGCTGGAACTGTTCGTGAAGGATGGCCGGCTGCTCGGAAACGAAATGGCGCCGCGCGTGCACAACTCCGGCCACTGGACCATCGAGGGCGCCGTGACCTCGCAATTCGAGAACCACGTGCGCGCGGTGCTGGGCATGCCGCTGGGCGACACGTCCGCGCGCTTCCCATCGTGCATGCTCAACTGGATTGGTGAATTGCCCGATCGCGACAAGCTGCTCGCGATTCCCGGCACGCATTGGCACGACTACGGCAAGTCGCCGCGTGCGGGCCGCAAGGTCGGCCACGCGACGATATGCGCGCCGGATGCGGCGACGCTCGCTGATCGCCTCGAACAAGTCGGCCGCGCGCTGGGCCGCGAAGCGCAGGTCGCGCCGGTGATCGAAGCGCTGTCCGCGTAATCCTGTTTGTAAGGCACGGATATCCGTTCGTCCTGAGCGTAGGCGCGAAGCGCCGAAGTCGAAGGACCATGCAGCGCTTCGATTTCGCGGCCTGAAGGCCGCTACGCTCAGCGCGAACGGATATTTCGGTTCGACGTTATTGCTCGTGTGGTTTGACAGCCCGCGCGGTGTTCTGCATCTTGCGGACATTGCATCAACAAGGAGATTCCCATGCGTCAGGTGTACGCCGCGCTGCTTGCGTTGTTGTTCGCGTTCGGTACGTTCGCGCCGTCCGCATTCGCGCAAGACACCCACGCCGCCCAGGACGGTCCGCTGCAGCCGAAGGTGCAGCACAACGCGCATCCCGCGCGCCCCGACGAACCGCTGGTCAGCGCGAAACACGGCATGGTGGTCAGCGCGCAGCATCTCGCGACGCAAGTCGGCGTCGATATCCTGAAGCAGGGCGGCAACGCGGTCGATGCCGCAGTCGCGGTCGGTTACGCGCTGGCGGTGGTGCATCCGTGCTGCGGCAACATCGGCGGCGGCGGTTTCATGACGCTGCACCTGGCCGACGGCCGCAACCTGTTCCTCGACTTCCGCGAAAAGGCGCCGTTGGCCGCGACGCCCGACATGATGCGGAACGCCGCCGGAAAGGTGGTGAAGGGTCGCAGCACGAAAACCTGGCTCGGCGTCGGCGTTCCCGGCACCGTGATGGGCTTCAACGATGCGCTGAAGAAGTACGGCACGATGAGTCGTGCGCAGGTGATGGCGCCCGCGATCAAACTGGCGAAGGATGGCTACGTGCTGCAGCCGGGCGATGTGCGCATCCTCGATACGCCTACCGATTACTTCAAACAGAACCCCAATGTTGCCGCGATCTTCCTCGACAATGGCCAGCCATGGAAAGCGGGGCAGGTGCTGAAGCAGCCGCAACTCGCGCACACGCTGGAACTCGTCGCCGAAGGCGGCACCCAGGCGTTCTATGACGGCCCGATCGCCGCCGCCGTGGTCAAGGCCAGCCAAGCGAACGGCGGGCTGCTGACCTTGAAGGATTTCAAGGCCTACACCGTGCAATGGGAGAAGCCCATCGAGTGCGGTTACCACGGCTACATGATTTATTCGGCGCCGCCGCCGAGTTCGGGCGGCACCACGATCTGCGAAACACTGCAGATCATCGAACCGTATCCGTTCGCAAAGTGGGGCTTCCATTCCACGAAGAGCACGCATTACTTCATCGAAGCCGAGCGTCGTGCGTTCGCCGATCGCAACACATATCTCGGCGATCCGGCGTTCGTGCAGAACCCGATCGCGAAGCTGCTTTCGGCGGAGCATGCCGCCAAGCTGCGCGCCGACATCCAGCCCGGCAAGGCCACGCCATCATCGGAAGTGCAGGGCAGCCTCGGGCCGTATCAGGCCACCAACACCACGCACTATTCGGTGGTGGACGGCAAGGGCAACGCGGTCGCGGTGACCTACACCGTCAACAGTTACTTCGGCATCAAGCAGATCGCGGGTGACACCGGCTTTTTCCTCAACAACGAGATGGACGATTTCACGTCCAAACCCGGCGTGCCCAACCAGTTCGGTCTCGTGCAAGGCAAGGCCAACCGGATCGAACCCGGCAAGCGCCCCTTGAGTTCGATGAGCCCAACCGTCGTGATGCACGACGGCAAGCTCTTGATGGTCACCGGGAGCCCCGGCGGCTCGACCATCATTTCCACCACGATGGAAAGCATCCTCAACGTGGTCGAGTACGGCATGAACGTGAAACAGGCCATCGACGCGCCACGCATCCACATGCAATGGTGGCCGGATGAAATCTTCGCAGAACCCGGTGCGTTCACGCCCACGGTGCAATCCGCGCTGCAAGCGATGGGCTACAAGATCCGCGACGTGCGGCAGATGGGCGACATCGCCGCGATCGTGGTGAATCCGAAAACCGGCATGCTCGAAAGCGTCAACGATCCGCGCTATCCGGCGGGTGAGGCGGCGGGATATTGAAACCCGGCGTGGGGCGCTCGTGTCTTTTAGGCTTGGTGTCGCGAACATATCAGGCTGAGATTGATCCGAAGCAGCCTCTCACTACACGCAACGGCTCACATGAAGGGAAATGAGAGATCGGACGTTAGATAGGAGAGGCTACCATCCACACGTTGTGTGGATGTGGGAGAACGATGATCAGGCAAGTTCAATTCCGGCGGAGAGAGCGTCCAGCAGCGTCGCGCGTAACGCCCGCCATTGATCAGAAACTGCGTCGTAGCCTGCAATAGGAAGCCGCTGCTCGGCACGAATTACGTTCAGAGATGTCGAAATCTTCTCTCGAATACTGGGCTCGAGCTTGCCGGCTGCTGCTAGATAGCGAGCAAAGCTGCCAAAGATGGTTGGATCAACATTTCTGCCAATTTTTACATTCATCAAACTTATAAGCTCAGGATCCCGTTGCAGCCTTTCGTCGACTGCTTGGTTAGTGATTTGTTGGGCATCGAATTGTGAACGCCACTTCCGGCACACCATTGCTTCGAGCAGACTACAAAACGACATGCTCGTAGCACGGCGGGCTGCCGCGTGTACAGCGACTGCCCAGTCGCCGAACCCGAGACCTAGCTTTTCGATGTCGAGGGGGAAAGGTAGCTCCTCGGCATCGGGGGCGAAAATGGCGAGCGGAAGTGCGTCCGCGATTAGATGTGTTTCTTGATATCGGCTAATAAGCCGTCCGCGCACACTCGCGTTGCCGCGGAAGTTTTCGCGCATAATAAGGCCGATTTCGGCATTAAGTATCGCGCGACGATTGTTGTAATCGCCTGTCTCTAATGCTTCCCAGCAACGAGCGAGCAACAGCTCACTTCGGGGGAGTTCGGTGGCGAGCGCACGAAGCGCGCGTGGCGTCAGTGGAATGTCGCGAAGATTGGCTAATTTTAGAAATGCTACACGCGCTGCAGGCGAAGCACCAGGTGCGACCGATAGAATTTCTGCAAGTGGATTCTCTTGCCCGAACTTGTTAAATCGTTCCGGCAAGTTGTCGCCAAATATTGCTTCAAATTCCGCAAACCTTTCACAAATCAACCGCTCGACTGATGGAATGCCTTCCATCAGGTTCCCTGTCTCGAGCGCCACTGGCTTGCCACGGTCCTCGAGCGCCGCCAGCGTGCCGAGTGCTCCCATTGTTGCGAGTCCGGCGAGAGCTGCGGCGCGAATCGATTCATAATCGGGACCCAGCGCGGTCGCCTTTGCTAGGAGCGTTTTGCACGCTGTTTCTTGTGCTTCCGGGGACAAACTTCGGCAATGGGCGATGACCATGCGCGCGCGTAATTCGGAATTAGTCTCGATCATCGCCTCGCCAAGCACAGCTTCGAGCGCGGTGCCTGCCGCACCGGCTGCAGCAACTTCGACAATTTGCGCGCGTAAATCAACCGGCAACGGTGTTGCTGCAGAGAAGAGCGCTGGGCCAAACTCGGGATCATCCACATAGCACGCGGCTATCTGTGGGAGCGGCGGCTCCGCTATGCTAATGCGTTCCAACGCAAGCGCACGAACCTTGGAATGAGCGCCGAAGCTGCGGAAGAGCACATGAGACGGATCGAATAGGCCACGCGATTTCTCGGGAAAAGCGAGAATCGCTTCCACCGCTTCGTCGTCTGTTTCGTCGCAACCGCACGCCTCCAGCCCTATGGCGAGTAGGTCGCGCCGCACCTCTGGACGCGCACCCATGCGTATCAGCCGCCTTCGTGCCGCAACCTTATCTGCCATGATCTCCGGGATCAACGCGACGAGGCCTTCCAAGTCGTTGTCAGTCTCATCCCAAAGAGCATCGATAGCTGGCTTTACCAAGTGGTGATCGCGACCCCATCCGGAGAGCAGCGCAATCAATGCCCAGTGGCGGTCAATTTGTCTGCTTTTCTCGCCCAAAGCTTCGATCAGCATAGTGGCGAGCTGCGAGTCGGCAATATGTACCACGTAGTCTCGGATCTTGTGCAAATTGATGAGACGGTTCTTTGGTACACACCAGTAAGCATTGGCCGCAGCACGAATCTCAGGGTCCGCAGCGGCGAAACGACCGAGATGCGACCATACGCCGTGCGCTAAGACATTGAAGGGATGGTCACGTTTGAACTGCGCAAGAATCCAGGCACGAACATCGGCGCGGTCCGCGGAGGACGACATCAGAAATGCTATTGCAGTGTCGAACTCCCACAGTGAACGTCGGTCGGCGTGTGTAAGCGCACTCTTGATAAGAGTCTCGTCGCCGCTCCAATAGTTCATTAACATCGCCGCCGCGAGCTCGCGATACGGATGGGATACCTCAGACCAGAAATTTTGTGTGCGTAGAACCGTGTCACGCATTTCATCGGTAGCTGCACCAGTTGTAGCGAGTCCTAAGATGCCGACCAGACGCAGCTCAGGGTTACGCGAGTGCCATGCTTCCGTGAATAGCGACGCCGCATCGGCTGCTTCCGGCCAACCAAGCGCCAAGCTCTCTAGCAGCGCAGCAGCGGCTGTCAGGTCGCGGGTGCCGGCTAGCCCTTTAAGCAGGCGGTTGCATGCATCCGACGAGGATACAAAGACCTTGGCATAGGTGGCCGCAGCGGCACGTTGGACACCACGATCTTCATCATGCATCGATTGGAAAAGGAGGTTTTGCAACTGATCCGTGGGACTCCATGTGCTAAACGCCCCGATCAGCCACTGACGATAACTCAGCCGCGACGGCAGCCAGCGGGTGAGTTGATGTTCAATTTCGGGCTTGAATGCCGGGTCGGGAAGGCCCTTTAATACGGATGCCAGCGCTTCGCGGCGAGCCGGCAGCCAGTCCTCGGTTTCGACGCAACGCATGGTCGCGAGCGCCAACCGTTTGACGGTCTTGGTTGCACGCATGGCAACGAAGGCAACCTCGCCGAGGAGTGCCTGTCGATGAAAGTGCACGAGTTCATCAGGGCAAGGTTCCTCGATGATTGTCACTAGTCGATCGAACTCATCGCTCCGATTCAGTTGACCGAGGAGGTTCGCTATAACATTGCGCCAATGCGCATCACCGGCGTGCAAGCGCACAAAGGTTTCAATTTTGCTGAACGGCCAGCTCCCCACGTGCTCAGCACTGAGAAACTCCTCGAAGCTCGCGTGGACGAACCCGATTTCTCCTGGTGCCTTTTCGACGATGAGTCCTTGGGTTTCGGAATTGACGGAAAGAATCTCACCGGCGGCAGCGGCGGCCTCGCTATCGGCAAGGCCGAAACCTTCTGGTGAAGCAAAATAAGTTCGCAGGACGTTGCGCGCGCTGGATAGAATCATTCCGGCGCCACCGGCCTGCTCGCGTACAGCGTACGCGAGTGCTGCAATCGCTGCACGTCTTTGCTCCGGATCAATCGCATGACGAAAGCGCGGCTCCGTATCTCCGGAGGCCGTTGCGCGGCTGTAGGGATGGGCCTCTAGTAAGACCCGCACCAGCTGATCGTAGGTGCCGGTCTTAGTACGCGGAAGGATCTGGCCGCGTAGCGCCAAAGTGATGAGACCGATAAGCAGCAACGGCACCTCGGCGAGCGTCCCCAAGTTGCCGTCGCGTGCCAATTCAGCAACGAACTTTTTGGTGCGTAAGGTGGCATCTGACATGGCCGCAGTGTCCGGCCGTGAGGTGGCATAGCGACCAAACCAACGCTCGGCAATGGCAGATTGCTGGGCGCTTGATAGGGGCGCGATCGTGCCGCGCTTCCAATCGGCAGGAAGTGCACTGATGCGAGTCAGCCCCCGGGGCCGCCCCGATACGATTGCAGGAACACTATGCGCTTCCACGATGGTGACGAGCGCACTCACCGTCGTACGGGCCGCCTGCTCGTTGCTCCACTCGTCGAGGCCGTCAATGAGCAGCAGAACGCGCCGGGCTTCGATGGCACGATCAAGCTGATCGGCGACCGAGGTGGTGACAAACTGTTCAAGCGAACGTCGGACCATCTCCTTGATGCCGATCGAATGGCCATCGTGAGCGACCTGCACAGACCAGCGGGCAAATGGAATGTAGATTGGTATATGCTGGCCCCAGCGCGCTGCAAGCTCTGGGAAACACGACTGTCCAAGGAGCAAGTCGAGGGCAATGACGCGTAGTAACGTGCTTTTGCCGCAGCCGGCATCGCCAAGCACTACAAGGCGGTGACCGTTCGCTAACCATTCGGAAACGGGCACACGCCGCATAGGGCTGATGGGAGCGACAGGGCTTGGTCTAGCGTCGCGTTCTGCAATCACCGACGAAATGTCTGCGGCACTAGCGCTCTCACGATTCTCGGCATCAGCAACATCTGTGCGCTCCATGGGCCGAGTGCTATCACGCACCAACATGTCCGGCTTGAGAAAGCGTTCAAGCAACGTTAGTGCGGGTCGACCTTCCTCGTCACCGATCGACCCAAAGCTACCGGGATCGACAGACTGGAACTGAGCTTGATAGACGCCCGCAAGTTGGGAGCGAATACGAGCGAAGGCAGCACCGTCGAGCCGAGGACCGAGGCCTTCGGCAATGCTATCTCCGAGTAGCGCCTCAACCCACGGGCGCCCAAAAAAATCATCGACGAGTTCCGGTGAATCACGTAGTCGATCGGTCAGGTTTTCACAATCAGACGCAGCGAACCTGATGCCGCGCGCCGCCAGTCGCGCCGTTTGTCGCTCTATTTCCTCCTGCGCTGCGGTTGAGCGAAGTGACGCCTGGACGGCGATGGTGAAGCGAGCGGCGCGGGCGGCCCAACTGCCGTCAAGGAACAGATCAACGGCGCCGCGCAGCTTGGCTGCGCCGAATTTGCGATGACGTTTGGCCTGAACGCAGTGGTATTGGCCGTCCACTTGCCTCGCAAAAATGTCTATGCCCTCCTGCGCATCGCCCTGCCGCCCGTAGCGCGCGCAATGTTCGATGTCGCCGTCTAGCGCTGTAATCCGGTGGCAAAGGCGCTCGAAATTTTCCCAGCTAAGTTCACCGAATGGGAGTACTTGCCCGCGCGTTGTGACTGGGGGGGGAGGCGTAGCGTCAGGCGGACTAAACACGTCAAGTGGCACGGGGTTTGGCAGTAGATTAGGCATTTCCCTACTCTCGCACTACATCACGCATGTCGCTAGTCCCGGATAGTCCGTATCGCGACGATCGAGTTCCGTTATTGTGCAACTACGCTATTCGTATATAGGTTTATCCAGAAGCGTAGGAGCTCCGTCGGGGTATTTATCGACGTAGGTTCTTCGCCGATCTCGGTGGCTGCCTGCCCTGCGATCCTCCCACAACACATCGTCATGCAATTAGACAGGTCTCTCACCCCAATCAGTGACCAGCGACCACAAACCACGCAATCGCCGCGATGCAGTTGTTGGTGGCGTGCAGCGTGATCGATGGCCACAGCGAGCGGGTGCGCAGGCGGAGCCATGCCGATACCAAGCCCAGGATGACCAGGGCTGGGACGGGGTACCAAGCGAACTTGAAGTCCGGCAGGTGCACGCAGCCGAACACGATCGCGCTGGCCAGCATGGCCCAGCCGATGGGCATGCGGCTGGCGAGGCCGGACAACAGTACACCTCGGAACACAAGTTCCTCGACAAACGGCGCGACGCACACCACAAGCAGCGCCAGCAGCAGGCGCATGCCGACCGACACGTTGCCGGCGAGCAGCGAGACGTCCTGATCCACCTGATGGTGACCGGCTAGAAAGTGCGTGAGCGTTCCGCCCAGCAGCAACACGGCGGCGCCGAGCAGCACCGCGATCAGGTAGGCGGATTTCTTCGCGGGCGGGGTGAACCCGAACCCCGGCAACTCAGCGCGCGACCATTGCGCGCGCCAGAACTGACGGACCAGCAGGATCATCACCGCGGCCGCGGCGGCGATCGTCGCGACAATGAAAATGACGCGCGTGTCGGGATTCGCCATCGAGGCCTGCATGACGGCCCTGGCATCGGGTGGCGCGCGGTGGTGCAGGCCGGCGTCGAATGCGGCTTTCACCATCAGCACGAAACCGGCCACCACGCCGAACAGGATGCCGAGGCCGAATTGCAGCAGGAAGTACAGCGCCACGATGCCGAGCCCGCTCCGTACGCCGGGATGCTTTGCCGCAGGTTGGGGGATGAAGGTTGCGCCGGGAACAGCCGGCGTATTTTCCGTGGGCAGATCCATGCAAGTTCCGGAACTGGTGCTGCAAGACAGCGCGCACTTTAGCGTGTCCCGCAAGCAAGTTTGTCATTCCGTTCGCGCCCGACGAT
>Ga0134125_10010926_pt1 | contig 10190 bp, 9 predicted proteins | sample KB31751_FD_96464 | JGI IMG/M metagenome (GOLD analysis project Ga0134125, IMG submission 96464) | Terrestrial soil microbial communities with excess Nitrogen fertilizer from Kellogg Biological Station, Michigan, USA - KB3-175-1 | ecosystem: Environmental > Terrestrial > Soil > Unclassified ... | reverse complement strand
CGATGGTGCTCACCGAGCCGCAGGCAGGTTCCGATCTCGGGCTCATCCGCACGCGTGCCGCGCCGGAGGGCTCGCACTACCGCCTGTTCGGGCAGAAGATCTTCATCACGTGGGGCGATCACGACTGCACCGAGAACATCATCCACATGGTGCTGGCGCGCATCGATGGCGCGCCGCCGGGCACGCGCGGCATTTCGCTCTTCATCGTGCCGAAGGTGCTGGTGAACGACGACGGCGCGCTCGGCGCGCGCAATGAAGTGCGCTGCGTGTCGATCGAGCACAAGCTCGGCATCCACGCGAGCCCGACGTGCACGCTCGCCTTCGGCGATGACAAGGGCGCGATCAGCTACCTGATCGGCGAGCCGAATCGCGGGCTCGAATACATGTTCATCATGATGAATGCCGCACGGCTCTCCGTCGGGCTCGAGGGCTACGCGGTGGCGGAGCGGGCGTTCCAGCGCGCGGCGGAGTGGGCGCGCACGCGCGTGCAGGGCAAGCCGCCCGTGGCTGCACCGAAAGGGCCAGCGCCGATCGTCTTCCATCCGGACGTGAAGCGGATGCTCCTCACGATGAAGTCGAGCGTCGAGGCCATGCGCGCCCTTGCGATCTATGCCGCCTCCCAGCTCGACGTTGCGTCGTACGGCGAGCAGTCGGCGCGCGCCGCAGCGCACGCTCGCGCGGAGCTGCTGATCCCCATCGTGAAGGGCTGGTGCACGGAGCACGGCAACGACGTTACGCACATCGGCGTGCAGGTGCACGGCGGCATGGGGTTCATCGAAGAGACTGGCGCTGCGCAATACGTGCGCGACGTGCGCATTACCACCATCTACGAAGGCACGACGGGCATTCAGGCGAATGACCTCATCGGGCGCAAGATCGGACGCGATGGGGGCGCTACGATCAACGCGCTCATCGCGGACATGAAGCGCGAGCTCGATGCGCTGTCTTCGAAAGATGCCTCCGCACAGGCTACGAAGCGCGGAGCTGTCGAAGGCGTCGCGCTACTCACCGAGGCGACGCAATCGTTGCTCAAGTCGCTGGCGTCGAATCCGGAACGAGCGCTGGCGGTGGCCGTTCCGTATCTCAAGCTATGTGGCTTCGTCGTGGGCGGCTGGCTCATGGCGCGTGCGGCGAGCATCGCGGCGACGAAACTCTCGGGTGCCGACAAGGATTTCTACGTTGCCAAGCTGACCAGCGCGCGCTTTTACGCTGAGCAGGTGTTGCCCGCTGCGCTAGCTCACGCGCGTGTGGTGACGAGCGGCGCGGGCAGCGTAAGCGAGGCCGACGCCACACTCATCTGAGCCCGACGCGTACCAGATGGTGACGCGCTAGCTGGAGAACGAACGTGGATAGACGCGACGTACTGCTCGGAGGACTCAGCATGGCGGCCGGCGTAGCCTTCTCATCCGGCGCGGGCGCGGCGAGTGGCGCTCCGCTCATCACTCGCAGGATTCCTTCGAGCGGGGAGGAGCTGCCGGTCATCGGGCTCGGCACGTCGGGACCGTTCGAAGTGGGCAACTCACCCAGGGAGCGCACGCCGCTCAAGGAAGTGCTGGAGGCGTTCTTCGCCTCGGGATCGAAACTCATCGACACCTCGCCGATGTATTCGACGGCCGAGAGCGTTCTCGGCGAGCTTCTGACTTCCTCCATGCAGCAGCACGTGTTCCTCGCCACGAAGGTGTGGACGCGCGGCGACCGCGAAGGCATGGAGCAGATGAAGCACTCTGCGGAAGTGCTGAAGCATCCGAAGCTCGATCTCATCCAGGTGCACAACCTGCTCGATCTCGACACTCACCTGAAGACGCTGCGCGACTGGAAGGACGAGGGGCGCGTGCGCTACATCGGCATCACGCACTACACGGTAGGGGCCCATTCCGATCTCATGCGCATCATCCAGCGGGAAAAGCTGGACTTCGTGCAGCTCAACTACTCAGCCGCAACGCGCAACGCGGAGGAACGCCTTCTGCCGCTGGCGGCAGATCGCGGCGTCGCCGTGCTCGTCAATCGTCCGTTCGAAGACGGCAAGATGTTCGAGCAAGTCGAAGGCCGGCCGCTTCCGCCGTGGGCGGCCGATGTGGACTGCACGAGTTGGGGCCAGCTCTTCCTCAAATACGTGCTCGCCCATCCGGCGGTCACGTGCGTGATTCCGGCGACTGGCAAGGTGAAGCACCTGCATGACAACCTCGCCGCCGGACGCGGACGCCTGCCCGATGCGAAGCTGCGCGCGCTGATCGTGCAGGAAGTGGAAGGGTCCTAAGGAACGGACAGCGTGCCTTCGCTCATTCGCACCGCCGTGCCGCCGACACGCACGGCGACGACCTTGCCATCGGTCATCTCGGCTTCGACGTGCAGCAGACTCGGTCGGCCCATCTCGAAGCCCTGTTCGACGATCCAGCGCAGCGTTCCGCTCTTCTGCGTTTCACGCGCGGCGAGGTAACCTGCAAAGGCTGCGGCCGCGACGCCGGTAGCCGGATCCTCCGCGATGCCGAACTCCGGAGCGAACATGCGGGCGCGGAGCTGCGACGTGGCGAGCTCCGGGTCTCGGCAGAACACGAATGCCTGCGACGCCCATGCGCTGCCCAGGATCTGCTTCCATGCCGCACTGTCGGGCGCTGCGCGCCCGAGCGCTTCGCGATTGCGCACCGGCACGAAGAGAAACGGAACACCGCACGACCACGCCTGCGCGAAGTCTCGATCCACGACGATGTCGTTCTCGTTGAGCGAAATCAGCCGCGCGAGCTCTGCGCGCGACGGCACGTCTTCACGCACCTCGGGCAATCGCGAGGTCGTGAGTTGCAGGAAGGGCGGCCCTTCGGCACGACGCTGCACTTTGATCGGCACGAGGCCGAGCTCGCATTCGACGGCAAACTCGCCGCCGCCGCCCGCAATCTTCGCAATGCCCTCATCCACCAGGATGTGCACCGCGCCGATCGTCGGATGACCCGCGAATGGCAGCTCGCGCGCCGGCGTGAAGATGCGCAGCCTGCGCAGCGCCCGCGCATCGCGAGGCGGCACGATGAAGACGGTCTCGGACAAGTTGAACTCGCGCGCGATCTCCTGCATCCGGGCATCGGGTAGCTGGGGCTGATCGCAGAAGACCGCGAGCGGATTGCCGCCGAACGGACGGTCTGTGAACACATCGAGTGTCGAGTAGTGGAGCTTCATGTCGGCAAGTGTAGTGCCGACGCGCCGCGCGTCGATCGGATTCTTAGGGCGCGCGGACTAACCGCGCTGGCGCATCTGCGCGTAAGCCTCGAGCGCGGCCTCGCGCGAATGCTTGAGATCCACGATGGGGCCCGCATAGGGTTCGTGGATCGCGCGCGCCGATGCATCGGCGAGCTCGGGTACCCACTGTCGAACGTAATCGCCGTCCGGATCGAACTTCTCGCCTTGCGTCACCGGATTGAACACGCGGAAATACGGTGCCGCGTCCGCGCCCGAGCCGGCGACCCACTGCCAGTTGAGGGTGTTGTTCGCGAGGTCGGCATCCACCAGCGTGTCCCAGAACCATCGCGCGCCCTGCTGCCAGGGCTGGAGCAGGTTCTTGACGAGAAACGAGGCGACGATCATGCGCACGCGGTTGTGCATCACGCCCGTCGCCCACAGCTCACGCATGCCGGCATCGACCATCGGCACACCCGTCTCGCCGCGCTGCCACGCGCGCAAGTGCTTCGCACTCTTCTTCCACGGGAAGTGCTCGAACTGCGGGCGCAGCGGGCGCGTCGTCGTTTCCGGGAAGTGATACAGCAGGTGATACGCGAACTCGCGCCAGATGATCTCCTGCAGGAAGGTCGAGCTGCGACCCTTCGGCCCGAGCGCATGCCACAGCTGGCGCGGTCCGATTTCGCCGAAATGCAGATGCGGTGAGAGGCCCGACGTGCCCCGCACCGCCGGTCGCTCGCGGGCCTGGCGATAGTCCGCGAGTGTGTTCTTCATGAACCCGTTCGAGCGCCGGTGCGCGCCGGCCTCGCCGGGGCTCCACGCCTTCTCCATCAGGGTGTACCACTTGATGCGCGGTAGAAGATCGAGCGATTCGAGCGACGCGCTGTCCGGCCATGACTTGGGCGCCGCAATCTGCGACGGCGCGACGAGGGTCTTCGCAGGCTCGAGATCGTGCAGTAGGCGCCGCAGGTACGGCGTGTACACGCGATAGGGTTTGCCGCTCTGATTGAGAACTTCGTGAGGTTCAGCAAGCAGCGCGCTGTTGAAGCTTTCAGCATGAATGCCGCGTCCGCGCAGCGTCTGTTTCGCGAGCGCGCCGCACTCCCGCGCCGCCGGTTCGTAGCGACGGTTCCAGAACACCGCTGTGGCGTGCGTTCGCTCGACAAGCCCGGCAAGTACCGCCTTCGCGCGCCCGCGCGCCAGGATGAGTCGCGAACCGCGCTCGCGCAGGCTTTCATCCAGCGCGCGCAGCGAGTGATGGAGCCACCAACGCGACGCGGCGCCCGGCGGCCACGCGCCTTCATCCTCAGGCGACCATACGTACAGCGGGACGATCGGCTCGCCTCGTTGCACGGCGGCGTGGAGCGCGGGGTTGTCGCGCAGGCGCAAGTCCTGCCGAAACCACAGGAGCGTCGTCACTTCGCTCTTCTGGGCGTCTTCGTCTTGCGCTTCGAGGGGGCTTTCGTCTTGGCTTTGGGCACGCGCAAGGTGAGTTGCGGCGGCTCGTTGAGATTGCGCAGGAAGTCTTGCCGCGCGTCGGGCTCCAGGTGCACCCAATCGACTTTCTGCGTGTGCGTGCCGCGCAGCTCGCGATCGCTGATGCGCGCTTGCGCGAGCGAGCGGTTCAACCACTTCTTTTCCAGGCGTCGCGTTTCACCACAACCCAGCACATCGGCGATCGCGCGGGCGACCGTCGCGTCTCTTGCGAGCTCGCTGTGCGCGACGTGCGTGTAGTACGTGCGCGCGCCGGGCAACTCCGCGCACGCGCGTGGCACGGTGCCATCTCCGTGCCGCGTGATCGTGTAGACAAACTGATCGCGCTGGCGCGAAGCGCGTGTGACGGTCTCCTGCCCAGCGCCGACGATATTGACGAAGCGCTCGTCCGCGGAGGCGAGTCGCTCGCTCAGCGTGCGCGCGCTCTCGAGCAGCGGCACGATCGGCCGCGGCCCGGAGTTCGGCCAGGCATCGACGTCGAAGAGATCGAATCCCGCATCGACATCCGGCGCCGGCAGCAGGTGATAGAGACTCGGAAACGTGCTGAACACCTCTGCGGCAAGCGTTTCGGCTGACTGCCCATCCGACGCAAGCCGCGCGATCTTGCGAACGACGGCGTACACGCCTCGTAGCGCCTGCACGGGCGCGAACGAGCCGCGATTCGGCGTGCCGAGCAGCACGACCCGCTCGACTTTCCGCATGCCCTCGCACGCGAGCGCTGCGCGGCTGACGAGGCCACCCATGCTGTGCGCAACGATCATCACGCGACCGCTGTCGGTGCGCACACGATCCGCCAGTTTGCGGCCGAGCTCGTCGATGCCAAGACGCCAGTCGTAGTCGTGAAACACCGGCGCGAAGCCAGCGATTCGCAGATGCAGTTTCAGTCGAAGGTAGGTGAAGAGCACGACGCCGAGCGACACGATCTGCGCCTCGCCCGGCATACGCAGCAACGAGAGCTGCCCGATGCTGATGTCGACGGGATCGAGCCACAGGATGTCATTCGGCAACGGCGCGCGTCGCAGCCGCCCAAGCTGCGAACCCATGATCCCCGGCACGATATAGACGCGCGGCGCATCGTCGCGAACGACCGCTGACTGCGCTTGACGCGCGAGCTTCGCAAGTACCGCGTATTCCTGCCCACCGAAGTACGCAACGAGCTCGCGCTGTTGTTCGCCGGTGGCGAGCAGGCGCTCGACCTCGCCTTCATCCCACGCCAGGCGATCGTAGGGCGTGACGTGATCGAGTGGCGCGTCGGGTCGGCTCACGCCGAGGTGCTCATTGCGCGTCCACCGGGCGCACGACGACCGCCACCGGGACCGTGCTTCCATCCGAGAGCACTAGAACGAGAGGCACCGTCTGGCCGATGAGGATGCTGCGATTGAATCCACTCAGCATGACGTGCAGCCCGCCGGGCGCGAAGTTGAGCGATTTGCCCGGCGCAATGACCAGCCTGTCGAACGCACGCATCTGTGATTGACCGCCCGTGGTAGTGGTCTCGTGCACCATGACGTGACTGGCGACAGGCGAGCGGACACCGACCACGATGACGGGTCGCACGCTCGCGTTCCGCAGCACGAGATACGCGGCCGCGGAGTCGGCGCCCGGTACCTTCCGCATCCAGGCGTTCTGCACGATGAGCGGCTGCACCTGCGCGGCCGCCAGCGACGGGGCGAGCAGCAGGCAGGACAGCAGCAGGGCGATCAGTCGGTTCAAACCGGGGCGCTCCGTCGGGGAGGGAAATTATGCCACGTGCGCTTCGATGATCTTGCACACCGCCTCGATGGCGGGCTTGCGAGCCGTCGTCTTGCGCCAAACGGCGCCGATATGACGCACCGGCGCCGGCTTGGTGAAGGGACGAAGCACCACGCCGCGCGCGCTGCCGTATGCACCGCGGCTCGCGAGCTCCGGCAGCAGGGTGACGCCCGCGCCAGTGGCTACCATCTGCCGCAAGGTCTCAAGGCTAGTCGCGCGGAAATCCTGTTTCTCCTGCATGCCGACGCTGCTGCATACCTCCAGCGCCTGATCGCGAAGACAGTGGCCGTCTTCGAGCAGCAGCAAGGTTTCGTCCTTCAGATCCTCGACCTTCACGTGCGTCTTCTTCGCCAGTCGATGCTGCTCCGGCAGCGCCACCGTGAACGGCTCGTCGTACAGCGGCCGTGATTCGAGCCCGTCGAGATCGACGGGCAGCGCGAGCACGCCGAGATCGACCTGGCCCGAATGCAGTTTCTCCAGCATCGGCGCCGTCTGGTATTCGTACAGCCGCAGCTCGAGGCGCGGCAGCGCCTTGCGGATTTCGCGCGCGACGCGCGGCAGCAGATACGGGCCGATCGTGGGCAACAAGGCGAGCCGGAGCTTGCCGGCGAGCGGATCGCGATGCGAGCGCGCGAGCGTGACCACTTCATCGCTCGCTTCGAGGATACGGCGGGCTCGCGCGACGATCTGCTCACCTGCTTCGGTGAGCGTGATCTGCTTCGGTTGCCGCTCGATGAGCTGCACACCGAGGTACTCCTCCAGCTTCTTGAGCTGGGCGGAGAGCGTCGGCTGGCTCACGAACGAGCGCCGCGCGGCGCGGCCGAAATGCCGCTCGTCTGCGAGCGCGACGAGGTAGCGGAGGTCCTTGAGCTTGAGGTCGGCCATGAGCGCTGTCGATTCACGGTATCTATCGCGATTATAAAGTCAATCGATTGGACGAATCAGCCCCGGCACCGCACCATGCCCGCCCTGAGAGCACAACCAAGCTTACGGAGCGAAAACACATGCTGGGTATTGGACAGAAATTTCCGCACTACACGCTGACCGGCGTCGTCTCGAACGACCTCGACAAGGCGTTCCAGACCTTCACGCAGGACAGCCAGCCGGGCAAGTGGCGCGTGCTCTTCTTCTGGCCGAAGGACTTCACGTTCGTGTGCCCGACCGAGATTGCCGCGTTCGGCAAGCTCGAGAAGGAGTTCAAGGCGCGCGATGCGCAGCTGCTCGGTGTGAGCATCGACAGCGAATTCGTGCATCACGCCTGGCGCGGTGCAAAGGACGAGCTCCGGAACCTGCCGTTCCCGATGCTTTCCGACATCAAGCGCGAGCTCACGACTGCGCTCGGCGTCCTCGACCCCGAGGCGGGCGTCGCGCAGCGCGCGACGTATATCGTCGACCCGCAGGGCGTCATCCGGTTCGTGTACGTCACGGACTTGAGCGTGGGCCGCAGCCCCGAGGAAGTGATCCGCGTGCTCGATGCGCTGCAGACCGATGAGCTCTGCCCCTGCAACTGGCAGAAGGGTCAAGACACCCTGAAGGCGGCCTGATCATGAGCCTCGACACCATTCGCGATGCCATTCCCGACTACGCGCGGGACTTGAGGCTCAATCTGGGAAGCGTGCTCGCTCCGACGGGCGCGCCCGGCCTGAGCGAGAGGCAGATCTGGGGAGTGGCGTTCGCTTCGGCCATCGCCGCTCGCAACCCGGAATTCACACGCGGCATCGAGACGCTGGCCTTGCCGCACCTCGACGAGGCGTACCTCAACGCCACGCGTGCGGCGGCCGCGCTGATGGGCATGAACAACGTGTACTACCGCTTCCTCCACCTCGTGGAGGAGCCGGAGTACGCGCAGATGCCGGCACGGCTGCGCATGAACGTCATCGGCAACCCCGGCATCGACAAGCTCGACTTCGAGTTGCTGTCGCTGGCGGTGTCGGCGGTGAACGGCTGCGGCATGTGCATCGTGGCGCACGAAAAGGCGCTGCGGAAGCACGACGTGTCGCGCGAGGCCATCCAGAGCGCGGTACGCATCGCGGCCACCATCCATGCCGTGGCGGGCGTCCTGGAGTACTCGGGCGCGCAGGCCTCTTCCGCGGAGGCCAAGGCCGCTTAGAGGCCGGTGTCAGAGCGCCGCTGCTGCAGGCACTTTGGTAGCGCAGCGGCCTTAAAAAGAGGGCGGGCAATCGTCTTCACCGCGGGGCAGATATACTGCGCGCCTGCATGAATACGGTTCGTCCGCCGCATCTGTCCGCCGGGGTCGTCGTGGTGCGGCAGTCCGCCTCCGAATGGCTGTTCCTCATGCTGCGGGCCTATCGAAACTGGGACTTCCCCAAGGGGCTCGTGGAAAGCGGCGAAGACCCGCTCCACGCCGCGCGCCGGGAAGTCACCGAAGAGACGCTCATTTCCGACCTGCAGCTGCCCTGGGGCGAGGGCTTCTATGAAACCGCGCCCTACAGCCGCAACAAAGTCGCGCGCTATTACGTCGGCCAGACCGAAAGCGAAGCGGTGACGCTGCCGGTGCGCCCGGAGCTCGGGCGCCCGGAGCATCACGAATGCCGCTGGCTGTCGTTCGACGAAGCGCTCGCGCTTTCCTCGGCGCGCGTTGCGCCGGTGCTGCGGTGGGCAGCGAAGGTTATCGGCATTCCCGCCTAGGCCGGCAGCGCTGCCCCGCCGCGCACTTCGGGTTTCGCGACCTCGATTGCCGGCGGAATCAGCTTGTACATCACCGGTGTCACGAGCCGCGCGAGCAGCGTGGAGGAGATGAGCCCGCCGATGATCACCCACGACATCGGCGAGTAGAGCCCGATGTTCTGCACGGCGAGCGGCAGCAGGCCGCCGATCGCGGTCGCAGACGTGAGCATGATGGGCAGGAAGCGGATCTCGCCCGCGCGCTCGATCGCCTCATCGAGCGGCACACCCTGTTCGCGCAACTGATTGGTGAAGTCCACGAGCAGGATCGAGTTCTTGATCTCGATGCCGATGAGTGCGATGAAGCCGATGCTCGCGGTGAACGAAATGGTGTTGCCCGTGAAGAGCAGCATGAGCAGACCGCCGAAGATGCCGAGCGGCACCACCGTCAGCACGATCAGTGTCGACTTGAAGTTGCCGAACTCGAGCACGAGGATCGCGACGATGCCGAGCAGCGCGATGACCAGCGCCGATTGCAAGCCGCCGAAACTCTCGGTGCGCGTCTCCAGCTCGCCTCCCGGTTTGTACGAATAGCCGCGCGGCCATTCCATCTGATCGAGGCGATCCAGCACGGCCTTGGTCACGCGGTCCGTGTTGTAGCCGCTCTTGACGTCTGCATCGATCGTGACAGCGCGTTCGCGGTTGTAGCGGTGGATCTCGGTTGGCGCCGAGGTGAACTCCACGCGCGCGAGCTGCGCGAGCGGCAGGGTGTCGCCGCTGAGCGTTGCGACGCGCACCTGGTCGAGCGCACGCACATCGGGACGCGCGTCAATCGGTGTGCGCACCATGATGTCGTACTGCTCGCCGTCGGTGTCCTTGAAGCGGCCCGCCGGAATTCCTGCGACTGCGAGCCGCACGGCGCGATCGAACTCCACTGAGGGCACGCCCAGCAACGCCGCCTTGTGCGAATCGATCGCGAGGCTCAGGTTCGTGCGACGCATGCGCACCGGATTCTCGACGTCGCGTGTGCCAGGCGTCTCCTTGATGATCTTCTCGACTTTGGCAGCCAGGGCGTCGAGCCGATCCAGATCCGGGCCGATGACACGGACGGCGATCGGCGCCGTGATCGGCGGACCGTTGCGGAACTCGCGCACATG
>Ga0134125_10010921_pt1 | contig 10193 bp, 7 predicted proteins | sample KB31751_FD_96464 | JGI IMG/M metagenome (GOLD analysis project Ga0134125, IMG submission 96464) | Terrestrial soil microbial communities with excess Nitrogen fertilizer from Kellogg Biological Station, Michigan, USA - KB3-175-1 | ecosystem: Environmental > Terrestrial > Soil > Unclassified ... | reverse complement strand
CGTAGAGCGTGTCGATCTCGCGGGCGCGCTGTTCCAATGTCGAGTACAGCTCGCTCGCCCACGGTGGCTGCACCGCTTTCATGAACGCGTTCCAGTGCTTGTCGTTGTAGATCAACGCGGCGATATAGCCGTCGCTGGTGCGGTACGGCCGGCGGTTGGGCGCTACCGTGCGCGGGTACACGGCGGGGCCCAGCGGCGGGTCGAACAGGGCGCCGTTGGCATGCTCGACGAGCATGAACGAGGCCATGGTTTCGAACATGGCCACCTCGACCTCTTGCCCGTCTCCGGTGCGCTCGCGGTGAAACAACGCCATCATCGTCGCGTAGAGCGCCGTGAGCCCGGTGATCTTGTCGGCCATGATGGTGCCGACGTAATCGGCTTCGCCGGTCAATTGCTGTTGCACCGCCGGCAGGCCGCATTCGGCCTGGATCGTGTCGTCGTAGGCGGGCCGATCGCGGTCGGGGCCGCGTCGCCCATACCCGTAGCAATTGGTGTAGACGATCGCGGGGTTGATCGCGGCGACGTCGTCGTAGTCGAAGCCGAGCTTGGCGATTGCCTTGGCGCGCATCGAGTGGATGAACACGTCGGCGGTCTGCACCAGCGCGCGTAACGCATGCGTTCCGGCGTCGGTCTGCAGGTCCAGCACGATGGACCGCTTGCCCCGATTGACGTTGACGAATACCCCGCTCATGCCCGGCGCCGGACCCACGGAGATGTAGCGGGTGTTATCCCCTTGTGGTGGTTCGACTTTGATGACGTCGGCGCCCATGTCGGCCATGATCTGCGTGCAGTAGGGCCCCATCACCATCGCGGTCAGATCGATCACGCGCACACCGGCCATCGGGCCCGTCGGGCTAGCCATTCAGTGCTCCTTGATCGGTTGAGCGGTGGGCCAGATCGAAGCTGTAGCGGATGTGCTGGCCATGCCCATCCGGCACGACCGGAAAGATGAGGGGCGCCTCGACGTAGCGGATCGCGTCCAGATGGCTGCCGACGTCCTCGATCGTCCACGACGACCGGCACACGCCCGGACTCTCCGCGATGACCGCCCGTGCCACGCGACCGGCCAGCGCGATGAACAGTTCGCCGGTCACCGAGCAGGATTCGTGTGCGAGCCAGCCCACCACGGGCGCAACGAGTTCCGAGCCCATCGGCGGATAGGCGGAGGTGTCGATGCCTTCCGCCATGCGCGTCAGCGCGGCCGGCACGATCACGTTGCACCGCACACCCTCGGCGGCGCCTTCGAGCGCGGCGACATTGGACAACCCGATCACGCCGGCCTTGGCGGCCGCGTAGTTGGCGACGCCGTGGTTTCCGTACAAACCGCCGATCGATGACGTCAGCACGATGCGGCCGTAGCCCGCCTCGCACATGCGCGGAAACGCCGGCCGCACCACGTTGAACGCGCCGCGCAAATGCACGTCGAGCACGGCATCGAAGTCCTCGTAGCTCATCTCCTTCAGCGAGCCGCGACGGACATTACCCGCGTTGTGCACCAGGATGTCGATACCGCCGTAGCGCTCGAGCGCGGTCGCGATGATCGCCTCGCCGCCTTCCGGGGTCGCGACCGACGCGCCGCATGCGACGGCCTGCCCCCCGGCCGCGGTGATCTCACCGACCACCTGTTCGGCCGGACCGGCGTCGACCCCTTCGCCGTCGAGGTTGCCGCCGGCGTCGTTGACGACCACCTTCGCTCCCCGCGAGGCGAGCAGTTGCGCGTAGGCGCGCCCCAGGCCGCGGCCGGCCCCCGTCACCACGGCAACGCGGTCGTCGAATCGCAAGTCAGCCATCTGTGTTCGCCAGGACCAGACCGTCTAGATCGCCTTTTGCGCGCCACTCCTTGAGCAAGTCGTCGAACACGTAGAAACCCGGCATGTAGGGGTCGCCGATGGCCGAACGGATGCCCTCGCCACCTCCGCCGCCCTCATTGTTGTAGTAGCCGGGCGTGCAGGAGATCGCGAATTCTGATGCGTCTATTGAGGTTTCGCGGATTGTCTTAACCCAGTTGTCTTGAGCTTCCTGGCTCGGCTCGACGGTCGTCGCGCGGCACGCCACCGCTTCGGAAATGATGTAGGCGATGTGTTCGGCTTGTTGCTCGAGCATCGCGGTGGTGTTGCCCGTGACGCCACCCTGGATGAAGCCGGTGAAGAACTGGTTGGGGAAGCCTCGCGTGGTCATACCGTGCAGCGATTTGTAGCTGTCGCCCCAGTGATCGAAGAGCGAGAGGCCGTCGCGGCCCTCGATCACGTCGATCGCGTACCGCCGTCTGATATCGGTGGTGATCTCGAAACCGCTGGCGAAGATGATGCAGTCGACTTCATGCACAACGCCGCTGGCAACGATTCCACGCTCGGTGAGGCGTTCCACGCCTTTGGATTCCGAAACGTCGACCAGGGTGACGTTCGGGCGATTGAACGTCGGCAGGTATTCGTCGTTGCTGCAGGGCCGCTTGCACATGAAGCGGTAATACGGTTTGAGCGCTTCGGCGGTCTGCTGGTCGTCGACGAGCTGTTCGACGCGGCGCCGCAGCCGCTCCATCACCTTGTAATCCTCTTCTTCGCGGATCACCATGATCTGCTCGATGGTCAGTGCCGCGGGGTCGTCGGCGGCCGCGATCCGTGCGGTCAGGTTGCGCCCGAGTTCAGTCCAGAAATCGCAGACCAGATCGGGTTCGTCGAACACCGCGCCTTCTCCCAACGGTGACCAACGGTGGAAGTTGCGCTTGCGCTCCTTCTGCCAGCCGGGCTGTAGGGATGCCGCCCACTGCGGGTCGGTCGGCTCGTTGCCGCGCACGTCCACCGATGAGGGTGTGCGCTGAAAGACATAGAGGTGCTGGGCATCTCGGCCCAGATGCGGAACCAACTGCACGCCGGTCGCACCGGTGCCGACGAGCGCGACCCGCTTGTCATGCAGCTTGTGCAGGCCGCCGCCCGAACCCCCGCCCGTGTAGTCGTAATCCCAGCGAGCGGAGTGGAACATGTGCCCCTTGAACTCCGTGAGCCCGGCAATGCCCGGAAGCTTGGGCCGGTTGAACGAGCCCTGTGCCATCACCACGAACCGGGCACGGATATCGTCTCCCCGGTTGGTGCGTAACCGCCAGCGCTTGATGGTGTCATCCCAGCGCGCGGTACGAACCTGGGTGGAGAGGATCGCGCCGTCGTAGAGCCCGAAATGCTTTGCGATACCGCGGCAGTGGTTGTAGATCTCGGCACCGTCGGCGAACTTCTTCGACGGAAGGTACTCGAGTTCCTCCAACATCGGGACGTAGCAGTAGGCGTCGTTGTCGCACTGGATTCCCGGGAAGCGATTCCAGTACCAGACCCCACCGAAGTCCCCGCCCATCTCGATGATGTGCACGTCCTCGACACCGGCCTTCTTGAGGTACGCGCCCGCCAGCAGTCCGGCTATGCCGCCGCCGAGCACAGCCACGTCGATGTCCTCATCGATCGGAGTGCGGGGTGCCACCGGCGTGTGGGGATCGACCTCGGCGAACTCGGCCAAGTCGTCCTTGAGTTCCAGGTACTGCTTCGAGCCCTCCGCACGTAGCCGCTTATCGCGCTCAAATAGGTACTTTTCGCGCAGCGCGTCGATATCGATGTCATCCGGCGTCTGCGTAGGTCCGCAGGTATCAGACCGCCTATCAAACTGGGTCATCTAGCTCAAAGCTCCTGTGGTTCGCCGGTACCCATGTATCTCGACAATTGGTAGTGCAGGTTGACGGTGCTGCGCTCGCGGTAGGGGTTGGGCTTGGTGCCGGGGAATCCGAGGGACTTCAAGCCCTGCTGCACGGCGGCCATGTTGGAGAAGTCCTGCGGCAGCACCGACCGCCACCTGGGGTCACCGACGGGTGTGTACTCCCACTCCGTCTGGGGCTCTTCACCTTTCGGGTACAACTCGAAGACCGACACCTCGAATATGCACTTGTCGGGGTTGTAGCTGGGGTGCGGTCGCGCGCTGTAGCACAGCGCACTGGTCAGACCCTGCCCGATCTGGAAGTTCGGAAAGATCTGCCAGGCCGTGCCGGCCTGCCCGAGGATGTCGGCGGGAATCGTCGGCCAGATCACACCACGGGCCTCGTCGTCGCGGCGTGCCGACGCCAGCCAGTGCTCGAGGACCTTGTCGGCGGGCGTCCCTTCCGGCAGCTCGTCGACCAGTCGCTTGGCCGCGTTCACCAGCGTCTGGGTGGTGGTGGCGTTGGTTTCCTCCATCGTGTACATCTGCATCTGGGCGGTCGACACTCGCGGATCGGCGCCGGTACCGAGGCGGATCTTGGACTTGGTGGCCTCCATGTCCTCTGGGGCGTCGTAGCCGATGTTGCTGTGCTTGCCTTGGGCTTTCGCCCATCCCTTGAACTCGCCGAACTTATTGAACTCGGGATGCGTGGTGTAGACGTGGTAGGTCTCGTTGAAGGCCTCCAGCGCGACTTTCCAGTTGCAGTCGAAGGGCAGCCACTTGCGCCATTTGTAGCGCATGTTCTCCAGGCCGAACGGGTCGAGGATCTTCGCGGCGGGGAAGAGATAGTCGGCCAATGGCTCGCAGTCGGGGTCCATGTTGATCCACAACCAGCCGCCCCACGTGTCGACCCGGACCGGTCGAAGGTGGGTGTTGTCGGGGGTGAGCGCTTCCTGCCAGTCCTGTTGTTCGCGGATATGAGTGCAGGCGCCGTCCAAGCCGTAGGTCCAGCCGTGAAAGGGGCAGACGAACGACTTTCGGGTGCGCCCACAGGCGTTCTTGGCGCCCTCGGGTGTGTCAATCAGCCGGCGGCCTCGGTGCATGCACACGTTGTGGTGCGCGTGAAATTCGTTCTCGCCGGTGCGCACCACGATGATCGAGTCGTCGAGGATGTCGTAGGTCAGGTAGCTGCCCACCTCGGGCAATTCCTCGACGCGGCCGACCTGTTGCCAGACTCTGCGCCACAGCCTGTCGCGCTCGGCGCGGGCATAGTCCTGACAGATGTATGCCTCGACACCGATCGTCATCGGCCTCGAGAGTTCCTCGGCCGCCGCAGAATTCGCGTCTTTGGCCAGATCAGTCATCAGATCCTCCTAATCGCCGCGCGGAAGGATTCGTCTTTGAGGAACAGCGACGTGTTGTCGGCGCCGAGATGGCTCCATTTGAGGTCCAGCCCGCCGTCGACGAGCACCGTCTGTCCGGTGATGTAACTCGACATCTCCGAGAGCAGAAAGAGGATGGCGCCGGCCTGCTCCTCGGGCCGCCCGCGTCGGCCCATCGCGATCGCCTGCCGATCCCGGTCGGGGTCTTCGTCGACGTAGGTGCGCGAGGCCGCCGTCTCGGTGACGCCGGGCGCCACGGCGTTCACGCGGATCCCCGCCGTCGCCAATTCGAGGGCCATCGTGCGGGTCATCGCCCCGATCGCGGCCTTGGCGGTCCCGTAAGCGATGTGAAACGGCGCGGTGTTCATGCCGCTGATCGACGAGATCGACACGATCGACCCCGGCTGGTGTTGCGCGACGAGCTCGCCCGCCACGGCCTGACTCATGAAAAAGGCCGTTTCGAGGTTGTCGGCGAAGATCTTGCGCCAGTCGCCACGTGTCACCCGGGTCGACGGCATCCACGTCGACGGCTCGGCGCCACCGGCGACATTGACCAGCCCGTACAAGCTCCCGTCGGCGCGGCGCGCCCGATCGATCACGGCGGCGATGCCCTCGTCGGTGGACGCGTCGGCCGCGACGGGCACCACGGCCAGCCCCTGTTGTGCCAGCGGAGCGATGTGTTCGTCGAGGTTTGCCTTCGATCGGCTCACCGCGATCACCGTGGCCCCGGCCCGGGCGGTCATCGCCGTGACGGTCGTGCCGATGCCGCCACCGCCGGCCCCGGAAACCACCACGATGCGACCGTCGAGCCTTAGGAGATCCTCGTGATCGACCATGACCTGCTTTCGCCTGCCGCCAGCGCCTTCCAGCGCTCACAGCGGGATCTACTGACGATTTGTCCGGACAAAACATCCCATTCTGTCCCTTGGAGAACACTATTCCGACCGTTGGACTTCGCTGTCAAGATCGGCTGGCAACGCTTTTGCGGCTATTGTCTGGACTACGAGGAATTGATAACGTCCAGCCCAACCGGCTGACGGAAGGACCTCGGCGAGCATGTCCATCTCAACGCAGCCATCGCGGTATGCGGCAGCACAGGCGATCGACGTCGCGCAGGGCTGGGGGCTCGAGCGGATCACCGCACCCAGCCGGCTGTTCGGCGCCAACGGCTTGCGCACCGGCCCGGACGGCCGCATCTACATCGCCCAGGTGACGGGCAGTCAGATCAGCGCGCTGGATCTCCGCACCGGGGAGCTGGCGACCGCCAGTCCCAAGGGCGGCGACATCGTGGCGCCCGACGACGTCGCATTCGACGCCAGCGGCAACCTGTACGCGACCGAGGTGATGAACGGCCGGGTCAGCGTGCGCGACACCGGCGGTCGGACGCGGGTGCTGCGCGACGACGTGCCGTCGGCGAACGGCATCACCTTCCATCGGGGCCGGTTGTTCGTCGGTGAATGCCGTGAGGGCGGACGGCTGTTGGAATTCGACCTTGGGGGCGGATCGCCACGGGTGCTGTTGGAGAACGTGCCCTCACCGAACGCGATGGAGGTCGGGCCGGACGGCCTGCTCTACTTCCCGGTGATGGGCGCCAACGAGATCTGGCGCGTGGACCCCGACGGCGGCGAGCCGCAGTGTGTCGCGGGCGATCTCGGTGTGCCCGACTCGGTCAAGTTCGACGCGCAGGGCCACATCGTGTCGACTCAGGTGGCGAGCGGGCAGGTGCTGCGCATCGATCCTCGCAGCGGCGAACGGCGGCTGCTCGCCCAGTTGAATCCGGGGCTGGACAACTGCACCTTCGTCGGTGACCGGCTGTTCGTATCCAACTTCAGCGGCGAGATCAGCGAGATATTGGCCGACGGCACAGCGGAATCCGTGTTGCCCGGCGGGCTCAACTGGCCGATGGACCTGGCCGTGGGCCATGACGGGCGGCTCTACATCGCCGACGGCACGTACTTCTACGCCACTTTGCCCGACGGCTCCCTGCACACCGCCGGAATGTTGTTCAGCCCCGGCTATCCCGGATTCCTGCGCGGCGTCGCCGCGAGCGGGCCCGGTGAGTTCGTCGTCACGACGTCGGGCGGCCAGGTCGCCCGCTACCGACCCGAGGCGTGCGAAAGCGACGTGCTGGCGGACGGTTTCGACCAACTGTACGGCGTCGCGGTGAGCCCGGGCGGTGTGGTGGTTGCGGAGTTGGGCACCGGGCGGGTGCTGTCGCTGCGGTCGGGGGCCACCGAGGTGTTGGCGACCGATCTGCGTGAGCCGGTCGGCGTCGCGATCGATGCCGACGGGACCGCGCTGGTGGCGGAGGCCGGCGCCGGGCGGGTGGTGCGGGTGAACGGGTCGAGCGTGGAGACCGTCGTCGCCGATCTGCAACGCCCGCAGGGCATTCTGGTCCAGGGTGGCGTCCTCTACGCCGTCGACGCCGGCGCCAAGGAGTTGATGGCCTTCGATCTGGCCAGCCGCACGCGCCAGACGATCGCGTCCGGGCTGCCGGTCGGCCCCCCGCCGGGCGTGACGCCCAAGCCGCTGCGCGGTATGCCACCGTTTTCCGGACCGCAAGGCCCATTCGCCGGCATCACCGCCGCGGCCGACGGAACGCTGTACCTCTCGGCCGACGGTGACGGCAGCGTCCTGGCTTTGCGCCCGACAGGACACGGTCGCTGATGTCCCAGGCCATCGCGGGCGACCACCGCTATCTCCAGATCGCGCGCACGCTGCGCAAGGAGATCGTCGACGGGGTCTACCCGGTGGGCTCGCAGCTGCCGACCGAACACCAGCTGTGCGAACGCTTCGCGGTGAGCCGCTACACCGTGCGTGAAGCGCTGCGCCGGCTGCGGGAGGACAACCTGGTCGCGTCCCGGCCGCGGGCGGGCACCCGCGTGGTGCCCCGGCCGGCGTCGAGTTCCTATGCGCAGGACGCGATGTCGATCGACGACCTGCTCGCGTTCGCGGCCGGCGCACAGCTGACCATCGAACACAACGCGATGGTGACGATCGATGACGAACTCGCCGACCGGACCGGGCTCGAGGCCGGCACCCAGTGGCTCTCGGTGCGCGGCTACCGGCAGGCCGATGGCGCGTCGATACCCATCTGCCGAACGGAGTACTACATCAGCCGCAGTTTCGCGGCGGTCGGCAGGCTGCTGCAACGCCATGCCGGCCCGATCTTTCCGTTGATCGAGGATCTGTTCGGCGTGAGCGTCTCCCAGTTGCACCAGGAGATCGCGGCCGTCCTGTTATCGCCGGAACTTGCCGACGGTCTCGGCGTCGAGGCGGGAACGGCCGCGCTGCAGATGCGGCGCACCTACACGACCTCCGACGGCGAGGTGGCTCAGGTGACGCTCAACACCCACCTGTCGTCGAGGTTTCGGTACGCGATGACCATGCGTCGCGTCAGCGGTCAGGCTGGTTGAGTTGATCGCCGGGGCCCGCCACGACGCGGCGCTTGCGTCAGAGGCCTACCGGCGCGGGCTGTGGGTGAATACCACATTGGCCGATTCCCTGCGCACGGCCGCGGAAATAGAGCCTCAGCGAACAGTTTTGGTGGACAAAGATGTTCGGCTGGACTGCGGCACGCTACACGCGCAGGCAAGCGCACTGGCCGCCGTCCTACTGGCGCGCATGCCCACCGGCAGCGTCGTGTCGTTCATGCTGCCGAACTGGCACGAGGCCGCCGTCATTTACCTGGCCGCGACACTGGCCGGCATGGTGGTGAACCCGATCCTGCCGTCGCTGCGCGACCACGACCTGCGTTTCATCCTCGAAGACGCCGGTACCGCAATCGTTTTCGTCCCACACCACCACGGCGGCCACGACTACGCGGCGATGCTCGAACGCGTGACGGCCGCGATGAGACCGGCGCCGGAGGTGGTGGTGCTGCGCGGCGACCCCGGTTCGCACACACCGTACCGGGCCCTGCTGGAGCAGCTGCCGGACACCGTGTCGCTTCCGGCGCTGGACCCCGATTCCGTGCGGATGATCCTCTACACATCCGGCACCACGAGCCGGCCGAAAGGCGTCCTGCACACCCACAATTCGATACACGCCCTGATCTGCCAGATCCACGAACACTGGATGATCGATCCGGGCGACGCGTTCCTGGTGCCCTCGCCGGTCGCCCATATCGGCGGCTCGATCTATGCGTTCGAATGCCCGTTGCTGCTGGGCACGACCGCGGTGCTGATGGACCGATGGGATCCATCGGAGGCGGTCGCTCTGATGAACAACGAACGATGCACCCACATGGCGGGGGCCACACCGTTTCTGCAGCAGCTGCTTTCCGCCGCCGAGCGCGCCGGCACCCGCCTGCCCGACCTGAAGGTGTTCATCTGTGGGGGCGCATCGGTATCACCGTCGCTGATTCGGCGCGCCGCACAGTATTTCGACCATGCGGTGGTCACCCGGGTGTACGGCTGTACGGAGGTCCCGGTGACGACCGTCGGAGCGCCCCGGCCGGACGAGGCGGCCCGCGCGGCGGACACCGACGGCCGGGCCGGCATCGCCGAGATCAAGCTCGTCGCACACGAGGCCGCGCCCGCGGGTGACGGGGAAATCTGTGTGCGCGGTCCGCAGATGCTGCAGGGTTACCGTCATCGGCAGGACGGCGCCGACTGCTTCGATGCCGCAGGGTTTTTCCGCACCGGGGATCTTGGGCGCTGGGTCTCAGCCGGTTGCTCGGCCGGTTTTGAAGATCGGTACCTCGTCGTGACCGGCCGGGCCAAGGACGTCATCATCCGCAGCGGCGAGAACATCTCGGCCAAGGAAGTCGAGGACCTGCTCGCCGACCATCCCGGCATCGCCGAGATCGCGGTCGTCGGGCTGCCCGACGACCGCACGGGGGAACGGGCTTGCGCGGTGATCGTCCCCGCGGGCGCGCAGACCCCGGATGTCGCGAGCCTGCTTGCGCTGCTGGTGAGCAAGGGGGTCGCCAAATTCAAGGCACCCGAACGGGTCGTGATCTGGGATGCCCTGCCGAAGAACGACGCGGGCAAGGTTCTCAAGCATCGGATCCGAGCGGCGCTGACACGGGCGGAGACAAAGGATGGGTGAAATGCAGGTCGCAATCGTCACGGGAGCAAGCGGCGGCATCGGCCTGGGGTGCGCCACAAAACTCGCCGAGATGGGCATGGCGGTCCT
>Ga0134125_10010920_pt1 | contig 10194 bp, 8 predicted proteins | sample KB31751_FD_96464 | JGI IMG/M metagenome (GOLD analysis project Ga0134125, IMG submission 96464) | Terrestrial soil microbial communities with excess Nitrogen fertilizer from Kellogg Biological Station, Michigan, USA - KB3-175-1 | ecosystem: Environmental > Terrestrial > Soil > Unclassified ... | reverse complement strand
CGGCAGGTGCTGCGACCGTGGGTGCGCCACTACAACCGCCGCCGACCTCATGGCAGTCTCGATGGCGAGACGCCATTCGCCAAGCTCAAGCGACTCGGATGAACAACGTGTCGAGACACCACATCTAGCGCGCGCCTCGAGCGCGCGCGCCCCGCGCGCTTCGTCTACAATCGCGGGATGACCAGCTCCGAGCGCGTGTTTCGCGACGAGGCGTGGAAGAACGAACGCGTCATCAGCGTGCTGCGCGCGACCATCTGGATGGCGATCGGCATCGTCATCCTGATCACGCAGACCAAGCAGCTCGGCCGCGTCAACACGATGGGCGTCTTGTCGGTGGCGTGGGGCGCGCTCTCGCTGGCGTCGACGTGGCTGCTGTTGCGCCGCGCCTATCACCCGTCGGTGCCGGCGCTGGCCACGCTGTGCGACATCGCGGTGCTGTGCATCTCCGTCGACAACTGGCTGGCGATGAACAGCGCTGCGCGGCCGGAGCTGGCAAAGCACCTCGTGTGGGGATGCGAGATCCCGCTCATGCTGATCTTGAGCGTCAACATGCTGCGCTTCTCGTGGCGCACGTCGGTGGTGAGCGCGGTGGCGGCGGTGGTGGGCTACTTCGCGGTGCAGCTGCGGCACGACGGGCTCGATCTGTTCAGCTTCGTCGACCTCGCGCTGTTCGCCGGGCTGACCACGCTGCTCATCTTTCAGGCGCAGCGCGCAGCGCGCGTCGTGCATCGCGTGAAGGAGCGCGACGCGTTCGCGCGCTTCCTGCCGGGGCCGGCGGTCGATCGGCTCACGCGCGATCCGTCGGCGCTGGCGCTCGGCGGCGAGGAGCAGGAGGCGACCGTGCTGTTCGCCGACATCCGCGACTTTACGACCATGTCCGAAGGCATGTCACCGCCCGAGGTCGTGTCGATGCTCAACGAATACTTCACCGAGATGGTCGACGAGATCTTTCGCCACGACGGCATCCTCGACAAGTTCATCGGCGACGGCATCTGCGCCGTGTTCGGGCGGCCGCTGGAGGAGGCCGATCAGGCGCGGCGCGCGCTGGCGTGCGCGTCGGGGATGCTGACGCGCCTCGAGCGGCTCAACACGGTGCGCACGGCGCGCGGCGAGCGCGCGCTGCGCATCGGCATCGGCGTGCATACGGGGCGGCTGGTGGCGGGAAACATCGGATCGCCGCTGCGGCTCGAGTACACGCACATCGGCGACGCGGTGAACACCGCGAGCCGCATCGAGGGGCTCACCAAGGAGCTGGGCGCGCCGCTCGTGGTGTCGGAGACGACCTGGCAGCGCGGCGGCGAGGGCATGGAGGGCCATGCGGTCGAGCCGATGCGCGTCAAGGGCAAGGACCAGCCGCTCAACTTGTACGTCGTAGGGAAGAGCGGCTAGCGGAGGAGCTTGGCCGGCATCAGGCGGCGTCGAGAGCGGTGCGCAGCGGAATCGGCGCGAGCGCGTGGTCGGTCGTGCCGGTGCGCTCGCACTCGCGGGCCCACATGTAGAAGCACGTCGCGTAGGCGATCTTCATCCAGCCGCTGACCGCCCAATACAGGTTCACGATCAGCATCGACAACAGCGCGCCGACGGCGGGATGGATGTGCGCGCCCGCGTGCAACAGCACGTACGCCAGCGGGAAGCAGATCGCGGCCACGATGTACGACGTGAGCGACATGGCGACCACGCCGGCGCCGACGCCCGTCGGATCCTGGTCCATGAGCGCCTTCGACCGCTTGAACGCGTCGCCGAAGGACACGCCCTCGATCACCAGCGCCGGCATGATCACGTACGTCGCCGTCGTCCAGATGGCGCGCAAGACGCGCAGGATGATCTTCGAGACCACGTCGTTGCGCTCGCGCGCGTAGGTCGACGCGAGGTCGAGCAGCGCCGACACCGCGGCGAAGGTCATGACGCCGGGCAGCGCCTTCTTCACGCGCGGAATGGCCGTCGACATCGAGGCCTCGCCGGTCATCGCGTAGTCGTACATGAGCGACGCGGTGATCGCGTTGCACGCGTAGTCGATGAAGTAGAGCAGGAACGCCTCGACGCCCATGACCGCGTAGAAGCCGCCGCGCGAGTGCACGAAGAGCTCGAGCACCGTGAAGGCGGCCATGATCGGCGTGGTCAGAAGCACGTCGTAGACGAGCGGCTTGCCGAGCGCCTTGTGCTTGGCGGCGAGCGAGAAGATCTGGCCCATGAAGGCGAGCGCGCGCGAGAACGCGCCGAACGAGCCCTTCGGCGGCGGCGTATACGCGTGCTGCGGAAGCGGCCCCGTCGCCACCGGCGTCGGCTGCGGCGCGGGCGCGAGCGGCGGCTTCGGCTGCGCCGACGGCGGCACGTAGGGCGCGGCCACCGGCGGCATGGCCGGCGCCGCGACCGGCACCACCGGCACCTCGAGCTGCGCCGTCTTCATCGCCGGCGGCGGCGCGACCGGCGGCGGCGCGACCGGCGTCGAAGTCTGCGGCAGCACGGGACGCGGCACGCCCATCATCGTCGGCGCCGTCGCGTGCGGATGGCGCGCCATCACCGGCGTCTGCGGCGGCGGCGTCACCGCGCGCTGCTGCGTCGACGGCGGCGGCGTCACCGCGCGCTGCTGCGTCGACGGCGGCGGCGTCACCGCGCGCTGCTGCGTCGACGGCGGCGCCGTCGTCTGCACCGTCGGCGGATCGGTCGGCAGCTTCTGCGCCTGCAGCTCCGCCGTCGCCATGTAGCCGAGGTTCGGCGTCGGCGGCGACAACGGCACGTCGGCCGGCTTCACCGCGCCCGGCGGCTTCGGCAACACCGGCGCCGGCATGCCCATCATCGTGCGCTTCGCCGCCGACGGCACCGGCGGCTGCGGCGGCGGTGCGGCCGCCGGCTTCGGCTCGGGCTTGCGGATCGGCGGCAGCGACGCCGGATCGATGCCCAGCGCCGCCAGATCGGGCGGCGCCATCTGCACGGTGCGGAAGTTGTCCGGCTCCGGCTCGGGCGTGCCGACGATGATCCCCGCCGGCGCCGCTTCGACCGGCGGCGGCGGCTTGGGCGCGTTCGCCGCCTGCGCCGCCTGCTGCTGGCGCGCCGCCAGCGCCGCCTTGACCTCGGGCGGCAGCTCGGTCGGCATGCGCGTGCGCTCCTCGGCGCTCGCGCGCATCTGCGCCGTCGAGCGCGGCGCCGCCGCCGACGTGCTCGCCGCCGCCGGCGCGACGCTGAGCGCCGGCGCCGCCGCACGGAAGGTCAGCGACATCCCGCCGATCTCGATGGTGTCGCCCTCGGCCAGCTGCTGCACGCCGTACACGAAGTTGCCGTTACGGAGCGTGCCCGAGTGCGTATCGAGATCCTGGATGAACACGTTGCCCGCGCCATCCATGGTCATGCGCGCGTGGCGCTCGGCCGCGCCCGCGCTGTCGAGCCGCACGGCGCACGCCGCGCCGCGCCCGATGTAGACCTCGGCTCGCTCGATGAGATAAGGCTCGCGCTGCCCCCCGAAGAACTCCAGCACTGGTGCCATCCCACGATGCTAGCGGATCGCCCTGACGGCGAAAAGCGCCGTCGGCAGTGGCGTGGGTCACCGTGCGTGCGGGATCGCGAGCGTGAAGACGCAGCCGTGGCCGGGCATGTTGGTGAGCCCGAGCGTGCCGCCCTGCGCCTCGGCGCATTCGCGCGCGAGGGCGAGCCCGAGGCCGAAGCCGCTGCGCTCGTCGCTGCCCTGCACGAAGGGACGGAACAGCCGATCGACCGTCGCCTCGTCGATGCCGCCGCACGAGTCGCCGATCTCGAACACCAGGTGCTGTCCGCGCGACATCGCCTTCATGGTGACGGTGCCGCCGGTGCACGAGAACTTTACGGCGTTGCTCGCCAGGTTCTCGAGCGCGGAGCGCAACAGGCGCGCGTCGGCGTGGCCGGGCAGATCGTGCGCCGCTTCGACGACGATCGCGATCTGCCGCGCGTCGGCCTGCGGATGCAACGCCGCGGCGATCTCGTCGAGCAGGAGGCGCGGAAAGACGCGCACCGGCGAGACCACGCCGCCGCGCACGCGCGCGCCGGTGAGCACGTTGTCGATGTGCGCGCTCGCCTCGCGCAAGCTGCCGTCGATGATCTGCACGAGCGAGCGCGGATCGGCGAACTCGCGCCGCCGCAAGAGGTCGAACGCGAAGCGCGCGGAAGCGACCGAGTTGCGCACCTCGTGCGCGAGAAAGCCGGCGTGCTCGGCCTCGCGCTGCATGAGATCGGCCTCGCGCCGCCGCACGTATTCGGCGGCGGCGATCGCCGCGCCGTCGCCGACCGTCTGGAGCAGCGTCGTCATCTCCGCGCTCGTCGGCACCACGCCGTGCTTGCGCGCCAGCTCGAGGATCAAGTCGACGACGAGCAGATACTCGCGCACCACGCGGTCGACGCGAAACCCGATGCTGAGCCGCTCGACGCCGTGGCTCGCCGCCGCCGATTCTTCGCGCGTGATCGGCTCGCCCGACGCCAGCGCATCGACGAGATCGTCGAGGAAGAACGCGAGCGAATCGACGAGCTCGATGCGCTCGAGCCCCGAGGTGTCCGCTTCACGCCGCGCGCGCTCGACGAAGAGCTCGATCAAAGCGTCGTGTTGCTCGGCTACGAAGTCAGCGAAGGACACAAGGACACTCGAACCAAGGTAGCTACCACCGACGGTAAAGCAATCCCAGTAACCTTTTGTGTTTCTCGTGCGTGTGTCAGTAGCAACCAGTATCGGTATCCGTATTACCCCGTATTGATATCGGTGGAGGCCCGTATATGAACACGCACATTCGAGCACACGTCGTCATCATCGGTGGTGGAGTCGCAGGGTTGACTGCAGCAGCGACGTGCGCGCGCGCCGCGCTCGACGTCACGCTGTGCGAGCGCGCGGCGACGATCGGCGGACGCGCGGCCACGCACGTGCGCGACGGTTTTCATCTGAACCTCGGCGCGCACGCGCTCTACAACGGCGGCGCCGCGGCGCGCGCGTTCGCCGCGCTCGGATTGCCGCTCGCCGGCGGCGATCCACCGTCGGGATGGGCGCTGCGCGGCGAGGAGCTGCATTCGCTGCCGACGGGCATGGTGTCGCTGCTCTCGACGGGCCTGTTGTCCTTCGCGGCCAAGCGGCGCGCGGCGCGTCTGCTCGCGCGCATCGGGCGCATCGACAGCGCCGCGATCGCGGGCGTGTCGATGGCCGAGTGGCTCGACGCGCAGGCGCCCGAGCCCGATCTGCGCGCGTTCCTCGAGAGCCTGGTGCGCGTGTCGACCTACTGCGCCGATCTGCGTGCGCTCTCGGCCGGCGCGGCGATCGCGCAGCTCGCCAGCGCCGCGCGCGACGGCGTGCGCTATCTCGACGGCGGCTGGCAGACGCTCGTCGACGGCGTGGCGGCGGTTGCGCGCGCCGCGCGTGCTACCATCGAGACGCAGGCGCACGTGACGGCGATCGACGACATCGATGCGCTCGGGCGGCGCGCCGTCCGTCTCGCCGACGGCCGCAGCCTGCCGGCCGACGCGGTGATCCTATGCGGCGCGCCCGCGCTGGCGGCGTCGCTCGTGCCGGGCAGCGCCGCGCTCGCCGCCGCCGCGCGCGAGGCCGTGCCGGTGCGCGCCGCTTGCCTCGACGTGGCGCTGCAATCGCTGCCGCGGCCGCGCTCGCGCTTCGCGCTCGGCGTCGATCGCCCGGTCTACTTCTCGGTCCACTCGGGCGCGGCCGCGCTCGCGCCCGGCGACGGCGCGGTGGTGCACGCGATGCGCTATCTCGACGGCAGCGAGGCCGACGCCGATGCCGAGGCGGAGCTGTCGGCGCTGTTCGATCGCATGCAGCCGGGTTGGCGCGAGCGCGTGATCGAGCGCCGCTTCTTGCCGCGCATGATCGTCGCCCACGATCTGCCGCGCGCGCGCGCCGGCGGAGTGGCGTCGCGGCCGCCGGTCGCCGTGGCCGACGCGCCCGGTGTCTTCATCGCCGGCGATTGGGTCGGGCCCGCCGGCATGCTCGCCGACGCCGCCGTCGGCTCCGCCGTCGAAGCCGCGCGGCTGGTCGTCGCGCGCCACGCCGTCCGGGCCGCCGCCTGATGGTTCGAACCGGCGTTCTACTTTTCGAACGGCTGTTCGAAAACGAGCGCCGCCGGCTGTGGGGCCTCGCCTATCGCATGACCGGCTCCGCCGCCGACGCCGACGATGTCGTGCAGGACACCTTCACGCGCGCGCTCACGCATCCGCCCGCCGGCGGCGGCCGTGACGAAGCGGCCTGGCGCCCCTGGCTGTGGCGCATCGCGGTCAACTTGTCCCGCGACGCGTACCGCCGCCGCCGCGCGCGCGCCTACGCCGGCCCATGGCTGCCCGCCGCCGTCGAGACCGAAGCGCACGGCCTGCCCGGCGAGCCGGCGATCACCGAGCCACCCGACGCGCGCTACGATCGCCTCGAGAGCGTGACCTTCGCCTTTCTGCTCTCGCTCGAGGCGCTCACCCCGCGTCAGCGCGCGGTGCTCCTCTTGTGCGACGTGTTCGACTACTCGGTGCGCGAAGCCGCCGCCGCGCTCGACATGACCGAGGGCAACGTCAAGGTCACGCACCATCGCGCGCGCGCCGCCATGGCCGGCTACGACGCCGCGCGTTGCCGCCCCGACGCGGCGCTGCAGGCGCGCACGCAAGCGGCGCTGGAGAAGCTGGTGACGGCGATGCTCGGCGCCGACGTCGCCGCGGTGGCGGCGCTGCTCGCCGACGACGCGCGCTCGATCGGGGACGGCGGCGGCCGCTATCGCGCGGGCACCAGGCCGCTCGTCGGTGCGCTCAAGGTCGCGCGCTTCTATCACACGCTCGCGCGCATGGAGCAGGTGAAGGCCGCCGCGGTGCGCATGATCAACGGGCTGCCGGCGATCGTGATGGAGACGGTGCCGCCCGAGCCCGACTGGGCGCCGCGCAGCGTCCTTCGCGTCGACGTCGGCGGCGACGGTCGTGTCGTCGCCGTGCACACGATCCTCGCGCCCGACAAGCTGCGCGCGATCGACTTCGGCAAACTGCAGGCGCGCTGACGGCGCGCGAGCGGGCTAACCCTTGAGCGCCGCCGCGATGCGGCGCACGCCCTCGTCGAGCTCGGCCTCCGACAGCGCGGCGAACCCGAGCCGCAGCGCGCCGTGCGCCTTCCCGTCGAAGGCGAAGCGCGCCGCGGTGTTGAACAGGACGCCGCGTCCGAGCGCGCGCGCGGCCCAGGCGTCGACGTCGATCCCGGCGGCGGCGTGCGCCCACAACGCCATCCCGCCCGCCGGCACCGCGAAGGACAAGGCGTTGCCGACGCGCTTGCGCAGCGCCGCCACCAGCGCGTCGCGCCGTCCCTGATAGATGCGCCGCATGCGCCGCACGTGCCGCTGCAGCTCGCCGTCCTCGATGAGCTCGGCCACCGCGCACTCCACGACCTGATCGCCCTGGCGATCGATCGTCAGGCGCGTCTCGCCGAGCCGCTCGATCAGTGTCGGCGGCGCCACGACGAACCCCAGGCGCAGCGACGGCGCCAAAATCTTCGAGAGCGTGCCGATGTAGACCACGAGCGCGTGCCGATCGGTCGCCGCCAACGGCAGCACCGGCCGTCCTTCGTAGTGAAATTCGAAGTCGTAGTCGTCCTCGATCACCGCGATGCGCCGCGCGCGCGCCAGCTCGAGCAGCTTGAGGCGCCGCGCGGCGTCGAGCATCACCGTCGTCGGATACTGATGATGCGGCGTCACGTAGACGGCGCGCAGCCGCTGCTTGCCCGCGATCGCCTCGAGCGCGTCGACGTCGATGCCGTGCTCGTCGACGGGCACCGGCACCAGGCGCGCGCCGGTCGCGGTGAGCGCGCTCCACGCCGGGCGATAGCCCAAGGCCTCGACGGCGACGACGTCGTCCGGCCCGAGCAGCGTGCGCGCGACGAGCGCGAGCGCCAGCTGGCTGCCGCGCGTGACCATGAGCGACTCGGCGTCGGCGGTGACGCCGCGCAACGCCGACAGCATCTCGCCGAGCGCGCCGCGCAGCCGTGCATGTCCGCGCGCGTCGCCATAGCCGAGGAGGCCGGCACCGTGATGCTTGAGCGCGCGGCGATAGGCGCGCGCCAGCGGCGCCGTCGGCACCAGCCGCACGTCGGGGATCCCGCCCGACATCGCCAGCACGTTCGCCGACGGCAGCTGATCGTGCGGCAGCCGCGCGCCCGGCCGCGCCGGCAGATCGAACCCGAGCGCCGCCGGCCTGCTCGCGGCCGCGCGCCGTGGCGCCGCCTCGACGTCGGGCAGCGCGTGCGACACGAAGGTGCGCGCCGCCGCCTCGGTCGTGATCCAACCCTCGGCGGCCAGCTCCGCGTACGCCGCCAGCACGGTGTTGCGATGCACCCCGAGCGCGCGCGCCAGCGAGCGGCTCCCCGGCAGGGCGTCGCCCGGCTTGAGGCGCCCGCGCTTGACGTCGTCGCTGATGGCGCGCGCGAGGCGGATGAAGATCGGCTGCTCGCTCCCTTCGCGCAGATCGAGCGCCACCTGCCAGTGAGCCATGGTCTAGTCGATATCACGAAACTGGACCTTTCGAGGGTACCAGTTCGGCGATATCGATCGGTCCATGGCGATCGAACGTGCGTTCCGCATCAGCCGCGGCGACGCGCTGGCGCTGTTCGCAGCGGCGCCCACCGCGCAGCTGGCGACGACGGCGCCCGACGGCGCGCCGCTCCTCTTCACCGTGGCGCCGGTGGTGTCCGACGGCGCCGTCTTCTTCGCCGTCGACGATTCCGCGCGCAAATCGCTCGCCGCGCTCGCCAGCCCGGCCGTGCTCGCGGTGCACGAGCCGCTCGCCGACGAGCCGACGCTCTTCCGCCGCGCCTCCATCCGCGGCCGCCTCGTCGCCCACGAAGCGCACGACGGCCTGCTTCGCGTCGACGGCGCCGTCGACGGCGAAGCGCGCCTCCTGCAAGATCGCGCCCCCGACGATCGCGCCCGCACGCTCGCCGCGCTGTGGCAGCGCGGCCGCGACGGCGATCCGCGCGCCATCGAGCTCGTGCGCGCCGCCAACCCCGACACGCCGACGCCGGACTTCTTGCGCACCACGCTGCCGGTGACGCTGCACTGCGCGCTGCCGCCTTGCGACATCGACGCCGCCGTCGCGCTGCTGGCGCCCGAATACTGGAACGACATCCACCCGCGCGCGCGCATCGCCGGCGCCATCGCCGGCTCGCACGCCTTCGTCGGCGCCCGCGTCGACGGCAAGCTCGTCGCCTGCGCGCGCGCGCTGTCCGACGGCCACAAGTACGCCTGGGTCTACGACGTGGTGGTCGCGCCCGAGTGGCGCGGCTGCGGCCTCGGCGAGGCGGTGATGCGCGTCTGCCTCGATCATCCGCGCGTGCGCACCGTCGCCCGCGTGCTCCTGCAGACGCGCGACGCGCAGCCGCTCTACCGCAAGCTCGGCTTCATCGAGGAGGCAGAAGCGCCTCCCCGTCCCTATCGCAGTACGGGTATGCTCCGCATCCAGAGGTGAATGATGGCGCTCACGCTCTACATCGACAGCTTCAGCATCAGCCCGTACGCCTTCTCCGCTTACGTCGCGCTCGAGGAGAAGGGCGTGCCCTACGTCTGGAAGACCGTCTCGCTCGCCGACGGCGCGCACAAGCGGCCCGAGTATCTCGGCCCGTCGATGACCGGCCGCGTGCCGGCCATCGATCACGACGGCTTCTGGCTCGCCGAGTCGGCCGCGATCGTCGACTACCTCGACGACGCCTTCCCCGCGCCGCAGTACAAGCGCGCGCTGCCCGAGGACATCCGCGATCGCGCCCGCGCGCGCATGGTGCTGCACTGGATCCGCTCCGACCTCATGCCGATCCGCGAGGAGCGTCCGACGCACACCATGTTCTACGCTCGCGCCGACCAGCCGCTGTCGGCCGCCGGCGAGACCGCGGTGCGCCGCCTCTACGACACCGCGTCGCGCCTCATCCCCGACGGCGCCACGGCGCTGTTCGGCGCATGGTGCCAGGCCGACAGCGATCTGGCCTTCATGCTCCACCGCCTGATCCTGAACGGTCACGACGTGCCGAAGAAGCTGCGCGCCTTCGCCGAAGCGCAGTGGGCGCGTCCATCGGTGCAGAAGTGGGTCGCGCACGACCGCCCGCCGTACGTCGCCTACTAGTACGACCTAGTCACTTTCTTGCGCGCGATCCGGTAGTGTGATCTACCGTCGTCATGCAGCGACGAGAGATCGACCGACTGGATCGCGAGCTGGGCGGCTTCATCGACT
>Ga0134125_10010919_pt1 | contig 10195 bp, 10 predicted proteins | sample KB31751_FD_96464 | JGI IMG/M metagenome (GOLD analysis project Ga0134125, IMG submission 96464) | Terrestrial soil microbial communities with excess Nitrogen fertilizer from Kellogg Biological Station, Michigan, USA - KB3-175-1 | ecosystem: Environmental > Terrestrial > Soil > Unclassified ... | reverse complement strand
CGGCACGCAAGCGCGACCGAGCTCTCGCCGTTCAATTACACCGTAGTGATCTTCTCGGGTTTACTCGGCTGGTGGCTATTCGGTTCTGTTCCCGGTCCCAGCAGCATTGCGGGTACGAGTCTCATTTGTGTCGGCGGAATCCTCAGCATCGAGTCTGGACACATTGAAGGATTGGGACACGCCTTCGGTTACGGCCATTGGAAGTTTCGCTGGAGATTACGCCACAGTTTAACTTCCCGAGCCGCGGAATCTCTTCAATCCAGAGGTCGAGTAGGGTATTCCTGAATCTCAGATTGTAGGCGCACTATTCAGCTTAGCGTGAGTCTCTCAGTCAAATTTCGTCGGTGTGCGTTTCGCTGATGGATTGTCTTCTTCCCGGAGTATCCGGATATACTCTTTGGTCCTCGCTCCCCATCGTGCGGCGGAACGCTTCTGATTGCGCCGGGCTCTTTATGTTTCGGTTTAACACTGAATTGCGTACTTGGGCCTCACGCCGCAAAACATCGAGAGCGCGATTGAGTGCTTCGTAGCGCGACAACTAACATTGGTTCGCAATTCGATTCAGCTTTCAAGTAGAACGACTCGGTCGCCCCCAACCGGACGGGCAGCCTCGTGTCGTCCAGAGCCAGCTTTTGACAATTTATATTTGGACACGTTGATAAGATCGTGATCTTTCTCCGAGCGTGCGGCTACGACCAGAGCTGTGTGTTCGGAATCAGTTGTGTACGTCAGGGTAGATCGTTTACGCGGGATGCTGGCATCAGCGCCCCAACCCGTTTTGAACTCGAGCCGCCCGTAAGTTAGTCGAAAGGACCGACTTTACCGAAGTGGCGTCGTTCTTGTTGGTTTTCGCAGCGAGCGTTGGTTCGAGAACTGCCTCCTCCGTCTTCTGAAGCGAGACGTAGATCGAGCTTCTGGACGCGCGGCGTACGATTGGATTGACGAGCCATCGAATCGCTCCTGGGACATTCCGGCTAAGAGCAACTACTTCCAACTCGACGTACACTCCGCCGTCGCGCTGTTCAAATCGGGAAATGCTGTACAGCCGCCAAATTAGACCGAGGCCCGTATTTGCCGGCGCTTCGTGTTCATCGGCTAGGCCGTAATTCTCGACCTCACGAACGCGAGTAGTGTAAGAGATGCTGTACCATTTGTTTTCATCGATTCGCCTAAAGGTGCTCCGAAACTCAGTGTCAATCGCAAATTTCGCGATGACGGCTTTGTTCAACAGGCGAAGTGAGAATGTGTCTCCTGTAGCCGCCTTGCGAACGACTCTGGATTCAACCACGTTCGGGCTGTATATATCTTCGTATCTTCCATAATCGCGAACCACAGAGAGAACGTCATCCAAATGAGCTCTGGGGAGAAAAACAGCACCTATCCAATGATGAATCAACCCGTGAGGAACTCTTTCTGGGGTTTCACCGAAGGAAGCCACGACGGTCTTTCCTTTGTGCAGATCCCGCAGCCGGTCAGGTGATTGATCGCTCCACAGAAATGGTGTCGCCTTCGAGTATCCGGCGACCCGCGCGTTTTGTTTCTGTACGTAAGTGTCCCAGGCCTTTAGAGTGTCAGGGCTCAACTCGGCTCCCTTCGCTGTCAAAGAAGCGGCGAGGATGAGAAGCACTGCCGCGAGAAGCGCTCCCACAAACCACCTGCGCTCCGACTTTGAGAAATGGGAAGAAGCGAGCCCCTGCTGGTTATTCAATTTCATTTCAAATCTCCCTCCGTTAACATGCAGATGCTGCGCGGCCATCCATCCGTCTTATCTTTAAGGAGAAGTTGCACAAAGTTCTCGACTTCATCAGCAAATATGCACGCTGTCATGGCTTACCTCGTTCGAGTGGATCGTAGTGGTTCCGATATCCTAAGTGCACGCTGCTGCCCAACAAGCCAGAAACTGTGAAGGTGTCATCCGCTTTAGATGAAAGGACAGTTAGCCGCAAAATGAACGAAGGGCTACATTGCTAACTCCGACGCAATTTCGTGAAGTCCAACGGCACCCAAGGCCTTTTACGAGATGGCGTGTTAGCCCGTCGTTCCTTCCGGTCCCGTGCCCCTCCTATCCGCCGCTGCGGCCGGCGTCCAGGATCACGGGACCGGACCACGAAGGACGCACGCAAAGCAGGTCATCTTCGCACATGAGGATCCCCTTGGGATTAGCTTCAAATCATAGCGGCGACGTGCTCTCACAACCGCCACACCAGATAGCGGCGATCACCGGAATTCTTCACCGTTGCACGGAGCGTCCTCAGTCGCTCCATCAGGTTCCTTAACCCCAGTCTTCTTTACGGTGTCGATTTCAGTACAGCGCGACAACTGCTCCACTTCCCGCAGTAACGCGTCTATGTCTACTCGGCTCACCCCCGGCTCATTGACTAGTCGCCGATATAAACCGTGGGGCGTCCAGGTCCAACTGCGGCGACCGAGTAATAGGGCCGTGAGTACCGCACAGTTCGACCACCCCCGCAGGTGCCACGCCCTGCCTGGCAGATGCTCTTTCGCACGCAGCACATCGCCCGCGGAGGCCCATCTCATAAACTTCAGCGCATCCAGCACGTCCAGCGATGCCACTGACAGCCTCTTTTTCCAGGACTCGACGACTAGCCACACTCTCCCTCCGAGCGGCCGCATTGCAAAAACGTGCTGGTGCATGGGATGGACAAAGCGATGCCACCATTCCTGTTCAAGGCCCGGAACAAAACAGACAAGCCAATCGACAGCCCGTAGGGACACCAGGGTGCCATTGCCATCCAGGCTGCTCTTCAGGTCTGCGAGAAAATCTTCAGCCTGCCAAGGCATTCCTACTCGTGCTTTCGTCGCTGGACGAGTTTCTGAAACTTTTGTTGCCTAACGCCTTCGTCGCCACGCCGCGCAGAAAGCCGCTCACGATGGCGTTAACCCGCGCGTCTACTTCAGCTGCGCAAGGTGGTTCTCGCAATTCCATTACGACTTCAAGATGCATATTCCCGCGTAACATCGCAATGAATTCGCTCGCTGCTCGTTGACAGCTCTTGACCTTTATGTCCCCTCGATCGCTCGCATCTTGGAGGATTCGTGTTAGCGCGGCTATTGCCGGCTTTATGAGGCGTTCGCTATAGACCCGCGTTGCGCGGGGGAATCGCTCCGCCTCGATCACGACCGTTCGACCCAACTGCAGAATAGATGGATCCATAACGGCGAATACGAAGTTACGCCCTAAGTGAGTCAGAACGGTTTCCAGCGGTGCTGCGATCGCCTCCGGATCAAGCCTAAGCGCATCGGCGGAAGCTTTGCCAACCATACAATTGAATTGCTCGATGATCAAATCCTCGACGTTCTCGTGCTTCACGTCTTTCTCGCGGCAAAGCTGTCGGTACAGGCCATGGGGCGTCCACGTGTGACTAGCCCTGCCGAGTATGAATGAGCAGAGCACGGCGCAATTAGACCAGCCACGTGCTTGATTGCCCCGGCCAGGAACTGCTTCACGAACACGCAGAACATCTCCACAAGCGCCCCACCGCAGAAACTTTACTGCGTCTGCCGAAGAAAGGATCGTGACCATCACTCGCGTCCACCAGGGTTCAATGAGAATCCAGTTTGCCGTATCTATCGGACGCATGGCGAACACATGCTTGTGTTTGGCGTTTACGAAGGGATGCCACCACTGTTTCTGAAGCCCTGGCACGAAACAGATCAACCACTCTGTCGGCGGGACTGTGACTAGTGAACCGTTCTGATCGACACTGTGGGACAGATCTACAGGCACGCCGGGAACGGCACCTGACGTTTTCGTGTGAACGGGATAGCGAGGGGCCCATTCCATCTTTGGATCAACGTCTCTTGCGGTCGGATTCATGCTGCTGTCTCCTGCGTGTTGTAACCTCGAAGAAAAATATCTACGGCGTGCTCAACAGCTTCTTCGGCAGACCCGTACAACGTGAACTCTTGCGATTGCCAACTAAGTTTCCCGTAGAGTGGTTCGCGCAGCATGCCCATGAGGCTTTCCGCAGCGTAAGCACTGTTCGCAAAGGTAAGTTTGCCCTTCCTAGCTGCCGCATCGAGGTAGTCGCACAACGCTGCGGCGATCGCGGCTAGGCCCTCTTGGTAGATACGCCGACGGATCTCCTTATGACGCGATCCGTCCGTCATAGCCTTGCGCAGGGATTCAATCAATATCGAGGAGTGGGCCGCATGCAGCCTTGTGCCGAATTCGACTAACCGAGACCGCACATTGTCGAAGGCTCTGGACTGGATGGCCGACCGTAAAGGTTCGGTTACACGCGCTGCTTGTTGAGAGGCCATCGCAACAACTAAATCGTTGAGATCCGGAAGCTCAGCGATCACCTCTCTCAACGGCAAAGCCCTATCTTCCACGACCGCCTGCATCTCTATTGCATCGCCTTTCTGCTCTGTCAGAGCGCGCGAAACGACTTTCAGAACGCGGCCGCGACGTCCGCGACCTGCTTTTTCCTCAATAGAAACAACCGCTTTATCTCTTAAAGAATTCATATGACACCTTCATGAACAGTCCGGGCCGCCCTCAGCGCGATTTCTTTGCCACCTTTCACCTGCGTGACAACCAACATCGGCATCTTGTTTTTTCCTTTTTGAGCTTTTCGTTTTACGATCGATGCAATCGTGCTTCCATTCGGCAGTCTGTTCAGTGGTGACCGAACGGCATGCAACTGTGCGACACGCAATTGAAGGTTTGGAATCCCAAGGTTGACGTCTTGTTTTCTATTGATGCTTTGGATGGCACGAGGGCGAAAGCCTGCGATGCCTGCTCGTTCCACATCATTGAGATCACGAAGCCAGGTGCACGCTATTTCATGAGGGATTAGAGGGAAGACCAGTCGCGGCTCACGAGATCACGTCGATAGCGGTTATAGAGCGCTTGGGCGATTTTTTGGCACGCTCACGCTTCTCTTCCGCGCTAACGGTTGCCAATAATTTCGCGAGACTTGAGCAGTGCCGATTTATCGTGCCATTACTCACGACAATGCATGAGCGCATGTTCTGTCGCAGGAAGTACATCGCTTCGAAGTACCCAATTCTCCAGCAATTGGACAGATAGGGACCGGCATCGGTCATCTTCGGTTACAGACATTTGTTGGAGACACAGTTGCTTGTAGGCAGAAGAGGAGGTTCTTTTATGAAGAACAATGTTATTGCTGATTCTGGTCAACAGGACGATACGAAAGAGGGCTTGGACAACACCTCACACCCCGGCATGTCCGGGTCCGACGAGTTGGTTCCGTCGCGCTACGCATTGCGGGTCGGCGAGATTGACGTGTTGGTCGTCAGCGATGGACTGCTGCCGATACCAGCCGAGACGATAGCATCCAACGTCGACGCCACCGTCCGAACGGCCTGGCTGGACGACATGTTCCTTCCGCCGGACATGCTCGATTGGCCGCTGAACGTAGTCGTGGTGCGTAGCGGTGGCCGGACCATACTCGTCGACGCTGGGCTAGGGGCGGACCCGGACTTGCACTTGCCGCAGGCCGGCCGGTTGGCCCTGCGACTGGAGGCGGCCGGCATCGATCTTGCATCCGTTACTGACGTGGTGCTTACCCATATGCACATGGACCATATTGGCGGGCTGCTCGTCGACGGGATGAGGAACCGGTTACGTCCGGACCTGCGGGTCCACTTGGCGGCCGCCGAGGCCGAGTTCTGGGCGTCGCCCGATTTCTCCCGCACCTCTATGCCGCCGGGGTTTCCGGACGCGCTTCGGTCGGCCGCCAAGCGGTTCTTGGACGAGTACCGCAGCGAACTGCGGCTGTTCAAGGCGGAGTGCGACGTGGCGCCGGGGGTAGTCGTCCGTCGCACTGGCGGCCACACTCCTGGGCACAGCGTGGTCCGCCTGGCGTCCGGCGCAGACCGGCTGACGTTCGCCGGGGACGCCGTCTTCCAAGTCGGGTTCGACCGCCCCGACTGGCACAACGGCTTCGAACACTACCCCGAGGAGGCGGCCCGCGTCAGGGTCGGCCTTTTGCGGGAGTTAGCGGCGACCCGCGAGCCGCTCGTGGCTACTCACCTATCGTTCCCGTCCGTCTGCCATGTGGCGGTCGCCGGCGACGCCTTTCGTTGCGTACCGGCCGTTTGGGAATACTGAGCGCGTTGTTGGGTTACGGCCGAACTAGGCGCCGCATCAGACCGGGGTCGCAATGCCGGCCTCGGTACAGCAGCGGGGGCTTATTGGCTCCTTGGATTCGGCCAGCAAGCGTGGCAAAAAGCTGTTCTTCATCGAGGAGAATAGCCATTCGCATCGAGATCGCTTTAGTCTGATGGAGGGCCGCTTCGTTTCGGAATCGAGCGAAGGTCCTGCGCCGTGTAGCCATGACAGATGTCAACAGCCGCGGGAGGTGAACAAATTTTGTTTGAGGGCACTACCGTCATGACGTGAGGTCATTCAGACATTCCTGCTCAGAAGATTAAAGACACTCAAACATTTACGCACAGTCGTTTGTTTGTACTGATAGCAGACCATAGCTGGCTTTGGTTCCGGCCGCATAAATAATCTATCTATCTGGCAAAACACAAGTGCGAGGCTCTAACAATAGGCCTTGTTCCGGGTTCTTGACCGATTCGGGTTTAACAGCTGTCGGCAACACCCTGTTCATTCGAGGTCGCTCGCTTCTCAAGACGCGCACACACCCGTTCAGCGATCAGGTCCGTCAACATTTGAAGATCGCAGTGGCTGAGGCGCACAGAACCATGCGGTTTTGTTTGCTGCTGCTCCGCCGGCGAATCGATGGAAACGTTGAGCTCGTGTTTTAAGTCGGTGATCAGAGCATCCACGTCGGGATCGCTCTCGCGAAGCGCCTCGATTCGTTGGATGCCGTAACAAACTGTCGAGTGATCGCGGCCGTTATAGAAGCGCCCAATCACTGTCGTACTCCATCGGCCTACGTGCCTGGCCAGGTACATCCCGACTTGCCGATTGAAGCAAGCCGGTCGCGAATTTCCCAAACCTCGTGTTGGACCCAAACGCGCGGAAACGGCTGCATCGATCTGCGACAGGGAAATTCGACGCTGAGAAAACACGTCCGGTGTGAATTGAGATGTGGCCATTTAGGTTTGCTCCTCTGCAACGGCTAACGCCGGTGCGATCAAGATATAGTTGCCATCTGAACTGATCCTTGCCGGGCAGTTAGGCCATAGCACCCGTACCAAATCTAACCATTGCTCCAACCGCTCCCGGAATCTACGCGGACGAGCATATTCGGCGCTGCCCAACTGATTTGCGAGACCGAAATCACCGAAGATAGAAACCCGCTCCCTCCCTTTGGCGGTGAAGCACCGATAGGAGAGCCACATAAACAAATCCAGTGCGGCCGGTGAACACGAGAGTGCCTTCGCAGCCTCCAAATCCGCTGGAATCGGGTGCTCCAGAATCTCGCGGTAGAACTCATCGCTGAGAACAACCTCGTTCTCAAAGCCACCAGGCAGCATCTCTTGATCTGGATTCCGCGAATACCAAATGCGGGCCTCCCGCATGAAGTTGAACCGGCCATGATGCATCACCATCGCCTTCTCTCGTTGCGTGTCGGTTCCGAAAAAGATCGTGGCCCCGAAGACCCGTTGGAACGCCGCAATGAGACGCCGGTATTGTGATCCTCCTTGTTGCATGCCAAACAAGTCGAGCATCTCCGCCGCACTGCGGAACGTAATCTTCTGGCTCTGTTGTCGAACAGCGAGTGTGGTAAGAAAAATTGGCACGGGGGGTTGCTTTTGCTATGCCTGAAGACTTTGCGCTGCAAATTTGCAATCCTAATGAAAATGGTTCGGCTCCTTATCTATTTGCTCTTCGCATCCAAAGTGATCGAAGCCTCATCGGAGCGTCGGTATCATCAGCAATTCGGCCCTGACAATACAGAGCAGAATTGTCAAACGATGTCACAAGCTGTCCCTGCTACCGCTCACAGAGTGTGAGGCTACGTGTCGAATAAAAAATCGGAGAGCAGAATTGCAGATTCGTTCAGAGACGATTCGTACTTTGGTGGCGAATCGCGGGAACAGATGTTAAGGAGCTACGTGTCCGGGGCGAGCGATTTTACGAAGGCGCCGCTCGGGAGCAAATCCAAGAAGCCACACGTGTGGTTCGATCCTTTTTGGCGGCACGCGGACTGCTGCCAGAGCAAGCTTCGAAAAAGATCAACTGAATTCGATTCTCGCGGCCACGATGCCCCATCAATTGAGATTTCCGTTCCTGGCGGTGTTCTATCGCTAGATCGATCCATCTTAAGATGGGTCGCTATCGCGTTGCGAGCGCGTTCCGTTAATGAGACTTCGTAAATCCCCGAGAAGTTCTGTGCGAAAAACGAGCTGCGATAACGTGCTACTGGCGTCGGGTGAACGTGGTAGCGTCTGCTTACCGCTAATGAGATTGTGTCGCCAGCTGATTTGGCGAGCTGATCCGTGCTGGATTCACACTCCGGCGGAGATCAATGCAGCATCAGTTCCTATGGCGACTAATCGCGCTGTACCCGGAAAGAAAGGCGCGGCGGCGAAACGGCACCCGTCGTCTTAGGCCACTTCTTCTCACGAGTACGTGCGCTGGCGACCGTGCGACGGAGCACATTAGTTCCTGGGCAATGAACCGGGCCGCCCCCTCCGCCTGTCGAATCTCGATCCGTCGGACGTCATCACTCAGCCGAAAGCTGCCGAACGCGCCTGCTGTTTAGCAGGAAAAGCTTTTCGCATCGTTCCTACGGGTTTTATGATTACGTTTACGCGGTATCTTGGGAAGCACTATGTCTCATGAATCCAGAGCCCGAGCCTTCAATTCCATCAGAACCGCCTTCGAACGAACTAAAATTTCGCGCTCTTGGTCAAGCCGTCGCTGCCGGGATGTCCGCGTCGCTTCGAAATGCGGATTCCCTGCATTTTGAAGCTTGACATCGTCCAGTTCCCTCAATTCAACGATCAGACGCTCAATGAACCGTGTGTGGCGCTCTATCTCGCCCAATAACTCGGCTCGCTCCCTGTCAGGATGCACCGCCCCGGCGAAGTGCTTTCGCGAATCTTTAGTTCACTACACGCAGCGGATTTGTCGAAGCACTCGAATGAGTGCGAGGCACTTGCAAATCCGGCATTGGTGGCGCCTGGAACAATCGTCGCGTTATTTTCGCGATACGTCTGGCCCACTGCGTAGCCCGTTCACGTCGTGCGCTATCCGTTGCGATGCCGGTGCTCGCATACATTTGGCGATACAGCTTTGAGATAAAAACAAACGCTAGGCGCGCGCGCAAGGTCGGCGTACACGCGGATCGGCTCCAGATGGCCGGCAAGCTGTAAAATTTATCCCAGGCGCCTTGGGTTCTGGCTCGCATCTCGTCCGAACTCATCATCGGATGCGGCATGAACATTTTGGGCCTTTTGTCCGCCGGAATCAGCCAGTAGCGTGTAATTGGAATCCCATCGATTGCCGGGGGCTGATCGCCCAGACGCTTTTCCCAACGCTCAAAGTCAACCGTACCGCAAAATGGTGTCAGCATCACAAATTGCGCAAAGGCAATGCCGGAACGCTGTGCCAGTTCTTGCGTCGCTTGAAAGGTCTCTGGACGGTCTGTCGGCAGTCCAAAAATAAAAGACCCGAGAATATGTACGCCGTGTTCTTGAAACTGCCGCAGCCGCTGCACGAGCTTCTCGCCCGATAAGTTGAAGTCCTTAAACACGGCTTTGAGGCCCTCGGCCGTAACCGCCTCAATGCCCACCAGCGCACCCATGATTCGGGCCTTACGCATCGCTTCCAAAAACTCGGGGTCTTCAGCCGCTTCCATCGTGATCTGGGTAAAAAATACCATTCCCTTCGGAAGCTCGGCCAAGCGCTCCATGAGTTCGAACCGCTCTGCACGAATGGCTTTCAATGTCGCTACCCTTGTATCGTTTTTCTGCCGTTCCGCCAACCGGATATCCGTTAGCGACACGGGATAGAAGTTGTCGTCAGCAAGTGCGATGAAGCGAAACCCTCGCCTCCGTAGCTCCACTATTTCTTCGATCACCGGGTCCGAAGCCCTTTGCCGTGGACTTTGGCCGTCGGTCCTCCAAACGGAGCAGAACGAGCAATGCTTCGCACATCCGCGACCCGTCTGGACCGACGCCCACATGTATTTGGATGCGCCCAGCAAGCCCCAGCGCGCCACTTTGAACTGGTTGGCCCCAATCCGACCCCCCTCATATACCCGCTGCGCAGCCCCTCGCGCGT